>Ga0075419_10002163_pt1 | contig 12706 bp, 9 predicted proteins | sample SoiMetdeltSBSDD3_FD_76900 | JGI IMG/M metagenome (GOLD analysis project Ga0075419, IMG submission 76900) | Bulk soil microbial communities from a Populus tree surrounding site in Tennessee, USA - Soil MetaG P. deltoides SBSDD3 | ecosystem: Environmental > Terrestrial > Soil > Tree plantation... | reverse complement strand
CAGGAAGCCGAGCTCGACCGCCTCCAGCAGGTCGGTGTTGTAGCGCCTGGAGGTGTCCTGGACCCAGACCCGGGCGTAGCGCTCACGCAGCGAGGCCAGCTCGACCTCCATCTCCTTGAGCAGGGTCTCGGTCCGGTACACCCCGGCCTTGGCGTCCATGCTGACCTGGAGGTCACCCCGGATGGCGGCCGCCCGCTCGCCCTCGGCGTGGCCGGCCAGGTCCTCCAGCATCCGGGTGACGGCGCCGGCCGGGTCCTCGCCGAGGGTGGCGTGGTCGACCTGGGCGGCGTGGTCGCCGGCGTTGACCCCGGCCCGCTTGCCGAACACGACGATGTCCAGCAGCGAGTTGGTGCCGAGCCGGTTGGCCCCGTGCACCGACACACAGGCGCACTCGCCGGCCGCGAACAGCCCCGGGATGGCCGTGTTGGCCGCGTCGCCGACCACCTGGGCGTCGACGGTGGTGGGGATGCCGCCCATGGCGTAGTGGGCCGTCGGGACGATCGGCACGCCCTCCTTCTTGGGCTCGACGCCCAGGTAGGTGCGGGCGAACTCGGTGATGTCGGGCAGCTTGGCGTCGATCACCCCTGGGTCGAGGTGACTGACGTCCAGGTAGACATAGTCACCGTCGGGGCCGGCGCCGCGGCCCTCGCGGATCTCGCTGTAGATGGCCCGGCTGACCATGTCGCGGGGGGCCAGGTCCTTGATGGTGGGGGCGTAGCGCTCCATGAACGCCTCGCCGTCGGCGTTGCGCAGGATGCCGCCCTCGCCCCGGGCGGCCTCGCTGAGCAGCACCCCCAACCGGTACAGCCCGGTCGGGTGGAACTGGAAGAACTCCATGTCCTCCATGGGCACGCCGCGCCGGTAGCAGACCCCGGGCCCGTCGCCGGTGAGGGCGTGGGCGTTGGAGGTGATCTTGAACATCTTCCCGTAGCCGCCGGTGCAGAAGACCACCGACTTGGCCCGGAACACGTGCAGCTCGCCGGTGGCCAGCTCGTAGGCCACCACCCCGGCGGCCCGGTCGCCGGCCAGCAGCAGGTCGAGCACGTAGAACTCGTCGAAGAAGACGGTCCCCTGCTTGACGTTCTGCTGGAACAGGGTCTGGAGGATCATGTGGCCGGTGCGGTCGGCGGCGAAGCAGGAGCGGCGCACGGCCCCGGCGCCGTGGTGGTGGGTGTGGCCACCGAAGCGCCGCTGGTCGATCCTGCCGTCACCGGTGCGGTTGAACGGCATGCCCATGTGCTCGAGGTCGTAGACGGCCTCGATCGCCTCGCGGCACATGATCTCGGCCGCGTCCTGGTCGACCAGGTAGTCGCCGCCCTTGATGGTGTCGAAGGTGTGCCACTCCCAGTTGTCCTCTTCGACGTTGGCCAGGGCGGCGCACATGCCGCCCTGGGCGGCCCCGGTGTGGGAGCGGGTCGGGTACAGCTTGGTGATCACCGCGGTCCGGGCCCGCCGGGAGGCCTCCAGCGCCGCCCGCAGGCCGGCCCCCCCGGCCCCGACGATCACCACGTCGAAGGTGTGCTGCTGGGCGGTCATGGGGCTCCTAAGACGGCTGGGGGGTGAAGGCGAAGATCGTGAGGGTGCCGAGGGCCCAGGTCAGGCCGACCACGGTGGCGTTGACGCTCTGGTAGAGCAGGCGCCGGGTGCCGCTGCGGGCGTAGTCGTCGATGATCACCCGCAGGCCGTTGCCGCCGTGCAGCAGGGCCAAGGTGAGCATGGCGAAGTCGTAGACCCGCCAGAACGGGTTGGCCCAGCGGCCCGACACGAAGGCGAAGTTGATCCGGTCCAGGCCGCCGTCGAGCACGTGCATGATCGCGAAGTGGCCCAGCACCAGCAGGACCAGCAGCACCCCGGAGACGCGCATGAACACCCAGGCGTACAGCTCGAAGCTGCCCCGGCCGCCCTTGGGCTGGCGCCGGTCGGCCGAGGTGGAGCGGGGGAACGGGGCCGGGGAGACGGTGGCCATCCTCAGAGCTCCTCGACCACGTGGGCGCCGATGGCGATCACCGGCGGGATGGCCAGCACCAGGAACAGCACCGACTGGACCCACAGCATCTGGCGCTGCCGGGCCACTCCCTGGGACCAGAAGTCGAACAGGATGATCCGCAGGCCGTTGAGGGCGTGGAAGATCACCACCACGGCCAGGCCGATCTCCAGCAGCCCCACGAACGGGTTGCGATAGGTGTCGATCACCCGGTTGTAGGCCTCGGGGGAGACGTTCAGCAGGGCCTGGTCGACCACGTGGGCGAACAGGTAGAACAGGATGGCCACGCCGGAGACCCGGTGCAGGACCCAGGTCCACATCCCCTCACGGCCGCGGTAGAGCGTCCCCAGGCGCTGCATCGCTCGAACGTCACCTCCCGTCGGGCCTCATCCGACTCTACCACCGGGTCACCCACCTGTCGTGTTGCCAAACTGCCTGCTCACAGGCGGTTTTGGGGGCGGTGGCATTTGGTCGTATCGTTGGGCACCCACCATGTCACACGACGCCGCCGAGCGGCTCGTCGCCGGCCGCTGGACGCTGCATACCGCGCTGCGCCGCGGCCCGGCCGGCGTGATCTGGCGGGCCACCGACGCCGACGGCCGCGAGCTGGCCGTCGAGGAGCTGCGCCTCCCCGCCCTCCTCGACCCGGCCGGCGGCCAGGCGGACCTGTGGCACCGGGTCGCCGCCGAGGCGCGGGCGGCGGCCTCGCTGGACCATCCCGGCCTGGTCCGCCTCGACGACGTAGTCGTCGAGGACGGGGTCGTGTACGTGGCCGGCGAGCTGGTCGACGCCCTGACCCTCGACGAGCTGACGGCCAGGCACGGCCCCCTCCCGGTCCTCCGGACGGCCCAGCTCGGCCTGGAGCTGCTCGACACCCTGGAGGCGACCCACGCCGCCGGTCTGGCCCACCTCGACCTCCGCCCCGCGAACGTCCTGGTCGCCACCGACGGCCGGGTCCGCCTGGCCGGCCTCGGCCTCCCCACCCTCCGCTCCGCCCCCGGCGCCGACCGGGCCACGACCGCGTTCCTGGCCCCCGAGCAGGTCAGAGGCGACCCGCCCGGCCCGGCGACCGACCTCTGGGCCCTGGGGGCGCTCCTGTTCCTTGCGGTTGAGGGTGAGACTCCATTCGGAGCCGACGGCAGCGAGGGCACCCGGTCGGCCATCCTGTCCGACCGCCCCCGCCCCCCCGAGCTGGCCGGCCCCCTCGCCCCGACCCTCACCGCCCTCCTCACCAAGCCGGCCGGCGGCCGACCCGGCATCCCCGACACCCGCCGCCTCCTCGAACCCCTCGCCGGGAGATCCCACCCGGACGACCGGCAGGACGAGGCCCCCGCCCCGGCGCGGCCCGCGGCCCGGGGCAGCGGAGCGGCGCCCGCGGGGTGGTGGCAGCCCGTACCCGGCAGGGACCATCCGGCCCCGGGCTGGGGGCACCCGGCGGCCCCGGGCATTGCGTCGCCGTCCGGTATCCACAGCCCCCCTTCGTATCTGCGGCCCGGCTTCAACGGCCCGCCGTACCTCCCGCGGGCGGCCCGGAACGCGATGGACCCGGTGGTGCGGCAGGTGCTGCTGATCGCCGGTGGTTCGCTGCTGCTGGCGCTGGTGTCGTTCGTGGTCGTCGTGGCCGTGAACGGCGACCCGCTCGGACTGCGGTCCCGGGCGGTGGCGTCGACGGTCACGACGGTCCCGGCGATGACGCTCCCCCCGGCCACGACGTCGGCGAGCGCCGTCCAGACCGCCCCGGCCGTCCTGGTCCCGCCGGGCTGGGCCGTCCACACCGACCCGGGCACCGGCTACCAGATCGCCGTCCCCCCGGGCTGGCAGGTGGTGGCCGACGGCGGCCCCCACACCGAGCTGCGCGACCAGAGCTCCCCGACGGTCCTGCGCATCGACTGGCAGCAGGACCCCCAGGCCGACCCGGTGACGCTCGAGCAGCAGGCCAGCCAGACCCACGCCGGCCAGCTTCGCGACTACCGCCAGGCCCGCCTCGAGCCGACCCAGTTCAAGGGCCTGCCCGCGGCCCTGCTCGAGTTCACCTACCAGGAGGGCGAGACCTGGCACGTCCTCGAGCTCGGCGTCCGCTCCCCGAGGCACCATGTCGCCATGGCGATCTACAGCCGCGACCGGGACTGGGGCGCCGGCTGGGCCCTGTTCGAGGCCTTCAAAGGGTCGTTCGTGCCGCCGTCGGCCTGATCGGTTGCTACTGGCGGCCAACGGGTAGTGTGGGCCGGTATGTCTGTGCCGGCTGCCGACCGGTTGGTCGCCGATCGCTACGCGCTCAAGGCTCCCCTCGGGCGGGGAGGGATGGGCGTCGTCTGGCGTGCCCGCGATGCGGTGCTGGGTCGCGAGGTGGCCGTCAAGGAGCTGGTGTTCCCGCCGGCCATGGCCGAGGAGGAGCGGCGCCCGGCCCAGGCCAGGGTGCTGCGGGAGGCCAGGGCGGCGGCCCGGCTCAACCACCCGGCCGCGGTCACCCTGTACGACGTCGTCCGGGACCGTGGCGGCACCTTCATCGTGATGGAGCTGGTGGAGGCGCCCACCCTGGCCGAGCTGGTCCGCGCCGACGGTCCGCTGCCGCCCGGGCGGGTGGCCGGGATCGGCGCCCAGGTCGCCGGCGCCCTGGAGGCGGCGCATGCGGCCGGGATCGTCCACCGCGACGTGAAGCCGGCCAACGTCATGGTCCCCGAGCGGGGCATGGCCAAGCTGGCCGACTTCGGCATCGCCTCGCTCCAGGGCGACCCCCAGCTCACCTCGACCGGTCTGGTGATCGGGTCGCCGGCCTACATGGCCCCTGAGCAGGCCAAGGGCGAGGAGAGCGGCCCGGCGGCCGACTTCTGGGCGCTGGGGGCGACCCTGTTCTACGCGGTCGAGGGGGAGCCGCCGTTCGATCGCGGCACCTCGATCGCGACCTTGGCCGCCGTGGTCAACGACCCGCCCCGGGAGCCGCGCCGCGCCGGCGCCCTGGCCCCGCTGGTCAGCGCCCTCCTCGCCAAGGACCCCAACGCCCGCCCCTCCGGCCCGGAGCTGCGGGCCGAGCTCGGACGCCTCGCCGCCGCCCACTCGTCCCCAGCCACCGAGGTCCTCCCCGCCCCCGGGCCCGCCCGTACGGTCCCGCCCCCCGCCGCCTCCCCGCCCGCCGGCGCCCCCGCCGGGGCTATGGACAACCGGGAGCACCCCACGCCACCTTCGGCTACGCTCCCCCTCCGGGGGACCTCGCACGCGGAGGTCGGGCTCGCGGCCGCCGGCGCGGCGGAGATCGAGGACCCCGAGGTCGAGAGCTCGTCCGCTGGGGCGGCGGGCGCCGACGTTCCGCCGGTCGGGGCGTGGGGTCCCGACCCGGTCCGGGAGCCGCCGAGGCCGTTGCTGCCGCCGGCGCCGGTGATCGATCATGGGGGGCGGGGGCGCAAGGCCGGGGTCATCGCCCTGCTGGTCGTGCTCGGCCTGGCGGCGGTGCTGCTCGCCGTCAACCTCCGGTCGGGCGGCGGCGAACCGACGGCGGCCCCGAGGACCACGGCCGCCGGTGCTGGAGGGGCCAGCGGGACGACCCGCCAGGGAGCCTCGACCACCGGGGCGCCGACCACCACCACCACCACCGGCGCGGGTGGGCTCCCCGACGGCTGGACCTCCTTCGCCAACCAGCGCGGCGCCAGCCGCGTCGGCGTCCCCCCCGGGTTCCGGGCCCGGACCCGGGAGCGCTTCAACGCCACGGTGGTCGAGGAGCGGCACGGGGCCCGGCGGGTGTTCACCGTGCGCTCCCAGACTCCTGCCGCCCCGCTGCCCCAGGCGTCCCGGGCCTACCGGGCCGGCGCCCCCGGGCGCCTCGCCGGCTTCCGCGAGGTCAGCTACGCCGAGGACCAGACCTACGCCGGCCACAAGGGGGCGGTGGTGTTCCAGTACGAGGCGGTCGTGGGCGGCCGCCGGGTCCACGTCAGCCACATCAACTTCAAGGGCAGGACCTGGGGCTACAACGTCGAGCTGATCGTCCCGGCCGACCGCTGGGACGCCTCCCAGGGCCTGGCCCGCCAGTTCGAGCAGGCCTTCCAGGCGCTCGGCTGACGGTCGTGGCCACCCGACCCGGCAGCCGGTAGCGTTCGGTCGATGGCAGTCAACGGGGCCGGCCGGCGCGTCGCCAACCGCTACGAGCTCGAGGAGGAGCTCGGTCACGGCGGCATGGGCGTGGTCTGGCGGGCCACCGACACGCTGCTCTCGCGGCCGGTCGCGCTCAAGGAGGTCGACCTGCCCCGGGCGGGCGACGCCGCCGAGCGCGAGGACCTGCGGGCCCGGGTGTCGAGAGAGGCGCGGGCGGCGGCCCGGCTCAGCCACCCCGGCGTGGTCACCGTCTACGACATCGCCCACGACGGCGGCCGGGACTTCATCGTCATGGAACTGGTCTCGGCCCCGACCCTGGAGGAGCTGGTCCGCACCCGAGGGCCGCTCAGCCCGCAGCGGGCGGCCCGGCTCGGGCTGGGCCTGCTGGACGCGCTGGAGGCCGCCCACCGGGCCGGGATCGTCCACCGCGACCTCAAGCCCAAGAACGTCATGGTCCGCGACAACGGCGCCACCAAGCTGGCCGACTTCGGCATCGCCTCGGTCCAGGGCGACCCCCGCCTGACCGCCACCGGGCTGGTCGTCGGCTCGCCCGCCTACATGGCGCCCGAGCAGGTCGAGGCCCAGGCGGTCAGCCCGGCCACCGACCTGTGGGCGCTGGGCGCCACCCTCTGGTTCGCGGTCGAGGGCCAGCCACCCTTCGGCGGGGGCGAGTTCCAGACCCTCAGCGCCATCGTCAACGGCCCGCCGCGCCCGCCCCAGCGCCTGGGCCCCCTGGCCCCGGTCCTGGCCCGCCTGCTGGTCAAGAACCCGGCCGGCCGCGCCACCCCGGCGCAGCTCCGGCCGCTGCTCCACCAGGTCGCCGCGGCAGCCGCCGTCCGCGGCGGCGCCGAGGCCGCCGGCGGGGCCGCTCGGCCCGCGGCCGGGGCCGACGGGACCGTGGTGGCCGGCATACCCGCCGGGCCGACGGCGGTTCGCGGTCACCGGGACGCGGTCGCCTCCGGGGACACGCCGCCGGTGCCGACCCCGGTCCGGCGACGCCAGGACGACGGCGCCACCGCGGTCGCGGCGCGGCCGGGCCGGCGGAGACGGCGGCGTCTGCCTCCGGTCCCGCCGGTGCCGATGCCGGGAGAGCCGACCCTCTCCGGCGGCCGCCGGCGCCGGGCCCGGCTCCCGGTGGTCTTCGCCGCCGGCGCCGTGGTCCTTGTCGGCGTCATCATCTGGCAGGGCCTCAGCCGCGACGATGGCCAGCAGCGGCCGCCGGCCGAGACCAGGCGGTCGGCCGTGCCCGCCAGCTGGCGCACCTTCCAGGACCCGGACGGGACCTACCGGCTGTCGTTCCCGCCCACCTGGACACCGACCGACCAGGGGGCGTTCATCGACTTCACCGAGCCGGGCGGGGAGCGCTTCTTCCGGGTCCAGCCGACCACCGACGGCATGGCCCCCCTGATCGCCCAGCGCAGCCTCGAGCGCTCGTTCGCGGCCAGGCACCCCGGCGACGACTACCGCCGGCTGCGTCTGGACGCGACCACCTTCCGCGGCATCCCCGCGGCCGAGTGGGAGTTCACCTTCCTCGACGAGGGCCGGCTCAGCCGCGGCTACGACATCACCTTCATCGCCGCCGGCCGCCGCCACGCCATCCTGTTCCAGTCGCCGGCCGACCGCTGGGCCGCCTCCCAGGACGAGGTCCAGGCCTTCCTGGACGGCTACCGCCCCCGCGGCTGACCCGACTGGCGAACCTGCCGGTCGGAATCGATCGATCGTCGGCCGACGGCCGACTCAACGCCGTTGGCGGTCCATCGCCTCGAGGGCGTCCACCAGGACCTGGCGCTCGGCCTCGTCGAGGGCGGCGTCGGGGTGGACGAGCAGGTAGCGGCGCGGCGGCATGCTCCCCTCGGCGACCGCGTCGGCGGCGTCGTCGGCCTCGCCGTCGTCCTCGTCCCAGGTGGAGAAGTTGAGCTCGTCGCGGCCCCGCTCGACGTCGCGGGTCAGCAGCCAGGAGGACGAGGCGACGTGACTGGGGGGCGGCCAGCCGGGGGGGTCCGGTGCTGTGGCAGTCTTGACGTCCTCCCCTGCCGGAGCAAGGGGATTCCGGGAGGCTCATACAGCACTCCCGATTGGTTCACGCATTCGGCTCCTTGGGGGCCTCGCCACCCGAGGGTGACTGCGCGTGCTATCCACCGCCCGTCCGGCGGCGAGTCGCTCGATATTGCGTGCGGCGTTGGCGTCGGCGTGCGCTTGGTGCCCGCACACCGTACAGGCGAACAACCTTCCGCACCCCGGCCGGGACGCCGGGTCCCGGTGGCTGCACGCCGCGCACGTCTGCGAGGTGGCCTGAGGCGGCACAAGCAACAGCTCCGACCCGAACAGTGGCGCCTGATAGACCAGTTGGCGACGCCGCTCGCCCGGGGTATCGTCCAAGACGGCCCGCCTTGGCCCTCGCGTTTCCCCCAGGCTGCTGATGGTGCCCCTGACACTGGCAGTCATGCCCTTCACCCGCAGGTCCTCGATTCCGACCCAGCCGTGGCGTTTGGCGAGGTCGGTGGTGAGCCTGTGGGTGAAGTCGGCTCGACGGCGCGTCTGTCGCGCTCGGAGCCGGGCGATCTCCGCGATGGTGCGGCGCATCCGGCCCGAATATCTCCCCCGGTTGTATCGTCTTGCCCAGCGGAACCGCCGGGCCAGGCGGCGCTCCAGACCACGCAGGCGTCGTCGTTCCCCCTCGGTCAGAGTCGAGGGCATCAGGCGCGGTGCTGAATCCGTCGAGACATACGCCGAGCAGGCCACGCCGCTGCGCCAGCGCGACGTTCCACACCGCCCGGCAGGTGTGTCCCCACCCAGTAAGCCGCTCAGCCTGCCCGGGGGTTGGGTATAGCCGATATCGGCGGCCCATGTCGGCCTTCATGCGTCCACACTATTCGATCGATGCGACAACTAGGGCATCACACCGGCCGAGCGCAAAGGCGAAGGGATATCGAACAGGAAAAGGGAGAAAGCATCGGCCAGAGGCCCCCAGATGCCGCACTGACGGTCGGCGTCGCTTCACCAGTGCTCTGAACGGCCACACAGTGGAACGATTGTCGTGCAGGCCGCGGTGGCCAGCTCCCTGGCCCGCCCGTCCGGCCAGGGCGCATCCCGGGTCACCGGCGGGTTGGCGTGGTCGCGCCCGTACGGCACCAGCTGCACCAGCACGGCCACGGCGAGCAGCCCGAACCCGCCCAGAGCAGGACCTTGCGTGTTCTTGTCCGCATCCCACTCCCTCGATCGTCGCCGGGACCCGTTCGTTACCGTCGGCACGGTCAGCGGGTAGGCTGATGGCCATCTGCGGGAGGTTCGGCGCCGGGCTTGGCGGGCGCACCCACAGCGACGAGCGGCATGGGGGAAGCGCCAGTGGAGGGCGACCAGCGGTTCACCGAGTCGGGCATCCCGGTGCAGGTGGTCTACGGGCCCACGGACCTGGCCGGGTTCGACCCCGCGGCGGCCCTGGGGGAGCCGGGCCGGGACCCCTTCACCCGCGGCATCCACCCGACCATGTACCGCGGGCGGCCCTGGACGATGCGCCAGTACGCCGGATTCGGGTCGGCCGCCGAGACCAACGCCCGCTTCCGCTACCTGCTGGAGCACGGCCAGACCGGGCTCAGCGTCGCCTTCGACCTGCCGACCCAGATGGGCTACGACTCGGACCACCCGATGGCCGCGGCCGAGGTCGGCAAGGTCGGGGTGGCGATCGACTCGCTGGCCGACATGCGGCGGCTGTTCGAGGGCATCCCGCTGGACAAGGTCTCGACCTCGATGACCATCAACGCCCCGGCGGCCGTGCTGCTGCTGCTCTACCAACTGGTGGGCGAGGAGCAGGGGGTCGACCCGGCCGCCCTCACCGGCACGGTCCAGAACGACGTGCTCAAGGAGTACATCGCCCGCGGCACCTACATCTACCCGCCGGCGCCGTCGCTGCGGATCACCTGCGACCTGTTCGCCTACTGCGCCGAGCACCTGCCCCGCTTCAACACCATCTCCATCTCCGGCTACCACATGGCCGAGGCCGGGGCCACCGCCGTCCAGGAGGTCGCCTTCACCCTGTCCAACGCCATCGCCTATGTGCAGGCGGCGGTGGACGCCGGGCTGGCCGTGGACGCGTTCGCGCCCCGGCTGGCCTTCTTCTTCGTGGCCCGCACGACCCTGTTCGAGGAGGCGGCCAAGTTCCGGGCGGCCCGGCGCATCTGGGCCGACACCATGGCCGGCCGGTTCGGGGCCGAGAACCCGCGCTCGCGGATGCTCCGCTTCCACACCCAGACCGCCGGGGTCCAGCTCACCGCCCAGCAGCCGCTCAACAACGTGGTCCGGGTGGCCATCCAGGGCCTGGGGGCGGTGCTCGGCGGCACCCAGTCGCTGCACACCAACGCCTACGACGAGGCCCTGGCCCTGCCCAGCGAGGCCGCGGCCCGCCTGGCCCTGCGCACCCAGCAGGTGCTGGCCAACGAGACCGGGGTCACCGACACGGTCGACCCGCTGGCCGGGTCGTACTTCGTGGAGCGCCTGACCGACGAGGTCGAGGCCGCGTCCCGGCGGCTGATGGCCCAGGTCGAGGAGCTGGGCGGGGCCGTCGCGGCCATCGAGCGCGGCTTCCAGAAGGAGGAGATCGAGCGCTCGGCCTACGACCAGCTGCGTGCGGTCGAGCAGGGCGACCGGGTGGTGGTCGGCGTCAACCGCTACGCCGGCGGCGAGGAGGAGCCGGTCGCCATCCTCCAGCTCGACCCGGCGATCGCCGACGCCCAGGCCAAGTCCCTGGTCGACATCCGGGCCAGCCGCGACGCCGACGCCGTCCAGGCCGCCCTGGCCGCCCTCCGCGACGCCGCCCGCGGCCACGACAACCTGCTGGTCCCCATGCGCGAGGCCCTCCGCCACCTGGCCACCGTGGGCGAGGTCTGCGACGCCCTCCGGGCCGAGTTCGGCACCTACCGGCCTCCCGACACCTTCTGAGCGTCCGCCGGCGCAAGCTCCGTCGTTTTGCGGAGGTTGGTCCGCATTCCGTGCGGGTGTAGTGGAGCCTGTTCTGATGCCCGCACCCGGAAGGAGTCGCGCCGTGCCCGACGCGCTCGAGTTCCTCCTGTACCTGGCCGCCTTCGTCTGCTTCCTGCTGGCGGCGTTCAACGTCCGCGCCCGCTGGGCCGGCCGCATCAACCTGATCGGCCTCGGCCTGGCCTGCTGGGTGTTCATCCCCCTGGTTGCCACCCTCAGACGGCTGAGCTAGCTACCATTGGCCCATGCGGGTCGTGATCGTCGGAGGCGGGCCGGGTGGCTACGAGGCCGCCCTGGTCGCGGCCGACCTGGGGGCCGAGGTAACGGTCGTCAACGACGAGGGGCTGGGCGGCCACTGTGTCCTGTGGGACTGCGTGCCCTCCAAGACCCTGCTGACCTCGGCCCAGGCGTTCAACACCCTGGAGACGGCGCCCAGCCTCGGGGTCCACTTCGAGGGCATGCCCGGCCAGCAGGTGCCCCGCTACGAGGTCGACCTGCCGACCATCATGCGCCGGGTCCGGGACCTGGCCCTCGCCCAGTCCGAGGACATCACCAAGCGGGTCACGGCCGCCGGGGTCCGGGTGGTGCTGGGCCGGGGGCGGGTCGTCGGCCCCAACGCCGTGGAGGTCCGGCCCTCGGGCGACGGCGGCGGGCGCGGCCCCGAACGGCTGGAGGGGGACGCCATCCTGCTCGCCACCGGGTCCGACCCCCGCCGCATGGACACCGCCCCCACCGACGGCGAGGTCATCCTGTCCAGCCAGGACGTGTACAGGCTGCGCCAGGTCCCCGAGCACCTGGTGGTGGTCGGGGCCGGCGCCACCGGGGCCGAGTACGCCACCGCCTTCCTGCGCTTCGGCGCCCAGGTGACCTTGGTCGTCAGCCGCGACCGCATCCTCCCGACCCAGGACGAGGACGCCGCCATGGTCATCGAGGACGTGTTCGAGCGCCGGGGCCTCCAGACGCTGAAGCACGCCCGGGCGGCCAAGGTGGAGCGGGTCGGCGACCGCGGGGTGGTCCACCTTGACGACGGGCGCACCGTGGAGGGCAGCCATGTGCTGCTCACCATCGGCCAGGTGCCCCAGACCGGCGGCCTCGGCCTGGACGAGATGGGCGTCGCGACCAACGAGCGCGGCGCGGTGGTGGTGGACGGGGTCAGCCGCACCTCGGTGCCCAGCATCTACGCCGCCGGGGACGTCACCTCCAAGCAGATGCTGGCCTCGGTGGCGGCCGGGCAGGGCCGGACCGCCATGTGGCACCTGCTCGGCCAGGCCGTCGCCCCGCTGCGCTGGGACGCGGTGGTGGCCACGATCTTCACCGACCCCCAGATCGCCACCGTCGGTCTGTCGGAGCAGCGGGCGGCCGAGACCGGCATCGAGGTCGAGGTCGACACCCTGCCGCTGGCCGGCAACGCGCGGGCCAAGATGAGCAACCGCCCCGACGGCTTCGTCAAGCTGCTGGCCCGGCCCGGCTCGGGCACCATCGCCGGCGGGGCGGTGGTGGCCAGCTACGCCTCCGACCTGATCGCCCCCATCTCCGAGGCCTGCTTCAACCGGCTCACGGCCAGCCAGCTCTCCCAGGCGTTCCAGACCTACCCGTCGTTCGCCGGCTCGATCCAGGAGTGCGCCCGCCGCCTGGCCGTCCGGGTCCAGGGGTCCTACCGGTACT
>Ga0075419_10002162_pt1 | contig 12707 bp, 10 predicted proteins | sample SoiMetdeltSBSDD3_FD_76900 | JGI IMG/M metagenome (GOLD analysis project Ga0075419, IMG submission 76900) | Bulk soil microbial communities from a Populus tree surrounding site in Tennessee, USA - Soil MetaG P. deltoides SBSDD3 | ecosystem: Environmental > Terrestrial > Soil > Tree plantation... | reverse complement strand
CGAAACCCATTGCCGTAAAATGGAAATGTCCTGTATCGTGGTTCCACTCTTCCTTTACGTTTGATATTTTGTCCTTTTGATCATGTTTCAGCTTATGAAGTAATGTTTTGATCCGTCCGAGGGCTTCTTCCTGGGACAGTTTATGCGGGATATGCATTTTTAATGATGACATTAATTCAGCCGGCTTTTAGTACAGAAAAATATATTTGGTGCAATATAACTAATCATAAATAGTTCACTAAACAATGCAACGATAATTAAACATCTATTGTCAGTGAGAAAAGATCCCTATGCGTCAATTAATTGCCATCGCTCTTCTCTCAATATTTATTTCCTGTTCAAAGGCAGACAAGCAAAAAGATCCACGCCTTATGATCTGTGTCGACAGTAACTCCTGGCTTACTCAAAAGCAATCAGCGTTATCAGGTTGCACTTGCCTTACCGCAATTTACAAGGGAGAATATCTGAGCCAGGTGGTGTATGAAATAAGAGTGATCGATCCCTTATGCAATGGAATCAATATAGTTTATAAAACAGATGGCACAATGCTGCTTAATTCCGGTGACCAGCCGGCATACCAGTTTTATTTATCTGCTGTGAAAAATTTGCAAATGGTCTGGAGCTGCGCCAGATGAAAACGATCATAGAATGATCGCTTCATTAAAAGCATGCGTTTGCTTTGATATTCCTTTCAAAAATAAATACCATGACACAGATATGATCAATGATGCCAATGGCTGCTTAATGTCTTTTGCTTTGACGTCCTCAAAAGACAATTGACAACTATAAATTAGATTTTTACGCGAGCCTTTGTAGATATGTAATTCAGTTGAAGCCTGGTCGTTTACATAAAAACGAAACTTTGTGTTTTCAATATCAACTGTGCCATGCGTAACGGAAAAGTTATCATAGTTCAATGACCCGATACGGATGCCATATTCATTTTTCAACACCAGTTTTGTTCTGAGCAAACCTTCATCTTCAATGATCAGCACTCGTCTTTCTTGCTCTGTTTCAACTCTTGCAATATGCAGGTCGTTTTTATAACGGAGTTTTAAAACAGTTTTATCATCTTCTTTTAATAAATAATCTTGCTGGCCTAGAATGCTCTTTACTGAAACGATATTCATTGGTGCAGTTTTTAGTTGTGGAATGTCAATACTATACAATAATGAAACCTGAAATCTCAGTTCACAAAAAGATAATAGAAAATTAATTTTGGAAAATGAACGACTGTTTGGATTTGCACAACTCTTATTTAGTAAACTCTGCTCCAGCCAGTTTGGCGATCGTTCCTGCTAATTGTTTACTGTATAACTGTTCCTTTTTATTTCTTTCTCCCGTTGCTTGAATAGCCGGTCCCATCATGGCAAACCATGTTTGTGATGATCCGGCGATAAAAAAACCATGCCCTGACCAATGCTTCGAACTATTTCCTCTACCATGGTCGGTTGTGATAAGAAAGTTCGTTTTGTTTTTATAAGCAGGTGTTGTTTGCACCATGTTCCATAATTCACCGATCATCCGGTCCACCTGGTTGGCCTGTTGCAAATACAGGTCATATCTTTTTTGATGTGCAAAATCATCTGTTTCCCCAAAACTTATAACAACAATCCTTGGCTGATGATTCCTGACATATTCTTTTGCCGTTGAATATGTCAGCAGATCATAGCGTGTGGCAGACCTGTTTTCAATTCCTTTTTCCTGTACTGCATTGATCATTTTTATTACTTCACTTTTATCCTCATTGTTTATTTGCTCATACCCGCAATTCATCATAATCCGGCTACGGTTTCTGTTTAAAATGTAAGGAAATACATCCCATGAAGAAAACACAGCTATTTCTCCCTCAAATCCGCATCGATGGTCCAAATATTCAAGCACATTCAGGTTCTTGTTATAGGTCTTACCGTTTCCTGAAATTTTGATATCATTTGTTCCCGTAAATATTTCGTTATAACCGGGATAAGAAATTGAATAGATATTTGAAACATTGACTTTATTATTCAAATCACGGTTTCCGAATAACTGGCCTTTGGCAGCAACTACATTCCACATAAAAGGCAATAGCCTTGCTCGTCTTTCTTCTTTTGTTGCCGCCCAATACATTGATTTGATCGTTGCAGTATCCGGTGTAAATTTCTCGTCATGTATTAATAAGGAGTCCGCACCATTGAACACTTCCTGCCAGCGAAAACCATCCGTAAGAATGATAAATAGATTTTCTGATGCTGAGCCCGGAGCAATGATCGCAGGCATTTCATCACGAGGATGTATGAATGACGTTGAGATAAACAGGTAAAGGATCAATACACTGTTTTTCATAAGTCAGATTTTGAACAAAGTAACTAATGAAGTATGAATTCATGATTAAGCCAGAATTATTGTATGATTAACTTCAGGCATGGACATCCCTGCAGGTTCCTCAAAGATTTATTCCTACAATGGCGTACAGTTGTTTCCGATGCTGTTTGTAGTTGAGCCTTTCTTCTTTGCCCCAATCATTCCACGGCACATAATGATAATTACAATTTTCTTCACCGTATTCAAAGCCTGCTTTATAAAAAAAAGTTTTTCCTTTCAGGTTTTTGTTAAGCGAAAGTTCAACAGATACAAGTATGCCTGTTTTTTCTGTATAAGGCTCGTGCGATAGATTCTTAAGATTCCAGCCAAAACCCAATCCTGCATAAACAGAATTGTCATTATTGATACGAAGAGCTTTTATCTCTGCGAAAAGTTGAACAGGCACAGAAATGTTCGTTTCATACTCGCCATAAACATTCATTTCAACATAATGCACATCGAGGCCTGTTTTTAAGCCAAGATTGAAATACTCGTTGAGCGGTTTATATGCAAAACTCCTGATCCGCAATGTTGGCACACGGAATCTTTTATGCCAGAAATGTTGTACCCATAAAGGATTTAGTTCTGATTTAATTTCGCGGAATGTATTTGCCCCTACCGAAATCGCAAGTCCGGCCTCTGCCTGGTATTTAATTTTTCTAAAGAACTGCGAATTTGCATTGCCGGCTAATAAAAGAAGAAAGATCAAAGCATGTAAAATTACTTTCATGCCACTCATTTAAACTTAAAAGTACCATGTTGTTCGCTCCTTTTTTTCTAAAAGTTTACTAAAAAGCGGCCGGGAATAACATTTACTTAATCCAGAAATTACAATTGGTTAAAGATGGCGTAATTACCAGGTAATAAAATAGCAAGTCCTTTGTAAAACCTCTTTACAATGGAAAAAAGGCATGTTGATGTGGTTGTGATCTCGGATCTTCATCTTGGGACTTTTGGTTGTCATGCTGCAGAAATTGTTAATTATCTTCAAAGCATTTCTCCCAATCTTCTAATATTGAATGGCGACATCGTTGATGGATGGCAGTTCAGCAAAAGATATTTTCCTTCTTCTCACTTAGAAGTGATCAACGAGATCTTTAACCTGCAGCATAATGGTACCAGAGTGGTTTATATTACCGGTAATCATGATGAATTCCTTCGACGTTACAGCGATCTCAACATTGGTAATTTCCAGCTCACTGATAAACTCATTATCGAGATCGACGGCAAACTAACCTGGATCTTTCATGGCGATGTATTTGATAATACAACAAAGGGCGGAGCAAAACTGCTGGCAAAACTCGGTGGCCATGGCTATGATATGCTCATTCTTATGAATCGGTTTATCAATTTTTCTTTGCAAAAAATGGGAAAGGAAAAAATATCCTTCTCAAAAAAAATTAAGAACAGCGTAAAAAAAGCTATTCGTTATATCAACGACTTTGAAGAAACTGCTGCAACGCTGGCTATTGAAAACAGGTATGACTATGTCATTTGTGGTCATATCCATCATCCCCAGCAAAAATTGTTTTCCAACAAACATGGAAAAGTTAACTACCTCAACTCAGGTGATTGGATCGAAAATCTTACTGCACTTGAATACTATGATCACGGCTGGCATATTTATCATTACTGTGACGAAGAATTCAAACAAACAGTTCCGTTAAAAAACCTGCAAAGACCCGAAGTAAATGTGATAAAGAACGAAGTAGATCTTTTTCTTACATCACTTGCATTTAAAACCAATCCCTGATAAAACATCCAGATGAAAATATTTTATGCTGTACAGGCAACCGGCAATGGACATATTAGCCGGGCCATGGAATTGCTTCCGCATCTTAGGCGGTATGGTGAGGTAGATATTTTTTTAAGTGGTGCTAACAGTACGCTTGAATTAAATCACCCGGTGAAATACCGCAGCAAAGGCCTCAGTCTTTTTTATACTTGCGAAGGAAAAGTCGATTATAAAAAAATATTCCTGGCGCTTGCGCCATTACGGATAAGAAAAGAGGTAAGGGATCTGCCCGTTGAAAAATATGATCTTATCGTAAATGACTTTGAATGCATCACGGCTCTTGCCTGCGCAAAGAAAAAGATACCATCGGTGAACTTCGGTCACCAGGCAAGCTTTCTTTCAGATAAAACACCAAGACCGAAAGAGAAAAGTAAAACCGGTGAATGGATACTGAAAAATTATGCCCGTGCCTCCTTTTATGTCGGTTTGCATTTTCAGCAATATGACGATTTCATATTCCCTCCTGTAATAAAAAATGAGATCGCGAACGCCTCGCCTGTTGATCAAGGTTTCTTTACTGTTTACCTTCCTTCTTATTGTGAACCCGTGCTGGAAAAATATTTTCACCGGCTTGCAGATCACCGCTTTCATATTTTTTCATGGCAAACAAGAACCACGAGGCAAAGCGCCAACATCAGTTTTATTCCTGTAGATAAGAATTTGTTTGGCCGTGCATTGATTGATTGCTCAGGCATTATTACCGGTGGTGGTTTTGAAACACCCGCTGAAGCATTAAAATTAAAAAAGAAATTAATGGTCATTCCCATAAAAGGACAATACGAACAGCAATGCAATGCGGCCGCTTTGGAACAAATGGGAATTAAAAAAATCGATAAGCTTGATGACGATTTCGATGATCATTTTCAGAATTGGTTAAGATCTGAAAAGCCAGAAATAAATTATGATCATACTACAGAAGCCATCGTTGCGAAGATGATGCAACTTTCAATAGCCCATATAAAAGAAAAGAAGATGATGTTGAAAGAAGAAAAAGATCTTATGCTTCTGCCATCTTAATAGCTTTCCTTGGATGTTTCGCCAATGTCTTCGAAGGAACCAGCTTTTTCATTAAGCGTTCCAGCAGCGGTACAAATGGAACAAGTATCAACACACCGAGTGCATTAAAGAGCATATGTGCATTCGCTATCTTTTGAGATATAGAAGCATTACCGGAAACCGACAATACGAGTTTTGTGAATGCCGATAAAAAAATAATGCCCAACAGTATCGTAATGAAATTGAATATAAGATGAAAGACTCCTGTCCTGATGGCTGACCTGTTTCTTCCAATCGTGGCAACCAATGTGTCTGCACAAGTACCAAGCTCAGCGCCGAGCATTACGGCAATGCTCCCGCTTAATGATATCAATCCTTGCGATGCCAGGCCTATTACCATGCCCACCGTGGCGGAAGAAGACTGAATAACGAGTGTAACAAATGCGCCGGTTGACACTCCCTTCCAGGTGGTATCGAGTGAATGCATCCAGCTTACAAAATAATTGCTGTTTTTTAAAGGCGCTACCGCTTCTTCCATGGTAAATAGTCCAAAGAAGATAAGACCGAAACTAAAGATCACTGCCCCTACATCACGATAGATTTTTCTTTTGTGCAACAGCATCAACAAAAATCCGGCGGTGACGGGAAGTGCTGCATATTCACCAATATTCAAAGCAAATATCTGGCTGGATACAGTGGTTCCTATATTAGCTCCCATCACTACTCCCATTGCTTGCCTGAAAGTCATCGCACGGGCATTCACCAATGCGATGGCCATAATTATGACAGCTGATGATGAATCAAGAAGTATTGTTACAATGATGCCTGTAATTATTCCGGTAAAAAGATTGCTGGTAAATTTATCAAGCACCTTTTTCATTTTATCACCGCTCAACTCCTTTAAATGGTCAGATAGTTTGTTGAGGGCATATAAAAAGAGTACAAGCCCGGCAAGGATTACGAACAGGGTTTTGTAGGTTTCCATCCAATAGTTTTAATCAAGATATAAAGCGAATATTATCTCAATGTTAAGCAGAAAAAAAAGCCTCCCGGCGAGACCGGGAGGCACTGCATGAGGAATCAACTTACTAACCCCGGAGAACCGTTCCGGGTTGTATTTTTATTGGATGGATAAGAACTGGCTGCAAAATGCAGTTCAATTATTATACCAAGGTTAGTGATCCATTACCAAACTGTTAATTGTGGAAAACCCACCAAAGGCTTGTTCAAATGCGCAATGACAGGTCCGTTATCCAGCGCCAAACCTGGTCCGGGGGGAACACTGTCTAATTTTCATTATCGCAACCATCCATGAATTTGAAGTCGGCGATCTGAAAAATGGGATTGCCCTGAGAATCTTATTCCACAGATCTGTTTGGCAGCAAAAAGCAAAAGCCTGTGGCGCAATAATGGTTTTCCCCTTTCGTTTTTAAACTTAATATTACTTTTTTGTTAAGTTTCTGTAACTTCAAGATCAACAAGCACGTGAGAGCCAGGAACACCATATTGATTCCCCTCCTGATTTTCTGCTGTTTATCGCAGCAAGCCCAGCAAAATACAACCCAGCCCAGCATAAATTTTTTGGGGACTACAGTTAACATTCCAAATAATACTTTCAACGGTCTTAGGTTTACAGGGGACTTATCAATCACAGGCATTAATAATTTCTATAGGGAACTCGAACAAACGGACTTTGCGCCGCTGATCGCTACACTTATCAAATACCGCGACGAACAAAAGCTTGATGACTGGCTGTATTACCAGGTGATCCGCAGAACGGCACAGCAATACAGTCCGAAGGCAGAGAATTATTTCAGCTATACAATTTATAAATGGTTCCTGCTTACCAAATCCGGATACGACGCCCTCGTCCGGATCAATGAAGATAAAATGCTTTTTTATGTGCAAAGCGATGATATGATCTATAATGTGCCTTATGTGATTCAAAATGCCAAACAGTACATCTGTCTTAATTATCATGACTATGGTAACAATATAGATTTTCAAAAAGAACATTTCAGTACTGTTGAATTGCCTTCCGACGGCGTCAAACGATCCTTTAGTTATAAAGTCAATCATTTGCCGGATATAAGATCGGGTAACTATATTGAAAAGAATATTGGCTTTGATTATTATCAGCAACAATATCATTTTACCATTAAGCTGAATCCCGAGATCAAAACCATTTTTACAAACTATCCTTCGGGAGAATACGGCAACCAGTTTTCGATTCCATTAAGTACCGAAACATATAACTCGCTTATACCACAATTGAAGGATGTCGTGAGCCCAATGAGTGTGACGAATGGAGTCGACTACCTGATGCGTTTTACCCGCAATGCATTCTTATTTGAAAAGGACACCGTGATATTTGGTCGAGAAAAAAGATTGTCACCTGAAGAAACGCTTCTTTATGATCAGAGTGATTGTGAGGATCGTGCCGCCTTATTCTTTTACCTGGTCAAAGAGATCTATAAGCTTCCGATGATAGTTCTCTCCTACCCCGATCATGTAACAGTTGCTGTGAATTTTGATAAACCTGTCGGCAAACCGATCATCTATAACGGTGAACGATATTATGTATGTGACCCGACGCCACAGAAAAAAGATCTTCATATGGGTAAGTCACTACCGCATCTGGCAAGGTCACAGTTCGAGGTTGTTTATGCTTACCAGCCAAACAAAAAATAAAAGGAAAGGCCGGTATAAACCGGCCTTTATCATGTATCAAAAAATAATGGCTATTTAATAATTGAATTTAGTCCATCCTTTCCACCATGTAGAAAGCGGGCCTGCCGGCGCCACTCCTCCCCTAAACGTTGCAGTTCTATCAAAGAATGAATCGCCGGTGAATTTAGGATCACTGAAATCGCCGCCTGTAAGGATCTTCTGATTACCATTAGATCCGGCAAACGGAGTTGGATCAGGAGCCTGGTAGTTGAAGGGTTGAATCAACTTGGCATCCGCTGTGTTTGTCAGAATATCATTGTTATAGTATGCATTAGTGAACCAGCTTGCTAATGTCGCATCTGAGGTGATGGTTGCTCCTGCGGTTCCTGAAAATTTCATATTTACTGCATTTCCAGCCAATGTAACATTCCTTAATCGCAAGCTTGAGTCCTCGATATTCAATGCAGTGGCTGTACCTGTTGTTCCGTCGACCAATATTCCTTGCGGCCAACCCATGAAGATGGAGTTGAAAATTGAAAGGGCAGAGTTTCTTCTTATTTGTGCCCCGGCTCTGAATAAGCTACTGCCAACATTAGTCAATGTAGCTCTTGGGCCGATTGCAGTAATGTTACTGAATATTGCTCTTGTTTTTGGCGATGCTGTAGTTCCGCTTGAATTGTTATCACTCTCAAATGCTTCAGAGGTTGAGATATCCGCAATAACAGAGTCGCGTATCACTAAACCGAATTGTACTTTACCACTGTAACCATTGTCAGTATCGAAATCATCATCCTGGGTTTTATAAGCGATCAGGTATTTGCAATTCACGGTGCCGCCAAACCACTCGTAAGCATCATCCTTTGCATAGACCACCTGTATATGATCGATAACTGTTTTATTTCCCACGGCTGCCATCGTAAGGCTGTTGATCTCTTTATCTGGCTGAAATGCATAGCCCGCGTATTCGATCCGTACATATTGCATCACTCCGGAACTGTCGGCATCAACAGGTGTTGAAACTACTGCATCACCTGACCCTGCAAGACCATCGCCATTTCCATTATCAACACCACCTTCTACCTGGTAAAGTCCGTTGGTTCCATTATAACTTGTATTGATACTTGCCTTGCCGCAAATAACAATACCACCCCAGTCACCAGATTGAGGATTAGTTGCAGCCGATGTAAATACGATCGGGTCAGTTGCTGTACCGGGTGCAACGATCTTTGAACCTCTTGTTATCACCAATGCTGCCACATCAGCCCCACTAAATGAACCCTTGATCACTGTGCCCGGTTCAATGGTAAGCGTGTGATTGCCCACCACATAAACAATTCCCTTCAGTATATACGTATTCGCTTTACGAAACGTAGTATCGGCATTAATCCTTCCCGAAACGGTAATTGTCTGTCCGGTTGTGTTGCCGCCACCACCACCCGGTTGCTGAATAATGATGGGTTCGCCATCAGTTTCAATTTTTCTGCAACCGCTTATCAATACTGTTGAGATTGCTACCAGGTAAAAAATGTTCTTTTTCATTTTATGCTGTTTATAAAAATTTACAAAGAGTAGTTAAAGGTTAAAGAATAATTGGTCCCGGCTTTACGTGTAAACCGGTATGCATCTGATCCTTTCTGGAAAGTATGGCCATCGTTTGTATTCTGATAGAAATATTGTGTTTTATTCAGCAGGTCACTAATATTCAATCGGAACTCTGCTTTTTTATTCAATAATTTTTTTGCAAACTGGAGATCAAATAATGCTCTCGGCGCTTCGTAAGTATCCGGCGTACCAGCACCGGCTGATTTATCACCCACCAGATAAATTCTTTGGCCAATTTGGTTGAACAGAAGCGTTGCATTGAATCCTGCTTTTTCAAGATCATAAAGCAATCCAAAATTCAATACATAAGGTGACTGGCCTTGTAAGGGCCTGTCAAGATCAAATCCTTTATCGGTAACACGGCTATGGATGTAAGCAACATTTCCCTGCAATGTGAAATTTTTAAAGCCTCCTATGAAATCAAGCTTCTTTCTGAATTCAAGCTCTGCGCCATAGGCAATTGCTTTTTCAGGATTTTGATAAGAGAATGTGCTGGCACCACCACCACCTTCATTCAATAATTGCTCGATCGGCTTTTTAAAATTCTTATAGAAAACACCAACCGTAAATACCTCACCCGAGCCCGGATACAACTCATAACGGAGATCCGTATTGATCACCTTTGTTCTTTCAAGATCAGGATTTCCCTGCACTGAGGCATTTAATTCAAAATCGTAAAGATTTAATGAAGCCAGTTCACGCAACTCAGGACGAACCACCGTTTGCGATGCTGATAGTCTAAGATTGGTTTTATTATTGAACTTCCACGTTGCATTTAAGCCGGGAAGAAAATCTGTAACCTCGGTATGTGTATGGCGATCATCCCAAACTTTTACACTCCCTACTAACTGATCATAATTCTCGACTCTTAATCCCCAAACAACTCTCAGGTCTTTTGTGACCTGGTTATCGAATTGCAAAAAACCTGCATTCAAAATCGTATTGGCCATATAGCGATAGGCTCTTCCCGCTATCGCATCAAATGAAAACTGGTTGCTGGTTGCCGAACCATCTCCAAAATTTTCAGGCCTGAATATTTCACCCGGCGACAACCTCCTTAGCGCATCATTGTCAACATGAAGATTATTGGCAAATAAAACCGCATCATATAACCTGTCCTTCACCTGCAACATGTAACCGCCTTTCACAGTTTGCTTTTGCTCACCCAGGTTGAACTTATAAGTGAGATCGCCCCCGCCGGTGTAGATATAATCGCTCAGGCTTTGATAAATACGGCTACCGCTTTGTTGAGAAAGTGTATTTGCAATTACGGCCCTCCAGGGATCGGTTTCGGTTTCTCTTGAATAGAGCAGGCGTCGCTGATCGGGAATATAGCCATCCAAAATATTGAATGCACCATACCATTTTAATGTAAGTGCTTTTGCAAGGCTATGTTCACCTGTGATCTGGGACGTAAAAAAAGTATTTTGTTTAAATGCGAACTCTGAACCCATCAGGTACTTATCGTTCCTGCTCACATCAATACCATTGCGGGCTGTATAAAAATTATTTGAATTGACATTAATGATCGACTTGATGGATATTTTGTTTAGTGGATTTAATTGCATTGAAACACTTCCTAATGCGCCAACAGAAATCTCCTGTGTATATCGCTGATCATGAAAATCTGTTTCAACAGTAGTATTATAATTAAGGTCGATAACATTCCTTCTGTTCACGATCTCAAGTCTTCTGTTTGTTTTGCCATAAATAATACCGAATGTGCCTCCCAGCTTTTTTCCTAAAAAGTTAGCGGTGAAACCACCATTAGCCTGGAAAGATAAATTGACAGGAGAAGATGTTTCCCTTGGTGTCCAGGCATTTCTCATGCTTTTCCCAATTGCCGTTTTTTCTTCAGGTGATAAAACACTAAATGCATACTTGGTTGTATACGCGTCCGGGAAACCCCTGGTGCCATCATCGATACCCAGCCAGTCGAGACCCCCTTTCTGATCCCTGTAAAATTTTTTTCCTACTGTTTGAGAAGTAACCCCGGCGCCAACCTGTACATTAAAAAAATTCTTTGAAGGGATATCTTTTGTATTTACTTGTATCAAACCACCCGCCCATTCACCCGGATATTCCGGCACAAATGCCTTATTGATAATAATATTATCAATCATTTGTGCAGGGATAAGATCAAACGAAAATGTTTTACGATCGGGTTCGGTACTCGTCAGCAAAATTCCATTCAGCATTGCCTGGTTATACCTGTCAGCCAATCCCCGAACTACAATGAATCTACCCTCCATAATACTGGTACCCGGAGTACGCTTCAACACCTCACCTGTGTTTTTATCGGGAGAACGACGAATATTTTCCGCAGAAATAACTGAAGCAACAGTGTTTGTATTTTTTTGAAATTGAATTAATGCAGCAGCAGTTTCTCTTCGTGCCGTGGATGCAGCAGTAACCGTTACACCGGTTAAAGTATTCTTTGAAGATTCATTTAATAAGATCTGTAGTTCATTCAGCTGTCCGGCTATCACGTCTATTTCGATAGTTTTTGTTTCATAATTAACCGAAGAAATTGTGAGTGTATATTTTTTACCGGCAGTTAAGCTAAGGGTGAAACTTCCATCTACGCCGGAAATCGCACCGGCATTAGAATTATCAAATTTTATCGAAGCCCCAACCACCGGTTCGTTCTTGCTATTCAACACTTTACCGGTAAGCTTTTCCGTTTGCGAAAAACTTATTACAACCAATCCAAGCAGGGCCGAAACAGTGAGCAGGAATCTTTTCATTGCGTGTTAATTACGACGCAAAAGAAGCACCAAGTCATTATGCCTGCGTTACTGCTGGGTTATGGAATTGTAACCACAGTATTAACTTAATGTTAAGCGGTGACTTTAGAACCGGAATTGAATGCGGGTCGTGAAAATGTTATCCTTAAGGTCCGCAGTGTAACCATTGAGTTGTGTTATTTCGTTCTTTACCATGTCATAATAGAGTATAAGTTTTATCTGGGGGTTAAAATGAAATACATATCCCATCCCTATAGTAGAAAATTTTATATCAGCGGAAGTAAGATTAGTCCCGGTTTTTCCGATCTCTTGTTTTTCGACCTTAATATTGGGATCATACCAATCATATTTTAATAATAACTGGTGTTTGCGGTTGATGATGTTTTGCAGAAAATAGAAAAAAGCACCATCATAATGCCGTACATAAGTAGGAACAGGGGTTCCATTTGTGTTTGGTATTGTTCCCGGGTTTGTTGTACTGATTGCAGTTCCAGGCTGCGTCCCGAACCAATACTCTGCTCTCCATTCAGTTTCTCCCCAACCATGTTTGATTT
>Ga0075419_10002160_pt1 | contig 12711 bp, 12 predicted proteins | sample SoiMetdeltSBSDD3_FD_76900 | JGI IMG/M metagenome (GOLD analysis project Ga0075419, IMG submission 76900) | Bulk soil microbial communities from a Populus tree surrounding site in Tennessee, USA - Soil MetaG P. deltoides SBSDD3 | ecosystem: Environmental > Terrestrial > Soil > Tree plantation... | reverse complement strand
TCGACGAGGCGCCGTCGCCGATGGTCGGAATGGCCGCCAGCAGCGCCTGCGTGTACGGGTGCAGGGGGTGGCGGAAGAGCTCGGCCACCGGAGCGACCTCGGCCAGCCGACCGAGGTACATCACCGCGACCCGGTGGCTCACGAAGCGGACGACGGCCAGGTCGTGCGAGACGAAGAGATAGGCGAGGCCCAGGCGCTCGCGGAGCGTGACGAGCAGGTTGAGGATCTGCGCCCGCACCGACACGTCGAGGGCGGAGACGGCCTCGTCGGCGACGACGAGGCGGGGACTGACGGCCAGCGCCCGGGCGATGCCGACGCGCTGTCGCTGGCCACCCGACAGCTCGTGGGGATAACGCGCGGCATGCTCGGGCTGGAGGCCGACCATCTGCAGCAGCGCGGCCACGCGCTCGGGGACCTCGCGGCGACCGGCCAGGCGGTGCACGAGGATCGGCTCGCCCACGATGCGCCCGATCGTCATGCGGGGGTTGAGCGAGGCGTAGGGGTCCTGGAAGACGATCTGGGCCTTGCGGCGGAACGGCAGGAGCGCGCGCGGGCCGAGGGCCGTGATGTTCTGGCCATCGAAGACGATGCGGCCGGCCGTCGGCTCGATCGCGCGCAGCACCAGGCGCCCGGTCGTCGTCTTGCCGCACCCGCTCTCGCCGACGAGGCCGAGCGTCTCGCCGGGCTCGATCCCGAACGAGATGTCGTCCACGGCCCGCACCGACCGCACCGGGCGCCTGAGCAACCGATCGAGGGGACCGCGCCGGAGCGGGAAGTGCTTGACGAGGCCGTCAACCTCGAGCAGCCCCATCAGGCCAGCCTCGGCGCGGCGGGCCTGCTGCCGACGAGGTCACCGGCGAAATGGCAGGCGGCCAGGTGGCCGGCCTCGATCGACCGCAGGGCCGGCGACTCCGTCGCGCAGCGCGACTCCGCGCGCGAGCATCGCGGGTGAAACCGGCAGCCCGGCGGCAGGACGGCGAGCCCGGGCATGACCCCGGCGATGGTGCCGAGACGCCCCGTGCCCTCCAGGCGCGGCAGGCAGTCGACCAGCGCCTGCGTGTACGGATGGGCCGGTGCGCGGAACACCGTCGCGATCGAGGCCTCCTCCACCACCCGGCCCGCGTACATCACGATCACGCGGTCGCACATCTGCGAGACGACGCCGAGGTCGTGCGAGACGAGCAGCACGGCGGCGCCCGTCTCGCGCGCCAGCCGACGGATGAGGGCCAGCACCTGCGCCTGGATCGTCACGTCCAGCGCGGTGGTGGGCTCGTCGGCGATCAGCAGGCTCGGCACGCAGGAGATGCCCATGCCGATCATCACGCGCTGGGCCATGCCCCCGCTGAACTGGTGAGGATACTCGCGGGCCCGCGTCGCCGCCGACCCGATCCCCACGCGCCCCAGGATCTCGACCGCCCGCGCCCGCAGCGTGCGGCGCGGCTCGGTCAGGTGGAGCGCCATGGCCTCGTGCAGCTGGTCGCCGATGCGGAAGACCGGATTCAGCGAGCCCGCCGGGTTCTGGAAGATCATCGCGATGTCCTTGCCGCGAATGCGCGCCAGCGCCGCCTCGTCGAGCGTCAGGAGGTCCTGGCCGCGGAAGCGCACCTCGCCGGTGATACGGCCGGGCGGACACCGGATGAGACGGAGGATGGCCTCCGAGGTCAGCGATTTCCCCGCGCCCGACTCGCCGACGAGGCCGACGATCTCCCCCTGGCGCACCGCGAAGGACACGCGGTCGACGGCCCGTAGCGTGCGCCCCTCCGCCTGGAACTCGACGGTCAGGTCGCGGACGTCCAGTAGGTGGGGGGCCGCGAGGTGGGGCATCCTGGATGTACCCCGATGTCGTCGTCCATTCCGCAAGAGACCACGACCCGGACGCCATCGCCTGGGCCGACCTCGGTCTCAGCCGAGCCCACCCTACCATAGAGCCAGATCGAGCCCGACTCGTCGGTGGGCACCCCGCCAGTGGCCTGGGCGAACCCGTCCAGGCTCGCCATCTTCACGGCGCCGATGCAGTCGCACATGCTGCGCTTCTCGCGCGCCGCCGAGCAGGCGTGGTGCTGGAGCCCCCGCCGGCCACGGCTGGCCACGGTCATCGGCGCGTTGCACGTCGTCCCGTCGGCGGTCGTGTTGCCGCAGCGGATGAACCCGGAGAGCAGGTAGCCGCCGGGCAGCTCGGGCTTGCCGACGAACCGGGTCCGCTCGCCCAACGCCAGCACCAGAGCGCAGCGCCTCTGGTTGTAGGCGTCGATGCGCGCCAGCGCGCGGCGGGCGAGGTCCGGCTCCACGATGATCCAGTCCGGGTTAGTGACGCGCACGATCGTGTCGTCGCCCGCCTCGCGCTTCAGCCGCAGCTTGCTGTTCTTCTTCCTTGACCGCTTCGTCCGGCCCCAGGTGTAGGTCCCCGTGGAGTACAGCTCGTGTCGGCGCACCAGCTCCCGCACACCGCTGGGCGACCACGTTGGGCGCTCTGGTTCGAGGCCCTGCTCGCGCAGCTTCGCCAGCTCCTTCACCACGAGCGTCTTCGGCCCGGCGATCTTCTGGTCGTTCGGGTCGTTCGCGATGCGCCCGTAGCCCCAGCCTTCGGCGACGAGCTCGAATACCTTCTGGACGATCTCGGCCTGCTCGAGGTCTACCACCTGCTCGACGGCGGCGCCCGGGTGGGATCGGCGGTTGGCGTAGCCGTAGATCTTGCCGCCCGCGACGCGGCCCGCCTGCGGGCAGCGCCTCAGTTCGTCCAGAGCGAACTTCGACGACGAGCGCCGCTGGAATGAGTCGGCAATGCCCTGATTGCGACCTCGATCTCGCCGGTCTCGTCCAGCACGCTGATCTGCCGATTGTCCAGGTACGACCAGATCGTAACGTCGCAGTCCTCGACCAGCGTGATCACCCGTCGACGTCGACTGCGACCATCTCCCGTACCACCCGATGCCGCTCCATCGTCCTCATCTCCCCTGGGTCTACTTCTACCGCTTGGGGTGGACTTTCCCCGCGCTCCGTATGGAGGTAGAGTGCCAGCGGAGGCACCTATGATGCGAAGCCGCATCCCGGTCGGCATGGCGCTAGCGCTCGTCGCCGCCGTGCTCCTCCTACCCACCACGGCCTCGGCCCACGGCCGGCGCGGAGGGGGCGGCGGGGCTTCGGTCGGAGCCTCGGGAGGACGTTCCGGCGGCTTCGTGGGACGGCCCGGCTTCAACCACGGCCAGAACCACCACGGCTTCAACCACCATCGTTTCCACTCGAACTCGGTCATCTTCGTGGGCCCGAGCCCGTTCTGGTACTCGCCGCCCCTGTACTCCTCGCCGCCGGTCGTGTACTCGCCGCCGCCCGTATATATCGCGCCCCAGTTCGTCTACCAGGCGCCACCGCCCGCGGCGTACTACCCGTCCGCGCCATCGGCTCCGCCCGGACCGCGCGTCGTCGAGTTTCCGACAGGCCACTACGAGCTCCGCGGTGACGGTGTCGCCACGCCCTACTCGTGGGTCTGGGTCCCCAAGCCACCGTCCGCGCCGCCCGGCGCACCGCCGGTACCGGCCGCGCCCGACGCTCCGCCGGTCGATCCGTCCTCCCGGCCAGCGGCGCTCGCGCCGAGCAAGACGATCCATCGCTTCACCGATGACAACGGCGTGACCGTCCTCACGAACGACATCAACAAGGTACCGGACCGGTACAGGATCCAGCTGGTCAATCGCACGTCGCTCTGAGGTGTTACCAGCGTCCGCCAGTAGAATTGGGCCACGGACGATCATGGCGAACCGTGCTGTCGTTATCCCCACTTTCGACCAACGCTCCTGTTGTATCGACGCCTCCTGTTTCGGCGATCATTGCGATCCGAGCCCCGGCCCTGCGGGTTGGTCGTCAGGCAGCTCCGGGCCTGTCGGGTCGCCGACGTGCGGACGTCCGCTACTTTGCGAGCTTGGTACGCCCGGCCTCGAAGATCTGTCTCATCTTGTCCGCGAGGATGCGCCGCCCGATGCCCCGCTTCACGGCGCCGCCGAACCCCGCGACCTGGTCAGTGAAGACGTGACCCGCATACACGACGAGAGTCCCCCCTTGGACCGGCAGAAAACCCGCCACCGCCTGCTGCCCGTTATACCCCGTGCTGACGTAGTAATGGCGCTGGACGATCGCGCGGGCCGCCCCGTCGGCTGCGGAGAGCATGTGCACCAGGACATAGGTCGACTTGCCTTCGATGTTGTAACTCACCCAGCGGAAGTCCTGCTGCATACCCGCAACTGTCGCCTGCGGGTAGCCAATGATCACGGCGTGGAACGCCGGCATGTATTTCTCGAACAGGCGAGTGGACTGGCTGGCCTTGCGGAGGTCCGAAGCCAGGTCTGTCGTACCGCCCGAGCCGCGATCGTACGGCGAGATGCCGCCCAAGCCCGATGCGCGATAGGCCTGGTACCGCGCCAGCAGCATCCTCTGCAGCTGCGCACGTACCATTGGCGGCGCGTCACTCTGCAGGGCGTTGAACGCGGCGATCTCACTGGTGGCGAGGTTCACGGCCTGCCCGGCCTGGGCACTGTAGAGGCGCTGGGCGACGTCGCTGCTGATCTTCAATCCTGCGAGATCGGCCAGGCTGCCCGGGGCGCCGAACCTTCCGTACGTTTGCACCTGAGGATCGGTGGTGATGAAGTCACCGGCCATGATCTGTCTGGCGAGTGTATCCGGCGAGGTCGTGACCACGAAGACGATGAGTGCCACGGGCAGGTCACGCTCGGAGACGCCCGCGAGACGAGTCGTAACGAACTCGCCGTTCATCACCTGCTGCCTTTCGTCGACTGACAACCCGATGTCTGCCAGCATCTGGTCGGCATTCGGCTCCGCACGGGCCGGTCTCGTCGGTCCGGGCACGCACAGGGCGAGCACCACGACGATGACGAGCTGTTGGCGTCTCATCGGTCCTCTCGCACTACGCCGCCGGGCGCAGATCACGCAGGTATTCGTCTGGTATTCGTCGAAGGTCGACGCCGGCGTCCAGATCGCCGCAGCGGCGGTCCTGGGTCGAGAAAGCCCCGCCTCGATCGACTGGTCGAGGATGTCGTTGATCGGGGAGAACCAGATGAGTCCCAGGGGCGTCGATGTCTCATCAAACGCTCGCGCATCTACTGCGACCGCGGTGGGACCTTGATCCACGGCTGTGGGCACGCGGGTGCCGTCGGATAGTATGCCCTAGCACTGGGACAGTAGTACCAGTATGACTCGGGCGGTTGCTGCGCTTTCGCCCGCACACGCTGGATGGCGTCCATCGTTTCCTTCTGTTGCGCGAGGACAGCATCGCCGAGCTTCTGCATCCACTCGAGCTGGCTGTCCATCAGCTCGAGGACCTGAGGGAACCTCACCAGGGCCTTGACGCTGTCGTCCCATTTGTGTTTTTTGAGCTCCTCGTTGAGGGCCGCATCCTTCAGATTCGGATTCGCCTTGGCGAACCGTGCGGCCTGGATGACCTCGAGCGGATACGTGGATGCCATGAAGATCTGCGCCAGGAGCGGGTCCGGATACTGCACAATGGGTGCGACGATCTGCTCCAGCTCCTCGGGTTTGAAAGGACGAGCGTCGGCGCCGGGCTGCTGGGCTCGCGGAAGCGGGGGTGCCGCGAGCAAGACCGCGAGGCCGATCGGCACGCATCGGGTCAGGACATTCCGGATCCCGTGTCTCACGATCGTGTCATCTATGCCCGTTCGCTCAGGTGCTGCGCAGCCTCAATGATTCCTCCGGCCTCACGAAGAGCGGACCAGAAGGCCACGTTACGGCGTGAATGACCGGTTTCATGGGCTCCAGACAATTGCGGATTATCAAATACACGACGCTATTGGGTCAAGTTCCAGGAGGCTGGAATCGAGCTGGCGATGCACGCGATACGGACCTGATCGAGCAGCGATGACGACACTCTCATCCGATAAGTCACGCCTCGTCCGGTCGATGGTAGAAGTGCAGACGCCACCGAGTCCGACGGCGGTCTCGCACGTCCGGTCACCGCGTTCTTCGAGTCCGATCCGCGTCTCATGAAGCCGCGGGGCACTCGTTCTCCCTCGGTTTGACGTCATCCGATAGTGGAGCTGAAGTATGCAATCTTGACGCGATAGAAGAGCGATGAAGCCGTGCGGCCGAACGACTCCGTCGGCTTGCTCCGGGTGGCTGTCAGTCAGGTGGCACGTTCGCTTGCCGTGCTCCCGACGGTCGCGGACTGTGCCAGCCTCGCCGTCCGGCCCTGCGACACGATCGCGGACCGCGACGGCAAGTATTTCGGCCGGTTCTTCTTGCGGCGTGGCGACCCTCGGCCTCTCGGAGGTGGCGATCCAGCGATACGCCAGGCCTACCAGGGCTCTCCAGGCTGTCCATCTCCAGCGGGAGTGCGAGTCGTTTCGGCATCCAATCCGAGTTCGGCCGGCGGTGAGTCCGTCGCTGTAGGAACCCTCGTCAACGGCAGCGTAGTCCGTCATGATGAATGTCCGCGCTTGGCAAGAGCGGCAGGGCCTCGGCGGCCGTCGAGGCGGCCACGACCGAGGCGCCCTCAACGGTCAGGGTCTGAGCGAGGACCTCCCGGTTATCGTCGTCGTCCTCCACGACGAGGATCCGGATCCCTGGGGCAGGCGTGCCGTGTGTAGGTAATGTAAATTCGCCCATCGACCTCGGCAAGACGCGGCCGTGCAGGCAGGGAGCCCAACCTACCGCTCCTGCGTCGCGTGCTGCTGTCCAACTCCGGCGCTCTTCGATACTCGCCAGGCATCCACTCCCGGAACCCAAGTGGCACGGACGGTGCACACCACGCACAACTGTGCATACTGCCGGATCGGTGGCTAAAGAGCAGAGGAGGTTACGTGATGCCGAAGTGCAGTGGGCTTCGCCGCACGCTCATCGGGTTGGCGGTATTGACGTTCGTGGCAGGGCCAACGTGGGCGGCGGAGGACATGGTCGGAAAGGTCTCGATCGAGACCAGGTCGGTTGCGGTCGGCGTGGGAGTCTCGCAGGGGAACGGTGTCCTCGAGTATCAGGGGCAACAGTACCCGTTCACAATCACCGGGGTCAGCATCGGAGAGGTCGGAGCGACGAAGGTGGTGGCGAAAGGCGAAGTGTACAACCTGGATAGGGTGGAAGACTTCGCCGGTATGTTTGTCGCCGCAACCGCCGGCGCGACGATCGGTGGAGGCGTCGGTGTGGCCGCCATGAAGAATCAGAACGGGGTCGACATGGTGTGGACCGCCACCAACCAAGGTTTGAGCTTTTCGCTTGCCCCAAGCGGTCTCAACGTCAAGCTGACGGAGACCTCCCAGCAAAGGGCCGCGCGGAACAGGCGGGACGCCGCACCAGAACGCCAGCCGTCAGCGACCCCACGCCCGTCGCAGTAGCTCATGTGACTCCAGCCGTCTGCCCGGCGCTGTCACTGGTCAACGCCGGCCGCCGCAAGCAGTCGGCTGGGTCCCAGAATCGTAGTGACCCGAGAAGGGCAGTCCTCCGTGGCACGACGGAGTGCCGCTGGCCCGCCCGTCGCGAGCGGCGTAGGCCGTGAGCTCGACGTCCCAGCCCTGTGCGTTCGCGAAAGCTGGGACGTCGCCTGTCACAAGTTTCAGTCCCAGTTCTCGATCCCGCGGAACCAGCCCTCGCCAGGAGGATCCGGCTTCTCGTCGCGGGCCCATCAGCTTGCCCTCATGCAGGCCTTATCGTCGGCCTGGCGGTCATCATCGTCCACGCGGCGGGTGTAGCCCCGCAGTCGCAGGCGATCCAGACGACCTCCCTCGACGCCGGCGTCCAGGTCGCCGCAGCAGTGGTCCTCGGGCGAGGCGGCGTCGAGGTCGTTCAGCAGGCTCATCGCCGTGAGCCAATCGTCATGCTCCGAGCGTCAGCGAGCGGCTTGCTGAAGCTCGCTCGGTGAGGGAGGCGTCAATCGGTTTTCTATCGTTCGGCGCGTCTCAAGTAGCACGACTCCGCTGGCAACAGTGGCCGGCAGAGGCAGCGGCAACCCGCGCACATCGTAAATGTCGTAAATTCGCCCATCGACAACCACCGCCGTCCCGTTGGTGGGCACTCCCGATTTGCTCGCCACCCACAACCCTGCTTCTCCGTCTTGGATGCGATAAAGCCCGTGGCCTGCGATAGAGCCCGAATGGGTGACCACGCCGCTGACGCTCACGTACCGCCCGCGGTACTGCCCCGGATCCTTCATGAGCTCGTTGAGTGACATCGACGTCGTGGCACAGGCAGCCGTGAGAACGAGACTGGCCACACTCAGCAGCAACGCCGGTAGCCTTCCCTTGCGCCGCCCACGCCCCCAGGGACTCATGCGACCGGGGACACCGCAAATCGAATGCCAGGAAGCCGGCGATCGCAGAACGTCGCTATAACGACATCGACGAGCGGTGTGAAGGTCCTAGCCGCGAGAGCAACCCGTGAGGTTCCGCATCATGCTCAACCCAGTCATCCCCGGCGGAAGACCGATCAGCTCCGCTGCCCCATTTCCATGCTGCGCTGGGTGAGCGCTGCCCCATAACCTACCCCTGTTCTTCACGTGAACCTGATCGACAACCGCAGTGAGTCTTCGGCGCCGCTCGAGGTCAGCCTTCGGAAGGAGAGCGACGACTATGTGGCGGAGGTGTTCGGGGCCGTCGGGCTGACGGTCTACACGATCTTTCGGCGCTACTGGGAGTTGACGCCCGAGGACGACAAGCGCCCTCACTTTCTTGATTTCGGATTAGCGAAGGGTCGCCACGCTCAGACTTCGACCGTCTCCCCGAGGCCGGGACACCGGGCCCGGATCCCGTACTCGGCCTCGATGCGATGCGCGAGCGCCCGCCGGGCGCGGTCCTCGCCGTGCGCCAGGATCAGTTGCGGCCGGGAGGACGCCATGCTGGCGAACCAGCGCACCAGATCGTCCTGGCCGGCGTGAGCGCTGAACCCGCCGAGTGTGTGAACCGAGGCCTGCACGCCGACCTTCTCGCCGAAGATCGTGACCGTCTCTTCCCCGTCCACGAGGCGGCGGCCGAGCGAGCCCGGGGACTGGTAGCCGACGATGAGCACCGCCGTCTCCGGGCGGCCGAGGTCGTTGCGCAGATGGTGCAGGATGCGGCCCCCCGAGCACATCCCGCCGCCCGCCATGATCAGGCAGGGTCCAGCCGCCTTGGCGAGAGCGCGGGATTCCTCCGCGCTGGCGCAGGTCCGCACGGTCTCGAGTCCGCGGCGGAGCTCGCCCGACTCCAGCATGGCCCTGGCCTCCGCGTCGAACATCTCCGTGTTCTGTCCGTAGATCCGGGTCGCCTCGATGGCCATCGGGCTGTCCACGTAGATGGGGAACCGTGGCAGCGTCTTGCGCCGGAAGGCCCCGGCGAGCAGGTAGAGGAGCAGCTGCGTCCGGCCGATGGCGAAGACGGGCACGAGCATCTTGGCCTTGGCCAGGACGGCCCGGCTGATGATCTCGCGCGCCTCGATCGCCGTGTCGTGCAGTGACCGGTGGTTGCGGTCGCCATAGGTGGACTCCATGATCACCACGTCGGCGCGCTCGAAGGGCGTGGGATCCGCCAGGAGCGGGGCGCCGCGCGGGCCGAGGTCACCGGAGACAACCAGTGTCTTGGTGTCGCCGTCGTCGGCGACGGTCAACTCGACGCTGGCCGAGCCCAGGATGTGGCCGGCGTCCACGAAGCGCGCCGAGATGCCAGGCGCGATCTCGACGCGCTCGTCGTACCGCACCGGGCGGAGCAACGGCCCCAGGCGCTTGACGTCCTCCTCGCCGTACAGGGACTCCAGCGGCGGCTGGCCCGCGCGCTTTCGGCGCCGGTTCTCCCGCTCCAGGTCCCCTTGCTGGAGACGGAGAGCGTCACGCATGATTACCCGGCCCAGGTCGAAAGTCGGCCCGGTGCCGAAGATCGGCCCCCTGTACCCTCGCTTCGTGAGAAACGGAAGCCGGCCGATGTGGTCGAGGTGGGCGTGGGTGATCACGACCGCGTCCGCATAGCGACGCGCCAGCTTCGGGACCACACGGTTCTTGGCGACCGTCTGGCGGCCGCCCTGGTAAAGTCCGCAGTCCACGAGCACGCTGGCGCGCTCGGTCGTCAGCTGAAACGCGGCTCCCGTCACGTCGCCCGCCGCCCCGTGGAAATGGATTTTCATCAGCCGCCGGGATTATATGTCAGTCGTTGTCAAGGAGTGGCTGGCTTTCCCGTCCCCTCTGGAGCTTTCACGATGAGGAGAAAGCAGGACAACTGGACCGTGGTGCCCAACCTCTGGGGGCCTGAGGGCGGGCGCGCCGGGCCTCTTGAAGGCCGGCCTGGTTGGCGGCAACGGTCCAAACGCGCTTTGGAAACGTCGACTTTCCCACCGCCGCCCTCGAGCCGATGCGATCACCTCCTCATTCTGGCAATCTGCGCCTTGGCCCCCGCGATGATGTTCTCCGGGACGAAGCCAAACCGCTTCTGTAATTCCTTGAGCGGTGCTGACGCCCCGAAGGTCTCCATGCCGATGCTATGGCCGTGGCGTCCGACGTACCGAGCCCAGCCGAGGGTGGACCCCTGTTCCACCGAGACGCGCGCGGTCACGGATTCTGGCAGAACGCGCTCGCGATAGTCGGGATGATCGCGACAGTAGTGCTCGAACATTTCCCATGACGGCATGCTGACCACCCTGGCCTGGATCCCCTCCGCCTTGAGCTTTTCATACGCCTCGATGCAGAGCGACACTTCACTTCCGGTGGCGAGTAACAGCACCTCGGGTTTGCCGTCGTCAGCATCCGCGAGAACATACGCGCCGCGCTGTAGGCCTTCGGCGGAAGAATAAGTAGCCCGGTTCAAGATTGGCAGCGGTTGCCGTGTCAAGATCAGCGCGACCGGCTCGTGGCGGAACTGCATGATCACGCGCCAGGCTTCGACCACTTCGTTGGCATCCGCCGGTCGCAGCGTGATCAATCCGGGGATGGCGCGGAGGGATGCCAGATGTTCCACCGGTTGGTGCGTCGGCCCATCTTCGCCGACGCCGATCGAATCGTGGGTGAAGATGTAGATCACCGGAATCTCCATCAGGGCACTCAGGCGGATCGGCGTGCGGCCGTAGTCGCTGAAGATCAAGAACCCAGATCCAAATGGTCGAATCTTCGACAGTGACAACCCGTTGAGAACAGCGCCCATGGCGTGCTCGCGGATTCCGAAGTGGAGATTCCTCCCGGCGGGATGCTCGGCGGTGAAGTCTCCGGCGCCTTCAAAGGTGAGGCGCGTCTTGCATGATGGACCGAGATCCGCCGAGCCGCCAAGCAGCCAGGACAGATTCTGGGCCAGCACGTTCAACGCCTGGCCCGACGCGTCTCGGGTTGCGAGCCCTTTGCCATTCACGGCAAACACGGGCAATCCCTTGTCCCAGCCATCCGGCAGCTCGCGCCGAAGGAGGCGATAGCCTTGGTCGGCCAGGTCGGGATATTGGCGTTTGTACGCTTCGAACTTGGTCCACCAGGCGTCGCGGAGCGCTTGCCCGCGCGCGGCGATGCCTGCCTGGAAATGCTCGCGCACCCCCTCGGGGATGAGGAACTCCGCATCCTCGGGCCAGCCGTAATGGCGCTTAGCCGCCTTGATTTCTTCCCTGCCCAAAGGCTCCCCATGGGCCGCGCTGGTATCTTGTTTGTTCGGCGCGCCGTACGCGATATGGCTATCGACGATGACGAGGGTCGGTCGATCGGCCGTACTCTTGAACGTTCTAAAGGCCCGCTCGAGCATCTCCAGATCGTTGGCGTCGCCCACACGTGTGACGTTCCAGCCGTAACCGATGAAGCGGGTGGCCACGTCATCGCTATAAGCCAACGCCGTGTTGCCCTCGATGGTGATGTGGTTGTTGTCGTAGATCCAGCACAAGTTGGCGAGCTTGAGGTGCCCGGCCAGGGAGGCAGCCTCGCCGGAGATCCCTTCCATCATGCAGCCGTCGCCGCACAGAGCGTAAACGTCATACTCGAACAGCTCGAACTCCGGGCGATTGAAGTAGCTCGCCAACCAGCGCTGGGCAATGGCCATCCCCACGCTCGTGGCCACTCCCTGTCCCAAGGGCCCCGTGGTGGTCTCGACGCCCGAAGTCCAACGATACTCCGGGTGGCCGGGACACTTGCTGTTCAGCTGCCGAAACCGCTTGATGTCCTCGAGCGTCACTGAGAGATGTCCGAGCGTTTCGTATTTGGGGTTGACCGCCTTCACTCCGGTCAAGTGGAGCATCGCGTAGAGCAGCATGGACGCATGGCCAGCCGACAACACGAATCTGTCACGGTTGGGCCAGATCGGATGGCTGGGATCGAAACGCAGGAAGCGCTGCCACAGACAGTAGACGACCGGGGCCAGTCCCATCGGTGTGCCCGGGTGGCCTGAGTTTGCCCGTTGCACGGCATCCATCGCCAGCGTCCGGATGGTGTTCACGCACAGTTCGTCCATTGTCGCCTTCATCCGTGGCCTCCACCTCGCGCTCACGCGCGATCCTCGCCGCGTCCGCTCTTCAAACAGCACTACCATCACGCGCATGGCCGCCATGGGACCTTGGTCCGATCAGCTCTGCGCAGCACGTCACATGATCAAACCCTTTGGTCAAAGACGCTTGTGTGTCGAGCGGAGACTAATCCCTCCGCAGCGGTCACGTTGGTTCGTTCTTCCTAACGATTGCCGCGCCTGAAATCCTGACTCGCTGAACGCTCGTGGGTCCCCGGGCGCAGTCAGATCCGCGATTGCTTGCGGCAACGTACGCCCCGATCGCCTC
>Ga0075419_10002159_pt1 | contig 12712 bp, 12 predicted proteins | sample SoiMetdeltSBSDD3_FD_76900 | JGI IMG/M metagenome (GOLD analysis project Ga0075419, IMG submission 76900) | Bulk soil microbial communities from a Populus tree surrounding site in Tennessee, USA - Soil MetaG P. deltoides SBSDD3 | ecosystem: Environmental > Terrestrial > Soil > Tree plantation... | reverse complement strand
TACCTGCGACGCCTCGCTGGCGCGTTCACTCCAAACAAGAGATGTCGAGTACTTCTCTTGTATGGACGCAAGCAACAAGCCGATATGGCTGACAGAAGGATGACGAGCGGTGGAGTCTGCGAACCTTCAATTGATCAATCGACTGGCCGGTGAGCTAGGCGATGCCGGGGCCGCCGCAATGGTGTCACGGATAGTTGCAGCTGCGCACAAGCCAGCAGCGATCCTGGCCTTACTGGATGAACTTGAAGCCGTATCGGCCAAGGCGGTACGAGCCGCGATCGAAGCGCTGGCTGAGTTGGACCGGCGTGCCGGCTATTCACAGGTCCACGCGTGGCTCGATCTTGGGGTCGCCCTCGCTGCGTCATCCGGTGCTATCGCGCTGAAGTACTTCAAGGAAAGCCCGCTGATCCTTGGTCTCATCGAGCGAACCGATCGACAGGCCGCGGTGTTGGCGCTGGGGCTTGAACTGGCTGAGCACGACGCCAATGTGAGCTGGGAGTTTCTGAAAACAGCACCACAGATCGCGACAGCGCTGCCTGTGGACCAGTGGCCGGATTGGCTGGACATCGGCCTGGAGATCGCCCGCGTGGAGCCGATCGTGGGACTCGAATATATCAGACAGATTCCCGCTCTGACGCCGGTGCTTGCCGCCTCAGACGTGCGGCAGTGGTTGATGTTCGGAATGAAGTTAATCATGCCCAATTCATTGGGCAAACCGGATTACCTTGCCGCCATGGAATTTTTGCGAACGAGTCCTGCTATTTTGAGCGACATCGAAGCACCGCTTCGCTCTCCTGTCATTTCAGTGGGGGCGCAGTTGGCCGAACGGGCCCCGGAGACTGGCATCGCCTGGCTGGCAGAATCGCCAAGACTCCTTCGCCATCTGCCTTCGCCTGCGTGGAGAAGCAAGGTGGTGCAGTATGGAGCGTTGGTGGCGGAGAAGGATGCTGACGCAGCCGTAGCGTATCTGCGGCGTGGGTCTGAACTTGTCGCCTTGATCGGCGAAGGACCCCTGACCGATGCTCGTTTTGAAGAGTGGTTCAAGGCCGGCATGGAGGTCCTGGAATATAGTCCGGAAGGAGCCCGGGCATATTTTGCCACGGAGTCCCTCAAAGCGCTTTCATCGGTGGAGCAAGCGCTGAGCGGCGTTCCACTTCGACAAGTCGCTCGCCGGATCAAGCTTGTCGTCCAGGGCCTCTGCGGATCCGATGTCGCCATCATCGCGCGGCCGGAGGCCTTCACCACCCCGATCAGCCGCCCGATCGTCAGCGCCGACGGTAAAACGATTGCGCTGCCGGCTCTCTTACGCCGATATCCCACTGCCCGAGAAAACGAACGGCTCTATCTTGTCATGGCTGCCCATGAGGCCGGCCATGTAGAGTTCGGAACTTACACACTGCGAATCAGTTCGCTCCTGGACCTCCTCGAGACGGTCTGCCGGCGTTACGGGAGACCGCGCCCGGCCGCCCTAGAGTCACTCGCTGTACTCTTCCGTCTCTATCCTCATCCGCGTCTCATGCAGGATCTTTGGACGATCTTAGAAGATGCTCGCGTCGAGTTTTTCCTTCAGCGGGAGTATCCGGGCCTTCGAAGAGATCTGGCACAATTTGCTGCGGACACGATCCTCCCTCGTGATCCTGCTCATGGCTTGACGGTGAGGGAGTTAATCGCCGACTGTCTGTTGCGTCTCTCAGTCGGAGAGTCGATGTCCTCGGCGGTTCCTCACGCCGTCACGGAAGAAGTCTCCATTCTTTGGAACTTGTGCCAACCTGTATTGACGCCCGACTCGACAGCAGAGCGTAGCGTGCGCATTGCTCATGAAGTCTACGTGAGAATGGAAGAACTATTGGCCTGCCGTGCCAGCCTGCTTGAATCGGAACCGACCGCCGAAGATCTGGCGGAAGCTGCTAGCGGCCAAACCGCTCCCAAACAGGCAGACGATGAGTATCGTCCTGTGAACAATGCGTTGTATCGGGGGGAGATGCGCCCGGAAATGATTCGAGGAGATGTCGATCAGTCGGGCGACTTTCGTTCAGAGGTCCAGCCGCCCGGAGGCGGCTCATCAGAACGGAGAACAGCACAGACGGGCCGCTTCGAAGACGAATATTCACCAAGTGGTGACGTGCTTGGCGGTGGGCGCTCCTTACCGGACGTCGTTGAGGAACTCCTGACACTCGATGTCCAGCCTCCGTTGGTCCGCGAAACGGCCGTGCCAGGCGAGCAGACGATTCGCTACCCGGAGTGGGACTATATGCTTCGGGACTATCGTGTGAACTGGTGCCGCGTGCTGGAGCGTCCGGCCGACAGCGGCTCAGATGAAACTGTGTCGGCCACATTGTCCACACATCGGAGCGACATCAGGTCGCTCAAACGAGTGTTTGAAAGCTTGCGGCCACCGGCCTTTCGCCGTCTTGCCGGACAGGCCGACGGTGAAGACCTGGATCTTGATGCGGTCGTGAGAAGAGCAGCCGAGCGAGCCGCGGGCTTCGAAGGGAGCGATCGGGTCTACGTCCGGCGAGAAAAAAAAGATCGCAATGTTGCCGTCGCTTTGTTGGTAGACGTGAGTGGATCGACCGGACGCCAGCTCGAAAGCGGGCGCCGCGTGATTGACGTAGAAAGAGACAGCCTCGTCCTGCTCTGTGAGGCGTTGGAGGCGGTGGGCGACCAATACGCACTCTATGCCTATTCCGGCCAGGGACGCGGGTCGGTGGATGTGTTGGCCATCAAGGGTTTTGATGAGCGATTGGGTCCAGCCACTGCACAACGCCTGGGCGGGCTGAGTCCCCGGCAACAGAACCGCGACGGTGCAGCGATCCGACATGCGGTGGCCGCCCTGATGAGGCGAGAGGTGAAGACCCGTCTCCTCATGCTCTTGAGCGATGGTCGGCCGCTCGACGACGACTATAAGGAGGAGTACGCCCTCGAGGATACGAAGGCCGCGCTGCGCGAGGCCGATCGGCAGGGCATCCATCCCTTCTGCGTCACTATCGACCGCGAAGCTGACAGCTATATGCGTCGGATGTACGGTGATGTGCAATACGCGGTTATCGACCGAGTGGAGTCCCTTCCGGCCAGGCTTCCGCGAATTTACCGGCGGTTCGCAACTTAGCGGCCAAAGGTATACATGGAAGAGTGTTGAATGTTGGATTTGGATGTTGATGACAAGAATAACCGTGGCGGAAGTATGACAGAGCAACCTGCACGTCCGTCGGTGCCTCCCTGGTTATATAAACTCTTCACCGGTCATCAGTATCCCTATGTGCGCCGATTGGCCAAATTTGCCCAGCCTTCCACGCCGGGCGTAGAGCGACCGGAACCGACAAAGGACATGATCGAAGCCAAGTTTTGGGAGGTGTATCCTCATTGTTCCGTCAAGATCCTGCAGGAAGTGAAAACCGGAATGATCGTGGTGTTTCACGATCTCGGCGAGTACCCGCCCGGGGCGTATCAAGAACTCGTAGACAACCCTGAAGACTTTCTGGCAAGAACGTATGGCAAAAAGAAGATCAAGGTGAATTTCTACCACGGCGAGAATTTCGTGTGCACGATCAACTTCAAAGTCGCAGGCTGGACGGAACACGAACACTGAACGGACGTATCGTGGCGGGCCTCGGGCGCCGGCCATGAGCATCGAGGATCTTTAGAGTGGTGGCCGGAGGGCGTATGGGGCGACCGAAAATCACCGTGGTGGGAGCAGGCAATGTCGGTGGAACAACGGCGCAACGGCTGGCGGAAAAAGATACCTATGACGTCGTGCTGGTGGATATCGTGGAAGGCGTGCCTCAAGGCAAAGCGCTCGATATCTCGCAGGCGGGTCCCGTCTGCGGCTATAGCACGAAAGTGGTCGGAACCAACGGGTACGAGGAATCGGCCGGATCCTCCATTGCGGTGATCACCTCAGGCATTCCCCGCAAGCCCGGAATGAGCCGGGATGAACTGCTTGCGACCAACGCCAAGATCGTAAGCTCGGTTGTGACAGAACTGGTTTCGCGTTCACCCGACATCATTCTGATCCTGGTGACCAATCCGTTGGACGCCATGGTCCATGTGGCCCGAAAGGTCAGCGGGTTGCCGAAGTCACGCATCATTGGCATGGCCGGTGTTCTCGACTCTGCCCGCATGCGCACCTTTATCGCTCAAGAACTCAACGTGCCCGCTCCGGACGTCGAAGCCATGGTGTTGGGTGGACACGGCGACACCATGGTTCCGCTGCCGCGGTATACGACCGTCAAGGGTAAGCCGATTTCAGAGCTGATGCCCGAAAACCGGCTCGAGGCCATTGTGCAACGGACGCGCGATGGCGGAGCGGAGATCGTCGGATTGCTCAAGACCGGAAGTGCGTTTTATGCGCCTTCCGCATCGGCCGTGGACATGGTCGAGGCAATTCACAAGGACCAGAAGCGCGTTATGCCTTGTGCCGTCTTCTGCGACGGGGAATACGGGTTACGGAATGTCGTAGTCGGTGTCCCGGTGAAAATCGGGAAAGGGGGTGCGGAGCAGATCATGGTTTATGATCTGACTCCCGACGAGCAGAAGGCGCTCGAAGCTTCCGCGAATGCCGTGCGCGAACTGTGCGTGACCGTTGACCGCGTGATGACAAACTGAATGCGACCAAAGCATAGGGCTTGAGTCGCTTGACAAGCAGGAAGGGCTCAAGTACAGAAGCAGCTTAGCAGTGCACCGAATGAGGAGATGCTATGAAATTTCTTGAAGATCCGATGCAGACCATGGGCGCAGGTTTTGCCCTGTCGCTCGTCCTGATTGTCTTATACCTCGGTATGACAGGCATAGGAGCCGGAGAGGTAGATTGGACCGGAATGGTCATTCGCTGGATCCATTTCCTGGCCGGTATTACTTGGATCGGTCTGCTGTATTTCTTCAACCTGATCAATGCCGGGTTTCTCAAGAGCTTGGAAGGTCCCACGAAGAATGTCGTCATCCCCAAATTGATGCCGTCCGCATTGAATTGGTTCCGGCATGGAGCTACGGTGACCGTGCTGGCCGGGATCATTCTCTATATCAAGTTGTATATGAACGGGGGAACTGGAGCCTATGCGTTGGGGATCGGTGGGCTACTCGGCATCATTATGATGGTGAACGTCCATGCGATTATATGGCCGAATCAAAAAAAGATCATTGCTGCGGTCACCGCATCGGCGCAAGGTACGCCCGCCCCAGCAGAAATGGCGCAATGGGGCCGGACCGCCTTACTGGCCTCTCGGGTGAATTTCATGCTTTCGATCCCCATGCTCTTTTTCATGGGTGCGGGGAGCCACTTCAAATAAGACTGTCTGCTCCGGCTGGTAGCCACTGGAACCAGCCGGGTTTTCCTCTCGATCAATCAAGCTTCTCTTATATCGGCCATTATACCCACTGCTGAGTAGGGCTCTCGTCCTAACCTGTTGAGATTGAGGCCTATTCTGGCCACTTCTCCTTGACGGGGGACCGGAGCGGCCCGTATAGTACCCATTCACCGTTCTTGGCCCTGGTGCCAGGGGGAAGTTTGATGACTTTGACGGAAGCACGCCTCATTGAGAAGACCGATGGACCTCCCTGGGACATTGACGCCTATGTCAAAGTCGGAGGCTATGAGGCCTGGAAAAAGTGCATCAAGGGACTGACGCCAGATCAGGTGGTCCACGAACTCAAAACTTCGGGGTTGCGTGGTCGGGGCGGTGCCGGTTTTCCGACCGGCGTGAAGTGGGACAAGGTTCTCAACCATCGGGTCAAAGAACGATATTTTGTCTGCAATGCCGGTGAGCACGAGCCCGGCACCTTTAAGGACAGGTACTTGCTGAAAACCATTCCGCATCAATTGATTGAAGGCTGTCTCATAGCGTCCCGGACGGCACAGGCCAAGGCTTCGTTCATTTACGTCAATCACGAATATCACGAAGAGCGGGAAAATCTGAAAAAGGCATTGGCTCAGGCCAAGGAACGGGGGTTTGTCGGCAAGAATATACTGGGCAGCGGCATCGATATTGACCTACAGGTATTCGAGGGACACGGAAGCTACGTGGCCGGCGAGGAAACGGCCATGTTGGAGTCCATGCAAGGACGCCCTGCAATGCCGAGGCAAAAACCGCCGTTTTATCCTACCGATTACGGGTTGTACGGCAAGCCAACGCTGGTCAACAACGTGGAGACCTTGTGTAATATCCCCCGCATTCTCCACAAGGGTGCGGCGTGGTTTACGCAAGTGGGGACGGAGAAGTGCCCGGGCACAATGATGTTTTCATTGAGCGGCGCCGTGAATCGTCCCGGTGTCTATGAAATGCCGATGGGGGTTACAGTGCGTGAATTGATTGAGCAGTGCGGCGGTGGTGTACCGGGCGGACGAAAGATCAAGGCCGTATTTCCGGGCGGACCGTCGTTCTCGATGGTGACGGCCGATCAGCTCGATCTGCCGATGGATTTTGATTCGTTAAAAAAGGCCGGGACGGGATTAGGCTCGGCCGGGGTGATCGTCGTCGACGACGCCACCTGCATGGTCAGACAGACGTTGAAGTTTTCCAACTTTTTCAAGAGCGAAAGCTGCGGACAGTGTCCGCCGTGCCGGATGGGCACGATTAACTTGGCCACACTAATGACCAAAATCGAAGCTGGCGAGGGCACTCAAAAAGATCTGGACAGCTTGTTACAGCTCTGCGGCTTCGTCAAAGGGACGGGATACTGTACGCTGGTGACTGGAGCATCCGTGCTCGTGCAGAGCAGCGTGAAGCTGTTCCGTCACGAGTTTGAGGAACATATTCGGTTGCAACGCTGTCCCTATCCGCCGGTTCCCGTTGAGGCTGTTGCCCACTGAAGGAGGGTGGATGCCGCAGGTGACCTTTCTGCATCCAAAAGGAAAAAGCGGGACAGTTCCTGTCAACACCACGCTGTTGGATGCGGCAAAAGAGCTCGGGTTTCCTCTGAATCACGATTGCGGGGGCAACGCCTCCTGCACGACGTGCCGGGTGGAGGTTCAAAGCGGCAGTGACCACCTGTCGGAAATCGAGTTTGAAGAACAGGATCTCCTGGATCGGGAAGCTCTTAGCGAGCCTTGGCACCGGCTCGGGTGCCAGGCGAAGATCCTTGGTGACGTGGTGGTTAAGGTTCCGGAAACTAAGTGGGCAGCGCCGACGGCCCAATCAGAGGCCCAGGGTGTTGATATTCGGTAAAGAGGTGTTACACTAAGCCAATCCAGGCGGTCTTCGCCTGATGAGAAGGAGGAGCATACGATGGTCACGATTACCCCGGTTGCCGAACAGAAGATTCAGGAATTAATGAAGGAAGAAAAGGACGTTGTCGGATTGCGAATTTATGTTCGCGGCGGCGGCTGTCACGGGTATCAGTACGGCATGGCATTCGAATCTAAAATGGCCGAGGACGATACGGTCATCGAAAAAGGCGACGTGAAGGTTATCATGGACTCCCAAAGTGCACCGCTCCTTCAGGGAGCCGAGGTCGACTATGTCGACAGCGTGCAGGGATCGGGATTCTCAATCAAGAATCCCCAGGCCAAGACCACCTGCGGATGTGGTAGTTCATTCAGCGCGTAAAGCGGCGTAACCTCGGCCCGCCGGGGACCAGTGAAAGATGACAGAAGCCAGGGTTGCTCGATTAGTAGCCCTGGCTTTTGTGTTTTCGACGATTGAGCCGCAGTTGTCACCCGATTCAGGACGCACCACATGCCCCATGTGAGCCTCACCAGACGCTATCGTTTCTGTGCTGCCCATAGACTGCACACTGACTTTTTGACTCCTCAACAGAACTGGGCGGCGTTCGGGAAGTGCAACAATCCCAACGGGCATGGACACAACTACGTCGTCCTGGTCACGGTCAGGAGCGAGATGGGACAAGACGCCTGTGAGGACCTCGATCGAATTGTTGAGAAGACGATTGTCTCGCGCTTTGATCATCAGGATTTGAATCAAGACCCTGCCTTTATCAATACGACCACGACCGGTGAAAATCTGGTGAAATTGATTTGGGACCTTCTAGTTGAGAAGATGCCCGAACGCTCGCTTGAAAAAGTGGGTGTGATCGAAACCCGAGATAATTACTTCGAATATGCGGCGCCTGCCGCTGTCCATTAACCGGAGCATAAGAGAGCCTATGCCACGACGCCGCCGCAGCGCTTCGATCGCCCATCTGGAAGATCTTCCCGCCGTTACAGCTCCTCAAGACGTCGCGACAATGACCGGTCTGGTCAGCCAACTCTTGCGAGCGCTGGGCGAGTCTCCGGGCCGGAACGGGCTCCTCAAGACGCCTGAGCGGGTGGCCAAAGCCTTGCTGTTCATGACGCGAGGTTATCACGAGGACATCGAACGATTACTCAATGGTGCCTTGTTTCCCATCGAGTACGATGAAATGGTCATCGTCAAAGATATCGATTTTTTCAGCATGTGCGAGCACCACATGCTTCCATTCTTCGGAAAATGCCACGTCGGCTATCTGCCGAACAAAAAGGTCGTCGGGCTCAGCAAGATCCCGCGCGTCGTTGATGCATTCGCTCGACGGCTGCAGGTACAAGAGCGGCTCACAACGCAAATTGCCGAGACGCTCAAGCGAACATTGGATGCCCACGGCGTTGCCGTTGTTATGGAAGCCCGCCACCTGTGCATGATGATGAGAGGGGTTGAAAAACAGAATACCCTCGCGGTCACAAGCTCCATGCTGGGGGCGTTTCGGACGCAGGAACAGACGAGAAACGAATTCTTGAAACTGATTAGAAGAAACGCCGTCGGCGAGGCTTAAGGGTGTGTCTTCTGCAGGGCTGTCGCAAACGCTTCGATGGCCGAGGTGAACTGATCGGGTTGCTCGAGGTTGCTGAGGTGGCCTGCATTCGGAATCTCGATGAGCTGGGCGCCATGGATGCCTTTGGCGATCCGTTCGGCGTCAGCCGGCGGGGTCAAGACATCCTCTTGGCCCACGATCACCAGCGCTGGAACCGTGATGGACGATAAGAGTTCTGTGGAGTCAGGCCTCTCTGCTATCGCGATGAGATCCCCGATCATTCCCTGCACCGGCGCCGCTGCCTGCATGGACTTGACGCGAGCCACGAGATCAGGGTTCTGCTCGTAGGTCTTCGGGGCCAGCAGCTTTGGCAGCAGTTCGGCAATGACTGCCGCAGGCCCCAGGGCTGCGGTCCGTTGAGCAAGTGCGTAGCGCCATTGTATCTGTTCCGGTTTGTCGGCGTCGGCGCGGGTATCCGCCAGGACGGCTCCGAGCATGAGGTCGGGAGACAAACGGTACAGGGCGAATTCGAGATATCCACCCATCGAAAGTCCCACGAACAGGGCTTTCCGGATACCCAGCCTCGCTAGCAACTCCTTCACATCCAAGGCATATTGTTCAAGGCTGTACCGCCAGTACGGGGCGTCCGATTCACCGTGTCCGCGCAGGTCGATCGCGATTGCTCGAAACCGCCGGCTGAGCGTTGCAACCTGCTCAGACCACATGCTGCGGTTCAGTGGGAAAGCATGGAGAAAGACGATGGGGAGACCCGCTCCCTGATCGTCGTAGGCGATGTTGACACCGTGTACCTGAGTCTTCATTGAACTCCTGGCATGTAACACCGCCTCTTCAGACCGGTCAAGGCTGTCGAGGATGAATTTGCTCTCAACCGGAAGAGGCGTATAGAATTTTGGTCGTCGAGGGTTGGCATGAAACGCCCATATGAACCGGCCGCCGATTTGTTTGATACTCCGAAGCGCGAAGGCACTGCGAATGCGCCTCTGGCTGAACGGATGCGTCCCCAATCGTTTGGCGATCTCACGGGGCAGGATGAGATCGTTGGAACGGGCAAACCGCTCCGCAGCGCGATTGAAGCCGACCGTTTGTCCTCCGTCATCATCTGGGGACCGCCCGGCTGCGGCAAAACCACGCTAGCCCATCTGATCTCACGATCAACGAAAGCCCATTTTGTCGCCTTCTCCGCGGTCACCGGCGGAATTCCTGAATTGCGGGACATCCTGAAAGGAGCCGAGCATCGGCTTAGGACCACTGGGCAGAAAACTATTCTTTTTGTCGATGAGATCCACCGTTTCAACAAGGCTCAGCAGGATGCCTTCCTCCCTCATGTGGAAAAAGGCACGATTATCCTCGTGGGAGCAACCACAGAAAACCCCTCCTTTGAGGTCGTGGCACCGTTGCTTTCGCGGTCGTTGGTGGCGGTGCTGCGGCCTCTGAGCGACGACGCCCTGGAGCGCATACTCGACCGGGCCCTCACGGACGCTGACCGGGGATTGGGCGGCCGCCGAATTCACATAGCCGAAGACGCACGTCGGCGCCTCATCGGCTTTGCGAACGGCGATGGGCGTTCATTACTCATGGCCTTGGAGTTTGTGGCTGAGCAAGCCGTTCCGCAACCGGACGGCAGTAGTCGGCTCGATGACGCTACGGTAGAAGCTGCCCTTCTTAAAAAAACGCTTCGCTATGATAAGGCTGGAGAAGAGCACTACAACCTGATCTCAGCCTATATCAAGAGTCTGCGCGATTCCGATCCTGACGGGGCTTTGTACTGGCTGGCGAGAATGCTTGAAGCAGGCGAGGATCCGAAGTTCATTGCGAGGCGTCTGGTAATTTTCGCGTCGGAAGACATTGGAAATGCCGATCCGTTGGGCATTGTCGTTGCGGCGGCTGTGGCACAGGCCGTTCAGTTCGTCGGGTTGCCCGAGGCGCAAATCAATCTGGCGCACGGCACAACCTTTTTGGCGACCAGACCAAAGGACAATGCGTCGTACACGGCGCTCCTCGAGGCACTGTCCGATGCGAGGGCAGAGGGAAATTTGGGCGTTCCCCTGCACCTCCGAAATGCCGTCACGTCCATGATGCGCGATCTGGGCTACGGGAAGGGCTACCGGTATGTCCATGATGATCCGCAGGCGCAGCGGGAACAGGATCATTTGCCTGAGGCGCTGAAAGGACGCAAGTACTACAAGCCAAAGGGGAAATAGGCCAGGCCGACGGCGTTGGACAACGGTGTCCAATCGGTTATACTTAGCCCCATGAAGCGTGCCCCATCGAAGAGTCATTCGTCGTCAGCGGCCGCCAACGAGCGGCGCAAGCTCGTGCGGGCCACGTTAGTCGGTTCCGCATTGGTATCGCCCAAGGCCGGTGCCAAGGCCATTACGGCGGTGCTGGATAACGTGAATCGGGTGGGTGCCGGGCTCCATGCAAAAAACAAGCTGGTGAACGGCGAAAAAGTCACCGTGTCACTCGCATTTCTCGACTCGGATCGGGTTGAGCAACAGGAAAGGCTGGATGGCACCGTGGCCTGGGTGAAGACGTGGGAAAAGGGCTATCTTATCGGTGTGGTTTGGGATGAAATCGTGACGAAAGAAAAGAATAAATGGTTGTATTACTATCTGGAAGAGACGATTAAATCCGCATAGAGATAAAGTGGGCCGCCCGCCTTCTAAGCGATCGCCGCCAGTTTCTGTTTCACATCAGCCAAGTCCGAGGACAGCGATTCCCATTTGGCCGTGAGCCGTTCGAGCTCCTTCTTCCAGGTGTCCTGTTCTTGATGCAGTCCGTTCCACCTTGAAAATTCCTGATACAACGCCGGATCCGCGAGCATCTGATCACGTTCCTTGATTTTTGCCTCGTGCTCGGCGATTTCGGCTTCCGCCCGAGCCACTTGTTTTTCGAGCCGTGCCTGCGTCTTGGTCAAGTCGCGGCGGTCTCCGGCTGAAGACTTAGGCGTTGTTTGCGTCGCCATGGCCTTCGTCGGGCCGCCAACCTTTCCCTCCTTTACACCCATCTCGTCGCTGGATTCCTTGATTGATTCGAATTCCTGGGCCTTCTTCCACAAATAATATTCATAGTCTCCGAAGAAGTTTCGGGCTTTTCCATCTTCGATCTCCACCACACGGGTTGAGATTCTTGTCAGAAAGGTGGGATCGTGAGAGATGAAAATGATCGTGCCGGGGAAGTCGATCATCGCATCCGTGAGCACATCTACCGAAGCCGGATCCAAATGATTGGTGGGCTCATCGAGCAACAACGTATTGGCTGGTTCTACCAGCATTCTCGCGAGTGCCACACGGTTGCGCTCTCCGCCGCTGAGCGCCTTGATCGGCTTTTTCTGGTCGGCGCCGGAAAAGAGAAACGCCCCCGCCAGCCCCCGCAGAAAATTGGTCTCCGCGGTGGTGGAGACTTCTCCGAGCGATTCGAGAATGGAATGTTCCGGGTTCAATGTCTCCGCCTGGTGTTGGGCAAAGTAGTGCACGCTGACGCCGTGACCGACCGTTCTCGTACCCTTATCGGGCGGGAGGACGCCGGCCAGCATCTTCAAGAGCGTGCTCTTGCCCGCGCCGTTTTCACCCACGAGGGCAATGCGTTGACCACGTTCTACGGAGAAATCCAGGGACGTATAGACCACCTTTTCGCCATACTGTTTGCTCACGCCCTGCAGGTCCAGCACGTGGCGTCCGCTGGTCGAAGGCAGCGGAAATCTGAACTTCACACGCTTGGCATCACGCTGCAGTTCGATCAGCTTCACCTTCTCCAACTGTTTGATCCGTGATTGGACCTGACGGGCCTTGTTGGCCTGGTAGCGAAACCGATCGACGAACTGCTGGACCCTGGCCACTTCCTTGGCTTGACGGGTTGCGGCGGAATGCAGTTGCGCATCGCGTGCTGCGCGAAGCTCGCGGAACTTGGAGTAGTTGCCGCGGAACTCCTGGATCGTCCGGTCCCGCAGTTCCCAGATGTGCGTGGCGATGCG
>Ga0075419_10002155_pt1 | contig 12720 bp, 17 predicted proteins | sample SoiMetdeltSBSDD3_FD_76900 | JGI IMG/M metagenome (GOLD analysis project Ga0075419, IMG submission 76900) | Bulk soil microbial communities from a Populus tree surrounding site in Tennessee, USA - Soil MetaG P. deltoides SBSDD3 | ecosystem: Environmental > Terrestrial > Soil > Tree plantation... | reverse complement strand
CTCGGACACCTATCCGTACATGGAGATCGAGGAGGACAAGGTCACCATCGGCCACGAGGCCACGGTGTCCAAGATCGGCGATGAGCAGCTGTTCTACCTGATGGCGCGCGGCATCCCCTCGGAAGAGGCGGCCGCCATGATCGTCTCGGGCTTCATCGAGCCGGTCGTGAAGGAACTGCCCATGGAGTACGCCGTCGAGATGAACCGGCTGATCCAGCTGCAGATGGAGGGCTCCGTCGGATGACCACGACTCTCCCGAAGCTCTCCACCGGGCCGCTGGCCCAGTGGGTGGATCAGGCGACGGCGCGCTCGCACAGCTCGCGCGAAGGCGCCTGGGCGCAGGAACGCCGGCGCGGCGCGGCCATGGTGCTGGGCACGCTGTCGCGGCCCCGGCGCGACGACGAGCTGTGGCGGCGCACCGACTTCGGCGCGCTCGAGCAGGTCCTCGGCTCGCTGGATCCGTTCGTGACCGCTCCCGCGGCGCGCAACCTGGACGACCTGCCGGTCGCGGTGATCGAGCGGCTGGCCGGCGAGGGCGGCAACGCGGCGCTGATCGTGCAGCGCGACTCCAATGTCGTGCTGCAGCAAACACACCCGGTGCTCGAGAAGCAGCGCGTCACCGTGTGTTCGTTCGACCGCGCCACGCGCGAGCACGAAGCCTCGCTGCAGCAGCACTTCGGTGCGCTGCTGCACGATGACTACGACTGGTACGCCGCGCTCGGCGCCGCCCTGCGTCACGGCGGTGCTTACGTGCACGTGCCCAAGGGTGTGAAGGCCGAGGTCCCGGTGCGGTTGTTCCAGACCATCGACGGAGCCGGCCGTATCGTCGCGCCGCGCACAGTGGTGGTCCTGGAGGACGGCGCCGAACTCACCGTGATCGAGGAGATGCTGTCCGAGACGGTGGACGCCCCGTCGTTGCACATCGGCGGCGTCGAGGCGTTCGTGGGTGCCAATGCCAAGCTCACCTACGCCCAGGTACAGGACTGGGGCCGCAACGTGTTCCATTACGGGAACATCCGCACGCAGCTGGGGCGTGATGCCGAGCTGCAGTGGATGCAGGTGATGGTCGGCGGCCGCATGACCAAGGCGAACGGCTATTTCAACATGAACGGCTCCGGCTCGCGCGCGTTCGTGAACGGCTTCATGTTCGGCGACGCCCGGCAGCACTTCCACCTGCACACGCTCCAGCGCCACCTGCAGCCGCACACGACCAGCGACCTGCTGATCAAGTGCTGCTTGAAGGACCGCGCCCGCAGCGTGTACCAGGGACTCATCCAGGTCGCGAAGGACGCGCAGCGCACGGACGCCTACCAGGCGAACCGCAACCTGTTGCTGTCCGACCTGGCACGCGCCGACAGCATCCCCGGTCTCGAGATCCTCGCCAACGACGTGCGCTGCACGCACGGCGCGACGCTGGGTCACGTGGACTCGGAGCAGCTCTACTACCTCATGGCGCGCGGTCTGCCGCGGCTCGAGGCGCAGCGGCTCATCGTGGAGGCATTCTTCGAGCCCGTGATCGAGCGCATCCCGCTCGAGACCGTGCGCGAGCGCCTGCGTGGTGAGATCGAACGCAAGCTCGGGTGATGCACCAGAACCGATTCCACTCCGCGGGCGCTCCCGGCACCACCGGGGCGCCCGCGCCGTCTTCCCGCGGCGGGTTCGACGCGCGCGTGGTGAAGGCGCAGTTCCCCATCTTCGCCAGGCCGCGCGCCAAGCCGCTGGTTTACCTGGACAGTGCCGCCACCTCGCAGAAGCCGCGGGCCGTGCTGGACGCGATGGACCGCTACTACACGACCTGCAACGCCAACATCCATCGCGGCGTCTACGCCATCGCCGAAGAGGCGACGGCGCTGTACGAGGACGCGCGCCGGCGCTTCGCGACGTTCGTGAACGCGAGCCCGCGCGAGATCATCTTCACGCGCAACGCCACCGAGGCGCTGAACCTGGTGGCGCGCGCCTACGGCGGCTGGGCCCTCAAGCCCGGCGACGCCGTGCTGCTCACCCCCATGGAGCACCATTCCAACCTCGTGCCCTGGCACATGCTCGCAGCCGAGAAGCAGCTCGAGCTGCGCTTCATCCCCATGACGGGCAGTGGCGAGCTGGACCTGGACGCGCTGCCCGGACTGTTCGCGGATGGCCGCGTGAAGCTGGTGTCGTTCGTGCACGTCTCGAACGTGCTCGGCACGGTGAACCCCGCGGCCGAGATCGCACGCGTCGCCCACGCGCACGGCGCCAAGGTGGTGCTGGACGCCTCGCAGAGTGCCGCGCACCTGAAGCTGGACGTGAAGGCGCTGGGGGCCGACTTCGTCGCGTGCACCGGGCACAAGATGCTCGGGCCCACCGGCATCGGCGTGCTGTGGGGCCGCCGCGAGCTGCTCGAGGCCATGCCGCCGTTCCTGGGCGGCGGCGAGATGATCCGCACCGTGACGCTCACCGAGTCCACGTGGAACGAACTGCCGTGGAAGTTCGAGGCCGGCACCATGAACATCGCCGAGGCCGTGGGGCTGGGCGCGGCGGTGCAGGTGCTGGAATCCCTGGGTATGGAGCACGTGTTCGCGCATGACCGGGAGCTGGCCGGCTACACGATGCAGCGCCTGGCCGAAGTGCCGGGCGTGCGCGTGCTGGGCCCGCCCGCGGACCGGCGCGGCGGCGTGGTGGCGTTCACCGTGGAGGGTGTGCACCCTCACGATGTGGCCACCGTGCTCGACCGCGATGGCGTCTGCGTGCGCGCCGGGCACCACTGCGCCATGCCGCTGCACGAGCACCTGGGCGTGCCCGCCAGCGCGCGCGCGTCGTTCCACTGCTATTCGCTGCCCGAGGACGTGGATGCGCTCGTGAGCGGGCTGCACCAGGTCCAGAAGCTGTTCGGGCGCTGAGCCGCATCACCCTCACCGGCCGCAGCATGCGCCGCCGGCTCCCGGCGACACCCTGGCGATGTGTGCCGCACCTACAGAGGCTCCGATGGACGAGCTGTTCCGAGACCACATCCTCGACCACTACCGGCACCCGCGCTGCCACGGCACGCTGGAGCACCCGGACGCGCGCGTCGAGGACGCCAACCCGTTGTGCGGCGACAAGCTGCGCATGGACTTCCGGTTCCGTGACGGGCGCGTGGCCGAGGTGCGGTTCTTGGGGCAGGGCTGCTCGATCAGCCTGGCGTCGGCATCGCTGCTGTGCGAGGCCATCGAGGGCAAGCCGCTGGACGAGGTGAAGGCACTCACGCGCCAGGACGTCCTGGACCTGCTGGGGATCGACGATCTGGGCCCGGTGCGCAGCAAGTGTGCGATGCTGGCGCTCAAGACCGTGAAGGCAGCCGCCTATGGCGTGCCGCTGTGGACCGACGAGGAGGACGAGGCATGAGCACGACGGCACGCTGGATCACCGTGGCAAGCGCGACCGAGATCCCGGTGGGAGGTTCGCGCGTGCTCCGGCTCGAGGACCAGCCGATCGCCGTGTTCCACCTCGACGAGGGCTGGTACGCCATCGACGATGTGTGCACGCATGACGGCGGCCCGGTGGCCGAGGGCCGTCTCGAGGGTTGCATCATCGAATGCCCGCGCCATGGCGCGACATTCGACGTGAGGACCGGAGCCGCGCTGACGTTTCCCGCGGTCTCGCCGGTCGCCACCTACGCCGTGCGCGTGGTGGGGGACGATGTCCAGGTGGAGTGGTCATGAACGACGACAAGCCCGCGGTGAACCCGCACACCGGCCAGCCCATACCGGCCGATCCCGCCCCGCCCGCGCCCGCGACCGGCACGCCCGGCTCCGCGGCCGCCAGTGCGGAGGCCGCACCCGCCGCCAAGCAGACCGGCCCGCCGCAGTTCTCCAGCATGCCGACTGCGCAGGAGCTGGCCGTGCGCTCCGTGCTCGAGACGGTCATGGACCCCGAGCTGGGACTGTCGGTGATCGATCTCGGCCTGATCCGCGAGATCCACTTCAACAACGGCCAGACGCTCGTGCGCATGATGCTCACGACACCGTTCTGTCCCTACGCTCCGCAGATGATGGCCGACGTGAAGCAGGCCACCGAGAGCGCCGTGCCACAGCCGTGCGAGGTGGAGATCATGGCCGACCCGTGGAGCCCGGACATGATGCCCGACCCGGGTTTGCTGGGCTTCTCCTACTAGGCTGGCGCGGTCAGTTGCTCCAGCTCAGGCCGAAGTTGATCTTGAGCTGGCGATAGCCGCCCACCAGGTGCGCCTTGGCCTCGATGAAGTTGCCGAGGCTCGAGCGGCTGCCGAACCACACGCCCGTGAGCAGCGTCATGCCGCCCTTGGTGAGCGAGTCGTTGGCGTCGTTGAGCCCGAACTGCGGCGCGTCCACCTCGGTCGAGATGAAGTGGGCCGCGATGCCGGTGCCGGCGTAGAAGCGCCACGCCTCACCTGGGAACAGCCAGCGCACGTCGGCGCCGATCGTGCCGTCGCGGCGCACCGAGGCCAGGCCGAACGCTTCGAGCTTGTTGCTGTTGCGCCAGTACTCGACGGTGGGCAGGAAATCGATGTTCTCGGTGATGCGCGAGTCGCTGATCCGGAACCGCATCCCGAGGCCGGAGAACGAGCTCTGGCCCTCCTGGAACACGGTCGCCATCATGGCATCGATACCGCTCAGGCCGCCCGAGGCACGGGCAGGCGCGGCGGTGAGCACGAGGCCCGCGGCCAGCGCCGCGAGCAGCAGGGTCGGGAAACGCTTCACGAGTGGACCTCCTTGTCCGGGGGGAAGCGAGGGAACAGTAGGAGCGGGGTGGGCCCGGGTGCAAGCCCTGACAATCGGGTGGCCGGCGCCGCGGCCAGTAACTGGCCTGCGAGCAGCACCCGGGACTACTCGCCGCGGACTCGGTAGCGAACGAGGCGGACCTTGAGCCACGACACGCCGATCAGGTCGTGGATGCCCCGCCACAGCCGGTTCCCCATGCCGTACTTGCTGACCCCGCGCGTGCGCGGGCGGTGGTTCACCTGCACCTCGGTCACGCGCGAGCCCCGGAACCCGCACAGCGCGGGCAGGAACCGGTGGACGCCCACGAACATGGGCAGTCCCTCCAGCACCTCGCGGCGGTACGCCTTGAGCGAGCAGCCGATGTCGGTGATGCGGTCGCCGAGGACGACGCGCCGCACGCCGTTCGCCACCCGCGACGAGATGCGCCGCACCCAGTCGTCGCGCCGCGTGGCGCGCACGCCGCTCACCACGTCGGCGTGTTCGAGTGCCGCGAGCAGGGCGGGGATGTCGGCAGGATCGTTCTGGAGGTCGGCGTCCATGGTCACCACCACCTCGCCGAGTGCTCGCAGCAGCCCGGCGGCGAGCGCGGCACTCTGGCCGGCGTTGCGCTCCAGGCGCAGCACGCGGATGCGCGGCTCGCGCGCGGCCTCGGCCAGCATCGCCTCGCCGGTGCCGTCGCCGCTGCCGTCGTCCACGAGCACCATCTCCCACGTGCGGCCCGTGGACTCCAGCGCGGCGCTCAGCTCGCTGACGAGCGCGGGCAGGCACTCCACCTCGTTGTAGGCGGGGACGACGGCGGAGATCCGGGGGCGCGGCTCGGGTGGGTTCATGGCGGGGGCGGAGAATGCCCGAGCGCCGCTGTGAAGGGAAGGGACGGTGCGCATCGCGGCCATTCCGGTGGCCCGGGCCGCGGGTCGCGCGATTGACCGGCGCGCGGCGCTGCCCGAGACTGGCCCGATGTTCCGGTCCTCGCTCATGCAGAGGCTGTGGCGCTCGCTCACGCGCCGCAAGCTCGAACGCGCCCGCCGCGAGCTCTCGCTCGCCGACGGCCTCAAGCCGGTCCGCCGGCCGCGCCGAGGGGCCGCGCTGGAGTCGCCCGAACCGGGTTCCGGCGCTCGCGGCGCGAGCGGCGAGCGCGCCCGGCGCCCGCGCGGGCGGAAGGTGCTGGAGCAGCTCGCACTGGACCTGGGTCCCGAGCGGCCGCGCTGGAAGACATCGCGGCTGGTCGAGGCCTCGGCCCACCGCGAGCGCATCCTCGAGCACCTGGAGTTCGCGCGCCGGTTCTTCCCCGAGCTGGACGGCATCTGCATCCGCGTCGGACTCGCGCAGAAGCGCGGCGTGCTGGGCTGGGGGTCGCTCGACCCCGAGCACCCCGGCGTGTGGGTGCGCCCGCGCCAGTTGCAGCTGTTCACCATCGCGCACGAGTTCACGCACCTGCTGCAGGCGCGCTCGCTGGTGCCGCGCGGCGAGCGGCAGTGCGACCTGTGGGCGCTGGCCCGCTCGCCGCTGCTGATCGACTCCGCGCCCAACTACCTGCGCATGCCGCGCGCGCTGCGGCGTGGCCGGCCCACGAACGACCAGGCCCACACGCTGTGCGCCGCCGCCCGTCTGGCCATCGCCGCGCGTGAAGCGGGCGACCGGCGCTACCTGGCCGGCTTCGAGGCTTCGCTCGCCGAGTCGTTCGGCGGGGGCTCGCGCAGCTGAAGTGCGCCCGATGAAGCGCATCCGCGTGGCGGCCGCGGTGGTGTGGAGCGGCTCGCTGCTGCTCATGACGCAGCGGGCGGCGGGGGGCGCGCTGGGGCTGATGTGGGAGTTCCCCGGCGGCAAGATCGAGCGCGACGAGACCCCCGAGCAGGCGATCGTGCGCGAGGTGCGCGAGGAGCTGGGCGTGCTGGCCACGCCGGTCGAGCGCCTGCACTCGGTGGCGCACGACTACGCGCATGGCACGCGCGTCGAGATCGTGTTCGTCCACTGCACGCTCGAATCGCTCGAGTTCACGCTCAGCGACGAGGTGAACGACGCGCGCTGGCAGCCGCCGTCCGAGATCGACCTGTCCCGCGTGCTCGAAGCGGACCGCGACTTCCTGCGCTCGCTGGGAGCCCCCGGATGAGCCGGCCGAGCCGCTGCGCGTGCTGCACGGGTCCCATGGCACGCGCGCCGGCGTTCGGCGAGACTCCACGGCCGCGGCCATGCGCCGCGAGACGAACCCCCACCGGCGCTGCGCCGGCATGACGGAGGACACGGTCCATGGTGCTACCCGATGGCCTCGAGTTCCTGAAGTTCGGTTGGTGGGTGGTGCACGCCATCGCGTTCCTGCTCGTCTACCAGTTCGGTTACGCCAGGGGCCGAGGCTCGTGGCGCCGCGAGCAGCGCCAGCGGGAAGTCGCGGGCCGCTCGAGCGAGCGAAGGCGGTAGCCTGCCGATGAACGACACGCCTGCGCTCCGGTGGCGCGGGTCCCCGACCCCTTTGCGGAGGTGACGCCATGGCCGGTTCTCGATTCGCAGCACGCGCGGTCTTGGTCACCGGAGCCTCGAGCGGCATCGGGCGCGCCTGCGCGCTGGCACTCGCCGCCGAGGGCGCGCGCCTGGGGCTCTCCGGCCGGCGTCGCGACCGCCTCGCGGAGACCGCCGCCGCCGTGCGCGACGCCGGAGGCGAGCCGGTCGTGCTCGAGGGCGACGTGCGTGACGAGGCGGTGTGCACGCGCTGGGCCGCCGAGTGCGAGCGCGCCTTCGGCGGGCTCGACGGGCTCGTGAACGCCGCCGGCGTGATCGGCAACGGTGCCGTGGACGGCACCGCACCCGAGGAGTGGGATCGCGTCATGGACAGCAACGTGCGCTCGCTCTACCTGATGACACGCGCGGCCGCACCGCTGCTCAAGCGGCGCAAGGGCAGCGTCGTCAACCTGTCGTCGGTGGCGGCCACGCGGCCCTACGCGGGGCTCGCGGCCTACTGCGTGAGCAAGGCGGCGGTGGACATGATCACCCGCTGTGCCGCACTCGACTTCGCACCCGACGGCGTGCGCGTGAACGCGGTGAACCCCGGGGTGGTCGTCACCGAGCTCCACACGGTGACGGGCGCGGTCGCCGACTACCCGGCGTTCCTCGAACGCGGCAAGAGCACGCACCCCATCGGCCGGGTGGGCCGGGCCGACGAGGTGGCAGCCCTCATCCTCTACCTGCTCTCGGACGAGGCCGGCTGGATCACCGGGGCCTGCATGCCCATCGACGGGGGCCGCGCGCTCGCCAGCGCCCGCTGAGCCCGGGGCCGGCCGGGGGAGGCCTGGGCGGTGGTGGCTCCTCCCGGTTCGCGGGCGGCGGCCGCCCGCCGGTCCGCAGGGGCCCGCCCGGCCGCCCTGCCGGGCGGACGCGGTGAAATCCCTCAATCCGCTCGCCCCGCGTGCCGATGAGCCCGGGGTCATGGAACACTTCTTCTCCATTCCGCTGACGCCGGGTGGCGTGATCCTCGCCACGCTGTGCGTGCTCGCCGGTGCGCCGCTGTTCGCTCGCGGGCGCGCGGCGTGGAACCTGCGCTGGCGGCTCGCTCGTCTCGCGACCGAACCGCTGGTTCCCGAGTCCCATGGCGTGGTGCGCGCGCGCGGCCGGGTTCTGCTGGACGGTCCGCTGTTCGCACCGCTTTCGGGCCTGCCCTGCGCGGGCTTCGAACTCTATGTGCGCGGCTCGGGCTCGGCGGTGGGCGGCGTGGTGCGCGACCTGCGCCAGTTCCGGCTCGAAGGTGAGGCCACGACGGCATTGGTCTCGCCCATGAACGCGGATTGGCACCTGCCGGAGACCGCGCGGCGCATCGTCGCGGTGGACGAGCGGCTGCCGGAGCGGTTGAGCACGCTGCTCGACACCCGCGCCGAGATCCGCTGGCTGCGCGAGCGCGGCGTGGCGCTGGAACTGGTGGAACGCGCGCTGTGCGCGGGCGCCGAAGTCTCGGTGCTCGCCGTGGCCCAGACGCAGGTGAGCGAGTCGTTCCAGGTCGAAGAGGAGCTGGCCGCGACCGGCACCGACGGCGCGTTCTCCGCCCCGCGGCTGGTGCCGGGACCGGAGGCCGAGGGCCCGCAGCTCAAGCTCGTCACCAACGGCGAGCTCGAACGCGCCCAGGTATTTGCCGACCCCGCGGACGCCCGCTACGAGGGCCCGGCCGCGTGGCAGGTGCTGTTGCTGTTCCTGGGACCGGCGCTGTCGTTCGCGGGGCTGCTCTACCTGGCACAACTCGCGGAGCCGTTCCTCAAGAGGCGGGTATGACGCTGCTTTGGCCGACGGCGGCTCTGGCCGCGTTCGGCTTCGGCACCTGGTCGTTCGTGACGGGGTTCCGGTCGCTGCGGCTCAAGCGCACGATCGAGACGACGCCCACCGCGCGCGCCCGCTCGCTCGCCATGGGGCTGGTCGAGCTGCAGGGCCGCATCCTCAGCCGCAGTCGTGTGTTCGCACCGTTCAGCGCGCGCGAGTGCGCGTGGTGGGAGGTGGAGCTGCAGACCGCACAGCGCTCGCGCCGCGGCATGGCCAGGTGGAGCACCGTGCACCGCGAGCAATCCGGCAACCCCTTCTACCTCGAGGACGAGACCGGCAGCGTGCTGGTCTACCCGCAGGGCGCCAAGCTCAGCGCCGGCCACGTGGTGCAGGAGGAGACCGGCGGCCTCGGTGTGCCCGAGCCGTATTCGAGCTTCATGGAGAGCCGCGACCTCAAGCTCCGCCACCTGTGGGCCCTCGGCCCGATGCGGTTTCGCGAGCGCACGCTCGAAGCGGGCACCGGCGTCTACGTGCTGGGACGCGCGTACCCGAAGCCGCAGGCGGTGGCCGTGAGCATGGACGACGAAGTCGCGCTCGAAGCCACCGGCACCGACGCCATCGGCGCGGCGCACGTGCGGCGGCATGACCCGGAGTGCACCGCGGTGATCCGGCGCGGACCCCGGGACCCGGCGTTCCTGATCAGCGACCGGAGCGAGAAGACCATGTCGATGGAGTATGGGCTGCGCGCCCTCGCCGGGCTGGCGGGGGGGCCGCTGCTCGCGCTGTTCGGCCTGTGGTGCCTGACCGAGTTGGCCCGGAGCGGCGAGCTCCCGCTGCCGCGCTGAACCCGTGACGGCGCCCAAGCGCCGCGAACAGGGAGGACGAGATGCAGCCGTCGGAGATCCTGTGGACCGCATTGATCGGATTCGTGGTGGTGGGAACAGTCGGGTACTTCCTGTCCCTCTACAACGGATTCGTGGAGATGAAGAACAACATCGGGCGTGCGTGGGCCAACGTGGACGTGCTGCTCAAGCAGCGCCATGACGAGCTGCCGAAGCTCGTGAAGACGTGCGAGGCCTACATGCAGCACGAGCGCGCCATCTTCGACAAGCTGTCCGAGGCCCGCGGAGCGCTCGCGAACGCCAAGTCGGTCGCACAGCGCGCCGAAGCCGAGAGCATGCTCGGACGGGCACTGGGCGGCGTGTTCGCCGTGGCGGAGAGCTACCCGGACCTCAAGGCCGACCAGGGTTTCCGTTCGTTGCAGCAGCGGATCAGCGAGATCGAGAACCAGATCGCCGACCGCCGCGAGTTCTACAACGACGTCGTGACGCTCTACAACACCCGGCTCGAGCAGATCCCCGACTCTTGGGTGGCGCAGGGCATGCAGCTCCAGTCCGCCGACCTGTTCAAGATCGCCGATCGTGACCGCGAGGACCCGGTCATCGAATTCCGCATGACGGCCTGATTCAGCAACGGCGCGTGAGCCGGGTTTGCCGCCCGCTCACGCGGCCGCTACGGTGTGCAGCCATCGCTCGTACCCTGGACCCCATCCGATGACCCCCATCTCGAACTCAATGGCCGAGTCCCGTGAGCAGCACCCACCCGAACCCGGAACGCGCGACCGCATCCTGATCGCCGGGCTGGGCCGGACGGGGCTCGACTACGCCTGCGCGTTCGCCCTGCACCCGGGCGCCGAGGTGGCGGGATTCGTCGAGGCGCGCAGCGACCTGCGCCGGTTCGCCCGCACCGCGGGCTTCGCAGCGCCCGCCGAGCCCACGCTCAGTCGCTGGCTCGAGAAGCGCCCGGCCGACACGCTGGTGGTGTGCGCGCCCGCCGCGGAAGCGGCCGAGATGGTGGAGAAGGGCGTGAACGCGGGGCTGGCGATCCTCGTGCACGGCCTGGCGGCCATGCCGCGCGAGGCCGTGGACCGTATCGAGAAGGCGATGAGCCTGTGCGACCGTCCGGTCGCCGCGGGCTCCGCGGTGCTGTTCCAGGCCACGTTCGCGCGCGCGCGCCGCACCGGCGCGCTGTCGCCGCACGGCCTGGAGCAGGTGCGCGCGTCCGCCTCGGTATCGCGTGTGTTCTCGACGAACGCCGCGCGGGGCCGCGACGTCGTGGACTTCCTGCTCACCGATCTCCTGCTGCTGCTGGACGCGTCGTTCGGGCCGATGACGCACGTGCGTGCACGCGGCCAGAGCCTCTACGGCGACGGGCTGGACGAGTGCCAGGTCGAAGCGAAGTTCGCCGTCGGGCTGTCCGCGAAGGTCGAGGCGTCCTGGAGCGTGCCGGGCTACCCGGGCGCGGCCATGGTCATCGAGGGCTCCGGGCCCCAGGGCCGCGTCATCGTCTCGGATGACGCGCTCGAGATGGACCTGGCGTCGCTGCAGGGCCGCGTCGTCGCGGCCAGCGAGCCGTCCTTCGCGCGTTCCGAGGGCGGTGAAGCGCCCGCGGTGGTGGAAGGCTGGTTGCGCGCACTCTCGGGCGACGCGGTGAGCGCCGAGGCGCTGTCCGTGACACGCGCGCTGCGCGTCGCACGCGTCGTGGACGCCGCGCGCCAGAGCATCTCCGCCGACGGCGTCGAATGCGAGGTGCTGTCGTGAAGCGGACGCAAGCCGAGGTGCCGAAGCTCGTGCTCGGGATCACGTCGCTGGCGCTGCCGGTGCGCACGACGCGCGACCGCCAGCTCGAGGTCAGCGCACGCTTTCGCGAGTCCGAGTCGCTGGCCGTCATGATGGTGAAGGGCGTGGCCGCGGGTGCGGAAGCCGTGCTGGCGCCGCCCATCGCCGACGTTCGCAACGCGCTCGCCGAGCTCAACAAGGACCTTCCGGTGCTGGCACGGGTGCCGCACCTGTCCCCGGTCGATGACCTGCGTTACGAGCCCGCGCTCATGTTCGATCCCGCCGATGACGAGGACGACTCCGTGTGGAGCGCGAATCGCGCAGGTGCGGCGGCTATGAACCTGCTGCCCGTGGGCTTGGCCGGCGACCTGGCGAGCAAGGTGCTGCCGCGTCTCGAGCGCGAAGTCGCCGTGTTCACGCCGGGCGCGCTGCGCGGCGTGGTGATCTCCTCCGCGGTCACGGACCTGGCGCTGGCGGCCGACCAGGCCAAGTTCGTGGATCGCCTGGTTCGCTATGCCCGTTCCCGCCGCTGGTTGGTGGGCTTCGAGACGCGCAACCTGGGCCACATCCTGGCGCGGCTCACCCGCTGGGGCGTGGCGCCGGACTTCGTGATGGGCGCGCTGAACCCGCGCGGCGTCGGCATGATGCCCGACGCGGGCACCGTGCTGGCCGCGGTCCGCGAGTCGGGCGTGAAGGTGATCGCCACCGAGTTGCGCGCCGGTGGCATGGTCGCACTCGACGAGGGCGCGACGTGGGCACGGCGTCACGGCGCCTGGGGCGTGTGCCCGGAACTCGTGGACATGGACGACGTGCCCAAGGAGCTCAAGGGCCTCGCCATCCGTCCGGCCGCCTGAGCTAGAAGCTCTGCGTCCAGTTGTGGACGGCCTTCACCACGGTGAGGTTCGCGGTGCGCAGCGACTCGGCGTAGACGGCGGCATTCGGCCACGAGTGCTTGCCGCACTCGCATGCGAGGCGGCCGTCGGGGCGCTCCACGACCTTGCACGGCTTGTCCTTGCAGAACGGGCACATGAGCGGGCCTCCGGTGAGGGTTCGAACCGCGGAGTCTAGGCTGCCCGGCGCGTCACGGCAATCCACGGCGACTGCGCTAGCCCCGCGCTGCCGCACGCACCTCGTCGGTGACGGCATTCGCG
>Ga0075419_10002153_pt1 | contig 12726 bp, 10 predicted proteins | sample SoiMetdeltSBSDD3_FD_76900 | JGI IMG/M metagenome (GOLD analysis project Ga0075419, IMG submission 76900) | Bulk soil microbial communities from a Populus tree surrounding site in Tennessee, USA - Soil MetaG P. deltoides SBSDD3 | ecosystem: Environmental > Terrestrial > Soil > Tree plantation... | reverse complement strand
GTTATCAAGTTTTCGCTGATTCGTAAGTGGTGTGAACGCCCTGCGCCAGTCCTTACCTGTTAAAGCGAGGTAAAGAAGGTGATGCGCGGCTTTCAATTCGTGCTTACGTTCGGAATTTATGAGGTCACTCCAGTGTTTGCGGAGTACGTTGTAAGAATCTGAATTTGGGAAAAAGCGAGCGGTAATCGCTCGAGAGAGGGTATTCATTTTGTATCTCCTTGATTAAAGTGGTTGAAGGACAATCAGCTTAAGTGAGAGATACAAACGGAGGTGCTCTTGGAGAATGAGGACAAAGCTACAGCATATAGTTTCCTTTGTGTGTGCGCCATGCGAGAATCGAACTCGCTTCAAGCGGGTTTAGAGTCCGCCGCCCCTCCAACGAGCATATGGCGCAAACTTGCATTCATTTTACGGTGAACGTATATAAAATGTATTAGAAAACGATAAATGTTTTGAACCGGTAGAATTTGAGGGAGAAGACTTGAATCAAGAATTATTTCCCTTTTGCTCCCACAATTGACGCGTAATCTGGATTTGACCCAAATGACTTGTAGCATGTTCGAGTGCATGAAGTAGTGCCCAAGCCACAGTAAATTCGCGTCCATCGCTGGGTCTCACGCGCGATGCTTCCAAATCTTGAATGCTCAGCTTATCCAGTACAGTGCGTGCATATTCCAGATTATCCGTAACACGTTTTTTCAAAACATCCATCCCCACACCCTGGACTCTGAATTCTGCATCTCTATCCCGCTCTTTGGGGTCTTGCGCCGCGATGTCTCCGATCCAAAATCTTTCTGCGCCCGTGAGGTGAAACACTAGCACGCTGATAGAGTTCATCTCAGTCCCTGGAGTCCAATCGAGCGCGGCGGGCGACAGTCCTTCAAGCGCCTCAAGAATTCCATTGTGACAATCTTGCAGGAGGTCTAAATAATTTGTGAAGAAGGTTTGCATTATTCACCAAGTCCTTCTGGGCAATTTATGATAAGGGTGTGAAATCGACTGTTATTATAGCGCGCACTTCCATACATAAGTTGGTTTATTATCTGCATAAGGATAATTGGGAGATGATGGCGAAACACCCACTTGTGCACTCTCGGGCAGGAAAACAAACCACAAATCCACCAAGTCCGCATTAATTGGAATATCGAAACGCAGCCAGGCATTCAACTCCTGCCCAGGGAACAAGGTGGAGCCTAAAGTGGTGTAGTCCGCATAACCTTGACGATGTCCATACGTGGGCTTGAATTCAGATTCGGCATACAGCACGCTGAAATGCTCAGGAGCAGGTAACCCAATCTCACTCTTGCCAACATTTTTGAGCGTAACATGTATCCATAAGAATTTTTGACCCGCTGAAGGTATCCTTTGGGAGCCAAACTCGGTGATGAAACTGTCGGTAATTTCAGTTTGATCCATGCGAACTTGCAAATCTCGCCAGGTGACCCAATCGCCGGGCGATGAAGGCGTAGGCAGCACTCTGATCTCTGTCGCGGTCGGTTGTGGGAAAGGTATTGGACTTGCAGGCGCGGCCGAAGATTCACCTGTAGAAGAGCAGGCTGTTAAAATGAATAGTCCAATCAATAGAATACTTGGGGGGTTTTTCATGGGGAGCATTGGAATTCATCCAATATTAATACGCAGGATTGTCCTTCCTGCCTCACCGAATGGCAACAGGTCAGGTTTTAGCAAAAAGCGAGTGGAAAACTCCACTCGCTTCGTCTCTAGATTGTATGAATAAAGATTAGAAGCCCGTCACAGCAAACCAAGCTCCAATCGGATTGGTAGCGTTAGGTGGGCCAGTCACAAAAATGATCGGGGCAATGCAGGGGCTGGGCAGGCTCACATCCGCCACAATCGTCGCGTTTCCGCCACCTGCGGAGGCCAATCCGGTTGTGGCTGGGAATAATTCCGTGGGAATGTTGGCAAAAGTGCCATCACTGTTCACACAACTTACCAGGCCTCGAAAGTTTGCAACGGGATTTGAGCCAGTGCTCGCAAGGACCAACCCCTGGACGGATATTTCCAGGTGACCATTGGCTCTCAGTTCGCCGGAAGCCTCACCAATTATCCAGGGTACGCCGCCGCCACGAATGCCGCGCAGTGGAACTTCACTTAGGGCTCCAGTAAGACCTGCTGGCACACCTACCATTGTATTAAATTTCAGAAGTTTGGGTCCTTTGGCGGCTGCAGTAGACACTGACCCTGCGAATAACGTGCTTAAAAGCAGGAGCGCGGACAGGGTAACGAGAAAAAGCTTTTTCATATTTGTCTCCTTTAGGGGTTTGGTTTGAGAAAAAAAACCGTTCGCTCAATCCATTAATACGTCGCCGCCCAGCTTTTGGATTTGCAGTCTGAGGATGAGTTGTGAAATATCAACTCATGCTTGTTTGGTCAACTTTTCCCGCCTGCCGTACGAGCCACTTCTCCAATTCAGGAATTTCCTCACTCAACCGTGCACCTGCAATAATTGGCAGCCAGCGGCGGTATTCATCCTCGCCGCCAGGTCTGAGGCGAAAATACTGCCTGAGATAGATCGAATGGAAAATCTTCACTAAACTTTTTATGAATGGATTAGGTATCTCTTCGCTTTCCGCCGCGCCAAGAAGGATAATCGATGTACGCGCCACATCCGCAAGTGGATTGCCGCGTGAGGCGTCCATCCAGTCTATAACACTGGCATCTGCTCCCGATATCAGCACATTCGCGGGATGAAAATCCCCATGACAGACGCGGTTGCCGTCGGGTAAAGATTGAAGCGCATTCAACAGAGATGTTTTCAACGAATCGGACAGCGCATCTGCATGGTTGATCTTGTTTTGAAGCCTCCTACGTTGAGCTGGGATGCTGGCAGAATCAAAAACGCATTCGTGCATCTGCGCATGTAAGCCGGCAAGGATACGAGCATATGTAAAGACCTTCCATGGCTTGTGCTGAAACATATCGAGCATGGATTCACCGATCACGCGTTCGTAGATCAGACCATTCCGCCCTTGAATCTGAATCAATTCTTTAACTTCAGGAGCCTTCACGCCACTAGCATGGACAGCGCGTGCGATCTTTAGTTCATATTCGATATTCTGGAGTTCGAACCAATTGTGGAAAAGTTTGAGGATATGTCCATCATCCCAATGATAGACGTCCGCAGTTCGTCCGTGTGCGATGGGGTTATCGAGCGAGATATTTTTCATGATCAATTAACTTGATTATAGGATAATTCCATAAAATCCTAGGTAGTCAGCTCCCGCCAATATCCAGCGATCAAAGTTATTTCGAAAATTCTGATATCCAGACTGTGAGTTGACAATCAGATTAATCGTCATATAATTGTTTTGTTAGTAAGAGTCAATTGTGCCCCTCCCTTTATATAAAAATAAATGTCTGTGAACCAAATGACAACAACTGCCTGGCGAGTAAAATTTACGCTGCTTCCTGACGGAATATCTCATCACAGATGAGTGTTAGATATTCCGTTTTGCATATTTTAAAAAGGAGGTGATGCCTGGGGCGCGCCGAAAGAGTTTTCGAAACATCTTTGAAATGAAAACACTATATAACGAAAAAGGAGAAGAAAATGTCTAAGAAAGTTTGGAATAGTCTGCTGGCTGTTTTTGTAATCGCCGCAACCGTTCTCTCTGCATGTGCCCCTGCCGCGACAGAGGCTCCTGCAACGGAAGTGCCAGCTACTGAAGCACCTGCTACAGAAATGCCTGCTACTGAGGCACCTACCGAGGCGCCAGCTACTGAAGCACCAGCAGCTGGTCAAGTGGAAGTATTTTCATGGTGGGTTGGTGGTGGTGAGGCCGCTGGTTTGACCGCTATGACTGAGGTCTTTAAGGAAAAGTATCCTGATATCGAGTTTGTAAACGCCGCTGTAGCTGGTGGTTCTGGTACAAACGCCCGCGCAGTACTTGCGACTCGTTTGCAAGCAGGCGACCCGCCAGATTCTTGGCAGGCGCATGCCGGTCAGGAAATCATCGGCACGTACGTTGCTGCCGACCAGGTTGCTCCATTGGACGATTTTTACGCCGAGAGTGGTTTCGCTGATGTTCTGCCTGAGACGTTAATCCCACTAATCTCACAGGACGGACACCCATACTCGGTGCCTGTGAACATCCATCGCTCGAACGTCATGTGGTACAACCCGAACGTTCTCAGCGAGGCAGGTGTGGATGCCGTTCCGACCACTTGGGATGAGTTCTTTGCCGCATGCGATAAGATTGTGGCAGCAGGTAAGATTTGCCTGGCACTTGGACCTCAGTGGACTGCGATGCATCTGTTTGAGAATGTGATGATTGGTGCTTTGGGCGCCGAAAAGTGGAATGCACTCTGGGCCCCGGGCGCCGACTGGAGCAGTGCGGATGTCAAAGCGGCTCTTGATGCGTATGCCAAGGCTTTGACTTACACCAACAGCGATCATGCGCAATTGGCAGACTGGCAACCCGCTGCTCAACTGGTAACGAACGGCGATGCTGCCTTCAATATCATGGGTGATTGGGCGGATGGCTATTTCGAGAACGCTGCTCCTGATGGCCTTGGATTGACGGCTCATACCGACTTTGACTGGGCCCCCGTTCCCGGCACTGATGGAATCTTTGTGTTCCTGTCAGATAGCTTCGTATTACCCGCGAATGCCAAGAACCCGGATGCCACCAATGCGTGGTTGACCGTTGCTGCTTCCAAGGAAGGTCAGGAAGCATTCAACCCGGTCAAGGGTTCTATCTGCGCCCGCACAGATTGCGATCAAAGCCTCTTCAACGAATATCTGCAATCTGCTGGCACCGATTGGAGTACGGATACCGTGGTTGGTAGTCTCACACATGGTGTGGTAGCCAATGACGCCTGGAAAGCCAAGATTGATACAGCGCTGGGTCTCTTCCTTTCAGATAACAATGTCGATGGTTTTCAGGCCGCGCTCGTTGAGGCTTGCGCATCAGACGGTGTATGTAAGTAATAAGTTCGTTGTTGCAGTGTAACTAGAAAGAATGGGCGACTCATTGAGTCGCCCATTCTGAAAGTGAGACAACTCGATGTCGCGAACTTTTGAATTTAATATGCCACGGTTCATTTTGGCTGTAGCCCTCATGATCCTGGGCCTGACGTTCATTTATATATCAGAAACAAGGGGAATTACGATCGCACAGAAAAACTTTACTTCGATTGGCATCCTCATCAGCGGACTGATTTTTTATTCGGGCGTGCTTGTCGTTGTAGCAATGTTTAGGGATGAATCAGTGCTTTCCTTCGCCATGCTCCTCCCATCTATAGTGGCTGTGGGAATTTTTGTTTACGGTTTTATTGCCTGGTCCGTGCGAGTTTCCCTGAGCAAATGGAAGGGATTAAACCCGGACTACACGTGGGTCGGCTTGCAGCAATACAGTGACCTTATCTTACATGATCCGCGTTTCCGAATTGATGTTCGAAACACAGTGGTCTTTACGATAGGTTTTATCTCGGTCTGTCTGATACTAGGGCTCGGGTTAGCCATACTGCTTGACCAGAAATTAAAAGGGGAAGCTTTGTTCCGCAGCATTTTTCTCTTTCCAATGTCCATCTCTTTTATTGCTTCGGGTGTAGTATGGGCCTGGCTCATGAATCCCGCGACAGGAAGCCGCATCACCGGAATCAATTTGCTTTTCAAAACTCTGGGTCTTGACTCCTTGATTAGTCTTTGGCATTCCAACCCTCCGCCCTGGGGCATGGCTTATACTGTGATTCCTGCAGTATGGCAGCTTTCCGGATTTGCAATGGCACTTTACCTGGGTGGAATTCGCGGTATTTCGGAAGAGATTCGAGAAGCCGCTCGTGTGGACGGCGCTAGCGAATTCGAGGTGTATCGTCACGTTATTTTGCCCATGCTTAGACCCGTGACCTTGAGTGCGGTCATCATTCTCGGGCATATGTCCCTGAAAATTTTCGATTTAATCGTCGCTCTTGGACGGAAAGACCAGCGCCTGGATGTGCCAGGCATTTACATGTGGACAACTACTTTCGATGGCACCAATTATGCACAAGGTGCTGCGATTGGCATATTGATGCTAATCAGTGTAGCAATTTTGGTGATTCCCTATCTAGTTAATAGTATGAGGGCAGAGGCAGAATTATGAACCGCCGAATTGCCATCAGGCCCATTTTTTACCTGGCTTTGCTCGCATTGGCCGTTTTCTATCTACTCCCTGTTTATTTGATGGTTCTTACGGGACTAAAACCCTTCAATGAAGTTGACCTCAAAACAATGTGGGACTTGCCAACCAACGGTCTCCATATTGAAAATTTCATTGCGGGCTATCAACAACTTGCACCGAACCTCCGGAACAGTCTGGCGATGGTAATCCCCGAGGCGTTACTTTCTTCCCTGCTTGGTTCGTTCAATGGATATTTACTTTCCAAATGGAAATTCCGAGGTTCAAACGTAATCTTTACGTTGATTTTGTTTGGTATGTTTATTCCTTATCAGAGCATTCTTATACCTTTGGTCAAGTTCATGCAGTTCATGAAACTGTATGGAGATATTCCCGGCCTGGTTCTCGTGCATATTATCTATGGCATTCCAATCACCACACTCATATTTCGGAACTACTATGCTGGGATCGGGACCGAAATCCTTGAAGCAGGCCGCATTGATGGTGCCAGTTTACTGGGTTTGTACCGTCATATTATATTGCCGCTTTCTGCGCCGGGTTTCGCGGTGGTTATCATCTGGCAATTTACACAGGCCTGGAACGAATTTTTATTTGCAGTGATTCTTACCAATCAATCCCATTGGCCTGTTACTGTTGCCCTGAATAATTTGGCCGGCAGTCAGCTTGTACAGTGGAATGTTCTCATGGCAGCAACCTTCCTTGCTGCATTGCCCACACTGCTTGTTTATATTTTCCTGGGTCGCTTCTTCCTGCGTGGATTGATGGCTGGCGCGCTCAAGGGATAAATATCAAGTAGGGAGGTTATTCATATAACTATCGACAAACCCGGTTGCTATTACATACAGGTTGTTTTAAGGGACATTGCAAATCAGATTTAGGGGAGCGGGTATAGATCGCTCCACTGCTATCAAGGATGATGACAACAAGAGCATCAAGGTATTTTTTTTCTTTGCACCCAAGTACAAGCGCATCAGCTGCCTGCGGAAAATATTTTGGAGCATCGCCCGGTAAAACAACGCCTCGGTCACCGTGTGGACCGATCAATGTAAAGGCTGTACGTGGGAATCCCATTTTAACGAAGGGATAAATGAAGATCTCCCCTCTATCTATTGGGTAATATCGTGGATATAGTATACGGCCAACGAGAAGTTCTGCACCCGGATTCTTCAGGAATGAATCGATATCACTCATCGACATGCCCGCGTTCGTAACTACTTCTTCACGGGTCAAAAGTGTTTGGGCCGCGTTAGTATTTTTGTAACGCGCTGGTTGAAAACTTTCGGAGAGAGGGATCAGTGTACCTAAACCGAATAACACAACAAGAATAACAAAGGTGTTGCCGGATAGATTGCTTGATAAAGTGTTCCATGATGCCCTCTTTCCAACTGGGGTGGAAAAAAGTTCCCATTTGACTCCAACGTTATTGGCAAACCATGTGATGAGCTGAAAAACACCCAGCAGGAAATAAATGGAAATGATCCAATCTATGGGAACGAGATATCTACCACCTGACGTGCGTGCCAGTCCAGTTGATATATCATAGAAGATAAATACAGCAATTGGCGTCAGACCTGGTATCTGAAACTTGCTCCAGGCAACGCTAACTCCTAGTACTATAAAGAATATGTTCAGTAAATAGAAAAACAATGAGGTTGCGTCGAAGGTTCCATTCCAATCCGGTCGCCAGTATGGATACGTGTCCTTAACAGTATGCCTTAAGTCATCCATTTGAGGGGATGTTGGCAGGATGAGAATCGATGTGACGATATTGTGGAGGAAATGATTTGGAGCAAAACAAAGAACAGTATCGCAGGTCTTAGCATCCTGTGCCACTTCCGCTGCCTGTTTGCCTATCTCAAAGATTACATTGGTATTCTTGAATGATAGCAACGCCAGAGCTTGTTCATTGGGCTGCGGTAAAAAGCTGCCAGGTTCGGTAGGGGTAAGATATCTTTGTTGAATGACAAATCGGAATTTTGCCAGATAGGAGCCATATATCACGCCACCACGGGCTTGATTCCTCAATTCCCAGGGTAGAGTGATCAGGATCATTCCTAGGAGGATTAGCAAGGAACTCATCAGCCATTTTTTTCTTTCAGACGAAAACCTAAAAAAGGCATAAAGGGGAATGAACAGCAAGAGTATTAGAAAGTTCGTCCTCAAGATAAAAGCAAACCCAATTGTGCCGCCAATCCACAGAGGATAATGTGACTTCTGCGCGGGCGACTTCAGCCATTCGCATACGAATAGAATAATAATTGCCATTCCAATTGCGGCCGGAAAATCTGTGAGGATCATCTTCGGGCTTGCCATGTCAATCATGTTACTGGCAGCAATTGAGTTGATTCCTCTCCCTATGGCAATGATCGCCGCTGCGAATCCAACGGCACGAGTGTTCAATGACCTGCCAATCAAATAAATCAGAGCAGGAAAGACTGCAAATATCCCTGCCTGAATTGCCATCATTTTTTCGTAATCCTGACCGGCAAGGATATGCAGAAACACTAAGAAACCTGCATAGAGGGAACGCTCAAAGGTTTGACCATTAAGAATTCCCTGCCCGATCAGTGCAAATTGACTGGCAGAATCGAATATAGCGGAATCGGCAAATGGATACAGGACATGGTTGGGTGGTTGGGGACCTAGAAACACAAAACTTCCCTGCAGAGGTTCGCGAACCCACAATATGGCGGTGACTATGTAAATCAGCAGAAACATAATCAAGTCAGATTGTTCGCTTTTGAATCTCTTTTCGATCTGTAAAAAGCTAGTGCCGCAGACTATGGCCACAATAAGTTGGGATACTAGTATTGGAACTCCTGCCCCGTACCAAAAATCATCCGACATTCGGACGCCAAATCCGCTGTAAAACATAATACCAATAATCAGTAAGGAGGCAAAAAATAAAATAAGCGTCAGGTAATGTGCTTTTGAAATTTTCAAATCGTGACTCACAAGTACCCTTCGCTGGATCACGATAACTGCCAGTGTACTGAGACTTACAACAAGTATGAAAATCATAATAGGGCGGAGGCTGATCCAATAATTGATGAGGATCCCAACTCGGTATGGAGGTAGGAAACAACCAATCCATCCCAGCCCAAAACTGATACTGGCGAGCCACATTGTGACTCTGCTGAAACGTCCTTTGCCAAACCATTCCTCAAGAGTTCTCTCCTCCCATTCCTGATTCTTTAATGCCTTGATTGTTATTGTCGCAAAGACGATAAATGTGATCAATAGTCCTAGCGAAATAAATAGTCGTGGGACCGAAAGACCGAGGAATATTGCACTACCGGCTTCTGAAGGTGACAAAAGCATCCCCCTTAAAACAAGCAACGAAATAATAGCTACAAAGAAAGTATACGCTAATAAAATCCCATGTGAACTCTTAGATGTTTGCATCAGGATTGTCCTGCATAAGCGGGATATTCATATTTTATCGTTCAGACTAGCCCGCACCAATCCTCCCAAATGGAGACGCAGAGAGCAATATTTTATACACACTCAAAGTCTCTGCATTCACTATGGTGGTGCTGAATTTTTTTATCGCTGTTTCACGACCAGCAATTCCCATTCTCTGGCGCATGTCAGGACTGGTTAATAGCGTCTTTAGTGCATTTGCTAGAGCAACAGCATTCTTTACAGGCACAAGTAAGCCGTTAACTCCATGTGTCACAACATCGCGGCAGCCAGGTACATCTGTCGTAACGATGGGCAGTCCACAGGCAGATGCCTCAATCAAAGCATTGGGTACTCCTTCTCTATAAGATGGCAGACAAAAAATATCTGTTTGGGCTAGCGTATTTGGCATATCTTCCTGCCAACCCCACCATTCCACCAAACCAGACTGATTCCAGGAAGCGATCTGTCTGTCAGTAACAGAAGCGGGATTGCCCAGATCTGTTGTCCCGGCAAGCGCGAAGCGGGCCTTGGATCCATTTTGTTTGAGGATACGTACCGCATCCATATATTCAAGAACGCCTTTTGTGGCAAGCATTCTGCTTGAGAATAGGACAACAGGGATATCGTTATTTTTGTTTGTCGGGCGAAATTTTTCCACGTCTACGCCCGTTCCCATAATGAGATGAGCGCGTTCGGCCTTCAATAGGTGGTTCTTGATGAAGATATTACGATCTTCGGGATTTTCGAAGATGACCTGTGTGTCGCGCAAACTGATTCGATATAGCCACTTGGCAACAATCCGTAATAATCGAGTGATCGGACCTGGATCTATAAAAAGATGTCCCAACCCGGTAATTGAATTGATAATGCCTCCTATATGTCGAAAGTGCGCCGCCAATGATCCATAAATAACCGGCTTGATCGTGAAGTGATGGACGATATCGGGTTGAACTTTGCGATAAATACGAATTAATTGCCAGAGAGTCCAAATCTCGTAGAATGGGTTGATCCCCTGTCGTGAAAACGGAAAGGATATTAACTGAAAGCCATTCTCTTGTAAGAGTTTCTGAAAGTTGCCAGGTGGGGAAAGTAGGATGACTTCATGTCCCTGATCACGCAGATTTTTGGCAAGCGAAAGGCGAAAATTATACAAGTACCAATCTGTATTGGCAAAGAGAAGAATTTTTGGCATTGGACAGTTTGTGGATTTATGCCACGCTATGCTTTTATTGCACTAGAGAGTAGGTTCATTAGCCTGGGTGCAGTCACCTGGAGATTATACATTTGTTCCGCCTTTCGACGACCCGCTTGTCCCATTTTAGTGCGCTCAGATACATTATTTATGAGATTGCGCAGCGCAACAAGCCAATCTTCTGTGGATTCTGCAAGAAAGCCGTTGATACCATGTTCCACAATCTGACCGTTGACACCTACAGGCGAAGCAATAACAGGTATTCCGCCAGCCATATACTGCACCAGTTTGTATCCGCATTTCCCGCGTTCAAATGGACCATCAATTAAAGGCATGACCCCGATATCAAAACTCTGCCCTATAGAAAGTTCTCTCTTTTCATTCCACGGAAATTTTGTGGTGGGAATATTAGGGAAGGGATCAGCATCGCCAGCGCCGATCAACACGATACGAAATTCGGTTTCGCGATGAAGCGCATTCACCGCATCTCGCATCAGATCTAGATTTGGAACAGTAACCGGCGAACCGATCCACCCAACCTCCACTGTGAGTCCTGCCGAATTTTGTTTCGGAACGTATTGATTGACATCCACAACACTTGGTAATAACTCCACCCTGCGAGCACCAGCTTTTAATGCTCGATCGGCCAAATATTGATTTCCCGCGATCACCAACGCGGCATGACGCATGACATGGTCAATTTTGTGCTTTAGAAATACGCGTATCAGCAAATTGGAATGCATATCATAACGGTGAAATACTGCATCATCGTAATCAACAACATAGGGGATTTTGAAAGTTTGAAGTAAAGCTTCGAAACCCGCAGGAAGCATGGGCAGGAGTTCCTTCTCGACCCATACTAGATCGAATGATGAACTCCGCGCTAAGACTGCCAAGCGCCTAATATAAGACCAAAGCACATCCGGTAAAGACACACTTTGCCCTACATAAAGACGTTGCAGGTAATCATCACTAAAAAAAGGCTCTTTTAAGATCGTCGCCCCATTTGCCTGTAAATATGGAATATATTGATAAAAACGGACCCGACTGCTGGAACCGAGGCGGTCATATCGTGTGAGCGCCAAAATCTTCATGTCAATTCTTCTATGTTAAAAACCCTATAGTTCGTCTCGCTTTGCGAGCATAGTACTGAAGAAGATAAGGCTTAACCCAGCTGTGTTCCATCACTCGCATCAAATCCGAGTCTGCAACATTCGTGTGTTTTTGTATCTCACGTCGTTTACGAATGAATTTTGATAATTCCTTCAAAGCATCAGATTTTGCCTTCCATAAGATCCAACCACGTCCACGCAGCGTGTAATATGAAGTGTAAATTAGATTTGCCATAATATGCGCAAGTAAATAACGCCACAACAAGGTGGAAGGCATATTCTTTACAAAGGTCCAGATCAGATTACGATGCGTATGGTAAAAGGCAAAGTCACTACGCTGGCCAAAAGTGGCGGAGCCAATATGATGAACTACAGCGCGCGGCACGTAAAGGCAACGATAACCTCTTAGTTGCAAACGAAAACCCAGGTCTATATCTTCAAAGTAGCTAAAGAAGTCTTCATCGAACCCACCGACTTGCAGGAACGCCTCACGAAGATACATTGCTGCCGCGGCGCACGGGCTGAATAACTCCAACGGATCATGACCATAGTCTTTTGCGGGATATCCAATGAGACGCCTCCAGGCTAACCCACTAACATGATACTCATCTCCTGCTCCATCTAAGAGCTCTGGCGCATCGGCCTGGATCTGGCGGGATGAAAACGATGTAAATTGAGGGTTTTCCTGTGCAGCTTTTACCAGTTGATCAAGCCAGTCTGGTTCAGGGAAGGCGTCGGCATTGAGAAATACCAGCCATCGGCCACGCGCAAGCCGAGCGCCAATGTTATTGGCAACGGCAAAGCCTTGATTGCTGTTCAGTTTTTCAAGGTGCAAATTGAGTCGCGAATAGTTGTCCAGCTTTTTGATGGTTTCATC
>Ga0075419_10002152_pt1 | contig 12727 bp, 9 predicted proteins | sample SoiMetdeltSBSDD3_FD_76900 | JGI IMG/M metagenome (GOLD analysis project Ga0075419, IMG submission 76900) | Bulk soil microbial communities from a Populus tree surrounding site in Tennessee, USA - Soil MetaG P. deltoides SBSDD3 | ecosystem: Environmental > Terrestrial > Soil > Tree plantation... | reverse complement strand
TGAACGACAGAGTCGTTGGGAGAGTCGTGATCAAGGAGTTCGAAAGGTCGCCTGACCCGGTGACGCAGACGGACAAGGAGGAGGAGGCGGACACACCCTGAGCTCCTTGATGAGGCCAGCCTCGACCCAAAGGAAAAACGATCAAGCCGAAATCGTATGACCGTCGTACGGCACGCGGGTCCGGACTGATCTGGTTACGTTCGATGGTGCGAGGGCGAGGGCAGTGTCGCGGCGCTGCCGCCGACGAGCACCTGCTGATAGAACGCCAGCATCCGGCCGAGGTTCTCGATGGAAATCCGCTCATCGATGCCGTGCGCGAGACCAACGTCGGCTGCGCCGAGCTGGAGCGGCGTGAATCGGTAGATGTCGTCCGACAGCACGCTCATGTGCCGGCTGTCCGTCGTGCCGACTATCAGCAGCGGCACCACTGGCGCATCGAACATCTTCGCTGCGAGTCCCGCGAGGAGGCGATAACCGCCCGATTGCCTGCTTGCTACCGGCGTGGGTTCCGAGCGCGGGCCAACGGAAGACACTGTTACCGGAAGATCGCCGAGCGACGCTCGCACGTGCGCGGTGACGCTATCGATGCTTTCGCCCGGCATGACTCGCAGATTGATCGTCGCTGTCGCGATCGTCGGCAAGACGTTCTGCTTTGGCGATCCTTGCAGCATGGTTGGCGCGATCGTCGTCTGCAACGTCGCAGCGCCTTGTGGAGTGGCGCTGAGCTCGCGCAGGAGGAGGGGTTCGAACAGCCAGCTGTTCGCGATCGCCATGCGCGTCACGAGCGGTGCGTGCGGCGCCATCGCCTCCAGCATGTCCCGCGTGACGCCTGCATAACGCGGCACGAAGGGATCGGCCCGGATCGCGACGATCGCTCTGGCGAGCGTATCGACTGCTGTCTGCGCACCGGGCGCATTCGAGTGGCCGCCGGCGGCTTTGACCTCGAGCTGTAGCGTCAAGTAGCCCTTCTCTGCCACGCCGATCAGCGTCAGGGGCTGATTCGTCACCGGAGCGTCACGCAGCGACAGACCGCCTTCATCCAGCACGAATTCCGCCTTGATCCCGCGGCTCGCGAGCAATTCCGCGGCCGCGCGGGCGCCTGCGCCGCCGGACTCCTCGTCGTGCCCAAACACGAAAATCACACCACGCGCCGGCGTGTGGCCGGCGGCGACCAGCGACTCCGCCGCTTCCATGATTGCAATGAGCGAGCTCTTGTCGTCGAGTGCACCGCGCCCCCAGACCGAACTCTCGGCGATCGCACCGGAAAAGGGCGGATGTCGCCAACGCTCGGGCTGCGGCACCGGCACGACATCCTGGTGTGCCATCAGAACCATGGGCAACAACGCAGCGTCGCTGCCGCTCCATTCGTAGATCAGCGTGCCGTCACCGACTACTGTGCGACGCGCGACGGAGTGAAAGCGCGGATACGTTGCGACGAGCCACGCGCGAAAACTCTCTAACGCCGCGGCGTCCGATCCATCGTCATAGCTGATCGTCTCGAACTGTAGCGCGGCACTCAGGCGCGCGGCGGCTGCGGAGATGTCGTATGCCACAACGGGATACTCAAGCTGCGGCGTGGAGTCCGCCTTGCCGGCGACGACGGTGCGCGCGACGACGACAAGAACCGCCGGTGCGAGCACGACTGCAAGCAGCGCGATGGCGCGAAGTGCGAACGAACGTTGTGTGTCTTTTCTCATCGGCATGAATACGAATCCGAGCGGCGCGTGGATGCGTAGTGGGGAAGCTTGCGAGGGCAGGGTGCCCTCGATGTCTCATCAACACGCTACTGGAGCTACGTTCAATGCATTCCCGCAACAGCTTCGTCTTGCGCTCATCCATTGCAGCGACCTTGCTCGCGGCACTCTCAGGGACAGCGGCAGCCGCCGATGCACCGGGCGACGCGGAACCGATCGAACAAATCGTCGTGACGGGTTCATATATCAGAGGTGCAGTCGAAGACGCGGCGCTTCCTGTGACCGTGCTCGATCGCGACGACATCGAGCGACAAGGGTCGCCCGCGATACTCGATGTGATTCGCTCGCTGTCGGCCTCACAGGGCACCGTGGGCGAGTCGAACCCCGGTGGTGTGCTGCTGGGAACGGGCGCCGTCGGCATCAACTTGCGCGGGTTCGACGGTGGCAGAACGCTCGTGCTGTTCAACGGCCGGCGCTTGCCGGTGTCGCCCGTCGCGCTGTTGGGTGTCGACGTCAATCTGCTGCCGCTGGGTGCGGTCGAGAGAATCGAAGTGCTGAAAGACGGTGCCGCGGCGACCTACGGGTCGGACGCGATAGCGGGCGTCGTGAACTTCATCTCGCGGCGCGGCTTCGAAGGACTGTCGGTCGACAGCTCCTACACGTCAATCGAGGACAGCGACGGCGACTATTCGACCAATCTGCTGTGGGGCCACAAGGCGGATACGTACGACGTGTTGCTCTCCGCGGGCTATCGACACCGCTCGGAGCTGCACGCGGCCGATCGCGACTTCGCCATCCCGCCGTTCGATCGGAACATGCCGGCGCAGGGCGGCTTCTCCGGGAGCGGCAGCCCCGGCGCATTCGTGATCCCGCCGCTCACCGCGATCCCGAACATCTTCATCGATCCAGCCTGCGAGGCTCTCGGCGGCGGTATCCGCGCCACCGGTGGCGTGCCGCAATGTCAATTCCGCTTCTCGCAGTATCAGAACCTGATCGATCGCCAAGAGGAGTACAGCATCTATGGTGAGCTGAACACACAACTCGGCGACATTGCTGACTTGCACGTCGAGGGCTACTACGCTGCCCACGACGTTCCCGAAGAGAACACGGCGGCGAGCTTTCCCTCGACGCAGGGTCCGGGCGCAACGACGCAGATGCGTCTGGGGTTGCCGGTGGATCCGACCAACGCACCGACGTTCATCATCCCGCTGAACAATCCGGGATTGCAGGCGCTGTTGCCCTCGCTGACGCCTGCGCAAGCGAGTGCCATCACTGCGGCGCGCGCTGTCGCCGCGAGCGGCCTTCTGTTCCGTCCACTCGGCCCGGGCGGTAATCCTCTGTTCGAGAACGAAGGCGTCCAGCGAGAGATCTTCGCAGACTCATTCCGATTCTCGGCCGGGCTCGACGGCGAGGTCGCGAACGTCGGCTGGAACGTCGCTGTGACCTACGCCGAAAGCTATCGCCGCATTCGCGCACCGGACACCCTGACCGCCAATCTGCAGCTCGCGCTCGCCGGGTTCGGCGGCGCGAACTGCACGGGCACCGTTCCTGGAGCCAATGGCTGCCTCTTCCTGAATCCTTTCTCGACGGGTGTCGCGGCGAACGTCGTGACCGGCCAGGTAAACCCGCCGCGCGGTACGGGCGGCACGTTCGATCCGGCGACCGTGAACAGTCGGGAGGTGATCGATTTCGTCTTCGGCACGCAGGGCTCGGATGACACCAGCACCGTGCTGGTGGCCGATTTCGTACTGAACGGGGACACACCGTGGCAGCTGCCCGGCGGCACCGTGCGCTGGGCGCTCGGTGCGCAGTATCGCGAAGATGAGCTCGAGCGCGAGGTGCTCGATGCAGCGAGCAACGTTGAGCTGACGCCGTGCGCGGACTCGATCCTCAATCCCGCCGTGACGTGCCTGATCCCGAACGGCCCCTTCGGCACCCTCGGCCCGCAGCGCGAGTTCGCGATCGACAGCGATGTGTACGGCGTGTTCGGTGAGCTGGAGCTGCCGATCACGGAATCGTTGCAGGCGCAGGTCGCGTTCCGTTACGAAGACTATGGCGGTCGCACCGGCTCGACGTCGAATCCGAAGCTTGCGCTGCGCTGGCAGGCGACGGATTGGCTCGCGCTGCGGGGCTCCGCGAGCAGCACGTTCCGCGGCCCGGTGCTGCTGCAGTTGCAGCCGAACGCGCTGACTACCCTGAACTTCGTGCCGCAGTTCAGCACCGTGCGGCCGGTCGACAACTTCGGCAATCCGAACCTGAAGCCGGAGGAGGCCGACAACCTGAGCGTCGGTGTGCTGATCTCGACGCCCGCCTTCTCGGCGTCGATCGACTACTTCGACATCCGCCTGGAAGGCAAGGTGATCCCGGAGAACGGCTCGGACGTGATCGGGGCGTTCATCGGCACCGGTGCGACTGCGATCAACAATTGCGGGCGAGCGGGCTTCGAAGCCCTGCAAGCGCGCTTCACGTTCCAGAACGACGTGTGTGCACCCGCGAACATCCTGCGCACGCGTGCGATGGCGGTCAACGCACCGGATGAAGAGGTGAAGGGCATCGACGTCAGCGCCGCCTACCGTTGGTTGAACGTACTGCGCGGCAACCTGGCATTCGGGCTCGATGCCACGTACAACCTGGAGTACAAGCGCGATCCGTTCTTCATCGAAGGCATCTTGATTCCGACTGCCGGCGGCCGCGACTTCATCGGCACGCGCGCCGGCTTCAATCAGCCCCTGCCGGAGCTGCGGGGCTCGCTGTTCGCGGAGTATTCGTCCGGCAGCCACACGTTGCGAGCGACGGGTCACTACGTCGACGGTGTGACGGATCTGCGCGACGCGGCACGCAACGTTGACGGGTCGCGCTACGAGATCGGCTCGTACTTCACGACCGACCTCGTGTATCGACTGCGTCTGCCGGCCGAGCTGACGCTGACGGGTGCGGTGTTCAACGTCGCCGATCGCGATCCGCCGGCCGTGCGATTGTCCGACTACAACTACGATCCGTTCATCGGCAACCCCGCGGGTCGTGCGGTCAAGCTCGGACTCACGAAGCAATTCCGCTAGGACGGAGGGCTCCGCGCGCGCCGTGGCGCGCGGGGCCCGGCATGGGCACTCACTCGCAGGCCGCGACAGTTTCGACCAATCCCAGCTCCAATCCGCGCGCCACGGCGTGTGCGCGATTGGTCGCGCTCAGTGCACGCAACAGCGCGAACGTATGATTCTTTGCCGTGCCCTCGGCAATCTCCAGCTCGTGCGCGATCTGTTTCGATGAGAGTCCCTTGTGCAACAGCTGCAGGACCGCGAGCTGGCGCGAGGTGAGTTGCGGAACCCGAGGCTCCGGGTCGGCGAACGACGCTGGAAAAACCGGCACGCCGCGCATGATGTCGCGCACGGACCGGGAAAATTCCGCAACTGTGGAGCTCTTCGGGATGTAGCCAAGCACTCCGATGCGCCTGGCTTCGGCGACGAATCGATCGTCCCGGCTTGCTGTGACGACACAACAGCGACGTACGACCCCGAGCTTCTTGAACGCGCGCAGCAGAGACAGCCCACAAGCGCCCGGCACGCACAGGTCGACGAAGATCCGCAGCCAATCGTCCGATGCCGCCTGCTCGATGGCAGTCGTCGCCGAGTCGGCGACGACGAGACTCATGCCGGGAAATTGCGAACGCAGCAGGTCGCCCGTAGCGGCCGCCATGAGTGGATGGTCTTCGACGATCAATACGCGAAATGTCGAGTCCGGGTCGCTTGCGCTCATCAACGAAATTCTCCGTGCTCACTGGCTACGTTGCCTGCCCTGCAGCGGATTCACTTCGTCACAACCATTACCAAATGCACATTGCCCGCGCATTCGCACCGCCGACAAGCTGCTACGACCTGCCGAACGAGTGCCAATCGCATGAGTCTGTTCATCACCAAACCGTTCTCGAGCGTTCCTGCCGATCGATCGCTGCAAGGCGGTGCGAGCCTCAAACGCGTTCTGACTGCGAGACATCTGCTGCTGCTCGGCATCGGCGCTGTGATCGGAGCGGGCATTTTCGTGCTCACGGGCCAGGCCGCTGCGAATCATGCCGGGCCCGCAATCACGCTCAGCTTTGTTCTGGCCGGCATTGCAGCCGGCTTCGCTGCACTCTGCTATGCCGAGTTCGCCGCGATGCTGCCAGTTGCGGGCAGCGCCTACTCGTACGCGTATGCGACTCTCGGCGAATTCACCGCCTGGCTGATCGGCTGGATGCTGGTGCTCGAATACCTGCTCGCCGCCGCCTCGATCGCTGTGGGGTGGTCCGCATACTTCGACGGTCTGCTGCGGTCGATTGGCAGCATGCTCGGCGCCGAGATCGGGCTACCCGCCGTGCTCACTGCGGCGCCGCTCGACGTGGTGGCAGGCAGGCTTGTTGCAACCGGATCCATCATCAACCTGCCGGCGATGGCGATCATCGCTGCGATCACCGTGCTGTGCTATCGCGGTATCTCGAGCTCTGCACTCGTCAATTCGGTCATCGTGGCGATCAAGGTGACGGTCATCCTGCTGTTCATCGCCTTCAGCCTGCAGTTCGTCGACCTTGGAAACTGGCAGCCGTACGTTCCAGCCGCGGAAGGACCGGGTCGCTTCGGCTGGGATGGGGTCGTGCGCGGGGCATCCATAGTTTTCTATGCGTATCTCGGCTTCGATGCGATCTCTACCGCCGCGCAGGAAACCAGGAACCCGCAACGCGACGTTCCGCTCGGTATTCTCGGATCGCTGGCGGTCAGCGCGCTGCTGTACGTCATCGTTGCAGGCGTGCTCACAGGCATGGTGCCTTACACGCTGTTGGGTACGCCGAATCCCGTGGCGACCGCGCTCGAAGCCTATCCCGTCCTGCTCTGGTTGAAGGCGCTGGTCGAGATTGCCGCCGTTGCGGGCCTGAGCTCCGGCATCATCGTGCTGCTCATCGCCCAGCCGCGGATTTTCTACGCCATGTCGCAAGACGGTCTGATCGGCCGCATGTTCGGTCGCGTGCATGAACGGCACGGCACTCCCCACGTGAGCACCATCTTTACGGGTGTCTTGAGCTGCGTGCTTGCCGGTCTCTTGCCGATCGGGGTGCTCGGCGACCTGGTGGCAATGGGAGCACTGCTCGCGTTCGCGACGGTGTGCGTCGGGGTGCTGGTGTTACGCCGAACCAGGCCCGACTTGCCGCGTGCCTTCCGTGTACCGATGGCGCCTGTCGTCTGCGTTCTGGGTGCCGCGACCTGTCTCTGGCTGTTCGTGCGCGTCTTCGAGGATAACTGGCGCTGGATGACGGCCTGGCTCATCGTCGGTCTTCTGATTTATTTCGGCTACGGCTATCGCAATAGCGCGTTGCGCTCAAGTCCGGCGCATCCAAAGGCCCACTCGCGTCCGTAGCGACGCGAGAGCAGCTGGTCCGTTCCGGGCTGGCAGCCACACTTCTGGGAGAGGTAGTGACACCATCGATATGGAACGCCGCGGCCGTGGCAGCGGATGGCGCCCCTGAGCTGCACGAGGCAACAGCCGTGCGCAACTTGACGGCACTGGTCGAGCGGATGCGCATCGGCCAGGAGCGTGCACTCGAAGAACTGTACGACGCGACGGTCGGCAAGCTCTATGCGCTCGCCGCCGCGATTCTGCGCAGTCCCGAGGAGGCCGAGGAGATCGTCTGCGAAACGTATGCCTACGCGTGGGCGAATGCCGCTCGCTTCGACGCGACCCGCGCCAGCGCGCTCGGCTGGCTGCTGATGCTCTGTCGCAGTCGTGCACTCGACCGGTGCCGTCAACGCCGCGCGAATGGCAACGCCCTTGATGTCGTTGCGTCGAGCGAAGCCGCCGCTGGCAGCACCGATCAACCTTATGAAATTCTCTCCCTCATGCAGCAACGCACCCGCGTGCACGCAGCCCTCGCACAGCTCACCCCGGAGCGCCGCCAGCTCGTTTCGCTGGCGTTCCTGCACGGCATGTCGCATCAGGAAATCGCCCACGCAACGCGCTTGCCGCTCGGCACAGTCAAGAGCCATGTACGCCGTGCGCTGACCCAGCTGCGCGAATCACTGGAGGCCATGTGAGCCGCACGTCGATACCTGACGCATCTTCAAGTGATGGCGAGCTGCCGCAGATCCTGCGGGATGCGCTCGCTGCTGCAGTACGGCCAGCAGAGCTGAGCGCAGAGCGGCGCGGGCGGCTGCGCCGTCGAGTTCTGGAACGCGCGCGCGACGAGACGCCCGAGGGAACGCGAACGTTGCGTGCGATTGAGAGCGGGTGGATTGAGATTTGGCCGTTCGTGGAAGTGCGCGAGCTCCGCCGGGACGAACGGTCGGGCATGCACACCAGCCTGCTGCGCATGCGCCCGGGCGCTGTCATTCCGGCGCACCGCCATGAGCGCGAAGAGGAATGCATCGTGCTCGAAGGTGAAGTTCAGATCGGCACTCACACGCTCGCGGCTGGCGACGTTCACATCGCCGCCGCCGGCTCGTGGCACGAGCAGGTTTCTACGCGCAAGGGCGTATTGGTTCTATTGCGAGGCGACGACCCGCGTCCGACTCCGACGGAGTGATGAATGCGGCTCTCAACTTAGCCCGCGCGTACGCGCTAGTCATAGGCGCCGCATTTCTCTTCGGCCAGGCGTTTACCGGGTACTTCTCTATTGCAGCAACCCTTGCGGGAGTATCTGGCGTACTTGCCTGTGTCCTGGATTGGTTGTTGGGCGACCGCGCGAGGCGCGTCGTGACCGTTGCCAGCGTCGCCGGTCTTGTGGGCGTCGCAACGGATGCTATTCACTACTATCGCGAACTCGACATCCCAGGAAGCTACTACGCGTGGTTTCTGGTTGCTCCGTTCGTAGTGGCTCTCGTGTTCATCGGCTACTCGAGTGTAAGGCGCCGTTAACTCGTCATTCAGAAGTATTCAGGGGAATTCAGGCGCCGAATCAGGACTCGCGGATCGCGGCGACCTACATTCCACGGACCCCCTCGATTCAGGAATCCTCGGCCGATGATCACCCTGCGACGTGTCGCGTTTGCATTGCTGTGTCTGACTTTCATTGGAGACAAGCCCGCGGTGGCTTTCGACGCGCGAGCCATCTTCCAAGCAAGCGAACGCGCGCTTGCACCCGCGACGAGTGCACCAGCCATCAAGCTGACGATGCAGGGCGTGTACCATGCGCGGGATCAGGCGAGTCGGCCGGAGATCCCGGTCGCCGAGGTCCCTGACCGGCAGAGCGTGGTGCTTGTTCGAGACGGACGCTACCGCCTCGAAAGCGATACGGTGTTCCCCGGTACGATTCGCTTTCACTACCTGACCGTCGGTTCGCCAACCGCCTGGGCATCTGTCGACCTCATCCGCTGGCGCGATGGCAACGAGGTTGACCGGACCCAGGCAGCGACCGGCGCCGAGGAGTTCAGCGAGCTGCTCCATCTGGCGCCTGGCCTGCTGCTGGCCGAGGCCCGCACGCGCGCACCGCAACTGGCGAGCGATGACGCGAGCGGCGAAGTGCGCGTGACCTTTCGGGATCGGGCGGGTCGGACGTCCGTCATCGCCATCGACCCGACAACGAAGCTCGTGAAAACCGCGACAACCGGCAACAAGCGCTACGTCTATGCAGACTATCGGCAGGCGGGCGACGCGCTGCAACCGCAGAGCATTTCGATTTACAGAGATGGCCGCCTGAGGAACCGCTGGGAGCGCGTGTCGGTCGCAGCGACGAGTATCGATGCGCGCGCGTTTGATCTGCCGGCGGGATATGTGGAGAGAGCCGAGCGTGGTCCATTGCGCGCGACGGCGCTCGGTAACGGCGCGTATCGCATTGATGGATCGCCCTCGGGCTATCACACCGGCTTCGTCGTCGGCACAGAGGCGGTGGCGATATTTGACGCGCCGATCAGTCCCGAGGAAGCCGGGAAGGTCCGCGCAGTCATCGAGAAGACGGCGCCGGGGCGCCGCATCGCGCATGTCGTAGCTTCACACACGCACTTCGATCACATCGCAGGCCTGCCGGCCTATCTCGTGGCGGGCACAACGGTGCTCGTCGGCAAGGGTGGCGGCATCGCGCTACGCAGGCAATTTGCGAGCCTGCCCGATTCGGCAATCGAAGAGGTATCGGCGCCGCGCACGCTCGATCTTGGCGGCGCGACGGTCGTCCTCTATCCGCTCGAGAGCAGTCACGCAGCCGAGATGCTCGTCTCGTATGCGCCAGACTCGCACACTGTCTTTCAGGGCGACCTCTTCTATCTTCCCGAAGTGGGTGCGATACCGGCGACATTCGAAGGCGGCGAGGAACTGTCCCGACTGATTGCCGACCGTCATCTAGACGTCCGCGACATCGTCGGAATCCACGGCCGCAGCGGCCGGGTCGCCGACCTTGCCAAGGGAGTGAGGCTGCGCCGAAACGCGCACCGTTGGGCCAGCGCGTGGTCTGCGGCTCCTGATCAGGAAGGTCCGGCGGTGCCTGCAAGAACGATTCGTCAGATCATCCGTCCGAGCATCGGCGGATCGAGCGTGCGCCTGCGCCTGTCGAATTTGTTCGGAACAGGGCCGGTAACGATCGGCCCGGTGCGTGTCGCGAAGGACGCGGGCGAATCGGCGATCCGGCCGGGAACGGATCGGGCAGTCACGTTCGGCGGCAGACCGACCGTTACCATTGCGCGAGGCGCCGATGTTCTGACTGACCCTGTCGCGTTCCCCGTCGCTGCACTGGAGCAGCTTGCGATCAGCATGTACGTGGTCGACAGCAGCAAGGCGTCGACCCTGCACGGCGTTGGCTTGCAGACCGCCTACATTGCGAACGGTGACGTCACTGCCGCCATGAAGCTGGCGGGAAGCGAGACCGATACGAGTCGATACTTTCTGACGGACGTCGAGGTTGCGGCCACTGCTGACGCGCGCGCGATCGTGGTCATCGGCGACTCCATCACCGATGGCGTCGGTTCCGCGCTCGATCGCAACCGGCGCTGGCCGGATGTGCTGGCCGAACGCTTGCAGGCGGATCCGGCGCTCGCATCGATTGCCGTCGTCAATTCCGCTATCGCTGGCAATCGGCTACTGAACGACGCGTCGAAGCCCTTCGTCGGACCGAGCATGCTGTCGCGCTTCGAACGCGACGCCTTGAGCAAGCCGGGCGTGCGTTGGATCCTGTTGCTGACCGGCAGCAACGATATCAGCGCCGCTGATATGCTCGATACGCAGAAGGACAAGGTATCGGCGCAACAAATCATCGCGGGCATGCAGCAGCTCATCGCGCGTGCGCACGCTGCAGGCATCAAGGTCTACGGCGCCACCTTGTTACCGAAGGCAGGCGTCCAGAAGCCGTTCGTTCACACGGCGGAAGCTCAAGCCAAGCGGCAGGAGCTGAATACGTGGATCCGCGGCTCCGGTGCGTTCGATGCTGTCGTCGATTTCGCGCAGCTGATGGGCGACTCCGCGCGTCCGGATCATCTCGCGCCGGCGTACGACAGCGGCGATCACCTGCATCCGAATGACGCAGGCTACAAGGCCATGGCAGCGGCCATCGATCTGCGCGTGTTTCGAGATATGGAGATCAGATAGATGCCCGGGGGCGCGGGCGCCACTGCTAAGAGCAGCGCCTCTGAGGCGATGCAGCAACACTGCCGCCTTCGTCTTCCCAGGCACTGATGGCTTCCCTCTGCTGCCGCCTTTCCTCGAAGTGCGAGGTTCCGTCGATCGGGCGGCGGTTGGGCGGGCCGACGAAGAGGGCATTGGTCCATGGGTTCGGACTGCAGGGTCCCCAGAATCGCTGGCCTGGTTGGGCTGATCCCCTGCTGATGTTGATGCGACGCACTGGTTTACTTCGCTGAGGTCAGTACAACCTCGATGATGACCACGGTTGCTGATCGTTCACTTAGCGCTGCAAACATCGCTCGGCCTCGTTCCTGCTCGGCAGCGTCGATGCGCTGACTGTGTGCCGCGCCGATCATGTGCGATGTGAGCCACGGATTGATGCTCCATAAGTCGCATACGACGTGGCGGTCCTGGACCACACCATCTCCAGCCGTTGTTGTTCTACCATCCCGTCGAATCATCTTGGTGGTCCGCCGCGTGCAACGCGCGGATGCTCGCGCTCAGAACCCTGGGCAGTCTGTACGCTGCCGTACACAGCAACCGATATGCGCTCAACCGTGAGCTGTTTTCAGGTGATCCACAGTTGCCGCCACCCTTCATGGCCGAGTCTGCGCAACGTTTCCTTGTTCATGGTGCCAATGCGGTCGATGTGAGGAAAATTCGCGACTGCACGTGCAACGCTGCCCTCGCGCAGCAGGTGGAGCATCGGGTAGGGAGAGCGGTTGGTGTAGTTCTCGATGTCCTGCACGTCCGTGCCTGCGAACTGATATTGCGGGTGAAAGCTCGCCACCTGCAGTTCACCCTCGAAGCCCAGCTCTGCTACCGCGGCATCGCATGCGCCAAGAAACTCGTTGTATTCGAGAAAGTCGGTCAACACGTGAGGATGGATGAGCAGCGTCGTCTCGCACTTCAGGGGGTCAGCATCCTGCAACGTCCGCAGTTCGTGAGACAGGTCTTCGAGCAGTCCCACGCCGGAGCGCTGCGCACTGACGCAGTACCGCACGCGATCGTGCAGGTGCGGGGCAGCAGCGAACGGACATAACTGGAGGCCGATTACGGCTCTTTCGAGCCACCTCCGGGTTGCTGCGATGACCTCATCGGGGTGCTCGACAAGGTCAGGATTGTCGTCCACCGGGCGGTCCAGTGTGTTCAACGTGGCGGCGGGTCAGCGGGAGGCTTCCTGCGTTCAGCGATCTCGCGCTGCTTCGCTTCGTTTTTCTTCCTCTGCTGTTCTTCGCGGCGTTGCTTTTCCTGCTTGTAGTTGGGTGGTCTAGGCAATTGATTCTTCCAGTTGTGGGAGGAGTGGGGGCACGCTGGTTGGTCCAGGTCCCTGGCAGTCTATATGTGTGGGCCTTGCCCGTCCCGGAATCTTGATCACACGGCAATCCTCCTGGGTTCAGGTGCTTATGTGCTGTCCGGCCTCCGGGTGATTGGTCACCGTGCTAGGTTATTCGTCATGACCCGCACTT
>Ga0075419_10002151_pt1 | contig 12727 bp, 14 predicted proteins | sample SoiMetdeltSBSDD3_FD_76900 | JGI IMG/M metagenome (GOLD analysis project Ga0075419, IMG submission 76900) | Bulk soil microbial communities from a Populus tree surrounding site in Tennessee, USA - Soil MetaG P. deltoides SBSDD3 | ecosystem: Environmental > Terrestrial > Soil > Tree plantation... | reverse complement strand
TGGGGCGCCCGGCAATTAGCAATATGCAATTGGCAATTTGGGATCATCGTAAACTGGCTACCTGAATTCACCGAGCAAGGATTAAAAAAAGAATTTCAGGAATTAAGAATTACAAATGCATCACAAAAGATCATGAATAAAAATCCATTTGGATTCCCGGCAAGGTTGTGGGAATTTTTAACGGAACAATCAGGACTAAAACATGAATGGCGCTGGGCAGACCTGCCTTCGGCTGAACAAAACAGGTTCATTAAAAATCTTTGCAATTATGAATGTGGAGTAAAAGGCAAAACGACTTATAAGGAAGAGTTTGTGACGGCCGGTGGGATAAAATTGAATGAAGTAGATGCCAATACAATGATGAGTAAAAAAGTTCCAAACCTTTTCTTTGCGGGTGAAGTGTTAGATGTTGACGGCATCACCGGAGGATTTAATTTTCAACATGCATGGACAAGTGGGTTTGTTGCAGCGAAGGCTATTGCTACGTTGTGAATGGTCAATGGTGAATGGTGAATAATGCCTCAATAGTTCTTTTCTCATTGACCATTGACCATTCACCATTCGCGATTCACCATTGACCATTCATGATTGATGAATAGAATTACCCAACCCTGAACACTTCGCTTCGCTCAGTGCAGGCTGTGCGTCGCAACGGCTGTCAAATCAAGGCATTAAAGCCGGCTTCATCATCAAAAAACTCTTGACTCTGAACTTATAACTCAAAACTATTTGCCCTATCTTTGCCGCCCTCCGGTCCCGATAGCTATCGGAATAAACCCCGGATTATTTTATCATGTTTTTCAAACAAAATTTTAAACAACTAAACGCTGATGCACAGGAGTCTGCTGATGGCGATGGCCAGGCAACTGCAGCGACAACAAATTCACCTGTTGAGGCAACATCAGTTGCCGAAATCCCGCAAGGCGGGGCTCCCTCTCCTCATGATGATTTCGATTGGAGCGTTGACAAACGCAATGTGACCTCTTACACCAAAGAAGAAAAAGAAAAGTATGAGAAAGTGTATGACAACACTTTTGTTACTATCACTGATGGTGAAATGATCAAAGGAACTGTGGTTGGTCTTACTAAAACTGATGTCGTACTTAACATCGGTTTTAAAAGCGATGGTCTTGTTTCATTGAACGAGTTTCGCGACATACCCAACCTGAAAGTTGGTGACGAAGTGGAAGTGATGGTGGTAGAAAAAGAAGACCGTGAAGGTCATTTGAATCTCAGCCGCAAACAAGCCCGTATTACCCGCGCATGGGAACGCATTGTTGAAGTACACAAAACCGGTGAGGTTATTACTGGTCTTGTTACTAACAAAACAAAAGGCGGATTGATCGTAGATGTATTTGGAATGGAAACATTCTTACCGGGTTCACAAATTGATGTGAAACCTGTAACTGATTACGACCAGTTTGTTGGAAAGACAATGGAGTTCAAAGTGGTGAAAATTAATGAAGCCATTAAGAACGCTGTTGTATCTCACAAAGCGCTTATTGAAAGTGATATCGAAGCGCAACGTGCAGAGATCATGAGCAAGCTTGAAAAAGGCCAGGTGCTCGAGGGAACTGTGAAGAACATCACGGACTTCGGTGCATTCATGGATCTTGGTGGTCTTGATGGTCTGTTGTACATCACTGATATTTCATGGGGACGTATTTCTCATCCGTCAGAAGTATTGAAGCTTGATCAGAAGATCAATGTGGTGGTACTTGATTTCGATGATGAGAAGAAACGTATCAGCCTTGGTTTAAAACAACTCACTCCGCATCCATGGGATGTATTGCCTGAAAATATCTCTGAAGGGAATATTGTAAAAGGTAAAGTAGTAAATATTGAAGATTACGGTGCTTTCTTAGAGATTCAGCCGGGTGTTGAAGGTCTTGTTCACGTAAGTGAGATCACATGGGCTAATACACCGATCAATGCAAAAGAATTCTTTAAGCTTGGTGATGAGCATGAAGCTAAGATCGTAACACTTGATAAGGCAAATCGGAAGATGAGTCTTTCGATAAAGCAACTTTCACCTGATCCCTGGAATGATATTGAAACTAAATTCCCGGTTGAAAGCCGTCATAAGGGCTTAGTGAAAAATATCACCCCTTACGGTGTGTTTGTTGAATTAGCTCCGGGCATCGGCGGTATGATCCATATCAGTGACCTGAGCTGGTTAAAACGCTTCAATCATCCGAGTGAATACACAAAGGTTGGTGAGCACATCGATGTTATTATTTTAAGTATCGATAAAGATAACCGCAAGCTTCAGCTTGGGCATAAGCAGCTGGAGGAAGATCCCTGGAACAGCCTGCAGGAAACATTTGCCATCGGAAGCATGCATGAAGGGACTGTCATCCGCCGTGATGATAAAGGGGCAGTTGTTCAACTGCCTTATGGCCTGGAAGGTTTTGCTCCGAACCGTCATCTTGCCAAAGAAGATGGCAAATCGGTTGGTGCAGATGAAACGATTCAATTCATGGTGATCGAGTTCGATCGTAATGAAAAAAGGATCGTTCTTTCCCATACACGTACCTGGGAGCAGGTAAAAGCTGAGGAAAAGGAAGCGGCCCGTAAGGAAGCAAAAGTTGAAGCTGATAAAACCCGTAAAGCTGTAAAGAACGTACAGGCAAAAGTTGAAAAAGCTACGCTTGGTGATCTTGGGGCTTTAGCAGAGATTAAGGCTAAGTTGAAAGAAGAAGAAAAAAGCGGTGGAGAAGAAGCTCCGAAGAGTGAGTAGTGAAATTCCTGCTTTGAAAGTAACAAAGGATATAAAGTCCCCTGATTTGATCAGGGGACTTTTTTTGTCCTTGTATAAATGTTTTTTTGCTTAAATAATTCCCATTTCTCCCAACGCAATCACTGTAGCTAATAATCCGATTGATGCAGCTAAAAGGACTTTAAATTTCCATCCTAGTCTGTCAAAAATCTCAGCTCTCATAAAGATTCAATTTTAATGATTATAAATGCAATCTTCAGGCCATAATAGTTTCAGGGAGAGGACGGAAAAGCGTATCGGATCTAAGTATTTTTCAGGATGCTTGGAGAATTAACAGAGGAGCGGTCGCGCAGGTACACTGCGTAAAATGGGTTAGGACATCAAATGTAACAATATTCCTTAGTTTTCCAAACAGGTTTGAGAAATGTTCTGGCATTTTGTCTTGCATAAGGTACTTAACGAAGTGAAGTAAGTCCAGGCCAGGGAGTTGTTTGTTCACAAATCCTTAATTTGAGAAAGATATTGACTGCTTCATGACCGGGTTTATACAGCAACTCAAACATATCAAACCTCTTCGATCTATTGTATATGCCATTGTTGGCATTTTTTCTTATCCTGGCCTGGCAATCATAAATAAGCTTAAGATCTCCGGTACTGAAAATATCAGTAAGCTTCCAAAACAGAATGTGCTTTTTGTAAGCAATCACCAGACTTATTTTGCCGATGTGATTACATTTCTTCATATTTTTTGTGCGGTAAAATGGAGAAGAAAGAACCGGCTGGGGTTTCCCTGGTATCTATTGAATCCATTTACAAGGGTGTACTATGTTGCGGCTGAGGAGACCATGAGGGGAAGCTTTATCAGTCGCTTTTTTACCCTGGCCGGAGCCATTACTGTAAAAAGAACATGGAATCCGGATAGTAAACTAAAAAGAAAAGGACTTGATCCTTCCGACACACGAAAAATAGAACGGGCATTGGAAGAAAACTGGATCATTACGTTTCCTCAGGGGACCACTAAACCGTTTGCACCGGGAAGAAAGGGAACCGCGCTGATCATTAAACGAAATAAACCGATTGTTGTTCCGGTTGTCATAAACGGATTCTGGCGTGCATTTAATAAGAAAGGGTTGACCTTTAAAAAGAAGGGTTCATTATTAACGGTAAACTTCAAAGCGCCTTTGCAAATCGACTATGATGCGCCGGCTGAAGAGATCATGAGACAAATAATGGATGCCATTGAACAGAGCAAGGAGTGGATGATGAAAGGGGCACATCATTGGTCGAAAATCAGCAATATGCAATAACCAACAGGCAATGAGCAATCGACAACTGGGTAACTGAATTGTCAATTGTCTATTGTCAATTGCCATTTGCTGTTAGTCCTTATCGAATAAAGCTTTTAACTCAGTTGCATCGCCAGGTTTCATTTTCCCTCCGAGTATCAACCGCACCTGTCGCCGTCTCAATGCTCCTTCAAACAACTTTTTTTCTTCTTCAGTTTCAGGGATCATGGAAGGAACTGGTCTTGGTTTGCCATTCGGATCTAAGGCAACGAACGTATAATAAGCTTCATTGCTTTTGTATTTGTATTGATGAAGTACATCTTCACCCCAAACCTTCAAGTGGACTTCCATGGAAGTAGTAAAAGCTCTTGATACCTGCGCTTCGATGTGAACTACATTTCCCAATTTTATAGGTGCCTCAAAAGAAATATTATCAACCGATGCAGTAACGACAGGAGATCCGCAATGCTTCATTGCAGCGAGGGCAGCAGCAATATCCATCCAGTACATCAATCGTCCTCCCATCAGGTTGCCAAATGTGTTTGTATCGTTTGGTAAAACCAGTTCAGTCATTATCGTTTGGCTGTCGGCTACTGTTTTAGGCTGCATAATACGCAAGATACAAGATACAAGGCACAAGAGACAAGGGACAAGTAACAAGAAACAAGTGACAAGAAACAAGAAACAAGCAACCAACAATTAGTATACAAACTTCAACCCTGAACCTTGTGCCTTGCTCCTTGCACCTTGACCCTTTCCCCTTACTTTTGCCCATTCTCAAAGACACAACAGATTGCTATGGAGGCACAGCCCAGAATTAGTTTTGATAACACAGAATATGCTTTCGCTTACAAATCAAATAAAGAATTAAAACAAGCTCATTTCCTTTTCTCACTGATGGGCAAGCAATGGATGGTGAAGATGGGTACAAAACTGACACCACTTGCTGTGAAATGGAATCTGCCCTTTGTAAAATCAATGATCCGGGGCACAATTTTCAAGCAATTTGTCGGGGGAGAAACATTGGAACAAAATGTGATCGTTGCTGATAAGCTGGAAAAATATGGGGTGCAGGTGATACTTGACTATGGAGTAGAGGGGAAAGAAGGGGAAGAAAATTTTGATCATGCCTGTGAAGAATTTATTCGTGTAATAAACTATGCGGCCACCCAACCGAATATCCCGTTCATGAGCATCAAGGTTACAGGTTTTGCACGTTTTGGGTTGTTGGAAAAGCTTGATGCGATGATGCATCAGAATCCTGGCACCCTGATGAAAAAATATTTAAAAGCGATCGATGATCTGCCGGCGAATGAAAGAGAAGAGTGGCATCGCGTAAGAGTAAGAATGTTGCGTATTTGCGAAACGGCGGCCAAAGGAAATGTGGGAGTCTTTGTGGATGCGGAAGAAACCTGGATACAGGACCCTGTCGATGCGCTCACGGTTTTAATGATGGACACTTATAACAAGGAAAAATGCATCGTTTATAATACTACGCAGCATTACCGTCACGATCGCTTACAATTTTTGAAAGATAGTTACGAGGCAGCTGTTGAAAGAAAATTCATACTTGGTGCTAAGCTGGTGCGTGGTGCCTATATGGAAAAAGAAAGAAAAAGAGCTGCTGAATTAAATTATCCTTCTCCCATTCAGCCAACCAAAGAAGCCAGCGATAAGGACTTTAATGAAGGTGTACGGTTTTGCATTGATCACCTTGACCGAATATCTCTTGTAGTGGCATCTCATAATGAATACAGCAATATGCTTGCGGTAGAATTGCTGCAGCAAAAAGGATTGCCATTAAAGCATCCGCATGTCCATTGGAGCCAATTATACGGAATGAGTGATAACATTACATTTAATCTTGCAAAAGCAGGATGCAGTGTAAGTAAATATTTGCCGTTTGGCCCTATAAAAGATGTGATACCATATCTTATGCGTCGTGCCCAGGAAAATACGTCGATCGGTGGCCAGACCGGCCGGGAGTTAGGTTTGATAGAAAGAGAGATGAAAAGAAGAGGTCTTTAGGTTTCATTTATAAACTATCCATATGCGCCTGTTATTTTATTCAATCATCTTTTTTTTGCTGATCGCCTGTAACGAGGAGCAGCCGAATAAACTAGAAGATGCATTCTTGCTTTCACTACAAAAGAATGATTTTGACGTTTTGAAAAGTTTTTTGCCAGATAAAGCTTTTTACATCTCTCAAATAAGTAAAGGAAATAATTCGGATGAAGAAGTAAACGCAATAGTGGCAAGGAAAATCGAAGAGTTGATGGTGGCGTGGCAAAATACTTTGTATACCGTGGCAACAAAAAAGATCGATCTTTCAAAGGTGATGATAAAGGATGTCTTGTATCATGATCCCTTTCTCAACGATACCATATCCGAAGCTATGACCGTAAACTATGAATACAAAGGATCTATCTGGGATGATATCCAGTTCATCATTTCCAGGAAAACCGGCAAGGCGATTCTGTTAAATATTCCTTATCCCACCAGGGCTTTCTCCATGTTTGACAAAGATCTTCGTGCAACCAGTGAAGCCAAAGCCTGGATCGAAATAGCCAAACCGGAATTTGAAAAGAATATTAATGAGCTTTCGGCCAGACTGATCGCGGCAGCAAAAGCTAATAATGTAAATGAGTTCGGTCAATATCTTTTATATCGTGGCGATGATGAGCGTAAGAAGTGGAGAACGCGTCTCAACATGTATGATTCTTCCGAAAGGAAACAGGCCATTGACCTGATGCAACGGGTGAGCCATAATATGGAGGATTGCGCTACCTATCAAACAGGAAACATTGTTACAAAGCGTGAGGCTGAAGGCGTTTGGGTGACATGGCCGATGAATTGCGGCAGTAAAATAATTACACTTTCGTATTTATATTTGGACGGTAAGTGGCTGCTGGGCAACAGCGATATCCAAGCAAGTAGCCCTCCAGGCGGCTAATCTCCTTGTAGATATCTATTTAATTGTGGAAAAAAACTCCTGTTGAAATTTTACCAGTGTAATTTTCTCTACACTTTTGGTATTATTCTTGAAGCTAGTGCACGGATAAATTCTTGGTCGCTCGGGCAAGGGATAACAGAACCGTCACCTTCATTCCACTTAGGTTCGATCATATTGGTCATCTAAATTTTTAATAAGCAGGATCGCTACCTAAAATCTGTATCATGCCGCTATTGTTCAATGAATCGATTTTAGTTTTTTTAAAATTTCTTGAAATCTTGCTTTGGATAAGTGTGCCGGTCCTTTGTATCGGTATGCTGGTAACAACCATTGTTCATTATAAGAATAAAAGAAAAAAGAAACAGCGCGAACAGTTCTTTATGCGTGAGAGCAACAACGTCTTTTCAGGGTACGACGATTTTTCTCTGATACCGGCGGATTTTTATTTGCACCAGGATAAGACTGAAGTAAAAAAGATCATGCGGCAACTTTTTCAAAGCAATGCAAAATATATCGCGATCCGTAAGGATTATGATGCGCTCAACGAAAAATATTTAAGATTAAATAAACATGAATATGAATCATTAAAACATGAAACTATGGAAACAGTACATACTTCCGCAGCGGAGTTAGATAATATAAGGATGCAATATGAAAATGAAAAAAAAGAACTTCTATCCGAGTTAACGCAATTGACAGCCTCATACGAAAATCTTGAAAAAGATAATTGCAGCCTGCGTGAGCAGGTAGCAGCACATTCAAATGATGACACACAGGTTTCTGCCGTTATTGAAAAGTGGGAACAGGAAAAAGCCGAGCTAAAGAAAAAAATCAATGAGCACGAATATCTGAAAGACGTTCTGGAAGAGAAAAAACTCCAGATCACTTTCCTGCAACAGCAATTGGAGCAACGCATAAAGAATCATCATCTTGTTGAACAGCAATTCCGGGACCTTGGTATCAAGTTGATGGAAACAAGAGAGGAACTGGAAATAAACCAGCAAAGCAGTAAAGAGTTTGAAACTTCAATGCATGAAAAAGAAAACGAGATAAGTTTCTTAAAAGAGATGCTGCAATCAAAAACGGACCAGGGTGCGCAAATGGAAAGCCTGGTTAAAACGTTAAAGGACCAGAATGAGAGCATTTCATCGTTGTTGCAGGATAACAGCACATTAATTGAAAGCCTTCGTGAGCAACTGGCAACCAGCAATGAAAAGAAAGCCGAGCTTGAAATAAGACTAGAAAAAAGCCAGTCTTATTTTAAGGGATTGCATCGTAAATTAACCGATATACTGGAAGAGCAAACAGCTGAATCACCCGTGATCATGATGAAACCGGTTTTTGTACAGGAGCAGGATAAGGAATTGCCCGGATCAGCTGTTCAATAAGGATTCAACAGACTTGCATAGGGTTTTGGGCCACCCCGGTGAATACTACTATCCAAGGATTAATCTCAAAGTTCGCCGGGGTATTTTATTGCCTGGAAACTTACTCACACCTCATAACGCATTGCGCATAGCTCATTGCTTTCTCCTAAATTGCGGCCATGCAGCAATATCTCGATCTCCTCGCGCATATACTTCACCATGGCGTGCAGAAGCATGATAGAACCGGTACCGGCACTATCAGTTGTTTCGGTTATCAAATGCGGTTCGACCTCAGCGAGGGATTTCCTTTGGTGACGACGAAAAAGGTTCATACCAAGAGCATCATTCATGAATTGCTTTGGTTCTTAAAAGGGGAAACGAATGTTCGATACCTGAAAGAAAATAATGTGAGCATTTGGAATGAATGGGCAAATGAAAGCGGTGAACTGGGACCAGTGTATGGAAAGCAATGGCGCAGCTGGGAAGGCAAAGATGGAAAAATAGTGGACCAGGTCGCTGATCTTATAAAGCAAATTAAAAATAACCCGGATAGCCGCAGACTGATCGTAAGTGCATGGAATGTTACCGACCTTCCTGACATGGCGTTAATGCCTTGTCACACTTTATTCCAGTTTTATGTCGCAAATAGAAAATTAAGTTGCCAGCTGTACCAAAGAAGCGCCGATGTGTTTCTTGGAGTGCCTTTCAATATTGCTTCTTATGCTTTACTTACAATGATGATCGCCCAGGCCTGTGATCTTGAAGTAGGGGAGTTCATTCACACGTTTGGTGATGTGCACATTTATAACAATCATATCGAGCAGGTAAAGCTTCAATTAAGCAGAACTCCTTATCCTTTGCCAACAATGAAACTGAATCCAGCAATTAAGAACATATTTGATTTCAAATACGAAGACTTTACGTTGGAGAATTATCAATCACATCCTGCGATTAAAGCACCGGTCGCAGTTTAACCCCCTGTCCCCTTAAAGGGGTAACTTAGGTTGGATTTTCAATTTATGATTGTAGTTTCGTTCAATTGTTAATTTCTAAAAGCCCCTTTAGGGGTTTGGGGTATATGATCATTTCACTTGTCGTTGCTGCTTCCGAAAACAATGTGATTGGCAAAAACAATCAACTACTCTGGCATTTGCCAAAGGATATGAAATTTTTCAAGAATGTTACCTGGGCCATGCCCGTAGTGATGGGACGAAAGACATTTGAATCGATGGGGAGTAAACCTTTGAGTGGCAGAAAAAATATTGTGATCACGAGAAAACCCGATTGGCATGCGGAAGGTGTTGCCGTTGTAAACGGGCTTGACGCTGCCATGGCCCTCGCGAATGAGTTAGACTACAAAGAGATCTTTGTCATTGGTGGTGGCGAGATCTATATGATCGCTTTTCAGAAAGCAAACAAGATCTATATCACAAGAGTTCATGCAGAGTTGGAAGGCGATACTTATTTCCCGGTTATTGAAAAGAATGATTGGTCTTTGGTGAGTAAGGTTGATAATCCCGCTGACGAAAAACACGCTTACCCTTTTTCGTTCCAGCTTTGGGAGAGAAAATAATTAGTAATTATTAATTAATAATTATTGATTATTGAATTCTATTTTTATGTATTCCAAACTTCAATTAGCGGCAAAATTTATACAGTATTATCTTACCGCATCAAATGGTAAAGGGCATGGTGTTCATTCTCCTTTTGTGTTTGAGTTTATCACGAGGATCCTTAATGATAAAAGTAATTACCCGGCGTACCAAAAAGTAGAAGGTTTAAGAAAACAACTATTGAAGGATGCACGGTTATTCGTGGTCGAAGATTTTGGCGCAGGAAGTAAATTTTTGAAAAAGTATGAGAGGAGCATCAATTCAATAGCAAGGAATGCGGCCAAATCAAAGAGATATGGACAGTTGCTTTTTAGAATGGTGAAGCATTATCAACCGGCATGCATTCTTGAACTCGGGACATCTTTAGGCATCACCACTTCTTATCTTTCCCTTGCAAAACCTGACGCAAGATTCATAACAATGGAAGGGGCAAAGGAAATTGGAATGGTGGCAAAGCAAAATTTCAGCAGCTTACAACTTAAGAATATCGAATTAGTAGAGGGCAATTTTGACGAAACATTATCTTCTGTTATCAACGGTCTCCCGTCTGTCGACTTCGCATTCATTGATGGCAATCACAGGCAAGAACCTACTGAAAGATATTTTAAGCAATTACTTTCCAGGATAAACAACAATTCGATTCTCGTATTTGACGATATTCATTGGAGCAGTGACATGGAAGCCGCATGGGGAACTATAAAAAACAATGCCGCAGTTACCTGCAGCATTGATCTGTTTTTTATCGGGATAGTTTTTTTCAGAAAAGAGTTTAAAGACAAGCAACACTTTTCTATTCGCTTCTAAAACCATTATGTAGTTATGGGAGCTTCCTGTCTCGCATTCAAACCAAAAGTGGTTTCTACCGCATTGTACCAATCTTCATCATTAGCTGCATTCCAATCCACCCATTGCTCATCGGACATGGAAGCGCGCCACTGGAGGAACGGCAATGCATCGGGACCTGCAGGATGTCGTAATTGCCATGTCTCATTATCTGCAATTTCCAAAATCTTATCAGCTACGATTGATGCACTTGTAGGTGTTTTCAATGATGCTACAAACAAACCACCAAAGCGGTTTACCTGGGGATAGATCGAGTCCCCGCCATCGGTAATGTCCCGGGCCATTTGTGTATTGATGATACCCGGTTCAACAATTGCTACCCTGATATTAAAAGGTTTTACTTCCTGTGCCAGTGATTCGCTCACAGCTTCAAGAGCATATTTGCTGGCTGTGTAAGCGCCTAAGGGAGTGCATGCGATCTTACCGGCAACAGAAGTGATATTAATGATACAACCGTTACGAGCATTCCGCATTTGCGGAAGTACAGCCTTGATGCAGCGAACAACTCCAAAATAATTAGTCTCCATTACAGCTTTGAACTCTGACATATCCAATTCTTCAATTGAACTGTGACGTTCAATGCCTGCATTGTTTACAAGAACATCTACAGGGCCATTCTCTTGTTGTATATTATCGATGCATTGTTTAACCGATTCATCAGAGTCCACATCCATTTTAGAAATAATGATTGGCAAAGATTCTTGTTCGATCTTTTGTTTTAGAGCGGTGGCAGTGTCGGGATTACGCATAGTAGCAAAAACCTTGTAACCAGCCCTGCCAAAGGCAAGCGTAGTTTCATAACCAATGCCCCTATTGGCGCCGGTAATAATTACTGATTTCATTTTTTTAAAGTTTGGTGAAGGTTGTTGGTTGATGACAGTTATAGAAACAGTTCTATAATTCGGTGATGTTTAATTCACCTTAAGGTAGGATAAATTCCGATACAACAATGTTTAACGTATGAATTTTCCAAACATTTCCAGGAGGGGATCTCTATCCACCACGGTATAATAAAACAAGCCGCCAAGCCAACCATGAAAAATGCCCAGGACATAAATGTTCCTCTCTTTCAAATAAATAAACCCATATAGTATGGCAAGTATAAACGTTCCGATGATGAGCCAGGTATAGGGATAATGAACGAGAGCAAATAAAAGTGCGGCGATCAAAATTATTAGCAGTTTATTTAAGTTATAGCCTTTAAGCTCCTGCATGTTTCCTGCCGTCAGCGCAATTAAAAGGAATTGTTGAATGATTCCCCAGATGGGATATAAGATCAAAATTGGAATAATATGCCAGGTAATATTTATTGTACCCTGGTAAAACCCAATACCGGCAAATGCAATCAACGAAAAGAAACCAAAGGGCAGGATCATTTTTACTACCTTCTTAAAATTATCGGTTCTAAATCCCCAGTATCTCAAGATGCCAGGTTGTTTTCTGCTTCGGTAAATAATATAAATTGCCCAGGATAATATGGCAATGGCAACAAAAAGAAATCTCCAAGCCAGCCAGTCATAAAAATGAACTTTCCGATCGCAGTTACAATTACGGCTGCTATTTCTAAAATTCTTCTTTTGTTTGAAATAGAAAATGAAGTCATGAGAATTAATCAACTTCTAATTTAAGCTGGTCAATTCAGAATTTATTGCAAAATCATAAATTTATTAGATTGCTTCGGCTTGCCGTCAACAGATTTTTTTATAAGATTTCTATCGGCGAGCCTCGCAATGACGAAGAGTCCGCGAGTCGAAACAATTCAGGTTCTTCGTCGTTCCGAGGCCGTCATTTAAAATCACTATCATCTTGGTTACTGGAGGCCGAAGCAATCTAAATTTAATTAAGGAATTGGGTCATGGATTTTGTTGTTCAAGCGACTGGCGATAACGAATACAACCCCTCATGAACTCAGGCCATGCCGGTACTAAAATTTTCGGATCTATTTT
>Ga0075419_10002149_pt1 | contig 12728 bp, 12 predicted proteins | sample SoiMetdeltSBSDD3_FD_76900 | JGI IMG/M metagenome (GOLD analysis project Ga0075419, IMG submission 76900) | Bulk soil microbial communities from a Populus tree surrounding site in Tennessee, USA - Soil MetaG P. deltoides SBSDD3 | ecosystem: Environmental > Terrestrial > Soil > Tree plantation... | reverse complement strand
GCGTACTCCAGCCAGGGCTCAGGCAGCGGCCGGGTGGACCAGTCGACCGCGGAGTGCTCCTTCTCCATTGAGTAGCCCAGCAGCTCCGACACGAGAGTGGCGAGGCCGACCCGCGGCAGGTTAAGCAGCCGGCCGGCGAGCTCGGTGTCGAACAGCCGCCGGGGATGCATGCCGAGCTCGGTCAGGCACGGCAGGTCCTGGATTGCGGCGTGCAGGATCCACTCGGTGTCGCCGATCGCCTCGTCGAGCGCGACCAGGTCGTCGAAGGGGAGCGGGTCGATCAGCGCCGTGCCCGCGCCCTCGCGCCGCAGCTGGACGAGGTAAGCGCGGGGGGAGTAGCGGTAGCCGGAGGCCCGCTCGGCGTCGAGCGCGACCGGCCCGGTGCCCCCCGCGACGGCGGCCACCGTCGACTCGTACGCGCCCGCGCTGTCGATGACGCCAGGCAGGGGCTCGCGGAGCTGCAGCGGCGGCGGGGTCGGCTCGGAGTCAGGTTCGGGGCCACCGTCGCCAGCAGCTGGCTCGGGCACGGGGTCTGGCATCCGGCTAAGTGCGCCGGGCGCGGCGGCTCGGCATCGACACGACGCCGGGCGGCAGGGGCGGAAGCCCGGCTGCCGTGCACATCAGGTCGGACCAGGCACAGGCGTGGGGCTCGAGGGACCCGACCGGGGTCCAGGAGGCACGAATCTCGATCTGGGCGTGCGAGCCGTCGTCGGCCATCTGGCCGAAGCCCTCCGACAAAACGGTGGTCACGGTGCCGCTCGGCGCCACGTGAGCCGCGTCGTTGGCGGTCAGCGCGTCGGTCAGCCAGCTCCACCCGACGCCGGACAGCACCGGATCGGTGATCATCTCGGCCTCGATGTCCGCGCGCGCGAAGGCGACGCAGCGGAACGTGCCGTGCCAGGATTCGTTGCCCTCGGGATCATGGAGCAAGACGATACGACCGGTGGCGAGCTCGTCGCCGTCCACGGTGACATCGCCGCTCAACGCCAGCGCGTACGGAGCGATCCGTTGCGGTGCGGGCAGCTCCTCGAGACCGACCTCGGGACGGAGCCGGGCACGGCGCAACTGCTCGACGGCGCGAAGAAACTCCGCCGGCGGCCGGTCGCGCTCCGTCCTGGCTGCCATGGTGGGAGCCTAAGTCGCCCAGCCGACAACCGGGAGTCCGACGCGCCGAGTAGTCCCCGCCGACCCAGCACTCGGGTGCTGGCAGGATCGACTGCGTGACGACCGACGACGCCGTTCTGCTTCGGGCCTGCCGCGGGCAGCCGGTCCCTTATGTGCCCGTATGGTTCATGCGACAGGCCGGCCGGTCCTTGCCCGAGTACCGGGCGTTGCGCGAGGACGTGGCGATGCTCGACTCGTGTATGCGGCCGGATCTGGTCGTCGAGATCACGATGCAGCCGGTACGCCGCCACGGCGTGGACGCGGCGATCCTGTTCTCCGACATCGTGCTGCCGCTCAAGGCTGTCGGCGTCGAGCTCGACATCGTGCCGGGCACCGGACCCGTCGTGGCCAAGCCCTTCGACTCGCTCGCGGACGTGGATCGACTCCGGCCGCTGGAGCCGGACGACATGCCGTACATCACCGAAGCCGTACGCGGTCTGGTCGGCGAGCTGTCCGGCACGCCGCTGATCGGGTTCGCGGGCGCACCGTTCACGCTCGCGTCCTACCTCGTCGAGGGCGGCCCGTCGCGCGATCACGCCAAGACCAAGGCGCTGATGCGATCGGAGCCCGACGTCTGGCATGCCCTGCTCGAGCGGCTCGCCGAGATCTCCGCCGAGTCCCTGCGGCTGCAGGTGGAGGCGGGCGCGAGCGCAGTGCAGTTGTTCGACTCGTGGGCCGGGACCCTGTCGCCGACCGACTACGCGACCTATGTGCAACCACACTCGGCCCGGGTCCTCAGCGCAGTCGACGGCGTGCCGCGAATCCACTTCGGCGTCGGGACCGGCGAGATCCTGCCCCTGATGGGCGCGGCCGGCGCCGATGTCGTGGGAGTGGACTGGCGCCTGTCATTGGACGCGGCCGCCGCGCGGCTCGGTGGGCGCCATGCCGTCCAGGGCAATCTCGATCCCACGGTGCTAATGGCGCCCACCGAGGTGGTCGAGGCCGAGGCGAGTCGGGTGCTGGCCGCCGGTCGATCGGCGCCGGGGCACGTGTTCAATCTCGGCCATGGCGTACTGCCCTCGACCGATCCGGATGCGCTGACTCGCCTGGTCGAGTTCGTCCACGCGCAGCCGGTCGAGTGAGCGGCTGACAACGCCGCCATGCAGCGCCGCCGACAACTCAGACGTCGGCGACGATGCGGAAGCCGAGGTTGCCGCCGGAGGAGTCGCCGGTGTTGTTCGTGCGGGCCGCCACGCGGTAGCGATTGCAGTACGAGTGATGACACAGGTACGAGCCGCCTCGCATCGTCCACGTTCCGTCGTTGTCAGCCCCGTCAGACTCCGGCTGCCAGCGGTCCGACGTCCACTCCCACACGTTGCCGGACATGTTGTAGAGCCCGTAGCCGTTCGGGCGGAACGACCGGACCGGCGCGGTGCCGACGTGGCCGTCGTCGACGCTGTTGTGCCGTGGGAAGTCGCCCTGCCAGATGTTGCACATGTGCCGTCCGCCGGGGAGCAGCTCGTCGCCCCATGGGAAACGGGCGCCGTCGAGACCGCCACGCGCGGCGTACTCCCACTCCGCCTCGGTCGGCAGCCGCACTCCGGCCCACGCGCAGTAGGCCAGCGCGTCGTTATGGGAGACGTGGACGACCGGATGGTTGGACCGGTCGCCGATGCCGGAGCCGGCGCCTTCGGGGTGCCGCCAGTCGGCGCCGTCGACCCCCACCCACCACGGGGTGTCGGCTACTGCACCACGGACGGCCGACTGGGCAGCCTCGGTCACGAACGCTCCGAACACGAAGCTCCAGCCGAACCGCTCGGCCTCGGTGACGTAGCCGGTGCGCTTGACGAAGGCGGCGAACTCCGTGTTGGTCACAGTCGTCGGCGCGATGCCGAACGGGCCGACGGTCACGTCGCGGATCGGTCCCTCCGCGTCGTCGGGGAACGCGTCTGGGTCCTCACTGCCCATCCGGAACGTCCCGCCGGGCAGGCTGACGAGCTTCCGCCGGATCCGGGCCGCCGCCGCGAGGTCGGTGGCCATCGCTGGTGGGCCGTCGACCGCGGGCGCGCCCTCCACTGCGACGTCGGCGCTCGAACTGCTCGGGGTCGGGCTCGGCTCGCGTCGGGGGCCGCAGCACGCGTCGGACATCGTCATCCCTCGTACGAAGCGGTGGTGCTTGCTCCACGGTGTCACAGCGCCGACGCTGGTCCCATGCCCGCCTCGATCAGACTGACCCCTCTGGGAACCTTGGAGTCATGACGCCCGCAGCTCGATCGGGACCCATGTCCGGCCGCCGTGTCGTCGTCGTAGGCGGCGGCATCGCCGGACTGGCCGCCGCGCACACGCTTGCGACCGCGGCCGACGCCCCCGAGGTGGTGGTGCTTGAAGGCGCCGATCGAATCGGCGGGAAGCTCCGCGTCGACGAGATCGCGGGCGGCCCGGTCGACGTCGGAGCGGAGTCGATCCTCAACGCCCGGCCCGAGGCGGTCGCGCTGGCCCGGGCCGTCGGCCTCGGCGACGAGGTGAGGCACCCGGCGACCCTGTCGGCCGCGATCTGGACCCGGGGCGCGGTCCGTCCGATGCCGCCGACCGTGCTCGGTGTGCCGTCCGACCTGACTGCGCTGGCCCGCTCCGGGATCGTGTCGTCGCGTGGCCTCGCGCGGGCCGGGCTGGAGTCGGTCCTGCCGCGACTGCGTCCCGGCGCCGACCTCGACGCGGTCAGCGTGGGCTCGGTCGTCTCGAAGCGGCTCGGCAGTGAGATCGTCGATCGGCTCGTGGAGCCGCTGCTCGGCGGTGTCTACGCCGGACACGCCAATCGACTGTCGCTGCGTGCCGCCGCCCCGCAGATCGCCGCTCTGGTCGCCGCCGGGCCCTCGTTGCAGGCGGCGGCGCGGGCCACCCGGCGACGGGTCGACGCCGAGCAGAAGCCGGTGTTCGCCGGCATTCGCGGGGGAGTGGGCCGGCTCGCGACGGCGATAGCCGCCACGCCGGGCGTGGACGTACGCCTCGGGACGCCGGTCCGCGAGCTGCATCGCGACGGCGACCGCTGGCGGCTGGTGCTCGGTTCGGTCCCGGATCCGCAGGTCGTCGAGGCCGACGCAGTCGTGCTCGCGACGCCGACGGCACCGACGGCCCGGATGCTCGCCGACCTCGCCCCGCACGTGGCGTACGAGCTGCAGCGGATCCAGTACGCCAGCATGGCGGTCGTCACGCTGGCGTACCCGAGGCTGGAGCAGCCCCCCGCCGGGTCGGGGTTCCTGGTGCCGCCGGTCGACGGCCGGGTGATCAAGGCGGCGACGTACTCCGGGGTGAAGTGGGACTGGGTCGGCGAGGGCACCGACGTCCTCGTGGTGCGCGCGTCGATCGGGCGCCGCGGCGAGGAGCAGGTGCTGCAGCGCGAGGACGGCGAGCTGATCGACGCGGCGGCCGCCGACCTGCGCGAGGCGGCCGGGCTCGACGGCCCTCTCCTTGACGCCCGGGTGACCCGATGGGGCGGCGCGCTGCCGCAGTACGACATCGGCCACCGCGGCCGGGTCGAGCGGATCCGGACGGCCGTCACGGCTCTGCCGCTGCTGGAGGTGTGCGGCGCGGCGTACGACGGAGTCGGGATCGCCGCCTGCGTGGCCGACGGGACGCGAGCGGCAGGGCGGGTGCTGGCCGCCTTGCGAGCACAGCGGACAATGACTCCATGACGACTCCTGACGAGATCAACACCGATACGCGCTACACGATGTGGTCGGTCTTCGGCCTGCGAGAGCCGCTGGCCGACGCCGATCGGGTCGCCCTGGGCGACGAGGCACAGGAGCTGCTCGATCAGCTGGCCGCCAAGGACGTCGTCGTCCGCGGGACCTACGACGTCAGCGGCATCCGCTCGGACGCCGACCTGATGGTGTGGTGGCATGCCGAGTCGGCCGAGGCGCTCCAGGACGCCTACAACCGGCTGCGTCGCACGGCGCTCGGCCGGCACCTGTCCCCGGTGTGGTCGCAGCTCGGCCTGCATCGGCCGGCGGAGTTCAACAAGGCCCACATCCCGGCGTTCCTGGCCGGGGAGGAGCCGCGCGGCTACCTCTGCGTCTACCCGTTCGTCCGGTCGTACGAGTGGTACCTGTTGCCCGAGTCGGAGCGTCGCGAGCTGCTCGCCGAGCACGGCCGGATGGCCCGCGACTACCCCGACGTCCGCGCCAACACGGTCGCGTCGTTCGCGCTCGGCGACTATGAGTGGCTGCTCGCGTTCGAGGCCGACGAGCTGCCGCGGCTGCTCGATCTGATGCGCCACCTGCGCGCCAGCGGGGCCCGGCGGCACGTTCGGGAGGAAGTCCCGTTCTACACCGGACGGCGTCGCCCGGTCGCCGAGATCGTGGCCGCACTGCCCTAGCGGCCGGACCCCGACCGGAGAATCGACATCCCGGGGGTCATGACCCCCACGATGTCGATTCCCTCGTACGCGTCATGACAACCGGCGCGGTGCCCCATCGCGTATTCACAGGCGACAGGGTGGATGCGACCGAGGGGATCCGGGATGACAACCGAGGTGGACTGGCAGGAGCTGATCGACCGGTCGTTCGGCGACGGCCCGGGGCATCGGCCGGTGGAGCAGCGGCTGGCCGCCGGCCGAAGGGCGCTGCGACGACGCCGGATCGTGGTCGGCGCGGCAGCCGTGGCGCTGACCGTGGCGGCCGGCGGTGTCGCCATGGCGGCCCAGCCGTCGGATCCGCGTTCGGTCGCGCCGGTCATCGAGCAGCCTGACAACCGCCCGCATCCGCCGGCCAATCTGGTCACCTGGGGGGACTCCGAGTGGCAGGTCGCGTCGGGATGGACCATCGACCAGCGGATCCCGAACCCAATGGGCTACGAACTTCCCAAGCGATCGGTGGCGCTGGAGATCCACAACGGCTCGGTTCATCGGTACGTGCTGGCGACGGTCGACCGAAGCAGCAGCGCCGTCTACTCCACCCGGGTGCCGGAGGGCACCATCCTCGAGGACTGGCTGGTGGCGGCGAAGCAGAACTTCGACGGTGAACCCCAGCCGGATCCGGTCTCCTTCGGCGCCGGCGAGACGCTGGTCGCGGCCGACGGTGTCACGATCCTGGACCAGCTGCCGCACCCGAACCTGCCGGCGAACTTCGCGTCCGATGGCGAGCGCACCGCCGCCGCGCTGATCGACGACCACGGCCAGGAGACCTTCGTCCTCGTCCGGGAGTTCGACGGCCAGGTGCAGGTGATCCCCTTCACGGGCCACTTCGACTCGCTCCAGGCGTTCATCCGCTTCGCCGGGCAGCAGTACGACAGTGGGGAGGGCCTGCTGTGACGCGCGAGGATCGGGAGGCCGCGTACGTCGACTACGTGGTCTCCCGGCAGGGCTATCTGCGCCGGATCGCGTATGCCCTGTGCGGCGACTGGGATCGGGCCGACGACTTGCTGCAGAGCGCGTTGGTCAAGCTCTACGTCGCCTGGCCGCGGGTGCATCGCGACGGCCGTGAGGACGCCTACGCCCGCCAGATCCTGGTGCGGACGAACATCGATGCGCATCGGCGTGCCTGGCATCGGGAGCAGCCCGGGCTGGAGGGACACGACGAGGCGACCCCTGATCCGACCAGCGTCGTCTCGGAGCGGTCGGAGCTGTTCGAGGCGTTGCAGCGGCTGCCGGAGATGCAGCGCAAGGTCGTCCTGTTTCGGCACTGGCTGGATCTGTCGGTCGAGCAGACGGCAGCCGAGCTGGGCATCGGCACCGGCACGGTCAAGAGCCACACCTCGCGAGGGCTCGCGGCGCTCCAGGCCGCCCTCGCCGGCACCGTCTGACCCGACCGGAGAATCGACATTCCGGGGGCGATGACCCCCACGATGTCGATTCCCTCGTGGACGACGGCGCTAGGCGCGGCCTCCCTCCCGCACGCGTGCCGCAGGTCCGACATGTCGCCCAAGATCCCGCTCCCACCCTGGAGGGAGGCGGGAACGAAGGGTATGAAGCCGACACCGACCGCCGCATTATTCGTCGACTGGCGCACGATGACCCGGCCCGGCGCGCGAGTGGCGCACGCTGACCGGCTGGGCGTATCAAAGCGGGTCACCGCGCCACTCTGACCCGACCGGAGAATCGACATCCGGGGGGCCCGGACCCCCACGATGTCGATTCCCTCGTCGGTTAGTCGGCAGGCGCCTGGGACGCCCCCGTGGGCTCCGACGTCGCGTCCGCCTCGTCCGGCTCCAGCGTCAGCGAGATCGAGTTGATGCAGTAGCGCTGGTCGGTCGGGGTCTGGTAGCCCTCGCCCTCGAAGACGTGACCGAGATGGGAGCCGCACGTGGCGCAGCGCACCTCGGTACGGACCATGCCGAGCGTCGAGTCCTGGATGTACTCGACGGAGTCGCCCGCCAGCGGGGCGTAGAACGACGGCCAGCCGCAGTGCGAGTCGAACTTGGTCTCGGATCGGAACAGTTCGGCTCCGCAGGCGCGGCAGCGGTAGACGCCGACAGTCTTGGTGTGTTCGTACTCACCGGTGCCGGGGCGCTCGGTCGCGGCCCGCCGGAGTACGGCGTACTCCTCGCGGGACAGCTTCGATCGCCACTCCTCGTCGGTGTGTTCTACGCGATAACTCACATCTTCCAGCGTAAGGCGTCGCAGTGGCCGTCCGAAGTCGTCATGGCAGCGGCCACCGTGGTGAGGGCCTGACCTCCCCGGGGCGGGAAGGCCAGGCGCACCACCTGCGGATCGTGGTCGCTGATCTGGTCGGGGAACTCCGAGTTCATATGCACGGTGTCGTACTCGTGGTCCAGCGCCGCCGCACCGCGCGACAGCAGGATGTGGTCGAGCACCTGCGAGTTGCCCTCGAACACGTAGCTGTAGCGATCGCCTTCGGGCAGGCCGCGCGGCAGGTCGACCAGCGCAGTCGGACCCGAGCCGACCAGGATGTCGGCCGTCTCGGAGAAGTCGAAGTCGTTGAGGTCACCCGTCACGACCACGTTCGCCGACGGGTCGGCGGCGAGCAGGTCGTCGACGAAGCCTCGGACCTCATGGGCCTGCTGATGCCGCTGTACTTCGGAGCTCCGCGTCGGAGGCTGGAACCGGCCCATCAGGGGGTCGTCCCCACCCTTGGAGTTGAAGTGATTGGCGATCACGAACACGGTCTCGCCGCGGTACTTGAACTCGCCGACCAGCGGCTTGCGGGAGTTGTTCCAGGCGCCATTGGTCGGGTCGATCCGCCCGGGCGACACGCTCAGGCGGGCCCGTCCGCCCTGGACGACGACGTGGGTCTCAGTCGTGGCGTCGCCGCCGGGCCGGTCGACGAAGCTCAGTCCCTGGTCGGTACGGAACAGGAACGCGACCCGGATGTTGCCGCCCGGCTCGCCGCCGTCGGCGTTGTTCACCGGGTCGATCTCGCGCCACTGGTACGTCGGGCCGCCGGCCGCCTGGATCGCGGCCACCAGCTTGTCGAGCGTCTGATTGGCCGCCACGGTGCCGTCATTGACCGCGCCGTTGTTGTCCTGGATCTCCTCCAGGGACACCAGGTCGGGCGAGGCCAGGTTGTTCACGATCGCCGAGCCCATGGCGGCGAACTGCGACGCCGGGTCGTTCGGGTCGAGGTTCTCGACGTTGAACGACGCGATCGACAGCTCACGCTTGCCCGCAGGCTTGGTCGACTCGCGCTCCGTACCGCCGTCGTTGTACGTCGGCAGCGTCGACAGCATCAGGTGGAAGTTGCCGAAGTTGTAGTCGAGGACGCCGGTGACCGAGCCGTCGACGGCGTCGCCGACGACCGCGGCAGGCATCACGAGGGTGCCGAGCGTGTCGAGCAGCACCCGCTCGGGGTTGGTGTCGGCGGGCCGCAGCAGGATGCCGCCGCGGTCGGTACGCAGCGACGAGCCGCTCGGCACCACGGGCACCTCGTTGAACTGGTTGGTCGGTCCGACGACCTCGGCGTCGTCGAGCCGGACCCGCATGCCCTCCATCGACTCCCAGAAGTCGATGCCGTCGGTGTCGGCGTCGAACGTCCCGGAGGTCTCCACGCTGCCGTTGGCGTCGTCGTCGACGACCGCGCCCGGTGGCACCCGACCGTCCGGTCCCACGAGGGTCGCGGCCGGCAGCGGGTTGCCGGTCGACACGACGGTCACGGTCGGTCCGGACAGCTCGGTCGTCGCGAGGTTGGCGCTGCTGCTGCCGCCCGGCCGGAACTCCTGCACCGCAGCCGAGACGGTCACGGCGTCGCCGACGTGCACGGTCGGAGCCGAGCTGGTGAAGACGAAGATGCCCTCACTGGTTGCCGGGTTCGCGTCCGGCGTGGCGTCCTGCATCCAGAAGCCGTTGGTGGTCATCTCGGTCACGATGCCGGGCACGTCCGAGACGGAGGTGCCGACCCGCGGCGACCGATGCGCTGCGCCCTGGATGTCGTGGATCCGCACGGTCTCGGCCGGCCGACCGCTGCCCAGCGGCGACGGAGTGCCGGCGGTGAAGTCCGCGCTGTTGTTGTCCGTGTCGACCGCACCGCGGCTGATCGACGCCGCGTTGGATGTGCCGGGAGCGGGCGCGCCCTCGAAGTCGTTGGCCGTGCCCCACCCGACGAAGTCGCGGACGTTGGGGGCGCTGGAGCAGGTCGCGCCGCAGCCCAGCGCCGTGGCGTTCGTGACGAGCGCGACCTTGGCCGCGGTGGCGCTCATCGAGATCGAGCCGGATGCGTCAGCGGGTGGCAGGTCGGTCGTACCACCGGCGCCGGCCGCCTCCTTGACGAGATAGAGCCCACCGGGCTCGATCGAGCCGGACAGCGGCGTCACCTGCCAGGTCGTGCCGGCCGCACTGGCGTACTGCACGCTCCAGCCGGTCAGGTCGACCGCTGACGTCCCCAGGTTTCGCAGCTCGATGAAGTCGTTGCGCAGGGTCGCGCCGCTGTTGCCACCTCCTCCGTAGACCTCGGAGATCACGACGTCGGGCGAGACCGCTGACGCCGAGGTCAGCGGGAGGGTGAGGCCGGCTGCGGCGAGACCCAAGGCCAGGGTCACGGGCACCGGGCGGGTACGGCGAAATATCACGCGTGCTCCCAGGAAGTGTGGATGTGCTGTCACAACTACCGCAGGTCACTTCTACCGTGAATCGACCTCGAGTGTCAGCCCCGACGCCGAACGTTTTGTGTATGCGCCGGAACATCTGGGTGACGAGTGGGGGTCCCAGATACCGTGACCCCATGGCGACCGCGGCTCATCAAATCGACGTCTCGGGGCGCGCCGTACGCGTGAGTAGCCCCGATCGTGAGGTCTACGCGGCGCATGGCGGCGCCAAGGCGATCACCAAGCTCGACGTCGTCGAGTACTACGTCGCCGTGGGCCCGACGATGCTCCAGGTGCTCCGCGATCGGCCCACGACGCTGGAGCGCTGGCCGAAGGGCGTGTTCGAGGGCGCCGTGCTCTCGACCAGGCAGGACAACAAGGGCGACGCGTTCTATCAGAAGCGGATCCCGAAGGGCGCACCCGAGTGGGTCGAGACCGCCCGGATCCAATTCCCGTCCGGTCGGCACGCAGACGAGGTCTGCCCGACCGAGCCGGCGGTGATCGCCTGGGCGGCTCAGATGGGCACGATCGTCTTCCACCCGTGGCCGGTGCGCCGGTCCGACGTCGAGCATCCCGACGAGCTGCGGATCGACCTCGACCCGCAGCCCGGGACTGACTTCGCCGACGCGGACCAGGTCGCGGGCGAGGCTCGGGCGCTGCTCGACGACCTCGACATGGCCGGGTTCCCCAAGACTTCCGGCGGCCGTGGCCTGCACATTTACATCCGAATCGAGCCGCGCTGGTCGTTCACCGACGTACGCCACGCCGCCATCGCCTTCGGCCGGGCGCTCGAGCGCCGGATGCCCGGACGCGTGACGACGAAGTGGTGGAAGGAGGAGCGCGGCGAGCGAGTCTTCGTCGACTACAACCAGAACGCCCGCGACCGCACCATCGCGTCGGCCTACAGCCTGCGGCCGCGCCCCGGCGCCCCCGCGTCGACGCCGCTGCGCTGGGAGGAGGTCACCGACGTGGAACCGGGCGACTTCACGCTGTGGACGGTCCCGGAGCGGCTGAAGTCGATCGGCAATCCGATGGAGGGCATCGACGACCAGGCGTACTCCCTCGAGCCGCTGCTGGAGTTGTACGCGCGCGACGAGCGCGACGGACTCGGCGACATGCCGTACCCCCCGGACTACCCGAAGATGCCCGGCGAGCCGCCGCGAGTGCAGCCCAGCCGAATCAACCCTCTGAACTGGACAGATACAGAGACCTGATCCGGCATGGCCACTAGTATGCCGTACGCTCGCCGGATAATCTACGATCATGGCCGAGCGACTTGACGACCTCGTGGCGTCCTGGCAGCGCCATCTCCGGGCCGCCGACAAGGCACCCAGAACCGTGGAGCTCTACTCCCAGTCGGTGCGGTTCTACTGCCGCTGGCTCGCCGACCAGGGCCGGGAGCAGACCCTCGACGAGCTGACCCGCTCCGCGATCGTCGCCTGGCTCGGCGACCTGGCCGACGCCGGCCGGTCCACGAACACCCTGGCGACCCGGTTCCGAGGCCTGCGTCGGTTCTGCCGCTGGCTGGTCACCGAAGGCATCCTCAACGCCTCGCCGATGGACGGCATGGAGCAACCCAAGGGCGCGCCCAAGCCGGTGCCGGTGCTGACCGATGACGATGTGGTCGCGTTGCTCAAGTCCTGCACCGGGACCACGTTCGCCGACCGTCGCGACCAAGGCATCCTGCGCGTCCTGTTCGACTGCGGAATTCGAATCTCCGAGTGCGCCCGACTCACCCTCGCCGACGTCGACTTCGACCTCGAGGTCCTGCGGGTCGTCGGCAAGGGCCGCAAGGTCCGCGTGGTGCCGTTCGGCGCCAAGACCAGTCGCAGTCTTGACCGCTATTTGCGGGAGCGGCGAAAGCACAAGTACGCAGCGGAGACAGACGCGCTGTGGCTGTCGCAGCGGGGCCCGCTGTCCGTCGACGGGCTCGACGAGCGGCTCCGGGTCCGCGCCCGCCAGGCCGGCGTCGAGGGCTTGCACGCGCACCGGTTCCGCCACACGGCCGCCGACGCGTGGTTGCGCGCCGGTGGGGGAGAACAGGACCTCAAGCGGCTGATGGGCTGGACCTCCGACGCGATGCTCGCCGTCTACGGCGCCAGCGCGGCCGAGCAACGGGCCCGCGAGGCCGCCAAGCGGCTCAGGCTCGGCGACCGGCTATGACAGGTAGACCCGGCTCTTCGGCGCCGCCGCCGCGAACTCCGCGTCGAGCGTGGCCTGCCGACGCTGCGGCGTCGCGCCGCACTTACAGGTCCACTGGTAGAGGCTGCCGGTCGCGGCAGGGACGCTCTTGAAGCCGACCTGCTCGTCGTCCACGAAGATGGCCATCGCCGTGTCGTACCCGCGCAGCTCGGCGAGCCACTCCCGGCACTTGCCGCAGTGGGCGAACACACGCTTTCCGTGTTCGTCGAGGAGCATCCGCTCCGGTCTGGCCAAGGTGCTCCGCATGCCGTCCATGCTATAGGCTAGTAATCACATCGTGAAAATTCGCCGCGTCTCGCACGTCGCGATGGGACCGGAGGGCTCTACCCCGAAACCCTCCCACGCCGCACCTCTCCGGGTGAGCGGGTGGGAGAAGCGATGTCCCTACT
>Ga0075419_10002146_pt1 | contig 12737 bp, 15 predicted proteins | sample SoiMetdeltSBSDD3_FD_76900 | JGI IMG/M metagenome (GOLD analysis project Ga0075419, IMG submission 76900) | Bulk soil microbial communities from a Populus tree surrounding site in Tennessee, USA - Soil MetaG P. deltoides SBSDD3 | ecosystem: Environmental > Terrestrial > Soil > Tree plantation... | reverse complement strand
CGCCAGATCGCCAAAGACGTAATGGTCGAGCTTGATCTCAAAAAGCTCTCGGCACCCGACTTCACTGCCTCAATCCGCCCCGGGACCCCTGCCCTGATGGTGATCGATGAGGCGGCTGTCCCAAGTATCTACTGGGAGCCGCGTGAGCCCCGCCTCAACCGGCAGGAATTGGTGACTGACCTCAAACAGGGCGCGGAAATTGCCGGCGTCGCCCTCTCGAACCCAGAACCTGTTTTGAGCGTGAGGACACGGTGATGGGTTTCTCAGCAAAACAGGTGAAAGCATTGCGGCGCAATCTCGATCACCGTTACGTCCGCACACGCGAGGCCAATGGGCGCGAACTCTCCTACATCGAGGGCTGGTACGCGATCTCGGAAGCCAACCGCATTTTTGGCTTTGATGGTTGGAGCCGGGAGACGGTCGAATCCCGTTGTGTCCTCGCCCGAGAAAATCGCGGCGCCTTCCTTGCTGTCTATGCCGCCCGGGTGCGGATTTCGGTGCAGGCCGGCGGCTCAACTATTATTCGAGAAGGTCACGGCTCGGGTGAAGGCCGCGGTGCCTCACCCGGTGAAGTACACGACACCGCTCTCAAGGCTGCGGAAACCGATGCCACCAAACGGGCCTTGGCCACCTTCGGTAAACCGTTCGGACTCGCCCTTTATGGGGTTGGCAAGTCCCCATCAATCCAACAAGCCATGCCCACCTCATCTGATCAGGCAGAGCCCGTACAGCGCTTTGGATTTCATCCCGATGATACGACGCCAATCCCACGCCCATCGCGCTATTACGGCCGCCGCCAATATGTTCCGGTGACGGACCAGCTCCGAAAAAATTCAGCCGATCAAAAACAGACATCGCTCGCACCTCCGCTTGTCCCGAACGGGCTCGATTCAAATCCAGGTCGGATCGACAAGAGCCAACTCGCGCTTGCTGAACCCAAGCGGCTGCGCGACAAGGCACATCTCAAGTTCGTCGCATCGCAGCCGTGTCTTATCTGCGGGCGACAGCCCAGCGATCCGCATCATCTTCGGTTTGCGCAACCACGCGGCATTGGCCTGAAAGTCAGCGACGAATTCACGGTGCCCCTCTGCCGTGGTCATCACCGGCAACTGCATCAAGCAGGTAACGAAGTTACCTGGTGGGAAAACCTACAGATCGATGCGCTTGCGAGCGCCAAGGATCTTTGGAAGCAAACTCATACAAAAGATGGGCGCATTGATGCGCAGACCAAATTACAGATACAAATTAATGCCACCGAAACGACGGCCAAGAATTAATGTCTACCGAAAAACAAATTCTCGCAAATCAACAAAACGCTCAGCGTAGCACTGGGCCTCGAACCGAATCCGGTAAACGCCGCTCACGGCGAAATGCTGTTCGCCACGGACTCACGGCAGAAACGGTCATTGATACTCTCGAAGATGCCGCCGATTACAGAGCCTTTGAGAGAGCCATAAAATCCGACTATTCGCCGCAAACTGCGATCGAGAGTCAGTTGGTCAGTCGCCTTGCCTCCCTGCTATGGCGGCTTCGCCGTGCGGTGATCGTCGAGAGTGGACTGCTGAACATGCAAGCTGAAACGTTTCAGACGCGCCCAACCAGTGAATACGATGTGGATAGGTTGAGTATTTTCCGCAAATTTCTGCATTTAAGTGAGTTAGAAAAACCAATGCGTAAGCAGGGAGGAGCCAAGGAAAATACTAAGATAGACTCAGCTGGGGCCCAGACAAATCAGACCAATACAAATATTGCGCGCTCATTTTTGCGGCTAACAAACCTTGACAATCAGGTCTTTGAACGACTTGGCCGCTACGAGATAACCTTATGGCGCCAAACAGCCCAAATTTTGCTACTGCTGAGTGCAATAGAATTTCGCGCTAAAGATCGGTTTTCGGATGAGCGTCCAGGCTTTGGGAGGGTACCCAAAAGGCACGGACGCTATCTGCCGTTTGATTTCAATCCTTTTTCGAGATCTGCTGGTTTGCGATAGAATAATTCTTGGTCTCCTCAAATTTCATAAGGGCATGCGGCACAGCCACGCCGAGGCGAATGCGCGGCGTCGGGACCACCATAGCGAGAAAGACGATGTAAGTTGGGGTTATTGCAGCGGCTTTCGGCAGATTCCTTGAACGCATTGGAGTCCGCGCCTGCAGCCAATGCTTTTAATTACGCCGCCGAGGTTTTGAGGTCCACATCTCGCCCCTTCCCCCGAAAGACGGGTCCCACCTCCACCCCCGCCACTGCCTCCAGTAGCCGGAATTCTACATATGCCGTTGGTGCATCGCGTTCCGTGGTAATTCTCGGTCGATCATCGCAAAATTGTTACTCGGAAGTGGGGTATTGACCCCCAATAATGTACAGTGGTTTGTACTCTTGTCCCATTGTTAGTAGCCGCAGGAGACGCAACATGATGAACTTTCTTGCCACCTCGATAGAAGAAGACGTGCTGATACACGAAGTGTCCGATGAGGTGTTGGAATCCGCTGGAACCGATCAAATTGTGGCAAACTACACCCTCGCGGCCTGCACTGGTCTGTCAGTTTGCCCAGGCTGATCGGCCCGACTGGTCAACACAAAGAAATTGGAAGTGACCGCGCCCTAAATGGGCGCGGTTCTTTTGTCAGCGGGCTATCTGGCCGGTGTCGCCGCTCCCGACCGGCTGGCGCGCGGTGGTGATCCGGAGGGCTTTCAGCGCGGCAATGTAGATCTCGGAAACGTAGGGAACGGCTGGATGGTGTCGCGCATCACCTCGAGCGGCACGCGCGCCCGGATCGCCAGAGTCGCTTGTTGCAGCCACTCGCCGGCCTCCGGGCCGAGCGCATAGGCCCCGGTCAGCCGTTCGCATTACTGAGCAGGGTTATGAATCCGTTCGACTTGTCGTACGCGCGCGTGTAGGTGGCGGTCTTCGGCACCTCTGACACGAGGGCGGTCGCGCTGAAGGCGGCCTCGCCCGCGCCGACCGATGCGGCCTGCGGATCGGTGAAAGTCACCCGCGGCACGGCTTCGTAGTTGGCTTCGCGCGGCTCGCCAAGAATGTTCGCTGCGACGACCCGGGCCTGATACTTCCCGACATGGGTCAGCTGCCAGATGCCGTTGACATCGCCGATCGCCCACAGGCGCTCGCCCCGCGCGCAGGCGCGCGTCGACCGGGATACCGCGGGGGTTGGCTTCGACGCCGACAGTCTCCAGGCCGAGCTCATCGACGCGCGGACGCCGGCCAGTGGCGACGAGCAGGCGGTCGCCGCTCAGCTTGAGCCGTCGTCGAGTTCGAGAACAAAGTGCTCGCCCTCGCGCCGCGCGGCGGTAGCGTGCACGCCGAGCGTGAGCTCGACGCCGTCGCGTCGCAAGGCGTCGGCGAGCGCCTCACCCAGCGGGCGCGGCTCGCGGGGTAATACGTGCGCAGCGCCCTCGATGAGGACCACCTCACCGCCGAGGCGACGAACGGCCTGCGCCATCTCTACGCCGACCGGCCCAGCTCCGAGCACGAGCAGCCGGCGGGGAACGGCCTCCATGCCGGTCACTTCACGGTTCGTCCAGATTCCCTCGAGGCCGCGCAAGCCCGGCACGGGCGGGATGATCGGCTCAGAACCTGTCGCCAAGACCACGTGTTCGGCCGTGTGGCGAACGCCGTCAACGTCGACCACGCCGGCCCCGGCCAGCCGGCCGCGACCACGAATCAGTTCGATGCCATGCTCGGCAAGCCAACGCTGCTGGCCGGCATCGGAGTAGTTCGAAACCATGTAGTCGCGCCAGGCAAGGGCCGCGTCGATGTCGACCCGCGCAGTCGCCGCCGCGTCGTTTGCGCCGTGCACGGCCTCCCCCGGGGCGGAGCAACGTCTTGGACGGGATGCACGCCCAGTAGGAGCACTCGCCACCGACCAATTCCCGCTCGACGAGTGCAACGCCTAGACCACCTTCGGCAAGCACGCCGGCGCAGTGTTCGCCCGGCGAGCCGCCGCCGATAACGATGACATCGTAGGCGTTGCTCATGACGGCAGCGGCTTGCCGGCCTGCTCCCGGATCATGTACTCGGCGTACCAGCTGGGCCAGTCTGCATCTCGCTTCCCGATCCGCTTCTCATGCTCGCCGTGGGCGGCCTCCGCACGGCGGAGCGCGCTCGCGAGCTCGGTTGACGAGGTGAATGTTGTGACGTCCGCATCGACGCGTCCGGGCAACCGCGCGGTGACTTCCTGCAACAGCCAACCATTGCCGTCCGGGTCGCTGAAGGAGGCGAACGAGCGATAAGTGCGACGTTCGGGATCCGGTCCACTGACCCGGACTCGCCCAAACAAGTAGGGCTCGTCCGGACCGTTGTATACGTCGCCAGCGTCGTGGAACACCTCGCTGACCTTGACACCGCGATGCTCATAGCGGCCGTATTCAAAAGCCGGCGGCGATGATGGTTGATATCTTCATACGTTTTGATTGTATTCATTTATAAAATCTCCATGCTTTGAAGATTCTTGCGCGGCCATCAGCCGCTTTGCGGGCCACAGGCCAACAAATTTCAGTTGATATCGCCGCCAGCGATATTGGACTAAAGGGCATTGCGACATGATGACGTTCTTCGGACGTCCAGTTTGGGCACGGACATCGCCAGCCTTGTTCGACTACTTCGTCAGCGCGGGCAAGCAACGACGGCTGCAGTGTAAGGCCGAGCGTTTTCGCAGTCTTGCTGTGATCCTCGGCTCATTCTTGATTTCGTTCGTTGCGTCCGCCGTCACGTTGGCTTCTTCAATACGGCAGGATCGACCGGCATTTTTCGCAAGCGCTTCCCCGTTGCCGCGAAGATCGCGTTAGCGATAGCGGGCACGATGGCCGACGTTCCGGTTTCGCCGATTCCGCCCGGCGGCTCCTGGCTGTTTACGATGTGAACTTCGATTGCCGGCGCCTCATTCATACGCAGCATCTGGTACGTATCGAAATTGCTCTGTTCGACACGACCGTCCTTCAGCGTGATTTCGCCATAGAGCGCAGCCGTGGTGCCAAAGATGAACCCGCTCTGGATCTGCGCTTGCACCGTGTCGGGATTGACCACGGTGCCGCAGTCGACCGCGCAGACCAGGCGTCGAACGCGGACAGCCCCGTTTTTAGAGACTTCAACCTCAGCGACTTGCGCCAGATAGCTGCCAAAGGCGGACTGGAGCGAGACGCCGCGGCCGCTCCCATTGGGCAAGGGTTTGACCCAGTCGGACTTTTCCGCAGCAAGGTCCAGAACCGCCCTGGCGCGCGGCGACTTGTCGAGCAGCGCCCGACGAAATCCGACTGCATCTTGTTTTGCAGCGGCTGCCAACTCATCGACAAAGCTTTCCGTGACGAAGACATTGTGCGAGGGGCCAACGCTGCGCCAGAAAGCGGTCGGGATGCCCGGAGGCTCGACGCGTATATATTCGACACGGAAGTTCGGCAGGTCGTAAACCAGATCGATCGCACCTTCCGTCGAGTCGGGATCAAGGCCGTTCTTGAAGCCCGGCGGCAGCCATCGCGCGATCACCGAGGAGCCGGCGAAACGATTATTCCAGGCAACGGGCCTGCCCTTGGCGTCTAGTCCGGCGGAGATGCGGTCAACCCAATAAGGGCGATACATGTCGTGCTGGATATCCTCCTCACGCGTCCAGACGACCTTCACGGGTCCATCAACATGCTGTGCGATCTGGACCGCACGGACGGCGCCGTCAGCTTCCAGTCGCCGGCCGAACCCTCCGCCGAGCAGATGATTGTGGACGATGACCTTCTCAGGCGACAGGCCCGCGGCCTTCGCCGCCATCGCCTGAACGCGCGCCATGGCCTGACTGCCAACCCAGATTTCGCATTCATCCTTGCGCAGGTGCACCGTACAATTCATCGGCTCCATTGCGGCGTGCGCGAGGAACGGAGCGCGGTAAAGCGCCTCAACTTTCGTGACGGCACTCGCCATCGCCTTGTCAACGTCACCGATAGTCTGCGCCACCGCGCCGGAACGAAGCGCGGCCTGATCGAGTTCGCGCGCGATATCCTCGGTGGTGAGCTTTGCGTGCGGACCATCGTCCCATTCGATCTTCAACGCTGCCAGGCCTTTTTTCGCCGCGCCCATGTGGTCGGCCACGACTGCAACGGCGTCATCGAGCCACACAATTTGACGGACGCCCTTGACGATTTTGGCCGCGCTATCGTCAACGCTCTTCACACGACCGCCGAAGACGGGTGATTGCGCAAGGGTGGCGATCTTTACGCCCGATGGCCGGACGTCGATGCCATACACAGCCGTTCCGTTGACCTTCGCCGGCGTGTCGAGACGCTTGGCCGGCGTGCCGATAAGCTTGAAATCCTGCGGCCGCTTGAGCGCAATCTTTTCGGGGACAGGCATCCCGGCGGCATCTGCGGCCAGTGCGCCATATTTGATGCTCCTTCCCGTTGGCGGATGAAGCACTTCCCCGCTTTGCGCGCGGCAGGACGCCGGATCGACATTCCATTTTTTTGCCGCAGCCGCTACCAGCATGGTCCTTGCAGCTGCGCCAGCTTGGCGCAACGGCTGCCACGCTCCACGGATTGCGTTCGAATTGCCGGTTGCCTGCACCCCCAGCAACGGGTTCGCATAGAGCTTTTCGTTCGGCGGAGCATGCTCCAGACGGACCTGCTTTAGATCTACCTCCAGCTCTTCGGCGATTAGCATCGGGATGGATGTGTAAGTGCCCTGACCCATCTCGACATAGGGCATGATCAGGACGATTTGCCCGTCGCTGCCGATGCGGATGAACGCGTTTGGCACGAAAGTGTCGGCCGCGTTGGCTTCTCGGTTACCGAACGGCAGACTGAGGCTTAGCATCAGGCCGCCGCCTGCGGCCGCTCCGACCTGCAAAAAGCCGCGCCGGGAAAGAACGTTCGCCGAGGGCACTTCACCGAGACGGGTGGTTCGGGAGGCGTGGTGATCGATGACCATGGCATGTCTCCCTTTCAACCTGACGCAGCCTGCTTGATCGCTTCGCGAATGCGGACATAGGTTCCGCACCGACAGATATTGCCGGACATTGCGTCGTCGATATCAGCATCCGTCGGATTCGGCTTGCTCGCGAGCAGCGCTGACGCCGACATGATCTGACCCGACTGACAGTAGCCGCACTGGATCACCTCTCGGTCGAGCCAGGCCTTTTGAATCTTGGCGCCGATCGCCGTCTTGCCGATTGCCTCGATGGTTGTGATCTCGGAGGTGCCGATGCTGTCGATTGGGGTGATGCAGGAACGGGTCGGCTCGCCGTTGACATGCACGGTGCAGGCTCCGCACAGCGCCATCCCACAGCCAAACTTCGTTCCCGTCAGGCCCAGGACGTCGCGCAATACCCACAGAAGCGGAGTGTCGCCGTCAACATCAACGCTGTGTGTGTTTCCATTGACTCTAATGGCTAAGGCCATAGTGCTCTCCTTTTCATAAGCCTGCGGATTGCCGACCCGATCCGCAGGGCGAGCACACCATTCAAAGCTTGGTGGCGTCGATGACAGCTTCGGCAAAGGCCTGAGGGGCTTCCTGGGGCAGGTTGTGCCCAATACCGCCCGTGATGGTCCGATGTTCGTATGGGCCCGAGAATTTCTTCGCGTAGGCGCTCGGATCCAGGTGCGGGGCGCCGTTCGCATCGCCTTCGAGCGTAATGGTGGGCACGGTAATTACAGGTAATTCGGCAAGCCGCTTGTCTAGGTCGGCATATTTCGGCTCGCCGTCAGCCAGAGCGAGCCGCCAGCGATAGTTATGGATGACGATGCTGACGTGATCGGGGTTGTCGAAGGCCGCCGCACTGCGATCGAAAGTGGCATCGTCGAACTGCCACTTCGGCGAGGCGAGTTGCCAGATGAGTTTTGAGAAGTCTCGCCGATATTTTTCGTAGCCCAGACGTCCGCGCTCTGTGGCGAAATAGAACTGATACCACCACTCGAGCTCGGCCTTAGGCGGCAGCGGCATTTTGCCGGCTTCCTGGCTCCCGATGAGGTAACCGCTCACGGACACGGTGGCTTTGCATCGTTCCGGCCAAAGCGCGGAGACAATGTTGAGGGTTCGCGCCCCCCAATCAAAGCCAGCGAGAACTCCGCTCTGGATCTTGAGGGCGTCCATGAAAGCGATTGTATCCGCTGCGACCGCCGACGGCTGACCGTTCCGGAGCGTGTTGTTCGAAAGAAAGCGCGTACCGCCGTAACCGCGCAAATAGGGGACGAGCACGCGGTAGCCCGCCGACGCCAGCAAAGGCGAAACATCGACAAAGCTGTAGATGTCGTAGGGCCAGCCGTGCAGAAGAATGACTGGCGGGCCATCGGGCGGACCTGCTTCGGCGTATGCCACACTCAGGACGCCGGCATCGATCTGCTTCAGCGGGGTGAACGAGGTATTCGTTCCTGGCTTGATCGCAGGCAATTGCGTCGCTCTCTTATTCCCTGACTGCGCGTCAGCCGAACCGGCAATGCCTAGCTGAGCAGCGGCGATAGTCACTGCAGCAGCGCCAAAAAAATGACGGCGGTGTTGATCGATCTTTTCCGTTTCCATAACGAGATCCCCGGGGCTTCAATCGTTGAGGTTCCTTTTGTTTTCAAACAATGTTCTCACGTCAACGCACTTTCCATCGAGCGCAGCTTGTGAAAATGCATTCATTTACCGAGCGCATACGAGCGTTTGCTGTCTGCCGGATCGGCAATTTGGAGCAAGAAAAATTTGGAGCGCAACAAAATTAGCTTGTCTGTCGATTCTGCGAAGTCCCCAGACAAACTTCGAGTTGGACCAAAGTCCAATGTGCTTTTTTATTTTGGCTTTACCCTGTCTGCTCGACGGAAAGCGGCGTGTCGTCGGTTGCCAGGGTGCCGTGAATCACGGTCACAACCTGCGCCCCCTCCCCGACCGCAGCAGCAACACGCTTCACCGAACCTGCCCGCACGTCACCGATCGCAAAGACGCCGCGTCGGCTCGTTTCCCAGGGGCGTTGGTTGCCATCAAGTTCCGGGCCGGTAAGGACAAAGCCCTTCTTATCTAGGAGGATGCCCGATCCGGACAGCCAATCCGTATTCGGCTCTGCGCCGATAAAGAGGAATAGATGTCGAATTGATCGACGGACCTCTTGGCCTGAAGCGCCCTGCCGCCAGCGAATTGCCTCCAGTATGCCGTTGTGACCTTCAAGAGCAGTGACAGCTGCTCGCGTCAATACTTCTACGTTCGGCAGACCCGCAATCCGATCGACGAGATATCGCGACATCCGCGACGCCAGGCTGCGCCCGCGCACCAGGAGCCACACCTTGGCAACGTGGCTCGCGAGATAGACCGCCGCCTGTCCGGCCGAGTTTCCGGCGCCTACCAGGGCAACTTCCTGTCCGGCGCATAACTTCGCTTCAAGCGGAGAAGCCCAGTAGTGAACGCTTACCCCTTCGAATTGCTCAAGCCCGTCAACCGCGAGCCGACGATAACGTGCGCCGCTTGCAATCACGACAGAACGGGCAAGCGCACGTTCACTGTTCGACAGTTTCAAGACAAACGGGCCTTGTCTGGAATCACGCTGGCTGTCCAATCCGACCACCTCATCGGGGATCGCCATTTCGACACCGAATTTCTGCGCCTGATTGTAGGCACGTCCCATCAGAGCAATGCCGGAAATACCAGTCGGGAAACCTAGATAATTTTCTATGCGGGCGGAGGCGCCAGCCTGTCCGCCGAATGCGCGACAATCGAGCATCAGGACGGACAACCCTTCCGACCCCGCATAGACGGCAGCAGCAAGCCCGGCCGGGCCAGCGCCCACGATCGCGACGTCAAAGACACGGTTTGGATCGATAGGCCCAACGAGTCCGATGCAACGAGCGAGCTCAATTTCACCGGGGTTGCGCAGTAACTGTCCGGAAGGACACAAAACGATCGGCAATTGGCCGGCATCAATGTGAAAACGTTCGATGAGGGCCCTTGCTTCCTGATCAGTCTCTGGGTCGAGTTCTTGATGCGGATGGCCGTTGCGGCGGAGAAAGTTAGCCAACCGAAGGACTTCGCCGCTTTGCGACCGCCCGACGATCACGGGTCCACCAGTGCCTTCTTCAAGCAAACCAATGCGGCGCAGGATGAGCGAACGCATGATGCGCTCACCAAGTTCGGCTTCAGCGATCAACAACGCTCGTAGCCTGTCAGGTGGTATGACCAAGGCATCGACTGCACCCTGCGCGCGCGCATCAACTAGCGCAGGGCGACCGGCCAGTTGCGCCAGCTCGCCCAGGAACGACCCTGCCCCGTGTGTAACAATGAGCCGGCCCTGGCCGGACGAAACATGTCGGGTGACGTCCACGTTGCCAGACAATATGACGGTCAAGCCCTCATTGACCTTGCCCGCCTGGGCCAAAATTTCGCCAGGCTTGTACGACCGAAGCGTGCCGAAGCGGCGCATTCGCTCGATTTCCGAGTGCTCAAGGGTCGGGAACGCCTGCTCCCGCCGCGCTTCAATGATCGATTGCTTTTGTGGCGTCATGCTCGATGTCTGGGAGTTATGGCATTTCCCCGCGACTTTATCTGGACTGTTTCGCGACTTCCTGAGCCTTCTGATAGCTTTCGATCAGCGCCGCGTAGTTCGGCGCCACCAGAGCATAAAGCTTCGCAAGCTCCACTGCTTTAGGCCGATTCCAAGTTCGGTGAGTTTCGGAGAGAACTGCATTCGTCGATGTGGGAATAACGCCGGCCTGCGCGAAGCGGGCAAGCGTCGTGCGCGACGCCATTTCGCTCGGGTCTCCCGATGCATCGATCACCGCGTAGACCTTGAACCCCGGCGCTTTTGCGTCCAGCGCCGGGAACATGACGCATACGCTGGTCCAGACACCCGCCATAATCAGTGTTTTTCGTCCGGTCTCACGCACTGTTCAGACGAAATCCTGGTTGTCCCAAGCGTTCACTTCGCCTTTGCGTGGCACGTAGACGGCATCCGGCGCAAATTGTTTGATCTCCGGCATAATCGGTCCGTTCGGCCCATTCGGCTCGGACGCAGTCGTGATAACCGGAATTTTCAGCAGCGTTGCGAGCTTCGCGAGCATTATGACGTTCGCCCGCAGTTCGCTGACGCTGATGTCCTTTACGGTCTGGAACAGGCCCGATTGATGATCCAACAGCAGAATTACCGTATCAGACGGATCGATAAGCGCAGCACCGCCACCTGTCGGCAGCACGCTCGACGGTGCCGCCGGCGGACGTGCTTGAGCGAAAGCGTTCTGAACTGGCGCAAGGATTGCAAGCGCTAGCACCGCGGCGAGCGCACGCATGACATTGTTCCACACGATTGACATGGGATTTCCTTTCGTGACCCAGCACGGTAGACCATTATAGCGCGGTAACAGCATTAAACGGTCAGCAAGCGTCGTAAGCTCTTCGTCGCGCCTACCGGCATTTGATCCCAGAGGGACTTCAGCCTATCCATTCGGTCCGGGCATCAACTTTCCTTATCCGGACCGACCGTATGGCGATCCAAGTCGCCGGTAGGACGCCCATTCGGTCTTTAGGCGAAACAAAATGACTATCATGGCCGATCTCCGGGATTACCTGCGTGAATATTGGACGCACGTTTCCCAGTCATTGGGCCGCAAAGCCCTAGTGGCGTTTGTCATCTGGCTCGCAGGGATGTTTGCACCCCTGGGCGTGGGGGCAGTAGTGGTATTGCCGGAATGGGCAGCAATGACATGGATGATTGGTTGGGCCGCGCTAGGATATCTCTTCGCACCTTACGGAATCTGGAAGGCGCAACGAAAAAAAATAGAAGAATTGCAAAATCGCGCGCAAACGGCCCAAGTTTCGAAATAGCCCCGATCTTGTGCAAGCTCGTTGGCCGCTTCAGATCAACGACCCGGACCTACGTCGCGAAGCGCTAGTGCGATGGGGCTTGGAAGTTTGTTACGTTGAGCTTGGGCCGTTCGCCAGGGATCGTGCCGCCTTGCAAGATAAAGTGGACGCTTTCTGCGATGTTCGTAGCGTGATCGCCTATGCGCTCAATGTTCTTTGCGCAAAAAAGAAGATGCATTCCTAAGGTGATATTTCCGGGATCTTCCATCATATACGTCAGCAACTGGCGAAAAGTTGAATTATGCAGTCCATCGATGTCTTCGTCGCTTCTCCAAACCCGCAGCGCCTCTTCAACGTCGCGGTGCTCATAACTGTGAATGACGGAGCGAAGCTGCTGCAGGACCAGTTGTGTCATGTGTCTCAACTGAACAGAAATTTCATTGGCAAACGTTTTGCTTCCGATTTGTTCCGCGCGCTTGGCGATGTTGCTGGCAAGGTCGCCGATGCGCTCAAGATCGGTTGCAATCCTCAGCGCCCCGACAATCTCGCGCAGATCGATCGCGAACGGCTGACGCCTTGCAATGGTTTCGATCGCCTTGGTTTCGATTGCTCGCTCTAGTTCGTCGATGGCTCCGTCTGCGCTTTTTACGTCTCGCGCCAGGCTAACGTTCTTGCTGAGCAATGCATCCATGGCATTGCTGACCTGACTTTCGGTTCGATTGCCCATTTCAACGATTTCAGCGGCCAGCTCCCGCAAATCGTCGTCAAAGGCCAACATCGTATGCCGGGTCATAGGTTGATTCCGCTAAATAAACATGTGGACAGAGAGTCTAACGTGCTTACTTGCCATAATTCCGGCGTCCACTTGTTTGTCTAATTTTGCTCCAGGTAAACTCCACCCTGTCGGGTCAGGGGGTTGTCATGTGGATTACGCGTGAGGATGCCGTTGTAATGTATGCGAATTTCTGCCGCGCACATTACGGAT
>Ga0075419_10002144_pt1 | contig 12748 bp, 13 predicted proteins | sample SoiMetdeltSBSDD3_FD_76900 | JGI IMG/M metagenome (GOLD analysis project Ga0075419, IMG submission 76900) | Bulk soil microbial communities from a Populus tree surrounding site in Tennessee, USA - Soil MetaG P. deltoides SBSDD3 | ecosystem: Environmental > Terrestrial > Soil > Tree plantation... | reverse complement strand
CGTAGCCTGCAGGAGCGAGATACCAGCCCCGTGCCTCAGCGGGGTTGGTGTCACATTAAAAAGAGGAGCCAGACATACAGCGTGCTCAGCAGCACCGACCCCACCATCACCGGAAATCCGAGCCTAAAAAAGTCCCAGTAAGAGATGGGATAGCCGGCTTTTCTGGCCAGATCCACGATCACGACATTGGCGCTGGCGCCGATGATTGTTCCATTGCCTCCCAGACACGCTCCGAGGGCCAGCGCCCACCAGAGAGGTAGGATATCCGGTTGGTGGACCAGCGTGGTGTAGTCGGCAACGTCGGGGTGGGCTGAGCGTGCCAGATCGACGATCAGGGGGTTCATCGCGGCGACATAAGGGATATTGTCAACAATCGCAGAGAGGATGGCGGAACCCCAGAGCACTGAAAGGGTCGTGGCTGCAGGATGGCCCTGCGTAAAGGATACCAACTGACCGGCAAGGAACCGTATCACGCCGACCTTCACCAGCCCGCCTACGAGAATAAAGAGACCGATAAAAAAGAAAATGGTCTTCCATTCCACGTCCGTGAGATACGACAATTCATCCGCATCCGCCTTTTTTGCGGCATGCCCGATCAGCATGAATGCGCTCGCCCCCACCAACGCGATCGTCGCCGGCTCGAGGTGGAGCGCACCATGAATGCAAAACGCCAGGTTGATCAGCGCAAGAAGCCATACACACCGTCGCAACATCACGGGATCCTGGACGGCATCCCTGGCATTCAATTGCATCATTGCGTTGGCCTGATGAGGTGCCACCTGCATCCCACGGAAGAACAGTGTGAGACAACCGAGGAACACCGCCATGATGACCGTCACAATCGGTCCAAGGACGACGAGAAAGTCAAGGTAGCCGAGATCCGCCTTGCTGGCGATCATGATGTTGGGAGGATCCCCCACCAGCGTCGCGGTTCCGCCGATGTTCGAGGCGATGGCCTCGATGATCAAATACGGCACCGGATTGAGGCCCAGCCGCTTGGTGATCGCCAACGTGACCGGGGCCATCAACAGCACCGTCGTCACATTATCCAGCATGGCGGACAGGCCAGCGGTGACAATGGCCAACATCATGAGCAGTCGTAACGGCTTCGCTCCGGCACGCTGGGCGGACCAGATAGCGAGCACCTCGAAGAGTCCCGTTTCACGGACAATATTGACAATGACCATCATCCCAATCAGCAGAAAGACGACGTTATAATCCACGCCGAATTCATGAGAATAAAACGCTTCGTCTTGTGTTACCACACCGGACGCGATCATCAGAGCCGCGCCGGCCACCGCCACGATTGTTTTATGAATGCGCTCTGTAATGATGACCGCATAGGCCAGTCCAAAGATGAAGAGGGCGATGGAGAGCTCCGACGGATGCATTGCGCTATCTCCTATGCGTCTAGGGGCGTCGCATTATCAAGGGGACGGCCGGCTCTTGCAATGGACGCGCGGCGAGCGCTTGTGGATCTGCTGTTTCTTCTTTCATAATAGTGCTCTCGACCGCTCGATCTCAGGTTTGTACCAGGAGAGGACACGTCATGTCTGCGTTGTCACGACAGCACATCGAACAATTAGTCACTGGTTCACATTGGAACCCCCTGGCTATTCTTGGGCCTCACAAGAGCCAGCAGAATGGCGTCCCTGCTTTGGTCATTCGAAGCTTTTTGCCAGAGGCCCGGGAAGCGGTGGTGTTGACTCAAGCCTCTGCCGAACTGGCATTTCCCATGGCCCGTGTACACGAGTCCGGTCTCTTCGAGGCGGTCCTGCCGCCTGCGCCGGCACCGGCGCATTATCGTCTTCGCGTGGTCGATCACGCGGGCCGGCTTTCCGAGCGGTATGATCCGTATGCCTTCTCCCCGCTCCTTTCAGACTTCGATTTACATCTGTTTGCTGAAGGCACGTTTTTCAAAGCCTATGAGACACTCGGAGCACACGTGCGCAAGATAGACGGCATCACAGGAATCCACTTTGTTGTCTGGGCACCGAACGCAGGCCGAGTGAGTGTGGTGGGCGATTTCAATCAATGGGATGGTCGGCGGCATCCCATGACGAATCGCGGAGCAACCGGCCTCTGGGAACTCTTCATTCCCGGGCTCGAGGACGGCACCTTATACAAGTATGAGATCCGACCTCGCGGCCGCGACGGTGTTCTGTTGAAAGCGGACCCCTATGCCGTCGCCTCTGAGCTGCGACCCAGAACTGCATCAGTCGCACGGGACATCTCAGCCTATCGGTGGAACGATCAGGCGTGGATGGAGGGCCGGCGTGACCAAAATCCGCTCGAGCTACCCGTCGCCATCTACGAAGTCCATCTCGGCTCGTGGATGCGCATTCCGGAAGAGCATAATCGCTGGATGACGTATCGGGAGCTGGCCACAAAGCTCATCCCGTATGTGAAAGATATGGGATACACCCATGTGGAGCTCATGCCGGTGACCGAACATCCGTTCGACGCCTCCTGGGGCTACCAAGCGACCGGGTATTTTGCGGTGACAAGCCGCTACGGCACTCCGGAAGACTTCATGGCTTTCGTCGATGCGGCGCATCAAGCAGGAATCGGTGTCTTGATGGATTGGGCTCCCGCCCATTTTCCGGACGATGCACATGGTCTCTCCCAGTTCGATGGCACCCATTTGTACGACCATGCCGATCCTCGTCTCGGCTACCATCCGGACTGGCATAGCCGCATTTTTAATTACGGGCGTGTCGAGGTGCGGAATTTTCTGTTGAACAGCGCACTCTCCTGGTTAGACCGCTATCACATCGACGGGCTTCGTGTGGACGCAGTCGCCTCCATGCTCTATCTGGATTACGGACGCAAAGCGGGTGAGTGGATTCCCAATCAGTTCGGTGGACATGAAAATCTCGACGCCGTGCTTTTTTTGAAAGATTTAAATGTCCTTGTTCATCGGGACTTCCCGGGCGCCATGATGCTGGCCGAGGAATCCACGTCTTGGGCAGGAGTTTCTCGACCGACCTATACTGGCGGCCTCGGGTTCACCTTCAAGTGGAACATGGGATGGATGCACGACATGCTGGAATATTTCAGTCACGATCCTGTGCATCGGATCTACCATCAAAACCAGCTGACCTTCGGATTACTGTATGCCTTCAACGAAAACTTTATGCTCCCGCTTTCGCATGACGAGGTCGTACACGGCAAGGGATCGCTGATCAATAAAATGCCCGGTGACGAATGGCAGCAGTTTGCCAATCTACGCGCACTGTACGGTGTCATGTACGGTCATCCGGGGAAGAAGATGCTCTTCATGGGCGGCGAATTCGCCCAACGGAACGAATGGACCCATGACCACAGTCTCGACTGGCACCTGCTTCAGTACGGGTTCCATCGAGGAGTGCAAAACCTGGTACGGGACCTCAACCGGCTCTACAGGTCCGAGCGCGCTCTCCATGCCGTCGACCATGATTGGCAGGGATTCCAGTGGGTGGATTTTCATGACGCGGCGAACTCCATCATCGCATTCTTGAGGAAAGCTCAACACCCAGATGAGCAGATCCTCTGCGTGTGCAACTTCACTCCTGTTCCGCGGTATGACTATCGAATCGGCGCGCCTCATGAAGGGTTCTATCGGGAACTCCTCAACACCGATGCCTCCCTGTACGGTGGGAGCAACATGGGCAATGGAGGCGGCGTCCATGCGCACAGGGACCCATGCCACGGTTTTCCTTGGTCACTGCAACTCACATTGCCACCGCTGTCGGTGACCTTTCTCAAACCCGGCTGAAGTATTTCGTAGGAGCGTGAAGAGAATTACCAGGAACGGAAAGGACCGCAATCCAGATGGATGAAGTGTGCGCGAGGATAATAACCTACCCCGCCATATCCTAGTTTCAAGGCAGCCTGTCTGATCTCACGCGGCCATACTCCAGGGATGAAAAAGTCGACGGCTTGGCCCTCGACGTGCAAACTATGCCGGGCGGCCCGACGGCTTCGTTTCACCAAGATGGCATTGTATTCCGGAGAACGATAGCCGGAAATGACGTGAATCTCACCTCCCCCTCCAAGCGTTTTCTGTACAAGATTAAGGTGTTCGATGACGCGAGGATCCATGGCGGCCACTTCGCCGGTATGATGACAGCGGAGTATGTGGTTGAGGTCGTCCAACGCAGCCAGATCGTAGTGTCCTCTTTCATCACGATACCGAACTCGCAACCGCTCATCCGTGTGCACGTTATACAATGACAGTTCGCCCTCGGGTAACGCCTCCGCCTCTGCGCGAAGCAGAGTGGGGGTCAACATACGAGCGCTCCAGAGGAGGACACTGGCCACCGAAGTTTTCAAAACTGTTCGTCTCGTCCACGACCAATCGGAAGCTGACACGGTAACGCTCCAGAAAAAAGGACGACTCAGCGGGTCTACGTACGTAAGTCGAGAGGCTTGTATCAAATGGGCCGTCCCAGGTCAACCAAGTTCTCTTCTCCTCGAACTCCCGCAATTGACCACTTCGCTGATTACCGGCTCACAAAGACTGTATACTTCCCTAAGGAACTCTTTTTCTAAAACTCCTGGACAGTACACGAGCAATAACGTGAGTGAGCGGTGGACTCGAGAGACATTTCCCGCTAGACAGGTCAGAGGAAGACGGGTAATATCACGTCACTCATAAGGAGCCATGGGCATGGCAACCATTCTGGTGATCGATGATGAGGATTCGATCCGACACTTGTTGAAGGACGTGTTGGAGAAGGCCAAACATCGGGTCCTTGAGGCGCGTGACGGACGGGAAGGGTTGACCCTCTATCAGAACAACCAGATCGATCTCGTGCTCATGGATATTTTGATGCCTGGCACTGACGGGTTGGAAGCCACGCTGCAACTGACACGCGAGTACTTGGACGCGAAAATCATCGCGATGACCGGTGCGCAGGGCGACCGCAACTTCCTCGACGTGGCCAAACTGTTCGGGGCGCGCCGTGTCTTCGAAAAGCCCTTCGACTTGAATAAGATGGTTGAAGCGGTCAACGAAGAACTCGCCAGATAATCCCGTCTCTCTTACTCCCACCCGACCGGATCGTACCCGCGCTCTTTCAAACATCGCTGCACGAACTCCTTGTAGGCCTGGCTGGGAGGCGAGCGTCTGAACAGGCCCCGAAGAAAACCCGCCGTCGCGCCACTGGCGGCCCCGACCATGGCGCCGCGGCCGGCATGGCCGACGACCGCTCCTCCAACCGCACCAGCCGCTGACCCCACTGCTCCACCCCCGGCCGTGTTCCCCGCGACTTGCCCGGCCTTCCCCCGGCTTGGTGTCGCTCCGGCATCCTTGGCCATCTGGCTGCATTCTTCGACCGCCTCATCTGCAGCGTCTCGGCCCATGTCCTTGTAGTGCTGGTTTGGATACAAAATGGGTCTTGGAGCGCAAGAGGCAAGAAAGATTGCCACAAGGAGCCACCTGCTGACGAGACTGCTCATCTCCCCCGCAATCCGTCCAGTCACGCGTGTCGGCCACCGCCCGTAAGTTCTTTGCGCACGAGGCCACGCATCATGGCCGGATCCTGATACGCCACCTCACTCAGCGCATCCATTAGATGGAGGCTTTTTGCAGCGGCGAGGTCCTTGGCTTTGGAATAGTTCTTGGCACTGAACCGGGCAACGGCGGGCTGGCCATTGACGACCTGACAAGCCAGTACTTCTTCACCCACCTCCAGTGTTCCACCCTGTTCGACAAGCGATTTTGCCTCCGCAGTAGAAATGCCGTGCAGTCGGGCGAATTCATCCAGGCCGCCCGTTTCAACGAGACGGCCGTCCGGCATGATACACAGCCGCTTGAAGTGAGGCGACCAATCCTTTCGAAAGTCGATGTACTTCACATCGCCCCCCTTGGCAACTGCACGGTCGAGGGTGCGGTAATCCAGACCTAAGTTTTTTTGGGCCAGTTTCTGCTTCAATTCCTCAGGCAACGTCCGGTACAACACGTCCTTGGCGGCCGCCTCCAGGGAAATCGATCGGGCGCGCGCCGTCTGTTCGGCTTCAGCGAACTGCATCACATCCAACACGAACGTCTGCTTGGGCATGCTGTCAGCATCGCCCAGTACGCAGGCGAACAACCCGCGGGTGAGAAGGCCGCTTTGTTGGGGATAGACGTAGGTCCCGCCCTCTTTCAACAACTGACTCATACTCTCAAGCGGCACATCATAGCTCTCCGAAAGCACTTTCGCATGTGTCGGCAGGTCTTCACTCACAGTCATGGCACAGACGGTCACATTGCCGGGCGCATCAAACTCCGAGTAGTCTTCCACGATGTTGTAGAGCACCGCGGCTTTGGGCTTGTCAGTCTTCTTCTTAATTTTGAACATCGCTCGCTCCGGTTCCCTTGGTTCACCCGTGCCGTTTCAGATGCCGATACGGCGGGAAGGTCATCAGTCGGCGATCCTCGACAGGACCTCCGATGGTGAAGTGATAGAGTGATTGAAGGCTCAACCCCTTCACAGCCACAATCTCATGGACGGGGTCGTCAAAAAAACATCCGATGCCGGTGGCCCGCACGCCCGCCGCTTCCGCTTCGAGGTACAGCACTTGCCCGAGTAGGCCAGATTCCCAAAACAGTCGTGGATACCACCATGCGCCTCGTCCCCGCAACACCCCCTCGAACTCAGCCACCATGCCCAGAGAAAAAGCACTGTCCCCGGCAATGTCCTGATGACAGCTTACTTGGACGGCGAGTTTCCTGGCATCGCCTTCCAACAGCCAATACAGCGGGAGGTCCTCCGGACACCCGGGCGCAAGCTGCCACGTGAGTTCTGCATTCATCGCCCCTTGAAGCAAGGCCACTTTGGTGGGATCACGGACGAGGAAATACAGTCCGGGAGGGAGGCCATCGATGCGATGGACGAAAAGCATCAGATGAACCGCCGGACCGTATGGCCAGCAATCCCAGGGCATCGGGCGAGCCATTTGCGCCGATTCCACACGGGGCATGACCCGATTGAGCATGTGAAAGAACGTCGCAGCGGATAGGGAGGTCGCCGCATCGAACGCAACAGCACTGCGTCGCTGCCGAATCAGCTGCCCTGCGGACACATGGCCATCCAAGGCAGACCCGTCGCTCGAGATCTGGGGAGGTGCAAGCTCGATGGTCACCTCGTCCGCCTGCGTCTTCCACGTGGCCTCGGCTGCCGTATCGATGATGTCCCAATGCACACCATGCTCATGGCTCAACCGGTTCGCTTTTCCCATCCATGTGGTCTTCACCACCTGCTTGACGGTGGGTGGATCAAGATATAAGGGGACAGGAGGACGACGGGAGTCCTGTACTCTTGGCCAGATGGCCAGAAGACAATCGGGATGCTCGCGTTCCCCATCTGCGAAATCTTCTGCCCGCTGGGTTCCCAGCAACGTCGCCACGGTGTGTTGATCGCATCCGTCCAGTAGAACTGCCTGCCACCCCAAGGTCGAAGCGGCAATGCGCGCCGTCCCGATCGCGTGTCCCACATCATGATGACAGTACCGGAACGCCCGTTCACCGTACTTCCAAGCCTCTCGCCAGTGTACCGATGTCAGTCCGATTAGAAAGGTATGAGCAGGAAACGAACGAAGCAATGACGACAACGCGTCGCCCGACATCTCCGCCCGCAGCTCCAGCGCATGTTCCTTCGGTGCATAGTGATATAACCCGGGCCGCGCGCTAAGGCCCTCGATAAAAGGCAGTGCCACATACCCTTCGGTCGGGTGGAGATTTCCGGAAGAGGGGTTACTGCGCAATGCCCATTCCGATTCCCCTGCCCGCTTCCAAGCAGAGAGGGCCAATGCAAACTCAAAGAATCTCGAAAGACTGCCCAGCGTCACGGGATGAGGCGAGACTCCCTCCGGTACGAAAATCGCGGAATACGGCGGCGAGACGGGAACCTGCTCAGGGCTGAGCAGCGGCAAGGCCGTCAATTGCGTTCCTTCATACCGACGGAAGGGATCAGGCTGGTTGGCCCAGTCCAGATGGCCCAGTGCGCGCGCATACCGATTGAAATGATGTTTCGTTTGTAGATGATACCGGATGATCTGATCGACGGGATCGGTCCTCTCTTCTGTTGACCGATTGCCTTCCATACCGTGCCGTCCAGTGTACAAAGCCACCTTGAGAAAAGTAAACGAAGCGCGCTGAGTTGCGGATGGCGCTTGCGCAACGTTACACTCGACCCGTTGCCGTCCGACGGTGGGAGCGCCTCATGCAATTCGACGCCGCACTAGCGGCACAAGCCGCATTTCACAACGCCCAAGGCGAACTGGGCGCGGACTGGGAGAGCGCCGTGGCACTCGAAGAGGCTTTTTCCTCCCAGGCAGGCAGCGCGGCCAGAGACGCATATAACGCCCTCTTGCATCTGGCGCAGCGCTATCCAAACGCCCACTCCTTTCAAGCGTTTTGTATCTATATTACGTGGCAACAGGTCACGGAAGAAACCCTCGCTTGCCACTTTCACACCGGTCTCCGGCTGTGCGAGCACTTTCTGGCCTCAATCGACGGGAAAAAAGGTGAAGACATCGAGCAGATCTGTGAGTTGCGGGAGTCGTTTCGGGCGGGATTAGGAATGGAAGAAGAGGACGATTTGCAAGCGGAATACAGGCGAGACACGCCCAAGGGCGGTGATTAGCATGGCGGAGAGTCATAAGCACCGTGCGAGAATTTTTCTTCATCGAGGAGACCTCCCACAGGCAAGAGCAGCCTGGGAGGCAGCGGTGCTGGATGATCGTCAGGCGGACAATCTAGAGGAGCTGTCGAATTCGCTCGGCAATCTCGGCAACGCCTGCGCGCTCAGTCAGGATTACGACGCCGCAGAGCGATGTTACCGCGAAGTGCTGGATATCCAGCGCACGCAACGCAACACCCATGCGATTGCACATACGCTCGTCAATCTCGGCAATCTATACATCGGAACGGGACATCCCGAACAGGCACGGCCGTACTATCTGGAGGCCCTCGACTTGCTTCACACAGTGAACGACCACCGGGCACTCGGCATCCTGTACAACAATCTCGCCCTTCAGGAGGCACGGGAGCAGCAGTGGACGCAAGCGATCGAGGCGTTTAATCGGGCCCTCAGCTACCACCGCATGGTCGGCAACGAAGAAGGCTTGGCCGTCACCTACAGCCAGATGGGCCGCTGTTTTCTCGACCAAGGAGATCTGGCGAGTGCCGAAGGGTGCTTGAACAACGGTTCGGAACATTATATTAAGCTGGGCGCCGAAGTCGGAGAAGCTGCGGTGCTGCGGGTATTGGCAGAAATCTACAACCGGCGCGGAGATCTTGTATCCGCAGTCCGTTGCCTCGAACGGACGGTGCGCATTGCGACCACGTATGCGCTGCCGGATCTGCCGAGGGATTCCCACGAACTCGATCGACTCAAAGGGCTCGCGACCCAGCTTCAGCCTGAGGCGGAATGATCAACACAGAGCCACGTGTTACGCGAGCGGATTGCCAGACGGGCGAAAAATTAACACATTCATCATCTCGCCTTAACGCGAATCACGCATTGTCTGCAAGCAAACCAGCTACAATGAGGTGAACTCCCTAAGATGATCTTCGCTGATCTTGCTTGAGATCTTCTCTGCACAATTTCCTCTCTTACTGGACACCCGTTCATTCTCTGCTACTTTGGAAACGTCACGATTGCGCACCTCCTGTTGGCGTGCACACAAGCCGACAAAGGTTCAACCGGATGCTGAATGACGCCACTTTCGCTGGCAGCCCGTATCGCCTTCGCGTTGCTCGTGTTCATCATGGCGATTCCGTGCCAGGCCGACGAAGTCACCCCTCATTTGACTGTGGGAACGCAGGAGATCAGTTTAAGCGCCGGCTACTTACTGCCTCACCGGTTGACGACCGAGCACACCACAAAACAAAGCGGTCCAGCCTTGATGCCATCGTGGGCGATGGTATTGACGGATCCCATCGGCAAGAGCTTCTATCGCGGACAACTGTTGCTTGGCGCCGAAATCGTGTATATCCAGTTTCAAGAGCCCTTCCTCACCCACGGCGTTGGCTTCACCCCCAAAATCAAATACATGTTCGAAGGGACTGGTCGCCTCAGACCGTACATCGAATTTGCCGGTGGTCCCTTTTATACCGATCTCGGCGGGCGTATTCCGGAAGAGTCTTCGCGCTTCAACTTCATTCTCACCGCCGGTGGAGGCCTTTCCTGGTTCTTTACGTCCCAATTTTCCTTCAACGTCGGCTACCGGTTTCATCACATTTCCAACGCCGGCACCCGGATGCCCAACCTGGGGCTCAACTCCAGTCTGCCGTTCGGAGGCTTCTCATTCTACTTTTAGGAGCATATCGTGAACCCTGATACACTTCGTCGCCTGACGCTTCTGTGTTGCGCTACCGTCTCGCTTCTGACAACCGCTACCGGCTGCAGTCGGTGGATCGAAATGGCGCCTCTCTCGGAGACGCAGGACCCGGGCGCTCAGCAGATCGCTCGCGACGAACAGGTGCCGCTCATCATTGATGTGATCCGCACGACGAGGAACGGCTCTCCTCAGAATACGTCCGCCGAGACGCAGCAACGGATCCTCAGCTCGCTGGCTGAGCTCGGCCTCTTCTCACACTTGTCTTCCGGCCATGACGGATCGGCATCGAACGATAAAATCGTGAGGGCGAAGATTCTCCTGAGCGAAACGATCGATCCTCATGCCGGCGGCGCCGCCTGGAAAGGCATTGTCATTGGTGCATCCATGTATACCTTGACTCCCTTCCTTCCGCTGGAATATGGGTATGCAGCCCGCGTCTCGCTCGAACTGGAGCGGTGGGACGGGCAGCTCAAACGATACGAAGGTCAGTCGTCCGGCACAGCCCGCTATCAGCTCTTCGGTGCCACCCCGATCATGATCGAGGAACTCAAGGGCCATGTCACGGAGACCTGCCTGAATGAACTGGCCAGACAACTTGTTCATGATACAGCCTTCTATACCGCAAGCAGCGCCCCCGTCTCACACTCCGACATTCGCACGGTCTCGATCAGACGGCGCAGCCCCCAGATCCCTGATGCCTCATCTACCCCGATTCCCGTAACAGTTTCTGCCCCCGCTGATCGGTAATCAGCGCCCTTCGCTATGGATTTTCGTCTGGCTCATCGGAAAGCGCCGATGATATGATGCCCCTGCCGGAGGCATGCGATGGACCTCGACTCATTTCGTCGAATGGTGTCTAAGAACCCCAAGGGGTTTCTGGGACGGTACGGCCTCGGCAACAAAATCTTGCAGGAGGGCGGAAGTCTAGAGGAAGCGGTGGAACATCTCCGCGTCGCCGTCCAGCTGGACCCGCTCCATGTCGCCTCGCACCTGGCGCTGGGACGAGCGCTGATCGGCTTGAAACGCTCAAACGAGGCGAAACCAGTTCTGCAGGCCGGAATTGAAGCCGCCACCTCCGGGCGATCCAACGGCGGCCGCGATCTCGTTCCCGAGATGGACGCCTTGCTACGTTCCCTAGGCTGAAGGGCGATTGATCATGCATCTCGAAACCGCGAAAGAGCGCATCGATTCCGCTATCACCCAATATGGACCACATGCCGGGCCTGCCATTGACTTGGTCATGAATGAGGTCCGCTCGGATCTTGGAGCGAAGGCCTTCAATGAGCTGGTTGAAGAGTTCGACCTCGAGCTTTTGTATAACATTGCTCCCCTCGAATCGGATCACTCGAGTAGCTAGTGCGCGAGCAGGCTGTCCCTACAAGGGTTCTCCAACACGCCATCACTAACTGAACCGCTTCGCCCCAAGGCACTTCCATGTCCAGACAGGAAGAACCGAACGATCCCTGATGCCTCTGATTTGGTGCGCAATCTCCGGCCATGGCTACGGACACGCTGCCCAGGTCGTTCCTGTTCTCAACGAACTCGGACGAGAGATTCCCAATCTGACCGTCCTGCTACGAACAACCGTCTCCGCCTCGTTCTTTCACGATCGGCTGACGATCCCCTGGACCCTGCAATCCGTTCAGCAAGACGTTGGGTGTATTCAAAACGGACCATTGGACATCGACATACCCGCTACGTGGAACGCCTTGGATGAATTTCACGCCGGCTGGGATGCGCGTGTCGCGGTTGAAGCGAAGGCAATGAAGATGGCGGCTCCCGCTATCGTTCTGGCTGATACGCCGTATTTGGCCGCTTCTGCCGCCAAGCAAGCGGGAATTTCCAGTGCGGTGGTCGCAAGTTTCACCTGGACCGACGTGCTTGACTGTTTTACGGACCCCCAGTCACCTCACCATCACACCATACTCGCAGCCGTGCAGAAGGCGTATGGTGATGCCGACGTTGGATTGCGGATCGCGCCGGGTCTTCCTATGATTGGTGTGAAACGGGTTCATGACATCGGAGTGATTGCCGAACCGGCGCCATCAAGACCTGAAGAGCTTCGTTCCTGTCTCAAACTGAAGAACAGCGAGCGCCTGGTGTTGGTGGGTTTTGGAGGCATTCCGCTCAACGCCTTGCCATGGCATGCCATGGAGGAGTTGCAGGGTTATCATTTCATCGTTGATGGTGCCCCGGCGCCTGCATCCTCACGCGTGCATCCTTTGTCGGCCCTCCCCTTCTCCTTCAAGACGGTGCTTGCCTCGGCGGATCTAGTCATGACCAAACCTGGTTATGGAACGATCGTCGAAGCGGTCGCCCTTGGCTTGCCTGTTATCTATGTGCGTCGATTCAACTTTGCTGACGAAGGCTCTCTGGTTGACTTTTTGCTCCGGCACGGCTGCGGGCACGAGCTGAGCCGCGAGGACTTCTTCTCCGG
>Ga0075419_10002143_pt1 | contig 12760 bp, 13 predicted proteins | sample SoiMetdeltSBSDD3_FD_76900 | JGI IMG/M metagenome (GOLD analysis project Ga0075419, IMG submission 76900) | Bulk soil microbial communities from a Populus tree surrounding site in Tennessee, USA - Soil MetaG P. deltoides SBSDD3 | ecosystem: Environmental > Terrestrial > Soil > Tree plantation... | reverse complement strand
GGCTATATCGCCGAAGTGGATTTGATTCGGATCAGGTTGCAGATGGTCGATTTCCAATCGCAGGTGATCCAATCCTTGCAGGAGGCGGAATCGGCTCGCGGCGATCTGCGACAACTCTTGCGCCTCTCTCCGGCGACCACCGTCGAGTTAACGACGGATTTGGAATTCCGCCGCATCGATCCGGAAATTGCAAAACTGCGGGTCGCGGCGATCGACGTGCGTCCAGACCTGCGTTCCAAGCGCTTTACCTACTCCCAACGGGAAGCCGATCTCCGACTGGCCCAAGCCTATCGTGTGCCCGATGTGACGGTGGGAGCCGGTTACGCCATCCAAGGCTCACTCGGTCCTGATAATCCGCAGCAGTGGGCGCTCAACCTCGGATTGCCCGTGCCGCTGTTCAACCGAAATCAAGGCGGGATCAGACAGGCGGAAGTCGCGGTTCAGACGGCGGAAGCCGACTTGAATAAGAGTGTGAACGTAGTTGAGAATGAAGTGGAAGTCGCTTACAGGAATCTACTGCAGAGCCGGCGGCTGGTCGAAGCGTACGTGGGCGGAGTATTAGAAGATGCGCGCGCCACCTTCACGATCGTGGAACGGGCCTATGAACGGGGCGGTGCTACCATTCTCGATCTGCTCGATGCCGCACGGACGTCGCGAACTATTCAACAAAACTATATCGAAGCGTTGTTCAATTATCAGCGGAACGTCCTTCAGTTGGAATCAGCGGTCGGCCAAGAGATCGCATCATGACTGCACAAGGTAGGACTGAACCTGAGGGGTCGATGGATCAGCCTTTGGAAGAGGCGTGGGTCCGCATCCTTTCGCTCAAGGGCGCCCACGTCGCCTGCGTCCTGGCGATCATCGCTCTGGTTGGCTGCGGAAAGGGAGATCAGCCGGCCAACTCTGACGCCGCCACTCCTCCGCACGCGAAATCGGGTGCCGCTCCCTACGAGGGTGTCTCGCGCGTGGAAACCGGCATCGTGGATTACAGCGGATCGCAGCAGGATCTTGCCCTATCCGGCAAGATGGCTTATGGGGAAGATCGCTATTCGAAAATTTCCTCGCCGCTGCAGGGTCGGGTGGTCGAAGTCCGTGCCCATCTGGGCGATCGCGTGAAGGCCGGAGCGGTTCTTCTGGTGGTCGACAGTCCGGACATCGCGCAGGCCTACTCGGAATTCGTGAAGGAAGACTCTGAGCTACAGTATGCCACCCGTTCGCACGAGCTGGCGAAAGATCTGTACTCGAATAAGGCACTTCCGCTCAAGGATCTGAAGCAGGCCGAAAATGAATTGGTGAAGGCCAGGGCCGAGTTCCGTCGGGCGAAGGAACGCTTGTTGTCCTTGCGTATTCCGGCAGAAGAAGTGAATAAGCCTCTCGACAAACAACAGATCACCTCCCGTTTCGAGATGAAAAGCCCTTTGACGGGAATCGTCGTCGAACGCATGGTGACACCCGGGCAGTCGGTTGGAGGGGACGCCAACCAGGTGTTGTTTACTGTTGCCGATCTTGACATGCTGCAAGTCGTGGCTGATGTCTATGAACGCGACCTGGCTCTAGTCAAGGAGGGGCAGTTTGCCAAGGTCAAAGTCGAGGCGTACCCCGATGTCGACTTTCCCGCCACCGTGGCGGCGGTTGGCGACGTGGTCGATCCGGCCAGCCGGACGATCAAGCTACGGGCCTGGGTGAACAATCCGGATCATCGTTTGAAGCCGGAAATGTTCGCCCGGTTGCACATTCAGGTTGGCGACTCGACGCGCATCCTCGTCGTACCGAAAGAAGCTGTCTTGGAGTCCGACGGCAAACAATTTGTCTTCGTCGTTGAGGAGGCTAACCGCTACATCAAGCGGGAGGTCAAGGTGGCCAACTTTACGCCCGACCAGATGCGCGTCCTCGACGGATTGACACCTGGTCAACGGATCGTGACCAAGGGCGCCGTATTGATCAAAGGCCAAGAAGTCAAAGGCGGCTGACGGAGTGTCTCCTTCCTATCGCTGTAATCCCCCGGGTCCGATGAATTGATGATCGCGCGTCTCGTCGAGATATCTCTCGTCCAGCGTGTTTTGCTCTGCGCCTTAGGGCTTACGCTTCTGTTTGGCGGGCTGTACTCTTTCCATTTACTCGACATCGTCGCGTATCCCGATCCATCGCCGCCGATGGTGGAATTAATCACGCAGAACCCCGGATGGTCGGCGGAGGAAATCGAACGGCAAATCACGATTCCGATGGAGGTGGCGCTGACCGGCATGCCCGGTCTGACCGACATCCGCTCGCTCTCCATCTTCGGTTTGAGCGACATCAAGGTCTACTTCGACTTCGGCACCGATATTTTCCGTGACCGTCAAGAAGTACTCAACCGCCTTGCTTCTGTCGACTTTCCTGTCGGCGTTCAACCGGTGCTTTCACCCTGGTGGGCCATCGCCGAAATCTATCGGTATGAGCTCACGGGCGATCCGGGCGTGAATCTGACCGAACTCAAGACCATCCAGGATTGGCAGGTGCGGCGGGCGTTCCGGCGCATCCCCGGCGTCATTGACGTCACCGCCTTCGGCGGCACGACGAAAGAATTCCACGTGGATATCGACCCGGGAAGATTGATCAGCTATGGCGTGAGCCTCTCCCAAGTCATGACTGCCTTACAGAACAGCAATGCAAACGTCGGAGGGAACTATCTCACGTTGGGAGCCCAGAACTACAACGTGCGGGGGGTCGGTCTGATCAACAGCATTGAAGACATTGAAAACGTGATGGTGGCGCAAAAGGACGGCACGCCGATATATGTCAAAACGCTCGGCCAGGTCAAAGTGGGCAGCCGTATCCGTCTGGGAAAAGTCGGCATCGACGAGCGGGATGACGTCGTGGAAGGCGTCGTGCTGCTCCAACGCGGCTACAAGGCCCTCCCGGTGCTCGACAAAGTCCGTGAGAAGATGGATGAGCTCAATGAGTGGAAATTACCTGCAGGGGTCAAGATCCGGACGTTTTATGATCGAACGACGCTGATCCATACGACCGTCGAAACAGTCACGGACATCATGATCAGCGGGATGGTGTTGGTCTTCGTGCTGCTGTATGCGTTTTTGGGCAATCTCCGGGCGGCCGGCATTGTCGCGCTCACCATCCCTCTGTCGCTTCTCTTTACCTTTGCGATGATGGTGCTGGTGGGCCAGTCGGCGAACCTGATTTCCCTCGGCTCGATCGATTTCGGCATCATCGTGGACGCGACACTCATCATGGTCGAGAGCATCTTCTTCCACTTAGCTCATGCGAAGACGCCAGGCCTGACCGTGCACCAGCAAATCGTGCGCGCGGCACGCCAGGTCGGGCAGCCCATATTCTATTCGACGGCCATCATTGTGGTGGCCTTCATTCCACTGTTCACGATGACCGGGGTGCCGGGGAAAATTTTTGCCCCCATGTCTATTACCTATGGCTTTGCCTTGCTCGGCGCGCTGTTAATGGCCTTTACGCTTGCCCCCGTGCTGTGCTCCTTCCTGTTGATGGGGCCGATCAGAGAGCACGATACGATCGTCGTCAAGCCGCTGAGAAAGCTGTATCAACACACGCTCGAGTGGGCGCTCGATCACCGGAAAGTAGTCGTTGCCCTGGCCGCCTCCCTCCTCGTCGTGACCCTCGTGGCGCTGCAGTTTCTTGGCGGTGAATTCATGCCTGCGTTAGAAGAAGGCAATCTCTGGGTGCGCGCCACCATGCCGGTCGATATCTCGTTCGACCAGGCGGCCCGGCTCACCAGCGACATCAGGGGAATGTTCCGGGAGTCTCCGGAAGTGACGACGGTCGTCTCTCAACTCGGACGGCCCGATGACGGCACCGACCCCACGAGTTTTTTTAACGCGGAATTCCTTGCCAACCTGAAGCCTCAAGCGCAGTGGCGCAGAGGGCTGGGCAAGGATGACCTGGTTGAAGAGATCGAGAGTCGGCTCAAGACGATCCCAGGGGTGATCTTTAATTTTTCTCAGGTCATTCAGGACAACGTCGAAGAGGCGATGTCCGGCGTCAAAGGTGAAAACTCGATCAAGCTGTTCGGGGCGGATTTGAAAACGATGGAAACGCTGGCCGGGGACATCGAAAAGGCCATGCATCAGGTGCGAGGGGTCAAAGACTTGGGCATTTTCCGCCTGCTCGGTCAACCCAATTTATTGATTAAGGTCGATCGGCAGGCGAGCGCCCGCTACGGCTTACAGGTGGCCGATGTCAATGCCGTTGTGCAAGCGGCAATCGGAGGTCAGGCCGTGACGCAGGTGTACGAAGGCGAGCGCTTGTTTGATCTCGTCGTTCGATTTCTCCCCGAATATCGGCAGGACGTCGAGGCCATCAGCAACATTTTGGTGAGTACACCGGACGGCGCCCGCATTCCCTTAAAGCAGGTCGCCACGATCGCCAGTCAAACCGGAGCCTTTATCATTTATCGCGAAAACAACGAGCGGTATATCCCGATCAAATTCAGCGTTCGAGACCGGGATCTGGAAAGTACCGTCGAGGAAGCCCAGGCGCTTCTTGCGAAGCGCATTACGCTGCCTGAGCGGTATCGCATGGAGTGGGCCGGCCAGTATGATCAATTGAAGGATGAGCAAAAGCGGCTGGCTAAAATCGTGCCGCTCAGCCTCTTGTTGATCCTCTTCTTGCTCTACATTACCTTCGACTCGCTCAAGAATGCCCTGTTGGTCCTTTCGGCGGTGCCCTTTGCGTTGATCGGAGGCGTCATCGCGCTGGTCGCGACTCACACGAACTTTAGCATTTCGGCGGCGGTGGGTATTATTTCCACCTTGGGGGTAGCAATCCTGGGCGGGGTCTTACTGATCTCACGCATAGAAGACGGCCGGATGGCGGGACTGAACCTTCGCGAGGCCATCATCCAGGCGGCTGCCGTACAAATGAGACCGATTCTGATGGCCACGATCGGCGCGGCGATCGGACTGCTGCCCGCAGCCGTGGCGACGGGTATCGGTTCTCAGGCCCAAAAGCCTCTGGCCAGGGTGGTCGTCGGTGGGATGCTCACAGCCGCCTTCTTGATTCTGGTGGTGTTGCCGGTGTTATATGAAATGGTACATCGGCGAACGGGCCACGACGAATAACAAAAGAGGATGATTGTGGACGCGAGATTGAAATGGATGTCGGTCACAGCCGTCGTGATCGGGTTGGGTCTAGGTACCGGCGAACCCCAACTGTTTGCACAATCAGGCCAACGCGGCCTGACTGTTCCCGTGCAAATTCCTTATGAAATGCCGCCCCCGTTTCAGGAGACTTCCCCTGCGGTCAGCGTCCCTCCCAATGCCAAGCCTCTGACTCCCGAGGAGCTCCAACGAGCGGAATCCCTGCTGCCGATGCTGGAGGGGAAGCAAGAATTCTGGGCGATGGGGGAGTTTGTCCACCTGGGGGAGCCGAGTGTACCTGTGCTTGTCAAAGCCTTGACCATGCCTGGGCCGAGGACTCGCTATAATGCAATTGAGACCCTCTCGATGTTGAATGCGGCCTCGGCTGTCCCCGCGTTGATTGCGTCCGCAAAGAACCCGAACGAAATTCCTCGCGTCCGGGAACATGCGCTGCGCGTGGCGATCCGCCTGGACCCCTCGAAGACGCCGGAGGCTATCCAGGCAATGGCAAGTGATCAAAATTCTTCGATCAGGAAGGCAGCGGCTTTCGGCTCGCGTTATGTCCGTGATAAAGCGGTCGTGCCGGTGCTCATCGGAATGATCGCTGATGATGAACGCTTTGTCGCTCTGTCCGCTGTCCAATCGCTCTGGATCCTGACGCTGCATGAGACCGAATTCCACGATTGGGAGGTGTCCACGAAAGCCGATCGCCAGGAATGGATGCAGGAGTGGACGGAATGGTGGTCCGCACAGAAGGAGACCTTTCAGATTCCCGAGCCTCGGCGACGCTCGTGATAATTGAGGTAGATCGGACGCCGTAACCATTTGCTGCAGCTATCTTCCAACAGGTTGCGGCTCCAAAAAATGGTGTGTTATACGTCATGCAAGGCATGACCTAAGAGGCTGTAACGAGGCGAATGTCATGGCTGTCCTCCCGATTGCAAAACTGGGTAATCCCGTCCTGCGTAAAATTGCGGCTTCGGTAGACCTGCGCGAGATACGCACGAGGGAGTTCCAGCAGCTCATCGATGACATGTACGAGACCATGTTGGAAGAGCCGGGCATCGGTTTGGCGGCGCCCCAAGTCTCGAGGTCCATCCAACTGGTAGTCATGGCCTGCGAAGGTGAAGGCGGGTTCCCCACGACCACGCTGATTAATCCGACGATTATCTATTATGGTCCGCAGCAGGTTGAAAACTGGGAAGGATGTTTGAGCCTGGACGGCTTACGCGGAAAAGTGACGAGACCGGCCCTCGTGCGGGTGAAGGCGTTGGACAGAGACGGCAAGCCACTCGAGATCGAAGCTGACGGCCTCTATTCGGTCTGTATCCAGCACGAGATGGACCATCTGATCGGGAAAGTGTTTGTTGACCGGATGACGGATCTGTCTACGCTTACCCAGCTAAATGAGTTCGACAAGTTCTGGCGGAAAGAGCCTACCCCTGTCATCTGAGCCATCCTTCGATCGATCGCTGTGAAAACACTATTGCGAGTCCTCCAGTATCTTCGCCCACATCGCTCGATGGTCATCGGCACCTTTCTGTTTGCAGGACTGACGACGGCGTTCGAGCTGGTCCCGCCCTGGCTGATCAAGGTGCTCATCGACGATGTCATCCAGGCCGGCAAGACTGAACTCCTGTCGCTGGTCTTCGCCGGACTCTGCGCCGCCTACGTCCTGCGTAGTGTGTGCGCCTCAATGAGAATCAAGCTGAACAACAGCCTGGAGCAACAGATCGTTCACGACTTGCATGTGCAGGTCTTCGGCGCCTTGCAGCGTCTGTCGATCAGTTTTTTCGAGAATCGCCCCACGGGCGAAATCATGTCGCGTGTGCTCAACGACACTGAGCACATGCAACGGATTTTCGTCGATGGCCTGGAAGAGATCATCACTGCCGGCTTGACCTTGATCGGCATCATGGCCGTTCTTTTTTGGCTCAACTGGAAGTTGGCGCTCCTCGCGTTGGTGCCGATTCCTCTTCTCGTGCTCGGAGCGATCGCCTTTACGAAACGAATCCACAAGTACTACAGGAAAATCCGGAAAGGGTCCGCGGAGTTGAACGCTCTGCTACAAGACACACTCGCGGGAATTCGTGAAACGATGGGGTTCAACCGGCAGCCCTATGAGGAGGACCGTTTCGGCCGTAAGAGCGATCAGTGCCGCAAGGATACGCTCAAAGCCATGTACCTCTGGTCCTATTACTCGCCGGGCATGATGCTCGCCGGCAGCCTTGGAGCGGCGCTTGTTCTGTGGAACGGCACGCACGAGGTCCTCGGCCAGCACCTTTCCGTCGGCGAGTTGGTGATGTTCATGTCCTACCTCGCCTTATTCTACGTGCCCATCAATCAGATTCATTCGGTCAATCACATGCTGCAGCATGCCCTCGCAGCAAGCGAACGCGTGTTCGAAGTGCTGGACATCGTTCCTGACGTCAGGGATGAGCCGGGGCTCCGGCCTCCGGCGCCTCGGCTGACCGGTGATATCGCCTTTCGTGCGGTGCACTTTCATTATCGTCCAGACGCCCCCGTCCTTTACGACGTGTCGCTCGTGGTGCGCGCCGGCGAGCGAGTGGCGCTCGTTGGCCCAAGCGGCGCGGGGAAGAGCACGACGTTAAAACTCCTGCCCCGTTTCTACGACGTCACGGGAGGAGAGATCACCATCGACGGGCATGACATTCGAGAGATGCCGCTTACTTTCCTCCGCAGCCAGATCGGCCTTGTTCAGCAGGAACCGTTCCTGTTCAACGGCACGGTCCGGGAGAATATATTGTATGGCAACCTGTCTGCGAGTCATGACGACGTGGAAGCGGCTGCCACAGCGGCGCGTGCCCACGAATTCATCGTCAATCTGCCCGAAGGATACGATACCTGGATCGGCGAGCGCGGGGTGAAGTTGTCAGTCGGCCAGCGACAGCGCGTGTCGATTGCCCGGGTGCTCTTGAAAGACCCTCCGATTGTGATGTTCGACGAAGCGACGTCCAACATCGATACCGAGACGGAAGTAAAGATTCGAGAAGCACTAGAGGAGCTCACCAAAGACCGGACAACGATTGTCATCGCCCATAGACTTTCAACGGTGCACGGGATGGACCGGATCATCGTGCTGGAGCATGGCCGTGTCGTCGAGGAGGGCCCCCATGAGGCGCTCATCGCCCGCGGCGGCGTCTATGCCGGACTTTATGAGGCACAGTTCCAGACTTAGCCAGGCTTGATGTCTCGTGACTGACCACGCCTTAGGGCAATCTTATGGTCTTGATCTACGAAAACGATCCGCTGGATAATGAAGATGCTCGCGGACGGTTCTACCACGTCTGTCGAGGGCAGATTGTGCGCAAGGAAATCGAAATACCGATGGGTGCCACGCTATACGAATGCGCTGTCTGCGGAATTGACCTGGAGCCGGAAGATTTTTGGCTCGCCAGACAGAAAGGATCGGTGTAGACGAGATGGCTCGCAGTGCAGGCAGGAAAACCGTCGCAGTCATGCGGGGACTCATGATGCTGTGTGACAGTTGCTATGACCAGGTCCTCGCAGAGCACCTGACCGACCACAAGAATTTCGTGCAAAACTACGAGGCCCTGTTCGACACCATTTGTCCGGGATGTACGGACATCAATCGTCCGTTGGTCGACGACATGCTGGGCAGCTCGGAATAGGGTGTCTGCGAGGGCGAGGGTCGCCCTGTGGTTCGGTATCCTGAAGGTTTGAGCGACGCGAGATTGTAGCCCGCTGAAGACCCTTTCCTAAAAGGCGGGATGGGGGGGTGAGAAAACCCTGTTCAGCATCCTGCCTATTTACACTCCTTCCCATTGAAATACATACAGGTGGATTCTCCCGATTTCACCTTCCAGGTTTTCACGAGCGGCATCTGACCATCGCCTCGCATTTCGACGACGAAGTCTACTAAGCCCGAAATCGGCAGCTTTTCCATGTGCGGCTGGGCGGCCGCCGGGACGTCGATGTAGAACACCGAACCGAGCGTCGAAATCAGAATGCGGTGGTTGTCTTTATCGACTTGAATGACGGGACTGTAATAACTCTTGTCTTCTGCCAGTCCCGGACGGGCAAGCAGCAGCACGACGACGGCGAGAAGAATCGTACGCATGTAGGACATGACGATCACTCCTTCTCAAAAAGGTCGAAGATGGCGTCATTATACGCACCCGTCTAAAAAGAAGGAAACTGCTATTTCGAACCGGCAGATGAGAGAGAGATTAGTTTACAGGGTGACGACGTCGGCTGACGAGACGGAGGCGTTTCTGATCCAGTAGGCCTGCACGTCTGGGCGCGATTTGTCCATCAAGGAAATGAGCATGTAGATCGGCAGCGTCAAATTAAGCCGGCTCCAATTCTCTTCCCACTCGTTCGCAATTTTGATGTCGGTGACCGACGGTCTGGCCGGATCGTGAGGGTGCGAATGATACACGACTTGCAGTGTCAAACCGTGTTTTCTCATGTCTTTGACCGCTTGAAACATCTCTTGGGCATCCATGATGAATGCAATCTCCGCCCGCTCTTCCGGTGATAGCCGTGAGAGATGATTCATCTTGTCCTCATCGAAGGAAGCCGCCTCGGAAGCGCCGTCCAGGCTCACCACATTCCTAATGCGATAGAGTCGCGTCACGATCTTGTCTGTGCCGGCCAAGAAGCCGCAGCACTCGTATGGATCGAGCTCACGCGCGTGAGCGATGAGGTCGTTGATAATCTGTCGGGGAATGGTCAGATCGGACACGTTATATCGAGCAACTGACGGTGTAATCGGTGCTCAGATCCTTGATGCGAGGATTTGGGCCGCAGAGAGGACACCCCGGGTCTTTCGGACGACTGACCTTCCTGAACTTCATCTCCAGGGCGTCGTAGATGAGCAGCTTGTCAGCGAGCGTCTCGCCGATGCCGAGTATTTCCTTAATCGCTTCGGACGCCTGTAAGATTCCCATTGTCCCGGCAAGCACACCGAGCACGCCGGCTTCCTGGCAATTGGGAACCAGACCTGCAGGCGGGGGTTCGGGATAGAGACAGCGATAACAGGGATAGCCGGCATGAGGCTTGATCGTGGTCAATTGGCCTTCGAAGCGGAACATGCTGGCGGAGACCAATGTGGTCTTCGCAAAGAAGCAGGCATCATTGACCAAAAACCGTGTCGAGAAATTGTCGGATCCGTCCAGCACGACGTCATATTGCTTAACTAACGAGAGGATGTTATCGGCATCCACCAGTTGGTGATACGCATTGATGGTGATCTCCGGATTGATGGCGGTCAACGTGTGTTTGCCTGACTCCACCTTGGGCCGTCCGACCGTCGCCGTCGAATGGAGGATCTGCCGTTGCAGGTTGGAGAGGTCAACTACATCGCCGTCGACCAGTCCGATCGTGCCGATGCCGGCCGCCGCCAAATACAATCCAGCAGGCGATCCCAGCCCTCCGGCTCCGATGAGGAGCACTTTGGCCTTGCCGAGTTTCAACTGGCCCTTGCCGCCGACGTCCTGCAGGATGATGTGACGGCTGTATCGTTCGATTTGTTGCTCAGTGAGTTCCATGCCTCAAGTCACCGGTTACAGGGCCCCACGTCAGGCGTGAGCTATTCGACCACGTTCAATTCGATCGGATCAACGACGCAGCCTTTGTGACGGAGTCCCTGGATCGCGCGCTCGATTTCCGCTGTCTCGCCCGACAGCTCGACATCGACCCATCCCGTCGTTTCTCGCACATCGGCCCGGCGCACGTTAGTCACGACGTTAAATTCACGTCCGATCTGATAAATGATCGGCTCTTTGACCTTGTCTTCCGGAAAGCGGACATGGAAGCGGAGGTGTGCCATTACCGACCTCCTGCAATGGCGGGAACAATCGACACTTCATCGCCGGCTTGGAGCGATGTGTCTTTTCCCTTCAAAAAGCGAATGTCTTCCTCATTGACATAAATATTCACAAACCGGCGCAGTTCGCCGCTCTCGTCGCAAAGGCGGGCCTTGATGCCGGGGTGAGCGGTGTCCAGCGTTTCAATCATGTCGACGATCATGCCGGCGGTTACTTCGACTTCGCCTTGCCCTTTGGTCAACGGCCTAAGCGGGGTGGGGATGCGGACCTTGATCATATGTCACCACCGCCGTTCTTGCCCATTCTGAATGTCCTCTCAAACGCCACGAGGCTCGGCAGAATTCGAACCGGTCGGCCGACGGCGTCGACGACGGCTTCCTGCGTCTTCAATCCGTTGCCCGTCACGTATGCGACGGTCACGTCGCCTTTTTTGATCGTCCCGTTTTTGACCAATTTCTGAAGCACCCCGATCGTGACGCCGCCTGCCGTTTCCGCAAAAATTCCTTCGGTCTGCGCCAGCAGCTTGATGCCTTCCACGACTTCATCGTCCGTGACCATGTCCATGGATCCCTGACTTTCGCCTGTCGCTTTTAGGGCATAGTACCCGTCGGCGGGGTTGCCGATCGCGAGTGACTTGGCGATGGTCTTAGGCTTTACCGGCTTGAAGAAGTCGCGGCCCGCTTTGAATGCCGTAGAGATCGGCGAACAGCCTTCCGCTTGGGCCCCGTTGATTTTGGTCCGGACCTCGTCGATCAACCCGACCGTCTTCATCTCGTGCAGGCCTTTCCAGATCTTCGTCAACAGGGAACCGGAGGCCATGGGAATGACGACCTGATCAGGCGTGCGCCAGCCCAGTTGCTCGACAGTCTCAAAAGCGAGCGTTTTGGATCCTTCGGCATAGTAGGGCCGCACATTGATGTTCACGAAGGCCCAGCCGTGCTCCGCGGCGATTTCGCTACAGAGGCGGTTTACGTCATCATAATTGCCTTCGACTTCGACCACGTTCGGCTTATAGATCAGGTTGCCCAGCACCTTGGCGGCTTCCAGATCGCCGGGAATGAATACATAGCAACGCATCCCGGCTGCGGCCGCATGGGCGGCGACGGAGTTCGCGAGATTGCCCGTGGACGCACAAGCGACCGTTTCAAAACCGAGTTCGCGTGCCCGCGTCAGCGCGACCGCGACGACTCGATCCTTGAATGAGAGAGTGGGGTGATTGACGGTGTCGTTCTTGATATATAGCTCGTCAATCCCCAAGTGGGCGCCGAGATTCTTGGCTCGGACCAAGGGAGTCAGTCCCGCATGGGGGCCTAGGTAATTGCTGCCTTCGACGGGAAGCAAGTCGGCATAGCGCCACATGCTGCGCGGACCCTCCTCGATCTTTTTACGGGAGATCACTTGCTTCACTTCTGCATAGTTATATTTTACTTCGAGTGGGCCGAAGCACATTTCGCAGACGTGAATGGCTTTGGTGGGATATTCCTTGCCGCATTCCCTACACACGAGCGCTTTCATCTTGGCCATCGCATCACCACCTTCATGAATGAGGTCGCACGGCACAGCCTGCGAACGGGTCGCCGTCGTCGAAGAGTTCAGTTATGGTCGGATGTTCGCCGCAGAGAGCGCATTCAGGATTACGCTTCACTTTTATTTCCCTGAACTGCGTTTTACGTGCATCGAAATCCAGAAGCCGGTCGGTCAACGGACGGCCGATCCCAAGTACCAGCTTCAATGCCTCTGTCGCTTGAATCGTGCCAATGATACCTGCAAGCACGCCGATGACACCAGCTTCCTGGCACGAAGCCACAAGCCCTGGCGGGGGAGGCTTCTTAAACACACAGC
>Ga0075419_10002141_pt1 | contig 12762 bp, 5 predicted proteins | sample SoiMetdeltSBSDD3_FD_76900 | JGI IMG/M metagenome (GOLD analysis project Ga0075419, IMG submission 76900) | Bulk soil microbial communities from a Populus tree surrounding site in Tennessee, USA - Soil MetaG P. deltoides SBSDD3 | ecosystem: Environmental > Terrestrial > Soil > Tree plantation... | reverse complement strand
GTTTTTGTTGAAGAAGGAAATCCTTTTTCCAGGTACACTGAATCAGGAAGCCATTGGTGATGAAATTTTGGTTTCCAAACCGCATCTTCAGTGCTCATATTAAAATCAAGGATGTTGACCAGGCTTTGAAAAACAGAAGTAGGTATTGTTGTTCCTCCGGGAGTACCCACCACCAGGTAAGGCATTCCATCTTTTAATACCAGGGTTGGTGTCATGGAACTCAGCATTCGTTTACCAGGCATAATAGCATTTGCCTCACCACCGATAGCACCATACATATTCGGCACACCTGGTTTTACACTAAAATCATCCATTTCATCATTTAAAATAAAACCTGCGCCGCCAACAACTGTTTTACTTCCATAAGAATTATTGAGCGTCGTAGTAACCGCAACTGCATTTCCATCTTTATCAATTACACTCAAATGGGTCGTTTCCTCGCTTTCGGTTGCAGGAAGATCGCCGGGTTTTACCTGGTGACTTGTGCTTGCTTTACCGGGAATATAATCAGCCATCCGTTCTTTCAAATATTTTTCACTTGTGAGTTTTGCAACAGGCACTTTATAAAAATCAGCATCACCCATGAATTGCGCCCTGTCTGCATAGGCTCTGCGTTCCACTTCTACCATCAGCTGTACCGATTCGGGTGAATGGAATCCATACGAGGAAATTGGCTTGTCTTCTATCATCTTCATCATTTGATGAACAAGCAAGCCGCCACTGCTTGGCATCGGCATACCGACGATTTTATAGCCTTTATAATCGAATACATGTGGCTCTCGTGAGGCAGCCTTATAGTTTTTCAGGTCTTCTAATGAAATAATGCCATGGCCTCTTTTCATCTCTTCAACGATAAGCCTTGCGGTCTCACCTTCATAAAAACCTTTTGTTCCTTCCTGTTTAATACGCTGTAAGGTTTCAGCAAGATCCTTTTGCACGAGCGTATCACCAGCTTTCCACGGAATATTTTTTACAAATGCGGTTGGTTGGGTGCTGTATTTTAAGAACTCATCTTTTAGGCTATTAAAAGCTCTTGCTTCTCTTTCTGAAATGGTAAATCCTTTTTCGGCAAGATCTATTGCAGGCTGTATCAATTTATCAAAGGAAAGTTTTCCATACTTCGCCGATTCAAATAAACCCGAAACTGTTCCCGGAACGCCGGCTGATAAATGACCATACTGACTTAATTCCAATTGCGCTTCACCCGCTTCATTCAAATACATATCGCGATGCGCTTTACCCGGCGCTTTTTCACGATAATCAATCGCAACAAGTTTACCATCCTTCAGTCTTGCAACCATAAAACCGCCACCACCGAGATTGCCCGCGTTTGGATAAACAACAGCAAGTGCTAATTGCGTGGCGATGGCTGCATCAATTGCGTTCCCACCTTTTTTTAATATTTCGATACCAACTTTACTTGCCAGCGCATGAGCAGAAACAACAGCACCATTTTCTGCAATTACTTTTTTCTGAATGTCATATTTGTAATGATCAATTGATGCAGTTCCGGGTCTGGTGGTCTTACAAGAGAAATGAAATAGTGCGGGTAATACAAGTAAAAGAATAATTTTTTTCATTATGGTCTTCTTTCTGTGCACAAGGTAAATAGTTCCTCGTTTTTTATCTTAAAATCTTTATCTTTAGTTCACTCGCATCCAAATTCTTTAAACATTATCGTTATCCCTTTATCCGCTTCTTTAAACCAAACAACACTGCGTATGATAACAAAAAAAATCAAAAGTCTTGCGATCCTGGTACTTGGTATTTTCTTGAGCAGCCAGGCAATTTCTCAAACAGGAACACTACGGGGTTCGGTGAAAGATGCAAATGGTTTGCCTCTTGCGGGAGCCTCAGTTATTCTTGATGGAACAAAACGAGGTACCGTCACAGATGCCAGCGGGAACTATGAATTAAAAATTCCCGCCGGCAATTATACCTTAATAGTTAGCTATGTGGGGGTAATAACGCAACGAAAACAGGTTACAGTAAGCGCAGGCTCCGTATCTGAAAATAATTTTGATATGCAAAATTCCGGAGATCTTAACCGCGTGATCGTTGTTGGTTCACGTTCCGCTACTTCAAGATCAAGCACACAAACTCCGGTGCCGGTTGACGTGATCTCCAGCCGCGAACTCACGCTGACAGGCCAGGTAGAGCCAACACAAATGATAAATTTTGTTGCTCCTTCATACAATTCGAGTCGCCAGACCATTGCCGATGGTACCGATCATATCGATCCTGCAACTATCCGTGGTCTCGGTCCCGACCAGACACTGGTTTTGGTGAATGGTAAAAGACGATATAATACAGCGTTGACGAATGTGAATGGAACGATAGGACGCGGTTCGGTTGGAACAGATCTCAACTCCATCCCGGCTGCTGCGATCGACAGAGTAGAAGTATTGCGTGATGGCGCTTCATCACAATATGGTTCCGATGCTATCGCCGGTGTGATAAATATCGTGACAAAGAAAAACCCAACAGGAACTACCTTGTATGGTCATTGGGGTAAAACTTATGAAGGAGATGGTGAAGTACAGCAAATAGGTTTAAACAAAGGCGCAAGGCTTGGTAAAAAAGGCGGTTTCTTCAATTTCTCAGGGGATATGCGTCATCGTGATCCGACAAACCGGGTTGGTGATTATACTGGCACTGTTTATACCAGCAACGTTGCTTTGGATGAACAGTTGATTGCGCAACGTGGATTCAGCAGGAAGAATAACATGCATATCGGAAACTCCGAAGTTTACAACTATGGGGCATTGGTAAATATGGGTTATCCTTTCAAGACGAATCTTCAATTCCTGTTAACTGCAGGATATAATTATCGTAATGGAAAAGCTGCCGGTTTTTATCGTTATCCAAAACAAACAACACAAGTGATAACAGAATTATATCCTGACGGGTTCCTGCCGGAAATTCATTCGGTCATTCGTGATAAATACATCACAGCAGGATTAGAAGGTAAGATCGCGGGCAGCTGGAACTGGGATTTGAGCCAGGCTATCGGTGGCAACTCATTCAGTTTTGAGGTAACGAATTCTAACAATGCATCGCAATATGCGCTGAAGACAGCGGCTCCAACAGAGTTTTATGCAGGTAAACTTTTATTTAGCCAATACACAACCAACCTTAACATTGCAAGAGATTTTGGAGCCAACATGGGTTTGAAATCATTTAACCTGGCATTTGGTGGCGAATACAGAAGGGATAATTATTCGATTGAACCTGGTGACGAAGCATCTTATTTGAATTATGATCCCGCATCAGGAAAAGTGGGAGGTGCCCAGGTGTTTCCTGGATTTCAACCTTCCAATGAAGTGGATGCAAGCAGGGATGTAGTTGGTGCGTATGTCGATATTGAAACTGATATCAGTGATAAGCTCCTGCTCAATGGGGCTGGTCGTTTTGAAAAATATTCTGACTTTGGTTCCAACTTCGCCGGCAAATTTGCTATCCGCTACCAGCTTTTAAAACTACTTGGTATCCGGGCCGCCGTAAGTAATGGATTCAGGGCACCATCTATGCACCAAAGGTATTTTAGTGCGATAAACACAGTTTTCATTCAAACAAGCCAGGGCCTGCAACCATTCCAGCAAGGAACATTCAGAAATACAAGTTTAGTGGCACAGGCATTTGGTATCCCAAGCCTTGATGCAGAAACGTCAACTAACTATAGTATCGGCTTAACAAGCAGGCTTGCAAAAAATAAATTAAGTATTACCATTGATGGGTATTTAATAGACATTGATAATAGAATTGTATTAAGTTCATCATTCCGCCGGTTCAATGCTCCTGAAGCAAATGCAGTGAATGCAATTTTGAGTCAATATCCCGACCTGAATGATGTAAGCGCCGTGATATTTTTTACCAATGCGATTGATACAAGAACAAAAGGTATCGATGCGGTAATCTCTTTTTCTGATAAAATGGGTGGCGGCCAGTTAGGAATTACTGCAGCTGCTAATTTCAATAAAACCGAAGTACAAGGTGATGCCCGCGTAAGCACCATAACAGACCCAACTTTGCAGGCACGTCTTTTTGCCCGTGATGAAAAAGGCCGGTATGAAGAGGCGCAACCACGGCACAAAATTTCCGTTAATATTAATTACCGCATCGGCCGGTGGACATTCAATGCGCGAAGCACCCGCTTTGGAAAAGTAGCAACAAGAGACCCGGGCAACCCGGTATTGGATGAATTCTTTGGTCATAAGAATGTGACTGATGCAAGCATGGGATACAAATTTGCAAACTTTGTAACATTAACAATTGGCGCCAACAACATTGGCAATACCTATCCTGATAAATTAAAGAATTTTGGAAATACAGGGGAAGGCCGTTTCATTTATAGTCGTGCGGCTACACAGTTTGGTTTTAATGGCGGGTATTACTATACATCCGTTGTATTTGAATTCCATAACCTGAAGCTGGGCAATAAAGATAAAGTAGCAAAAGCAGCGCCTACAGTGCCGATGATGGAGGTGCAGCAATGAGAAAACTTTCTAGTCGTTAGTCGATAGTTATTAGTCCCGATTATTTCGGGACTTTTTTATTGGTATCAATGGTTTCCATACTCTTTCATAAATTGCCTTTTCAAATCATACTCATGCACAAAAGGCTCTTGTTTGTAATTGCATTATTTGTTTTTATTTCTTCAACTGGACAAATAAAGTCACCAGATGATTTTATGGGATATAAGATCGGCACACGTTATACGCCTCATTGGAAGATCGTAAACTATTTTCAGCATGTGGCCGCCAATGCTTCGGCAAATGTGAAGCTGGAACAATATGGCCAAACAAATGAAGGAAGACCTCTCTTGCTTACGTTCATTTCATCCGCAGATAATATCAGCAGGCTTGAGCAAATAAGATTGAATAACCTGCGGCTTGCCAATCTTGCACGGGACCGTGCGGCACCACTTGAAGAAAATGCACCTGCGCTTGTCTGGTTAAGTTACAATGTACATGGAAATGAAACGTCATCTTCTGAAGCCGCCATGATGACGATCTGGGCTCTTGTCGACCCTTCGAATACAAAAACAAAAGAATGGTTGAAAAATACGGTCGTGATCATCGATCCTTGTATCAATCCCGATGGAAGAGACAGGTACGTGAACTGGTTCAATTCTATCGTTGGAAAAGAAATGAATCCATCCCTGAATGCAAGAGAACATCGTGAACCATGGCCCGGGGGAAGAACCAATCATTACAATTTTGATTTGAATCGTGACTGGGCCTGGCAAACGCAAATAGAAAGCCAGCAACGTATGAAAATGTATAATCAATGGATGCCTTATGTGCATGTTGACTTTCATGAGCAAGGAGTGAACAATCCATATTATTTTGCCCCGGCAGCACAGCCATTTCATGAAGTGATCACGCAATGGCAAAGAGATTTCCAGGTGACAATAGGAAAAAACCATGCAAAATATTTTGACGCCAATGGATGGCTGTATTTTACAAAGGAAGTGTTCGATCTTTTTTATCCAAGCTATGGTGATACATACCCGGTCTATAACGGCGCCATCGGTATGACCTATGAACAAGCCGGCGGGCCGGCAGGTGGTTTGGGCGCTCTGACGGATGAAGGAGATACACTGACCCTGTTGGATCGTGCAACGCATCATTATACAACCGGCTTGAGCACTATTGAGATATCCTCGATGAATGCAGTGCGGCTTGTAAAGGAATTCAGGAAATTTTTTAATGATGCTGTAAGCAATGGGGTAGGTGAATACAAAACTTATCTTATAAAAAATGCAGCACCTGACAGGGAAAGGATAAACTCGTTAGCAGCTTTGCTTGATAAAAACGGGATACAATATGAATATGCAGGCGGCAATTCGAGAGGCACTTTTAGCGGCTACAATTATTTTTCGGGGAAAGATGAGACATTCACCTTGGAAGGAGGGGATTTGCTGATCCATTCTCAACAGCCGCGAGCTGCCATGGTAAAAGTTCTTTTTGAACCAAAAAGCAGGCTTGTTGATTCAAATACTTATGACATCACAGCATGGTCATTGCCCTATGTATATGGTTTAAAAACTTATGGTACAAAAACAAAACTTCAATCAACTGCCGGTTCAAAACCATCAGCTGTTACCAATAACGTAAACGATGCTTATGGTTATGTTATCCTCTGGCAGGGTTTACAAAGTGTAAAAACGTTAACGGCTCTTCTCAAGCAGGGAATAAAAGTTCGTTTTTCAGAAACAGCTTTTGAGATCGGCAACCAGCAATTTGATCGCGGTTCTTTGATCGTTATTAAAAAGGGAAATGAAAGTTTTGGCAGCTCCTTGCCCAATGTGATTAACCAGGCATGCAATGCAAATAATGTAAAGGCAAATGTGATAACAACTGGTTTTGTTGATAAGGGATTTGATTTTGGAAGCAGTAAGATACATTTTATGAAAGCTCCACGCATTGCACTATTAACGGGCGAAGGCGTTGGTTCGAATGCTGCCGGTGAGATATGGCATTTCTTCGAACAGCAGATCGATTACCCGATAACATTAGTAAATGCAAATGATTTTTCGCGCATAAACTGGAGCGATTATAACGTGATCATTATGCCGTCTGGCAGTTACCGTTTTCTGAATGAAAAAGCTTCTACTGATCAATTAAAGGATTGGATCAATAAAGGTGGCCGGTTGGTTGCATTGGAGGGTGCAGTAGGTCAATTGTCAAGAACTGATTGGGCGATCAAATCAAAGAAAGCTGATGATGCTGCTGATAAAAAAGACCCTTATGTAGAATTACAAGTGTATGAAGAAAGAGAAAGAGAGTTTTTGAAAACAAATATTCCCGGCTCTATTTTTAGAGTGCATCTTGATAACACCCACCCGCTTGCATTCGGCTATCCTGACTATTATTACACTTTAAAACAGGATGATGCAGTTTATGAATTCATCAAAGAAGGTGGATGGAATGTTGGGGTATTAAAAAAGGATAGCCAGGTATCGGGATTTGTTGGCTCATCCTTAAAAGAAAAACTAAATGATGCATTGGTTTTTGGTGTGCAGGATATGGGCGGTGGTAAGATCGTTTATTTTGCAGATAACCTAATGTTCCGCAGCTTTTGGGAAAGCGGAAAGTTGATGTTTTGTAATGCGGTGTTTTTGGTAGGACAGTAATTAGTCAAGAGTCGTTAGTCTTTAGTCGATAGTTTGAGTTTCGTGATTACCTAGTAAGATACCTCCCGTACTGTCGTTCTTTGTACAAAAACCTTAGTAGAAACGGAATCCCTCCCAAAAGACCTTATTATTTTTTTAAACAGGAACTATACCGTTAATAAAACTCTAAGAACCACCGGCGGATGGGTTTTTTATACTACCGGCTAAACCACTTTATAAACATCGCTTATATTCGCTGAATAAATTTGCCGGATGAAGAAAATCTACAGCCTTAGTTTTGCTACCATTTTGTTTTTTCAACTTTCCGCACAGGCTCCCCAATCATGGACATCTGCCGATATTTATCTTGCCATTAAAAAACTGAATGTCCTTGGTTCGGTGTTATATGTTGCTGCCCATCCTGATGATGAGAACACAAGATTGATCGCTTACCTTTCTAAAGACAGGCTTTATCGCACAGGATATTTGTCGATGACAAGAGGCGATGGTGGTCAAAACCTGATCGGCGATGAACAGGGTATCGATCTTGGATTAATAAGAACACAAGAATTATTATCAGCGAGACGAATTGACGGCGGCGAACAATTTTTTACCCGTGCATTTGATTTTGGCTATTCCAAAAACCCGGAAGAAACGTTTACGAAATGGGATAAAGAAAAAATCCTGAGTGATGTGGTATGGGTGATAAGAAAATTTCAACCCGATGTCATCATAACAAGATTTCCCACCTCAGGCGAAGGTGGACATGGTCATCATACTGCGTCAGCAATTTTAGCAAATGAGGCATTCGCTGCTGCTGCGGATGCTACCCGTTTTATAGATCAATTGAAATATGTGCAACCATGGCAGGTAAAAAAAGTTTTATGGAACACATTCAATTTTGGCAATACAAATACTCAAAGAGACGATCAATATAAATTGGATGTTGGGGGCTATAATCCATTACTTGGAAAAAGTTATGGTGAAATAGCGGCCGAAAGTCGAAGCCAGCATAAAAGCCAGGGATTTGGCGTGCCGGCAGGCAGGGGAGAGGCATTAGAGTTTTTTACCGCAACGAAAGGGGATCAGCCAAAAAATGACCTGATGGAAGGAGTAGATATCAGTTGGAAAAAAATAACGGGAGGCGAAACAATAGAAAAAATGGTCAATGAACTTGCTGCTTCCTTTGACTTTTTACATCCGGAAAGTTCGGTAAAGGGTTTGGTGAAATTATATAAAGCAATCGAAGCGTTGCCCGCAGGCAATTGGAGGAATAAAAAGCTTGATGAAACCAGGCAGCTGATCGAGCAATGTAGTGGATTATGGATGGATGTCTTCACCAACGAACAATTTGCAGTGCAAACTGATTCGATACGGTTCAATTTCCAATTTAACAACCGGCTTGGTGTGAATGCAAGTCTCAAAGGTTTTACAGTTAACGGGTACGATTCTACTATGAATCAGCAACTGGTAAGGAACAGGAATATGAATTTTTCAAAAACTTTTTATGTGCCTGCTTCAAAACCGATCACGCAACCATATTGGTTAGAGAATAAGATGGAGCCGGGATATTTTAATGTCAGCGATCAAAATAAGATCGGCATTCCTGACGTGCAACCAAGTTATGTGGTAAATATAAAAGCAACTATTGAAGGAGAAGATTTCAATTTTACAAGAACGGTGAAGTATAAATTCACTGACCCGGTGAGAGGTGAATTATATTGGCCGCTTGTTGTCGCACCGCCAGTGCTCATTACTCCGTCAGAAGATATCAAGATCGTTATGAATGGAAAAGGTAATGATAAAACAAATGGAAATATTGCAATAAAAGGTTTAAAGAAAGGGTTTACCGGCAAACTTGTTTCATTGTCTGAAACAGACAGGAAGCCATTATCAAACTTTTCATTTACCACCGATAAGGTCAGTGTTAATTCAAAGGGCCAGGGGTTGGGTTTTGATTATAATGGAAAAGATCTTAAAACATCTTCACACGTCTTATTTGCTGTGAATGACACTACGGGAATAAACCTGATCAAAAGCGACAAGAATGAAATCAAGTATGATCATATTCCCGCGATCAATTATTTCCACGATGCCGATGTTTCGATAAAAGTGGTAAATGTTGAAACCTATGGAAAGAAGATCGGGTATATAGTTGGCGCCGGTGATAGGGTGCCGGAAGCCCTGGAACAAATGGGTTTCGACGTAAACCGTTTGAATCAAAAGGAGATCAGTAACAATGCGCTTGATAAATTTGACGCGATCATCGTGGGAGTAAGAGCTTATAATACGCTAGACTGGATCGGTAATTACTATGATAAGTTGATGCGATATGTGGAGAATGGGGGTAATTTGATCGTGCAATACAACACAAACAATTTTATCAGCAACGTAAGATCAAGGATCGGACCTTATGATTTTACAATTTCAAGAAACCGCGTCACCGATGAAAATGCACCGGTTACTTTCTTAAAACCCGAGCATCCTGCTTTGAATTTCCCCAACAAAATCACACAGGATGATTTTAAAGGCTGGATCCAGGAAAGAAGCATTTATGACGCAATCGATACCACCGGTAAGTTTGAAAAAATACTCGCAATGAATGATCCTGGTGAAAAACCCGATGATGGCAGTTTGCTGATAGCAAAATATGGCCGTGGTTATTTTACCTATACAGGTCTTGTATTTTTCAGGGAATTGCCTGCGGGGGTGCCGGGTGCCTATCGGTTATTGGCAAATCTTATAGCGTTAAACAGGAAAAAAGCATTTTAATGAGTGAAAAAGGCAACGACACAAGACGCGTGATGGCAGTAGTAGTAACAATCTTGATCGGCCTGGCGCTTGGTTTTGTAATGAAAAGAGTAACGCTGGGATTGTTGATCGGTTTAGTACTTGGTTTGTTGTTATCAGGATTAGTAAGAAAGACTAAATAAAAATAATGCTCAATGTTCAATACTCAGTATGCAATTTTCAATTAAGTTAGCTGAGTTGAACATTGAGTATTGAAGATTTAAAGCAATTTATGCACACAGACGATGAAAAAATACCACTATTCAAAACCTGGAATCGATGGTATGTTTTTGTACTTGTATTTCTTGTGCTACTGATCATCTTGTTTAGTCTTTTTACCAAAGCCTTTTCATGACCCAACTCGATTGGATAATACTTGCCATTACATTGATCGCCACGATTGCTTATGGTTTGTACAAAAGCCGTACTACACATAATCTTGACGGGTATTTGCTTGCCAATCGCAGCATGCCCTGGGGTTTGGTTCTTCTAAGTATCATGGGTACGCAAGCCAGTGCGATCACTTTTCTTTCAGCGCCGGGGCAGGCATATACAGATGGGATGCGTTTCGTTCAATATTATTTTGGATTGCCGCTTGCCATGATCGTCATCTGCATTTTTTTTGTTCCCATTTTCAGTAAACTGAAAGTATATACCGCGTACGAGTTTCTTGAGAACAGGTTTGATGGAAAAACAAGAACCCTTACTTCATTTTTATTTTTATTGCAAAGAGGAGTTTCAACCGGCATCAGTGTATTTGCCCCCTCAATTATTCTTTCATCCTTGCTTGGCTGGAATATTTACTGGACAAATTTGTTCATGGGTGGCTTGCTCATCATTTATACGTTGAGCGGTGGTGCAAAAGCAGTTGCTTATACCCAGCAACTGCAATTGATCATAATTTTTACAGGAATGTTCCTTGCAGCGTACATGGTTGTTCATATGCTGCCAAAAGATGTGGGATTCGTCGATGCATTACAGGTAAGTGGTAAGCTGGGAAGATTAAATGTAATTACAACTGGTTTTGAAAAGGGCGATGGCTTTGACTGGGGTGATAAATATAATTTATGGAGTGGTATCATAGGAGGGTTTTTTCTTGCACTTTCATACTTTGGTACTGATCAAAGCCAGGTCGGGCGTTATTTAACCGCAAGATCGCTGACCGAAAGCAGGGTGGGGTTATTAATGAATGGGATTGTAAAAGTGCCCATGCAATTTGGAATTTTGTTGATCGGTGCGCTGGTATTCACTTTTTACCAGTTCAATAATGCTCCTTTATTTTTTAATCAATCACAATTAGACAAGCTTGAAAAAACGGTATATAAAGATTCGCTGATCCTGGCACAAAAGGCTTATGACGGGCTCGCATTGCAGAAACAGTCTTCGGTTGCCGGTTTTGCAAATGCACCCACCAAACAAGAGAAAGACAATAAGGCTGTAGAATTAACGCAATTGCAGAAGAGCTCAGACAGTATCCGCACGAAAGTCAGGTCCTGGATGAGAACGGCAAAAATTGGCGGTGACACCAGTGATACGAATTATATTTTTCTTCGCTTTGTAGTAGATAATCTTCCGGTAGGGATGGTTGGGCTGCTCATCGCTATTATATTTCTTGCATCATGGGGAAGCATTGCAGCTGCTATTAATTCTCTTGCATCAAGCACAATGGTTGACTTTCATAAAAAATTCTCAAAAAAGAATATTAGTAGTGAAGCTGAGTATGGCATATCAAAAAAATACACGTTGCTTTGGGGTATCCTCTGCATCATCGTTGCCATGTTTTCCTATAATATCGGTAATAGCCTGATTGAAACGGTGAATGAACTTGGCTCTCTGTTTTACGGGCCCATACTCGGAGTTTTTATCGTTGCATTATTCCTCAAGAAGATCAGCAGCGGGTCTGCTGTATTTTACGCAGCATTGATAACACAGTTGCTCATTTTCCTTATTTATATTCCTGCCAAATTGAAATGGATCGAACTTGGGTTTCTGTGGTTAAATCCTATCGGGGCCTTTGGCGTTATTCTTTTTGCATTGCTTTTACAACCATTGATGGCAAAAAGAAAAACCCTGCTGTAGTGAGCAGGGTTTACTAAGTAGTTCTAAAAAAATTTATTTCATTTCTTTTTGCAGTTTTTCATTGAGCGCTACATAATCATCGTTCTTTGCTTTTTTAGCAAGTTCGATCGATTTGTTCGAAGTAGCGACAGCATCATTCTTTTTACCAAGCATTTTTTGTGCACGGGCTTTTTGATACAGGACCCAAAATGCTTCCGGATTTTGTGCATACGCTTTGTCAAGCCATTCAACTGCTTTGTTCAGGTCTTTTCCGTTGTCAATATAATACAGGGCTGCATTGAAGTAAGGTCTGTTATCACCTTCCATTGTATTCTTTATCTGGTTCATGACCTTACTTTCAACATCTGCTGTGATCGGAAAGCTTACCCAGGTATTTTCCCAACCCATACCAATATTGCAGCTATTGCTTTTTATGTCATCTACTGTAATCATAAATGTTTCAATAGAAAATGGAGTTTTCTCAGGTTTTGCTTTTACACGAACGAGGTCCTGGTCTTGTTTGTAATCTGCGGGGCTGGTTACATTAGTTTGTTTTGAAATGATGATGGTCCATTCATTTTGATCTGGAATCGTAAGCAGGCCATATTTACCAGCAGGAACTTTCGTACCACCGATCATTACTTCTTCGCCAAATGTAATGGTAGTGGCGTTGTTCGCGCCGGTTCTCCAAACCTTTCCGTAAGGAACCAGGTCGCCAAAAACCTTGCGGCCTTTAACGCCGGGGCGTGAATAAGAGATCTCAATGTTCGACAATGCAAAGTTCTGTTTCAAATTTG
>Ga0075419_10002137_pt1 | contig 12781 bp, 14 predicted proteins | sample SoiMetdeltSBSDD3_FD_76900 | JGI IMG/M metagenome (GOLD analysis project Ga0075419, IMG submission 76900) | Bulk soil microbial communities from a Populus tree surrounding site in Tennessee, USA - Soil MetaG P. deltoides SBSDD3 | ecosystem: Environmental > Terrestrial > Soil > Tree plantation... | reverse complement strand
TCGCCGTACTGCTCGAAGTCGTCAGCGCTCCGCGCGACCAGCGTGGCGAGCTCGGTGTTGCAGCGCATCGTGAGCCGTTGCAGAGCGATCCGGTGCGCGGCCACACCGGACAGGCCACGCAGCAGCCGTTCGGCGACGACCACGTCGGCCCACGCCTCCGACAGCCGTGCGGACAACCCGGTCTCGCCCAGCCATGGCCCGATCACGGCGGCGAGCCGGTCCCGGTACGCGGCCAGCCAGGGCGAGCAGTGCGACCGGTCCGGGACCGGCCAGCGGAACGCCAACGGGGTGGACCCGTCGCACACGATCGAGGCCAGGTAGTCCAGGTTGGCGTGCAGCGTGTCGAACCGCGGTGTGGTGGTCCCGCAGATGTCGAACTCGTACTCGACCAGCACGCCGAGCTGACGTAGTACCTGGACCGCGCTGCACGCCTGCCGGCTGCGCGCCACCGGGCCATGGGTGCCGAGGTCGAGCCGGACCAGGAACAGGCCGGCGTCGGTGAGCCGCCGGAACGCGCGCTGCTCGACGTCGTCGATCGAGCAGTCGGTGCTCCAGAGCACGTGGCCCAGCAGACCTTCGGCCTCGAGATCCTCGACCAGCGTGGATCCGAACGGTTGTCTCGATGTCATGATCGGTCGCGGCGGCGTACGGTGCAACGTCAGAATCGTCGCCCCATGCAGCTGACGTCGTACGACGATCTGCCGCTCCAGTCCCTCCTGCTCAGGCATGGCTGAACCCCCTCACATGCACCCCATGGTTCCCCCCACGGGCAGCTCGGCCTTGCTCCCAAGGTCCGCGTGTCGGGAAGGGTTGTCAAGCGGGTGACCAGCGGGGTTGTGGTGGCGACGCAGCGCGACGAAAATGCTGACCCCGTCCGGTCTTCCAGGAGCATCATGAGTTCGGGGGTGATTCAGATGCTCGGGGAGTCCGAAAGCACGACTGGTCGCGCCACGATCGAGGAGGTCGGCCCCCGAACGGTCAGACCGGAACCGAGAGCGAGGCCGCGACTTCGGTGTGATCTGCGGCCCAGGTAACACGGACCGCAGTCGCACGGATGTACCCCGTAAGGGGAGGGGATCATCCATGCAGCTGTTCAACTCGCCACCGGGCTGGCCACCACCGCCGGAACCCGGCTGGCGGCCACCGCCCGGCTGGCGACCCGACCCGTCCTGGCCACCGGCGCCGACGGGCTGGTAGTACTGGGTCAACGAACGCGGCGGTCGCACACTCGGCCCGCAGGGCGCGAACGGCGCGGGCGGCCGCGGCAAGCTCGCTGCCGCCGGAGCCGCCGCCGGTGTGGCGGTCATCGCGCTGCTCGGCGCGGTGTCGGATGGCGGTGGCCAGGAGGGCAGTACGGCGGTAACGCAGCCCAGCTCCACCGTGTCGGTCACCGTCACAGTCACCCAGCAGGGCACGGCCAATGCCCAGCCGCGCGCCACCGTCACACTGCCGCCCGCCACGGTGACGGTCCGGCCAAAACCGTTGCCTAGAGCAACGATAACGGCAACTGTCACGCGACCGGCGCCGATCGCCGGCACCATCCCACCGACCACCGACACCTCGGAGGAGTCATCGTCGGGCGTGTACTACGACAACTGCACGGAGGTCCGAGCCGCCGGCGCGGATCCGATTCGTCGCGGCGAGCCGGGATACGGACCGCACCTGGACCGGGACGGCGACGGCGTCGCCTGCGAGTAGGCAGACCGCGACGGCCCTGGCTTGTCGAGTGTGATCTTCGTGTCGGATGGCCACGCTCTCATGGGCATGAAGGTCACACTCGAGTTCCGAGTCGTGGCCGAACGATGTACGGCGGGCTGGTGAACGGTTGTCCCTTCGGGTTGCGGGAAAGGGTTTGCTGGCTTAGGACGGAGGTATGAACATACGGCGCACCGCTTTGCCCGTCATCGCTCTCACCGCCGCCGTACTGGCCGCCGGACAGGCCGCCGCCTCCGCACCGGAGGACGGCGCCTCGTCGGATCCGCACGCGCTACCGCTCGGCCCCGCCGGCCTGACGGAGACGCGTACCACCCGGACGATCCAGCCGGGGGTCACGCTGACCACGATCGTGCGCGGCGTCGCGGATCCGGACTCGGTGTGGACGGTCGAGATCGCGATTCCGTCCGGCGAGGGCTCGCCGGACCCTGACGCACCACCGGCGGCGCTGAAGGACGAGGCGGCCGCGAACGCGACCGCGGACCAGCTGCGGGCCGCGGGGCTCGAGCCGCGGGTGGAGCCGGTGCCGACGCCACGGGTGGCGGACGCGGGTGGCGGCGTGCTCGGGTACCGGGTCCGGGTCGGCGCCGTACCGACCAAGGCCGAGGCGGACGCGCTGCGGACCCAGGTGCTCGCGACTGGTCTCGGTGGGTCCAGCATCTTCACCGGCTGGGACGGCGAACCGGATGACGTGTCCGGCTCGACCGGGCCCTGGCACGTGCAGGTGCTGACGGTGGACCCGCGCCGGTTCGGCGGCACGCTCGCCGCGTCGTACGGACCGGATCTCGAGCGCCGCGAGACGACCAGTGCACTGGCGGCGCTGACCGGCGCGACAGCCGCGGTGAACGCCGGCTTCTTCGTGCTCGACCCGGCGGCAGGTGCACCCGGCGACCCGGCCGGCGTCGCGGCGTACGACGGTCGGCTGGTCAGCGAGCCGGTCGCGGGCCGGCCGGCGCTGACGGTGCGGCACGACGCCCGTGGCACCGAGGTGGTGCGGCTGCGCTGGCGCGGGTTCGCCGGCAGCCTCCCGCTGGACGGCCTGAACCGGGTCCCCGGCCTGATCCGCAACTGCGGCGGCCGCGGCGACACCCCGACGGATCTGCCACTGCACGACGTGACCTGCACGGACCCGGGTGAGCTGGTCGCGTTCGACGCGGCGTACGGCGCGGCTACCCCGGCCGGTCCGGGTACCGAGGTCGTGCTCGACAGGAAGGATCGCGTGGTCGCGATCCGGGACACCCGGGGCGGCGCCGTACCGACCGGTGGCCGGACGGTCCAGGCGACCGGCGACCTGGTGGACGACCTGCGCGCGGCGGCACAACCCGGCGCCACGCTCGCGGTCCGTGCCTGGCTGGTCGACGACCACGGCGACCGGGTGGACGTCGGCAGGCAGACGACGGTGGTGAACGGCGGGCCGGAGCTGGTTCGCGATGGCCGGTTGCACGCGACTCCCGGTGCGGACGGGATGGCGCCGGCCGGCAACCCGAGCTTCTACTACGGCTGGGCGCACAAGCGGAACCCGCGCACGCTCGCCGGTGTGGACGCGGCCGGCCGGACCGTGCTGGTCACCGCCGACGGTCGCAGTGAGGCCAGCCTCGGCCTCGGTATCGCCGAGACGGCCGCGGTAGCGAAGGCGCTCGGGCTGCGCGACGCCCTGAACCTGGACGGCGGCGGCTCGACCACGATGGTCGTCGAAGGCTCGGTCGTGAACGCGCCGTCGGACGCCGCCGGCGAGCGCCCCGTCGGCGACGCCTTGATAGTCCTTGCCGAACACAACCAAAAGTAGCGATCTCGAAGATGTCCGCAGTATGTTGCTCAAATCGTGGACAGTCAGCAGCTCCTGCGTATCAACCGCGCTGAGCTGTCGTTGAATCGGACGAGGGAGGACCGTCTGAGGTTCAGGGGAGGCCGTGCAGCACTTCAACGCACCACCGACATGGCCGACGCCGCGCGCCGATGATTGGCGTCCGCTGCCAGGCTGGGAGCCAGACCCGGGGTGGCCCCCAGCGCCGGCAGGTTGGACGTTCTGGATCGACGACCGCGGTCGTTGCGCCAGCGGTCCGATCGGTGCGTACGGCGCGGTTGCTGCAGGCCGCCTCGAGCTCGCCCTCGCGGAGAAGTCCCTGCTGCTGCTCTGAGCTGAGTGCGGCACGGCGAGTACGGCGGCTGTGCGTCGTCCGCCGGCAGGAACGCCTCCAGGTGTAGCTCGTGCTGGGCTACGTCGATGCCGGTGCCGAAGTGGGCGAGCGTGGTCAGCAACCGCAGCTCGCCCGCCTCGAACTTCAGCCGCAGAGGTACGGCTAACCCGACGTGGTCCGGCCCGATCCGCCGCTCCGGCACCATGGACTCGAGCTCCGCGAGCAGGGCGTGCAGGCGATCGTCCGGTACGCGGTCGCGACGGCTGTCGATCACGTGCCACGCCCAGACGTCCAGGTTCACGACCGCGGCGCGGCGCGCACCGGTCCTAGCCGCGGGCCGTTCAGCGGCCCATCGTCGAACGCCAGTGCATACCCGGCCGCGAGCAGCAGCCGGTTCCTTTCGCCCAGCGGTACGTCGAGCGACTCGGTCAAACGGATCACCAGCGCCCGGCCGGGCACCGACTGGCCGACCTCGACGAAGCTCACGTGCCGTTGCGTGGTGCCGGCCCGCAGCGCGAGCTCGAGCTGGCTGAGCCGGCGCCGCGTGCGCCAGTCCCGCAGCGCGGTCGCCATGCCGTGGTCACACCGATCACCGTAATCGTTCATATCCCCAAGGAAATTTAGCCGGAGGACGGCGGCGGACACCCTCGCCACCAACCACCGCAGGAGATCCGTGACGTCGCCGCCGGCCTGAGCATCACGGCCGTCCTCGAAGCCCGTGGCCACCGGGAGCTCGAGGACAGGGTGGCGCACGCGTATGAGGAGTTCATTCCCATTCGTTCCGCAGCCGCGGTGACGTGGACGCGCTGCGTGACGTCGTCAAGTTCCACGGGGGAGATGGTCGACAGCGACGGTGCCGTGCGGGCCGTCGGCCTGGAGTTCCTCGTCCTGGGTCCGGACGGCCGGATCCGCACCGACTACCAGTTCATCGAGTGCTGAGCGCGCGCCGGGACCTGATGCCAGGCCGCTGCGGCAGGCCCGCACGATTCCGCGGAATAGTCCCGGGCTGGTATCCAGTTTCGAGATCCGCTGGAGCGCCCGCTACACTCGTGCCTCGGTCCAGGCGGCAGTCTGGTCCCGCCGCCTTAGCTCAGTCGGCAGAGCGTCTCACTCGTAATGAGAAGGTCGTCGGTTCGATTCCGACAGGCGGCTCCACCTCCGACCAGCGGAAACGCCGGACAGCAACGAGCAGGCCGCCCGGTTGTCTCGACCCCAGCGGGTCGCGCTCGCCGCCGAAGACGGCGCCGCCACGCTGACCACACGCGATCTGCTTGTCGTAGCCGGGTGCGGCGTTGTCCCAGACTCGCTGCTGCTTCGCTGTCGGGGTCTCGCAGGCCTTTTGCGTGGTGTCGGTCATGTCTGGGGTCCTTCCGGTGAGGTTGGGGGCAGGTGGCAGTCCACGCCGGTGTCGGCGGCGGCTTCGACGACGCCCATGACGGCTCGCCGGACCCGGACCGCGGCCCGTTCCGGGTCGGGCTGCCCGGCGTCGAGCCAGGCGATGATGGCCTCGATCGCGACGGTCGGGGCGAGCTGAGATGCCCAGCGGGCAAGCGCCGGGTCGGGCACGACCTCGGAGATCTGGAGGTGGGCGGCCTCGACGATGTCGGAGCGGAACTTCGCGATGCGGTCCTGGAACTCCGGCTCGCGCAGCGCGTGTAGGAACAGCAGCCGGAACCCGGCCGGTGACTCGGTGGCCGCGGCGAGCAGGCCGTCGATGCTGTCGTCGGTGAACCCGCCGACCGGCTCCGCGACGTGGGCCTCGAGCCGGGCGCACATCCGGTCCAGCACCGACTGGTAGAGCTCGCTCTTGGAGTCGAAGTGCCGGTACAGGATCACCCGGGTGACCCCAGCCGCGGCCGCGATGTCGTCCAGGCTGGTCGGCACGAACCCCCACTGGGCGAAGGCCTCGGTGGCCGCGCCAAGGATCTGCTCCCGGCGCTGCTCGCGCGTCAGCCGCCGCCTCGGCTGGTGCTCCGGGGCCACGCCGCCTCCTGTTGCCTCTTAGATGTACCTTCAGACAAGTACATCCTAAAGTCTACTTCGGAGCGATGGGTGTGCAACGGAGCAACGGTTTACCCGGTCACTGGCTGACCGCGGGTCCCGGTGCCGATCATCCTCATCCTCGCCCCCACCTGGGCCTGGGTGGTGTCCGCCAACGTCCTCCTCGGCATCAGCCAGGGATTGACCTGGTCGGTGACGGTGGTCATGAAGATCGATCTGGTCGGCCCGGCCCGGCGCGGGTTCGCGATGGGACTCAACGAGGCCGCCGGGGACGGCACGGTGGCCGCGACCGCCCTGGCCACCGGCTATCTTGCCGAGGCGTACGGGCTGCGACCCGCACCGTTCCTGCTCGAGCTCGGCTTCGCGGCCCTCGGCCTGGGTTCGTCGCTGCGGGGCGTGTGGCTGGCGGCCTCGAGCCGGGCTTGGAAGGCGGCCAGCGCCCAATCCTGTTGCGGATTAGGTTCCTGGCGAGTCCGCGATCACGGTCACCTCCAGACCGTCGCGCCGCACCGGGTGCAGGTATCGCTGCTGCTCGATCAACTTGCCTCATCTTCGATGCGACAACCGAAGGTTACGGCGGCGAGTACGACTGCGGGTGCTGTGGAGCGGAGGGCGGCATCGGGCGGGAGGCCGAGTGCGTCGTTGACGGTCGAGAACGCTAAGCGCAACGCAACGAACACCGTGATCGCGAAGATCTGTGCGTCGCTGAATCCGGCGTCGCGTAGCGCCTGCACGTCCGCGGCGCTTCTGGCGTTTGGGTCGCGCGCCACCTTGCGGGCCCAACCAGCCATGACCCGCTCGCTGCTGTTTAGGCCGTCGTCGCTGCCGCGCAGAATCCCCGCCGCCGACTGTGCGTCACCCGCCGTTGCCAGCTTGCTCGCCCACACCAGTGAGCAGTACGAGTCGCCGAACGCAGACGTGCAGGCGGCGACGAGAATGATGCGCTGACGGAGGCTGAGGCTGTCGGCGGAGTTTGCCTGCCTTAGCAGGTTGAAGAGGCCGGTCATCGTGACCGGTTGATAGGCTCACAGTCGTGAGGCGTTCATGACGTAGCCGACCTCAGTAGTGTCCTCATCGAAGGCGAGTTGACTCTCGGAGGTGGTTTCCGGAACGCCGAGGAAACCGATCTTGTAGGCCTCGCGGCCCGGGACCATGGCGTCCCGGGCCCGTCCCTCGGTTGTCTTGGTTGAGGACATCAGGACTCTCCGTCCGCGCGCCGTGCCGAACCGCGAGAGAGTGTGGCTCGAGGCCGGCCTGTCGGGTGCGCTCAGCTTGTGGCGATCTCGATGGTGACTGGCACGTGGTTAGTGAGAATGTCGTAGACGGCGGAACGGGCCCGCGACTGCTCGACGATCTCGCGCAGCTTCTCGGCCGGGGCGTCGCCCTTGACGGTGAACCGGACGGTGATCTTCTGGTAGCCGTTGCGGACGTCAGGGTCGAGGCCGAGGATGCCGTTGAGGTCGATGTCGCCAGCCACGGTGGAGTGGACCTCGGTGAGCCGGACACCGCGGGCGGCGGCGATGTTGGCCAGGCCGGCGGTCAGGCAGGCTGCTAGGGCGTGCAGCACGAACTCCACAGGCGTGGGGCCGTTGTCGCGGCCGACGAGCACGGCTGGGTGATCGGCGTCGAAGTGGAAGCTGCGTTCGTGGGTCCGTTCCTCTCCGACCCCGTAGAAGCCTTCGATGGTGCCGCGGCTGTGGGTGCCGCCGATCCACTGGTTGTGGGTACGGAACTGGAACGCGGCCGCCTCGGGGGCGGCCTTGACCGCGTCGAGGGTGGCGAACAGGGCGGCGGTGTCCACGCCGTTGTTGGTCGACTCGTTGGTTGTCGTGGTAGTCATGTGGGTTCTCCTTTGGTGTGTGCTGCGCGCTGCGCAGTGACGGCTGGGGAGTCAGACGTGGGCGAGCTCTTGGTGACCTGGAACGGGGCGCGCGGCCAGCTCGGCCGCCTCGGTGTCGATGGCCACGCCGAGCTGCTTTTGGAGTTCGACGAAGTCCGGTACCTGCGGGTAGCTGGCTAGCGTGCAAGTAAGTTCGAAGATGTCGCGCAGGGCGCGGTCGCGATGGGACTGATAACCGGCCAGCGCCGTGGTCTCGTCGGTGTCACCGCGCAACGCGCGGTGCAGGGCGACGGCGAGAAGTTCGGCGTCCCGGTAGGCGTCGCTGAGACCGTATCCGGTGACCGCGTCGCGGTGGTAGCCGGCGTCTCCAACCAGTGCCCAGCCTGGGCCGTGTGCCCTGCGGATCTGGTTGGGCATACGCAGCATGCCGGTGACCGGGGACGTGCGCCGTCCCGCGTGTAGCCGTCCTGCCAGGTCCGGTGCACTGCGCCGCAGGTAGGCGATGAATGCCTCCTCGCGGGTTACCGCTGCGCGTCGGGCCTCGTGCGCGTCTGCGGAGGGACTGCAGATCCAGATGCAGGCCTGTCCGTCGTGGGTAGGGAATACGCCGGTGAGGGCGTGCTCGGCGGCAACCAGCTCGATGCCGTCCCAGGGAAGGCCGTCGTAGTACGCGTATTGCACAGCGCCGTCATCGCCGCGGCTCTCCACCACCTCGGCCCGTACTGAGCGAGCCACTCGGGATCGCAGTCCGTCAGCGCCGACGACAAACCGAGCATCGACCTCCAGCGGAGCTCCGGTTGCGTCGTGGCCATAGACACCGGTAGCCCGGCCGGCATCGTCCAGGCGTACTCCGGTGACCGTCACGCCGAATCGGATGTCGGCGCCTGCAGCGGCCGCTGCCTCCGCCACGATGGTGTCGAGGATGTATCGGCGCGGGGCGACGAGCAGATCCACCCCGGCCTTTTGTTTGACCGCCCGCGTCATGGACTCACCCAGGTGGGTGAAGGTGACCCGCCGGATCGCCGGCGCTCCGCTGGCCAGCACCGCCTGAAGCAGTCCCCACCGGTGTAGCTGGACCACGCCGGTGCGGGCGATCTGGTGCGTCGAGACAGTGTCGGTCGGGAAGATCGCGCGGTCGAGCAGGACCACGTCATGCCCGAGCCGGGCCACGAGCAGCGCGGTGGCGGCGCCCGCGGCGCGGGCGCCCACTACCACGACCTCGTGGCGCTGGCGGTCGGAAGGCATTGAATGCGACTCCAGGTCTGCTGGGTAGGAACGGATACTCACGCCGCTGGTCGCCGCGGTGGGTCGGTGGTAGAACTCTGGGTAGCGTCCACCGCGCGGGTGTGACGGGGCCTGTGACGGGCCAGCGACGACGGCAGCTCCGGCTATCGGGGCGATACTGTGACCGTGCCGGGACCACTCGCGATCCACCTGCTCGGCGAGCCGCACGTGACCAGCGGCGGGCATCGGCATCCCGCGCCCCGGGGTCGCAAGGCGTGGGCGCTTCTGGTGTACCTCCTAACCACTGCGTCGGCGCCCAGCCGCGAGTGGCTCGCCGAATTGCTCTTCTCGGACGCGAACGACCCGCTAAACGCGCTGAGCTGGAACCTTAGCCAGCTGCGCCGAATGTTGGGGCCCGAGGCCAAGATCAGCGGCGGCCCCGTCGAGCTGAGGCTTCCGCCCGGCACCTTCATCGACATCCGCGCCCTTACGACCGGGACGTGGGTGCAAGCACTCGGCGTCCCAGGGCTCGGCCGCGACCTCCTCGAAGGCATGGCGTTTCCGTCAAGCCCGGCGTTCGAGGCGTGGCTCCTTGCCGAGCGCCGGCGACTCGCGGCGGCCGGGGAGAACGCGCTTCGGGAGGCCGCGCGGGCCAAGCTCGTGGCCGGCGACGCAGACCGGGCCGTGGAGCTTGCCATCCGAGTCGTCGCCGCCAGCCCCCTCGACGAGGATGCCCAGGAGTTGCTCATCCGCGCGTACGCGGCCGGCGGCGACCGGGCTGCGGCGCAACGTCAACGAGACTCGTGCGTGGAACTGTTCCGCCGCGAGCTCGGTACGGATCCGGGGCTGGCGGTCCTCGACGCCGCCGACCCGGTCCCTCTGCCCGAACCGCGCGAGCTCCCGCCGACCACGGCGAGCGTGACCGTAGGACTGGAGACCGGACTCGCCGCGATGGACGCCGGTGCGGTCGACGCCGCCGTAGTCGCGCTACGCCGGGCGGTCGCCCAAGCGCACCAGATCGACGACCCAGCCCTTCAATCCAAGGCGCTCCTCGCCCTTGGCTCGGCACTCGTGCACGGCGTCCGAGGTCGCGACGGCGAAGGTGCCGGCATTCTCCTGGAGGCCATCGAGGTCACCGGCCGCCTCGAAGGCGACAAGCCGGTCGCCCAGGCGCATCGTGAACTCGGGTACGTCGAACTCCTTCGCGGCCGCTATGACCGAGCCCAGCGCTGGCTTCACGCAGCGGTCTCGCTCGCCGGCGACGACCCGGCCGAACGAGCCTGGGCCCACGCCGTCTACGGGGTGGCGTTGACCGACATCGGCCGTCACACCGACGCCCTGCACGAACTGGGCGAGGCGTTGCGCCTGGCCCGGGTGGCCAACGTCGGCCCAGTCGAGACCTGGGCGCTAGCCTTCATCGGCCGCAGCCATCTCCTGCGCCGCGATCTCGCACCCGCACGGCAGGCACTCGTCGCCGCCCTGGCCCTCGCGCGCGATCTGCGCTGGACGGCCTTCATCCCGTTCCCCGAATCTCTGCTCGCCGACGTCGACCTGGCCGAGGGAAACACCGACGCCGCCGCGTCGGCGTACGAGCACGCCTACGCCCTGTCACTTGAGCTCGGTGACCCATGCTGGGAGGGGCTCGCCGCCCGCGGGATCGGCCTGGTCGCCAACCGCCGCGGAGACGCCGAGTCGGCCCTGCGCTGGGTCACCGAGGCGCGCCTGCGGTGCGTCCGGCTGCCCGACGCCTGGCTGTGGGTTGAAGGCTACTGCCTCGACGCCCTGTGCGCGCTCGCCATCGAACACCGCCGACCAGCCGCGACGCAGGTGGCCGCCGATCTCGAGGCTCTGGCGACGCGAACCGGCATGCGTGAACTCGTGGCCCGCGCCTACCTGCACCGCAGTCGTCTCGGTGACCGGGCAGCGGCTGACGCCGCCGACGTCCTCGCCGCCGAGGTAGACAACCCAGCCGTGCTTCGCATCGATTGACGTCATCGACTGCGCCGCCCGTCACCGCCCGCGCACAGCGAGACGCATTCGAGGCGTACGAGCGTTCGCGGAATCGGCCAGCACGGTCCGATTCGCGCAAGCCGATTCGCGTATCGGCCACATTCTAAGGGATCCGGCCGCTAGCAGGAGGTTGCCAGCGGCAACGGTCCAGTCCATGGCCGTGTCAAAATGAAGGGCAGTCGAACATGCCGAGGGTCACGGCCGTCGAACAACCACGACTGGCGCTCCCTGGCGGCCACTTACTTCCAGTCGAGCTTCTTCTCCTCTGGCCTCTCGCGATGGTTCTCGGGGGCCATGTATGCCATCCAGGTGTTGAGCTGAGCTTGTCAGCGCAGGCCCGGTGCGGACGTCGGCCGCGTTGGGTGGCGAGCCGTGGAGGGACGCGCTTGGTGGAGGCCGCGTGGGTCTGAATTGTCAGTCGTTGCAGCAGCCGTCAGTGCGGGTGCCCTCCGAGCACCCGCAGCCTCCTGCGATCGTGCTGCCTGCGATTGGCGCGCAGCAGCCTTCGCCCTTCCATGCTGCGTGTCCCTCGCGGACCGCGACGGCGGCGATGATCAGCCCTGCGATCGGGTCTGCCCAGCCCCAGCCGAGGGTGGCGTTCAGCACCAGCCCGACGAGCAGCACTGCGGACAGATAGGTGCAGAGCAGGGTTTGGGTGCCGTCGGCAACGACGGCGTTGGAGCCGAGGGCCTTCCCGGTGCGGCGCTGTGCCCAGGAAAGGAATGGCATGACGATGAGTGAGGCGATCGCCAGCCCGATGCCGACCGGTGAGGTGTCGGGGTTGTTGCCGCCGATCAGGGCGCGCAGGGACTCGAACGTGACGTAGGCGGCGAGCGCGAAGAACGAGATGGCGAGCATCCGCAGGGCTCGGCGTTCGCGGCTTTCGGGGAGCCGGTGGCGGAACTGCCACAAGATGATCAGCCCGCTGGACACCTCGACGATGGAGTCGAGGCCGAACCCGACCAGGGCGACCGATCCGGCGATGACGCCGGCGGTGATGGCGATGATCGCCTCGATCGCGTTGTAGGTCACCGAGGCCGCGGCGAGCAGCTGGGCGCGGTGGCTCAGCTTGCGGCGCTGCTCGGGGTCGGTGGTCCAGGTGCTCGGCGGGGTCGGGGAGATCTGCAGCGGCTGGATCTGCAAGGCCTGCTGTTCGCTCATGCCTGCGCCTTCACGCCGTAGACGGGACAGAGCGCGACTGCGTCGCCGGTCAGGCCGAGCAGTTGCTCGGCCGCCGACAGCAGGTGCAGGGTCGCCTCGGGGTGGGTCAGGCTGAAGCGTGACGCCCGGCCCTGGGGGCGGGACTCGACCAGGCCGCAGTCACGCAGGCAGGCCAGGTGCTTCGACACGGTGGACTGGGCCAGACCGAGGTGCTCGGTCAGGTCGACCACACGGTGCTCACCGAGCGCAAGGTGCCGCACGATCGCGAGCCTGGAGGCGTCACCGAACCCGTGGAACAGGCAAGCCGCCGACGACAGCGCCGCGGCCTCGTCGACATGCCCGAGCGCGGGGTCGGCCACTGATGCTTTCATCGCCATATGGCGATGCTAGCGCCGAACGTGCTGATTGGGTAGTCGGATTCGACACGTGGCGCGTGGGTTCAGGGCAGCTGTTCGTGTGTTGCCGGTTGGGTCGGGGTCATCGCCTTGTAGCTGGTGGCCAGTACGTCGGCCGCGTGCCGGGCCTGGTCGGGTGTGGTCCAGCGACCGACGCTGAGCCGGATGGCGCCGAGTGTGCGCGCTGTGTCCAGGCCCATCGCGGTGAGTACGGCGGAGGGCGTGTCGATGCCTTCGTGGCAGGCCGAACCGGTCGATGCGGCGATCTGTGGTGTCGCGGCCAGGAGGGCCTTGCCGTC
>Ga0075419_10002132_pt1 | contig 12796 bp, 12 predicted proteins | sample SoiMetdeltSBSDD3_FD_76900 | JGI IMG/M metagenome (GOLD analysis project Ga0075419, IMG submission 76900) | Bulk soil microbial communities from a Populus tree surrounding site in Tennessee, USA - Soil MetaG P. deltoides SBSDD3 | ecosystem: Environmental > Terrestrial > Soil > Tree plantation... | reverse complement strand
CCCCAGGTGAACGCGCCGTGCGAGCCGCCGCCCTGCAGGGCGAGGTTCAGAATTTTCTTCAGTCTGCGAGCCGGCGTAGTTCCATGAAGGCACGTTAGAGCGAACCTTGCGCGGCAACAAACAAGCAGAACTCAAGCGCCCCTTTAGAAAAGCTCAAGGCCGCGCTTTAGCGGCGCGCCTGGCTGAAAGGGAAATTCATCACGCGGTCACGCGCGCGCTCTAGGTGCGTGATCTCGCGCGGGCTTAGCGTGCGCAAGTGAAGGCGCGGCGGATGTCGCAGCGAGCGGCGTGCGAGAAGCGTCCTTAACTGCGGCTCTTCGATGGAGGAGTCGGCGAGGCGTCGGACGTGACCGCCCTCCACTGCCGCGATCGGCAGCCCGTCCCTGAAGAGCACGCGGTTGCGGTAGGTCGCGGCGACGCGAGCTCCGGGTGTGAGAATGCCGACGAGGTTCAACGGATCGGCGGCGCTCAGCACGACGAGCTCGTCGAGTTTCTCGCTCTTGCGCACGGCGCGCAGCCGGCCGACAGCATCCGGCGCGGCGAACTGCTCGCCGCCGAAACCGCCGACGAAGCGTCCGCCGCGGATCTCGCCGCGCGCCTCGAGCTTGCGATAGACGCGCACGAGATCGCGCCATGGCGGAAGTTGCGACTCGCGCTGGAGCAGTGTGCGGAACACGACGCCATAGCGCTTGAGGAGCGTTCGCGCAATCGCCTCGACGTTGTCGTTCTTCTCGCTTTTCAAAAGAGACCAGCGCCCGGCCGTTTCGACCAGGTTGCGTCGCTTCTCCGGCGCGGCGAGCAGGGCACGCAAGCCGGCGAAGCTGTCGGCGCTCGCAATACCGGCGCCCGCCAGCTCGGCGAGCCCCCGCTCCACGTAGCTCGGCAGCAGCGTGGTGGTCGAAACCAGCTCGTGGAAGAACGAAGCGCCGCGCTTCTCCAGCGCTTCGCGCACCGCCTTCGCCTCGGAAGAAAAATCAGAAACCCCATCTTTCTCCAGGCCCCAATGCGCGGCGTTCTGCCGCTGCATGAGCGCGATTGGCGATGTGCGCAGCGGCGCCTTCGTTCCCGGGGTAAGCCGGCCCCATGCCACGCGCCCGCTCAGGCAAAGCTGATCGATCTGCGCTGCGTCGTAGTCCGCGACCCGCGCCGGCAGGACATCGTTCTCCCACGCCGCCGCGGCGAGCTCGTAGCCTTCGAGTTGCTCGACCACGGCCATCAAGCCTTCAGCGCCCTTCACCTGGTCCTCGCCGGCCACGTGCTGCCAGTGAAGCAGGAAGCGCATGAAGTCCGCGGCCGACACCGGTTCGATCTCGGCACGCAGGCGGTTCAGCGTGTAGCGGTGGATGCGCGCGAGCAGCCGGCGATCGCACCACTGCAGCTCGTGACTGGACGAGAACCGGCCGCGCAGAATGCGACCCTGGCTCTCGAGCGCGAGAAGCGCGCTTTCCGCTTCGGGGATCTCGAGCTCGCGCTCGGTCACCGGGCCTAGGACTTCCATCCGGCTCGCGACGATTTCGATCGGGTCGTCGTTCAGGCGCTCGAGCGCAAACCACGCGTTTCCCTTTCTGACCGCGCGGGCGCCGAGCTCGGTCAAGAACGCGGGCCAATGCACCGCGAGCTCGTTGTCCTTGAGGTAGCCGGCGACCATCAGCGCGTCGTACATCTCGTCCGACGTATTCGCGATCGGCCACGCCTCCTGGCGCACCCGCTCGATGGCCGCCGGATCCAGCGCGCCGAGATCGTCGGCACTGCGCACTTCGGTCGCGCGCCGCGTGTAAACGGCGCGCGTGCGGCGCTCTTCGAGGGGCGCATCGTCGAGGAAGGTGTACACCGCCGAGTTCAGTAGCTCGTGGCTCAGCACCGACGGTTCCGGCGTGTCGCGCGCGACGGTTTGAATTTCCCCGGCATGGAGACGCTGCAGCTCGCGCTCGAGACCCGTGGCATCCACGGCTTCCTCGAGCGCGTCGCGCAGCGCCTGCTGGACGAGCGGATGGTCGGGCACCTCACGGGCGCCGGGCAGATTGTCCTGGCACGCCACGGCATCCGGGAACACCGACTGGAGCAGGTCTTCCGCGTACATGCGCTGGAGCTGGTTCGGAATCCGCGCGCCGCCGCGGTTGCGCGGCACCGCCAGCGCCAGTGTGGTGCTCCACCGCCAGCGGGTTTCGAAGATCGGCGAAGCGAGAATCGCCTGAATCAGCGTTTCACGCACCGTGTTCGGATGCAGATAGCGGAACACTTCCTCGAGCGGGAAGGAATGCAATTCGCCGAGCGAGAGGATCACGCCCTCCTCGGTCGCGGCTGCCTGCAACTCGAAGTTGAAACCCTGGCAGAATTTCTTGCGCAGCGCGAGGCCCCAGGCGCGGTTAATGCGGCTGCCGAAAGGCGCGTGCAGCACGAGCTGCATGCCGCCCGACTCGTCGAAGAAGCGCTCGAGCGCGATCACGTCGCGCGTCGGCACAACGCCGAGGCTGCGCTTCGTTTCGCCAAGGTACGCGGCGACTTGCTCGGCCGCACTTTGGCTGAGCCGATACTCCTGTTTCAGAAGATCGACGGCGGGCGAAAGCTCGTCCTCCTTGCGCGGCTCATCGGGCCCGGGCAGCTCGAAGTCCACTGCGGCGCGTAGCGCCGAGACCGCTTCGCTCACCTCTTCAGAGCGCGCGGGCGCCTCGCCGAGCCAGAACGGCATCGAAGGCGGCTGGCCTTGCGCGTCGGCGACACGCACTACGCCGTTGCCGATGCGCAGGATGCGCCACGAGGTGTTGCCGAGCTGGAACACGTCGCCCGGCAGCGATTCGATGGCAAAGTCCTCGTTCAGCGTGCCGATGAAATGGCCTTCGGGCTCCAGCAGCACGCGGTAATCGAACACCTCCGGAATCGCGCCGCCGTTCACGATCGCGGTGAGGCGGCTGCCCTTTCGCGCGCGGAGCTTCTTGTTGAGAGTGTCGTGGTGAAGCAGCGCGCCGCGCCGGCCGCGCCGGGTGTTGTAGCCGCGCGCGAGCATCTCGACAACTTCGTCGTACTCGGCTTTTTCCAGATTACGGTACGGATACGCCCCCCTGAAAACGTTGAGGAGCGCGTTCTCGTCCCATTCCTCTTCGGCGGAAACTTCGGCGACGACCTGCTGGGCAAGCACGTCGAGCGGCTTGTCCGGCACGCTGACCTGGTCGAGCACGCCGTCGTGCACCGCGCGCACCATGGCGGCGCACTCGATGAGGTCATCGCGCGTGAGCGGGAAAATGCGGCCCTTCGGCACGCCCTTGATGGTGTGGCCGGAACGCCCTACGCGCTGCAGGAACGTAGCGATGCGATGCGGCGACGAGATCTGGCACACGAGGTCGACGTGGCCGATGTCGATGCCGAGCTCGAGGGACGCCGTGGCGACCAGCACCTTGAGCTTTCCGTCGCGCAGGCGCTGTTCGGCGTCGAGGCGAGCTTCCTTGGCGAGGCTGCCATGGTGCGCGGCGACGACGTCGGGGCCCAGGCGTTCCGACAGCTGGTGCGCCATGCGCTCGGCAAGCCGGCGCGTATTCACCGTGACGAGCGTGGTGCGGTGCGACTCGATCAGCGAGACAAGCTGATCGTAGATTTCCTTCCAGACCTCGTGGGACATCACCGCTTCGAGCGGCGAGCTCGGCACCTCGACGGCGAGGTCGATGTGCCGCTTGTGGCCCTTGTCCACGATGGCAACCGGTTCACCACTGGTGAGGAAGCGCGCCACTTCCTCGATCGGTTTCTGCGTCGCCGAAAGGCCGACGCGCTGCAGCTTGCGCCCGCAAACGTGGTCGAGGCGCTCGAGCGACAGCGCGAGGTGCGCGCCGCGGCGCGACTGCAGTACGGCGTGGATCTCGTCGACGATCACCACGCGCGCGGTCTTCAGCATCTGGCGCGAGCGCTCGGCTGTAAGGAGGAGATACAGCGACTCCGGCGTCGTGACCAAGATGTGCGGCGGCGTGCGCAGCATCGCCGCACGCTCGGGCTGCGGCGTGTCGCTCGAGCGCACCGCCGCGGTAATTTTTACCGGCGCGGCCGCGTGGATCTCGCGCCGCGGCACCGCGAGATTCTTGTGGATGTCGGCCGAAAGCGCCTTAAGCGGCGAGACGTAGATGACCCGCACTTCATCCGGCAGCTCGCTCTCGAGTCCTTCGCGCAGCAATTGATCGATCGACGTCAGGAACGCAGCGAGCGTTTTGCCGGATCCTGTCGGCGCCGCGATGAGCGTATGGCGCCCTTCGCGGATCGCGCGCCACCCTTCGAGCTGCGCCGGGGTCGGCTCGGCAAAGCGGCTCGCCCACCACTGGCGCAGGACGGGATGAAAATCAGGGGGTAGCAAGGTGGATATTTTGACATTAGATTCCCGGATTCATTCATGCTCACCCCCACGCAACGCAAGGCGCTCAAGGCGAAAGCCCACAAGCTCGAGCCGGTCGTTCAGATCGGCGCCAAGGGACTCACGGAGGAAGTGATCGCGGAAATCGACCGCGCGCTCACGGCGCACGAGTTGATCAAGGTGCGCGCCGGCACGCTCGATCGTGATGCGCGCGACGGCGCGTTCGGCTCGATCTGCGAGAGAACCGGCGCCGAATCGCTGCAGCAGGTCGGCAAGGTGTGCGTGCTCTTCAGGAAAAAGGCCGATGACTAAGACGCGAGGAATGCTCACGCTCGAGCAGCTGAAAGGCATGGTGGCTGAAGGAGCCATCGAGACCGTGCTTGCCGGCTTCACCGACCACTACGGGCGCCTTATGGGCAAGCGCTTCGACGCCGAGATGTTCGTCGACGAGATTGCGAAGCACGGCGGGCACGCGTGCGACTACCTGCTGACCGTCGACATGGAGATGGAGCCGGTGCCGGGCTACAAGTTTGCGAACTGGGAGCTCGGTTACGGCGACGTACACATGGTGCCGGACATCGGCACGCTGCGGCTCGCAACCTGGCTCGACAAGACGGCATTCGTCGTGTGCGATGTGAAGAGCGAGAAGACGCACGACTTCGTCGACGTAGCGCCGCGCACGATCCTGCGCCGGCAGATCGACGCGGCGAAGAAAGCAGGCTATGTAGGCTACGCCGGCACGGAGCTCGAGCACTACCTCTTCCAGACGAGCTACCGCCAGGCGGCGCAGCAGGACTTCCGCAATCTCGAGCCCGCCGGCTGGTACCTCGAGGACTACCACATGCTGCAGGGCACGCGCACCGAAGGCTTCCACGCCTCGGCGCGCCGGCATCTCAAACTTTCGGGCGTGCCGGTCGAGAACTCGAAGGGCGAATGGGGCAAGGGCCAGCACGAGCTGAACGTGCGTTTCGCCGAGGTGCTCGAGATGGCCGATCGCCACGTCGTGTTCAAGCAGTGCCTGAAGGAAATTGCGGAGAGCATGGGCATGAGCGTCACCTTCATGGCCAAGTTCGCCGCCGACGGCGCGGGCTCGAGCTGCCACATCCATTTCAGCCTGTGGCGCGACGGCAAGAACGCATTCGCCGGCGGACCCGATGCTTTCAAATACTTCCTCGGCGGCTGGATCGCCCACGTGCCTGACGTCATGGTGTTCTACGCGCCCACTGTGAACTCCTACAAGAGGTACGTCGATGGCTCGTGGGCGCCGACGCGCCTTGCCTGGAGCAACGACAACCGCACCGCGGGCTTCCGCATCGTCGGCTCGGGCAACAGCCAGCGCATCGAATGCCGCATCCCGGGAGCGGATTGCAACCCCTATCTTGCGCTCGCCGCGTCCCTCGCCTCCGGCCTCGATGGCATCGCGAACAAGATCGAGCCGCCGGAGGTGTTCGTCGGCGACATCTACCAGGCGAAAAACCTGCCGCGCGTGCCGTATACGTTGAGCGACGCGATCGACCTCTTCGAGAGAAGCGCGTTTGCCAAAAGGATGTTTGGCGAAGCCGTGCACGGGCATTACACGCACTTCTATCGCACCGAAGCGCAGGCCTACGACCGCGCCGTCACCGATTGGGAACGCAGGAGATACTTCGAAAGAATATGAGACTCAAAGACAAGGTTGCGCTCATCACGGGCGCGGGCAGCGGCATCGGCCGGCAGGCGGCGCTCCTTTTCTCCAAGGAAGGCGCAGCCGTGGTCTGCGCCGACGTGAACGACAAAGCGGCGCAAGACACCGCATCACAGCTGAAAAATGCGATCGCGGTGAAGGCCGACGTGGCGAAAGCGAGCGACTGCGAGCAGATGGTCGCCGCGGCCGAGAAGAAGTTCGGAAAGCTGAACGTGCTCTTCAACAACGCCGGCATCATGCACGCGAAGGACGACGACTCGCAGACTACAAGCGAGGAAGTCTGGAACCTCACCATGGATATCAACGCCAAGGGGGTATTCCTCGGCTGCAAGTACGGCATTCCGGCCTTGAAGCGCGCCGGCGGCGGCTCGGTGATCAATACCGCCTCTTTCGTCGCGAGGATGGGCGCTGCGACGGCGCAGATCGCCTACACCGCGAGCAAGGGTGCGGTGCTCGCGATGACGCGCGAGCTCGCCGTCATCCACGCTCGCCAGAACATCCGCGTGAACGCGCTCTGCCCGGGCCCGCTTAAGACCGAGCTGCTAATGAGCTTCCTCAACACCGACGCGAAGAAGCAGCGGCGCCTCGTCCATATCCCGATGGGACGCTTCGGCGAGGCCGAAGAAATCGCCAAAGCCGCGCTTTTCCTTGCTTCGGACGACTCCTCTTACGTGACGGGCGCCGATTTCCTCGTCGATGGCGGCATCACCGGCGCTTACGTGACTCCCGAGTGAAGATCCTCGGGATCTCAGGCAGCCTTCGCAAAGGCTCCTTCAATACCGCGCTGCTGCGCGCGTGCGTCCCCCTCATGCCGCCGGGCGTCGAGCTCGCGATCGGCTCGATCACCGGGATCCCGCTGTACGACGGCGATCTGGAGGCCGCGCAAGGCATCCCGGCGCTGGTGCAGGCATTGAAGCCAAGGTCATCGAGGCCGATGGCCTGCTCCTGGTGACCCCGGAGTACAACAACTCGATGCCGGGGGTGCTGAAAAACGCGATCGATTGGCTTTCGCGCCCGCCCGCCGACATCGGCAAGGTGTTCAGCGGGCGGGCGGTCGCGCTGATGGGCGCATCGCCGGGCGGTTTCGGCACGATCCTCTCGCAGAACGCCTGGCTACCCGTCCTGCGTACGCTCGGCACCCGGACCTGGTTCGGCGGCAAGATGATGGTCTCGCGCGCCGGCGGCGTTTTCAACGAGGCGGGCGAGCTCACGGACGACGCGATCCGCGGGCAGCTCGAGAAGTACCTGGCCGGCTTCGCCGCCTTCATCAGGGGCTGAGTTTCGGTTGTAACCGCGCCGAGACGACCTGAAATCGTCCGCTGACCGCCTGCCGCCACCATGGCGGCCATGAACACGTTCGATTACTGGATGTATTCCGCCGGTCTTGTCGTCCTGACGATCGCCGTCATCGTGGTCTGAGCGGCCGGCTGTTGCGACGCGGCAAGTCGCAAAACCAGTTGCCGCCGCCGAATTCCGGGCTCTAGAGTTGTCCCTCTAGATTCCACACGGGAGGAGGCAGGCAATGGTCCGCTTAACTGTCAACGGCAAACAACAACAGGTCGACGTCGACCCAAGCACGCCGCTGCTCTGGGTGCTGCGCGAGCAGCTCGGCCTGACGGGAACGAAATACGGATGCGGCATCGCCCAGTGCGGCGCATGCACGGTGCACGTCGACGGCGTGGCGCAGCGCGCCTGCGTGATGCCGGTCAGCGCGGTCGCCGGCAAGCGCATCACCACCATCGAAGGTCTCGCTTCGGGTAAGACACTGCACAAGGTTCAGCAAGCCTGGATCGCGCACGAGGTGCCGCAGTGCGGCTACTGCCAGACGGGCATGATCATGGCCGCGGCCGCGCTGCTGCGCGAAAAGCCGAAGCCCACCGACGCGGACATCGACGCCGCGATCACCAACATCTGCCGTTGCGGCACCTTCCAGGAAGTGCGCGCGGCCATTCACGCCGCCGCCAAGGCGTAAGGAGCGAGCCATGAAAATGAATCGCCGCACGTTCATCGTCTCCTCCTCCGCCGCCGCCGGTGGGCTCGCGCTGGGATTCGGGCTGCCCTTCGGCGCCAAGCTGGCCGAGGCGCAGGCCGATTCCACTCCCGAGATCAACGCTTGGGTAGTGATCAAGCCGAACGATACCGTCGTCATCCGCATGGCGCGCTCGGAGATGGGCCAGGGCACGATCACCGGTCTCGCGCAGCTCGTCGCCGAAGAGCTCGAATGCGACTGGAACAAGGTGACCTACGAATATCCGACGCCCGGCACCAGCCTGAAACGCAAGCGCGTGTGGGGAGACTTCTCCACGGGCGGTAGCCGCGGCATCCGCACCTCGCACGACTATGTGCGCATGGGCGGGGCGACTGCACGCGTCATGCTGGTCCAAGCCGCCGCCAACCAGTGGAAGGTCTCGCCGTCCGAATGCACAGTCGCGAACAGCGTGATCACGCATAAGGCTTCGGGCCGCAAGACCACCTTCGGTAAGGTGGCCGCCGACGCCGCGCGCCTCGATCCGCCGAAGGACGTGAAGCTGAAGGACCCGAAGGAGTGGAAGCTGATCGGCAAGCCGGTGAAGCGCCTCGACACCGCCGACAAGGTGACGGGCAAGCAGGTCTATGGCTTCGACCTCAAGCTGCCCGGCATGCTGAACGCCGCGATCAAGGATTGCCCCGTGTTCGGCGGCAAGGTGAAGAGCTTCGACCAGGGCCGCGTACTCGGCATGAAAGGCGTGAAAAAAGTCGTGCCGGTCGGCGATTCCGCAGTCGCGGTGGTCGCGGAAACATTTTGGCAGGCGAAGAGCGCGCTCGACGTGTTGCCCATCGAGTGGGACTACGGCCCGAACGCAAAAGTCTCGCAGGAGAGCATCCTTGCCACGCTGAAGGAAGGCCTCGACGCGCAGCAGGCGTTTGTCGGCAATCAGAACGGCGACATCAAGGCCGGTCTTTCCGGTGCCGTGAAGAAGATCGAGGCGACTTACTTCTACCCGTGGCAGAACCACGCGCCGATGGAGCCGATGAACGCCACGGCGCGCTACACGCCCGACCGGTGCGAAGTCTGGGTGCCGACGCAGGACGGCGAAGCGTCATTCGCCGCGCTGCTCGCCGCGTCCGGCCTTCCCGCGGACAAATGCGATGTGCACAAGATCAACCTGGGCGGCGGCTTCGGCCGGCGCGGCGCTTTCCAGGATTACGTGACGCAGGCGGTCACCATCGCGAAGCAGATGCCCGGCACACCGGTGAAGCTCCTCTGGACTCGCGAGGAGGACATGCAGCACGGGCACTACCACCCGATCATGATGGCGAAGCTGACCGGCGGCCTCGATCAGCAGGGTAATCTGGTCGGTCTGCATATCCGGCTCTCCGGCCAGTCGATCCTCGCCGCGGTGCGCCCGCACATCGTCGAGCAGCAGAAAGGCCGCGACCCGCTCACCTTCCAGGGACTCGCGGACACCGGCGAGCACGCGTTCGGCTACAGCATCCCGAACCTGCTCATCGACCACGCCATGCGCAATCCGCACGTTCCGCCGGGTTTCTGGCGCGGCGTGAACATCAACCAGAACGCGGTGTTCATGGAGTGCTTCATGGACGAGCTCGCGCAGGCCGCGGGACAGGACGAGCTCGAATTCCGGCGCAAGAACATGAAAGGCCTGCCCCGCAACCTCGGGGTGCTGAACGCGGTTGCCGAGCGCATCGGCTGGAGCAAGCCGCCGCGGCCGGGCGTGTATCGCGGCCTGGCGCAGATGAAGGCGTTCAATTCCTTCGTCGCCGCGGCGTGCGAGATCTCGGTGCAAGGCGGCAACAAGGTGAAGATCCACCGCATCGTCGCGGCCACCGATCCGGGCTACGCGGTGAATCCCGCCCAGATCGAGCGCCAGGTGTCGGGCTCGTTCGTCTACGGTCTGTCCGGCCTTTTCATGCAGGAATGCACGGTGAAGGACGGCGCGATCGCGCAGACGAACTTCCACGACTATCCGTCGATGCGCATCGCGCAGATGCCGAAGGTCGAGACGATCATCATCGCGAACGGCGGCGACGTTTGGGGCGGCATCGGCGAGCCCACGATCTGCGTCGCTGCGCCGGCGGTGCTGAACGCCTTCTACAAGGCCACCGGCAAGCGCCTGCGCGACGTGCCGCTCAAGCACCACGGCATCGAGCTGGTGTGAGGGGTTGGCTAGCGGCGCTAGCCTTCCTCACCCAGTCGGCTGTCGCGAGCGACTCCATCCCGTCGTCCCTCACCGGGACGGCGGGAGATGCCGAGCGCGGGCGCAGGATCGTGCTCGACCGGCACGTGGGCCTGTGCCTGCTCTGCCACAGCGGCCCTTTTCCGGAGGAGCGTTTTCAGGGCGACCTGGCGCCGAACCTGTCGGGTGTCGGCGCCAGATTGTCGGCCGGCCAGATCAGGGCGAGAATCGTCGATGCCAGCCGCGTCAATCCGAACACCATCATGCCGCCGTACTTCCGCACCGAAAATCTGCAGCGCGTCGCTCCGGCCTACCGCGGCAAGACCGTGCTGAGCGCCGAGCAGATCGAGGACGTGGTGGCGTTTCTCATTACGCTGAAATGAACCGCCGCGGCTTTCTGCTCCTGGGCGTCGTTGGAGTCGCGCATGCGCAACTCCCGCCCAACATTCAGGAGATCCGCAAAAAGGCGCTCGACGAAGCGATCCGCAAGGTGGTCGGCGATGCGCAGGTGCGCACTGGAAAAGTGAAGCTCGATGTGCCCCCGCTCATCGACAACGGCAACGCCGTGCCGCTCTCGGTAGAGGTCGAAAGCCCGATGACCGAGGCCGACCACGTGAAGGCGGTGCACATCTTCACCGAGCGTAATCCGCAGCCTTACGTGCTCACCGCGCACCTCGGTGCGCGCGCCGGCAAGGCGCGCGTCGCCACGCGCGCGCGCATCGCGGACACCGGTGCCGTGACCGCGATCGCGCAGATGAGCGACGGCTCGTTCTGGTCCGACACCGTGCGCGTGATCGTCACGCTTTCGGCCTGCCTCGAGGAAGGACTCATCTGATGGCGCGCGTCGTCGTCAATGTCCCGGCCGAGGCCAAAAAGGGCGAAGTGATCGAGATCCGCACGCTCGCCGGCCACCCGATGGAGACCGGGTTTCGGCGCACGCAGCTCGGCGAGCTGATCCCGCGCGACATCATCCGCACGCTGGTCTGCACGTACAACGGCGTCGAGATCTTCCGCGCCGACCTGCACCCGGCGATCGCGGCGAATCCGCTCATCACTTTCAATACCGTCGCCACGGAAAGCGGCACGCTCGAATTCCGCTGGACCGGCGACAACGGCTATTCGGCGACGCAAAGCGCTACGATCAAAGTCGTGTGAAAGCGGCGGTCCTCGCAGTCTTCCTTGTGCCCATTGCCGTTGCCGCCGAGATTCCGCCAGCCGAGCGCCGGTCGGGCTACGACTTCATGAGCCGCGAGACGCGCGCCATGCAGGACGACGAGGTCACCGGCCCGGCGGTGCTTTCCCTCCTCGACGGCGAAGCGCTGTGGGGCAAGCTCGGCTGCGCGAGCTGCCATGGCGATGCCAAAGCGAGCATGCGCGGCGTAGCCACGCGCTATCCGAAGGTGATGGATGGAAAGCTCGTGAACCTGGAGCAGCAGGTGCGCCACAAGGCGCCGCAGCTCGCGTACGAAAGCCGCGATCTCCTATCGCTTACGGCCTACGTGGCGCGCCAGTCCAAAGGCATGCCGATCGACGTTCAACCCGTACAGCCGCAACTCGACGCCGGAAAGGCGTTTTTCTTCCGCCGGCAAGGCCAGCTCGATCTCGCGTGCAGCCAGTGCCACGACGACAATTGGGGAAAGAAGCTCGCCGGCAACTCGATCCCGCAGGCGCATCCGACCGGCTATCCGATTTATCGCCTCGAGTGGCAGAACATGGGCTCGCTCGCCCGGCGCTTCCGCAACTGCCTGACCGGCATCCGCGCGCAGCAGTACGCGCCCGGCGCGCCCGAGCTCGTCGAGCTCGAGCTCTACTTAATGTGGCGCGCTCGAGGTATGAAGCTCGAGTCCCCCGCGGTGCGGCCATGAAGCGGCAAAAAACCATCAGTCCAGTCGACGGCTCCGTCTACGTCGAACGCGTGCTCGCGACAAACGCGCAGATCGAGCGCGCGCTTTTCATGGCGGAGAAGGCGCAGAAGACATGGAAGCAGGTGCCCGTGGCCGATCGCGCCGCGATTCTCCGACGCATGGCCGAATGGTGCGTGGCGCGCGCCGAGGAGCTCGCCACCGAGCTCACCTGGCAGATGGGACGCCCGGTGAGCCAGACGCCTGGCGAGCTCAAGCGCGGCTTCCACGAGCGAGCGCTCTACATGTGCGACATCGCCGAGGAGGCGCTCAAGGATCTCGATGTAGGGAAGAAAGACGGCTTCCAGCGCTTCATCCGCCGCGAGCCGCTCGGCGTGGTGCTCGTCATCGCGCCGTGGAACTACCCCTGGCTCACCTCGGTGAACGCCGTGGTGGCCGCGCTCCTCGCCGGCAACAGCGTCATCCTCAAGATGGCGGCGCAGACTCCGCTCGTCGCCGAGCGCTACGCCGAGGCGTTCAAGGCGGTGGGCCTGCCGCCGGGCGTATTCCAGTTCCTGCATATGGACCACGCGCAGGTCGCGCGCATCATCGCTGATCCGCGTATCGCTTTCGTCGCATTCACGGGCTCGGTTCCCGGCGGCCAGGCGGTGCAGAAAGCCGCGGCCGCGCGGTTCATCGGCACCGGTCTCGAGCTCGGCGGCAAGGACCCGGCATACGTCCGGCCGGATGCGGACCTCAACTT
>Ga0075419_10002128_pt1 | contig 12812 bp, 10 predicted proteins | sample SoiMetdeltSBSDD3_FD_76900 | JGI IMG/M metagenome (GOLD analysis project Ga0075419, IMG submission 76900) | Bulk soil microbial communities from a Populus tree surrounding site in Tennessee, USA - Soil MetaG P. deltoides SBSDD3 | ecosystem: Environmental > Terrestrial > Soil > Tree plantation... | reverse complement strand
TGACCGCCCAGATGCCCCAGAACAGGTTCACCACGCCGAGCGCCGCGAGACCGGCGGTGACGACCGCGCGCCGGGTCACCGGCGGGTCCGCTCCCCGCTGGCGATGGCGAGCGCGTCCCGCGCGTCGGCGTACGCCTGCAGCGCGGTCCGGACGGGCATCAGCACGTACTCCCGGGCCACCTCGCCGACCGCGGCGCGCAGCCGGGACAGGGCCCGGGACGCGGCCCGGCGCGCGGAGAACGCGACCAGCGGGCGGGACAGCCCGGCGATGAGCAGGCCGAGCAGGATGCCGCCGAGGAGCAGGAGCGTCGGTACCGGAACGATGCCCACCTTCGGGTAATCCGGCAGGGGCAGGCCCAGCGCGGCGAGCCCCCAACCGACGGCGAGCCAGGCGAGCCCGGCCAGCGCGCCGAGCGTGGCCAGCCACTGGATACCGCTGACCAGCGTCCACCAGGCCGGCGACCGGAACAGGCCGAGATCGGTGCCGGCCACCGCACGGTCCAGTGCGTCCGGCAGGTCGTCGGCCCGTGACCGGGCGGCGGTGGCCAGCACGGCCGGCCACGGCGCGGGCAGCGAGTCCGCGGCCCGGTCGGCCACCGCCCGGACCGCGAGCCCCACCGCGGCCCGCTGTGCCGGTGTCGGCTCCGGCAGCGAGGTCGCGGCGACCGGTCCGGGGTTCTCCGCAGTGGACTGCAGGTGCAGCCGCTTGAGCGGATCCGGCCGCAGCCGGCGCAGCCAACGCAGGACCGGCCAGCCCATGCGGCGCTTGGCGCGGTGCCGGTACGCCTGCTCGGCGGCGTGTACGACGGCGGAGACGCCGGCCGCGTGGGCGAGCGCGTCGGTGAGGATGCGGACCGTCGTCCGGTCGACCAGGTCCCCGCTGACCGCCGGACCGACCAGTGTGGAGAGTTCCGCGGTCACCCGGTCCACGTCGCCGGAGAGCCGGCGCAGCGACGCCTGGCGTTCGGCGACCGCGCGCTCGAGCACGGCGCGCAGCTCGCCGTAGCCTGGCGGGCCGTACGCCGAGCTGGCCAGCGTGGCCACGCCCGGCAGTCCGTCGACGTCGAGCAGCCGCCGCAGGTCGGTCAGGCACCGCTGGACGTCGGCCGGGTCCAGCCGGTCCGCGTGGTTGAGCGCGACCACGGTCACGTCCCGGTGCTGGTGGAACTGGCGCAGGTAGCTCTCGTGGACGAGCTTGTCCGCGTACTTCTGCGGGTCCACCACCCACACCACGAGGTCGACCAGGCCCAGCAGGCGATCCACCTCGGCCCGGTGGCTGACGTCGATCGAGTCGAAGTCGGGCAGGTCGAGCAGGACCAGGCCGCGCAGCCCGGCCTCGCGGTCGCCGTCCAGCTCGCTCTCCCGGGTGAACCGGTGCCGCGGCAGCACACCGAGCCAGTCGAGCAGACCGGCGGCTCCCTCGACCGGACCCCAGACGCAGGCGTACGTGACCCCGGTCGTCGGCCGGCGTACCCCGACCGGGGACAGGTTCATCCGGGCCAGCGCGTTGAACAGGCTCGACTTCCCGCTGCCCGTCGAGCCGGCCAGCGCGACCACGGTGTGGTCCCGGGACAGGGACAGCCGCTGGCCCGCGCGTTCGACCACGGTGTGCACCGGGACCAGCCGGTTGTCCGGGACCCGTCCTTCGCCAGCCGCGAGGAACCGACCGAGCGCGTCGATCCGGCGGACGAGCAGGTCAGCGTCGACTCTTCCGGCGGTCGGCCTGTTGATCACCTCAGTCACGGCAGCACCGACTCGGTGTCTGTCGGCGCCCGCTCGTCAATCCTGGCGCTCGCTTCGCTCGCGCGGGTCTCCGGGCTCTCCGAGGCGCCGCCGTCCCTCCCCGCTTCGCTCGCCGGTCCAGGCACCGCCGGCCCAGCGGCCGGGGGCGTGTCCTCGGGTTCGGGGGCGGCGAGCGCCGGGCGGGCCGGCGGGGTCAGCTTCGCCGACGTCGCGGCCTTTGCCACCGCCGAAGCGGCTTTCCGCAGCTGTTCGGCCGGCTCCTCGCGCAGCCCGATCGCGTCGAGCACGTCGAGGTAGCGCTGCTCCTCGGCGTCGAACAGCGCGCGGACCCGCATCAGCAGGTCGTCTCGCGCGGTCCGGGCCAGCTCGCGGATGGCCTGGTCGCCGAAGATGGCTTCGAGGACCTTCTGCGCCGCGACCGTGGTCCCGCCCGCGACCGCGACCTCGAGCCCGGTCGGGATCATCGCCGTCGAGACGAACACGCCGACCATGACCAGCAGGCCGGTGGCGTTCACCGCGTACGCGGCGACCCGCGCGGTCATCCGCTTGCCGGAGGCCTCGGTGCGTACCAGTTGGAGCACCCCGCGCTGCCACTCCCGGACCAGCCGGTCGGCGCGCCAGCCGAGGTCGTCACCGGGTCGCCCGAGCTGCGGCCGGTCGACCAGCAGCGCGGCCCCGCCCGGGTGTGCCTGCCAGCCGCCCGCGGCCTGCTCCGCGGCGTCGGTGGCGGCCCCGACGACGAGCGCGGCGAGGCTCGTCTCCAGCGCCGCCTTCAGCTCGCGGCCGGGCGCGACCCGACCGGTGATCGCCGCCGCGATCTGGTCACGCCACCGGCCGATCCGCGCCTGGATCGCGGCGAACAGCTCACCGGTACCGACGAACTCCTGCCACCGGGCGAGCACCTCTCCGCGCAGCAACGTGCCGTCCCGTACCCCGTGTTCCACGGTGGACATCGCGGTGCCGTACGCGGTGCGTACCCGTGCGGTCAGGGTCGATCCGGCGGCGACCTGGTCGTCGGCCGCGGCGGCCAGCCCCGCGACCACCTGCGTCGCGGAGGCGACCGCACCGGCCACGGTCTGGCGGACCACGGCGGCCCGGGCGGCCGCGTCCCGGGCCAGCCCGGCGAGCCAGACGCTGAGCGGGTTGACGGCCCGCGCGGGCAGCAGCCCCTGACCGTCCACGGTCGTCTCCGGTACGACGAACAGCGGTGCCCCGCCGAATCCGTGCGCGGCCAGCATCTCGGCGAAGTGGGCGGAGATCTCGGCGGCGGCCGCCGGCGGCACGCGGTCGAGGACCAGCGCGATCGCCGTACCCCGGTCACGCGCCGTGGCGAGCAGGTCCCACGGGACCGCGTCGGCGTAGCGCGCGGCGGTGGTCACGAACAGCCAGAGATCGGCCGCCGCGAGCAGTTGCAGGGCGAGGGCCCGGTTGCTCTCGACGACCGAATCTATGTCCGGCGCGTCGAGCAGGGCGAGCCCCGGGACGAGCGCGTGGGCCGAGACGAGCTGGAGCGAATCGGGGGTACGCGGGGCAGCGCTCGTCCGGGTCAGGCCCGGCAGCACGGTCGCCCGGCGGAACCACGGCGTGTCGGACGGGTGGCAGACCAGGACCGGCGCCCGGGTGGTCGGGCGGAGCACTCCGGCCGCGCTGACCGGGGCCTGCACCAGGCTGTTGACCAGGGTCGACTTGCCCGCACCGGTGGATCCGCCGACGACCACGAGCAGGGGCGCGTCGAGCCGGGCCAGGCGCGGCAGCAGATAGTCGTCGAGCTGGCGGCCCAGCGCGTCCCGTGCCTCGGTCGCCCGGTCCGCGCCCGGCAGCTCCAGTGGGTAGGTGACGCCGACCACCGCATCGCGCAGGGCAGTCAACGCCTCGGACAACGAGCTCGCCGAAGACGCCGCCGAGTCGCGAGGCGCGGGGTCACCGTGCGTCGACACGCGTACAGCGTGCCCGATCGATGCGTAGCCGACAACACAACCCGCATCGGGAGTTGTCCCCTGTTACGGACCGTTACAGAAGAGAAAGTTGCGCGTTACGGACTCAAGGGTCAGGTTGACGTCACGCCACGGCGTGGCACTATTGAGCCTGCTCCACTCAACTTCAGCACCCGGAGGAACACGAACATGGCACGAGCGGTCGGCATCGACCTCGGGACGACCAACTCAGTGGTGGCGGTGCTCGAGGGCGGCGAGCCTACCGTGATCGCGAACGCCGAGGGGTCGCGGACCACGCCGTCGATCGTCGCGTTCGCGAAGAACGGTGAGGTGCTAGTCGGTGAGGTGGCCAAGCGTCAGGCGGTGACCAACCCGGACCGGACGATCCGTTCGGTCAAACGGGAGATGGGCTCCAGCTGGTCGATCGACATCGACGCAAAGAAGTACACCGCGCAGGAGATCTCCGCGCGGGTACTGATGAAGCTCAAGCGGGATGCCGAGTCCTACCTCGGCGAGCAGATCACCGACGCGGTGATCACCGTCCCGGCGTACTTCAACGACGCCCAGCGGCAGGCCACCAAGGAGGCCGGCGACATCGCGGGCTTCAACGTGCTGCGGATCGTGAACGAGCCGACCGCGGCCGCCCTGGCGTACGGGCTGGACAAGGGCACCAAGGAGCAGACCGTCCTGGTGTTCGACCTCGGCGGTGGCACGTTCGACGTGTCGCTGCTGGAACTCGCCGAGGGCGTCATCGAGGTGAAGGCGACCAGCGGTGACAACCACCTCGGCGGCGACGACTGGGACGAGCGGATCATCGACCACCTGGTCAAGACGTTCCGCGGGCAGCACGGCATCGACCTGTCCCAGGACAAGATGGCGATGCAACGGCTCAAGGAGGCGGCCGAGAAGGCCAAGATCGAACTGTCGGCCGCCACGACCACGAGCATCAACCTGCCGTACATCACCGCCGGCCCGGCCGGCCCGCTGCACCTGGACACCCAGCTGTCCCGGTCGGAGTTCCAGCGCATGACGCAGGACCTGCTGGACCGCTGCAAGGGCCCGTTCGAGCAGGTCATCAAGGACGCGAAGGTCCAGGTCGCGAAGCTCGACCACGTGATCCTGGTGGGCGGCTCCACCCGGATGCCGGCCGTCACCGAGCTGGTCAAGCAGCTCACCGGCGGCAAGGAGCCCAACAAGGGGGTCAACCCGGACGAGGTCGTGGCCGTGGGTGCCGCGCTGCAGGCCGGCGTGCTCAAGGGCGAGGTCAAGGACATCCTGCTGCTCGACGTGACCCCGCTGTCGCTGGGCATCGAGACCAAGGGTGGCATCTTCACCAAGCTGATCGAGCGCAACAAGACCATCCCGACCAAGAGCTCCGAGATCTTCACCACAGCCGACGACAACCAGCCGTCCGTGCTGATCCAGGTCTTCCAGGGCGAGCGGGACATCGCCGCGTACAACAAGAAGCTCGGCACATTCGAGCTGACCGGGCTGCCGCCCGCGCCGCGTGGCGTACCGCAGATCGAGGTCACCTTCGACATCGACGCCAACGGCATCGTGCAGGTCTCCGCGAAGGACCTCGGTACCGGCAAGGAGCAGTCGATGACGATCACCGGCGGCTCCGCGCTGCCGAAGGAAGACATCGAGCGGATGATGCGCGACGCGCAGGACCACGCGGACGAGGACCGGCGCCGGCGCGAGGACGCCGAGGCCCGCAACCTCGCCGAGCAGCTCCAGTGGCAGACCGAGAAGTTCCTCGCGGAGAGCGGTGACAAGCTGCCGGCCGACGCGAAGGAAGAGATGAACGAGGCGCTCGGCGAGTTGCGCAGCGCGCTGGGCGGGAACGACATCGACAAGATCAAATCGGCGCACGAACGGCTGGCGCAGGTCTCCCAGAAGGCCGGCTCGCTGCTGTACGCGCAGCCGCAGGCCGGCGAGCCCGGCCCCGGTGGCCCGGGTGCCGGCGGTCCCGGCGCGGGTGGTGGCCCCGGTACGGCCGGCCCGCAGCAGGGTCCGGAGGACGTGGTGGACGCCGAGATCATTGACGAGGACGACAAGAAGTGACTGAACGCGAGGCCGGGGGCAAGACGCCGGCCGGCAGCGGCCGCCCGGCACAGGAGCGGGTCGTCGTCCGCGACAAGCGGCACGGTACGACAAAGGGTAGGTCCAAGGCGGCGCCGGCCACCGAGTCGGCGCCGGCCGCGGAGGCGCCGGCCACGGAGGCGCTGGTCGCGGAGGACGGGCAGAAGACTGACGCCACCGCGGCGGCGGTCGAGTCCGAGGCGCCGGCCACCGCGGAGTCGGCCGAGCCGCCGCCAGCCGAGGAGTCGGCTCCGGAGGAGATGGCGGTGGACGCCGCCGAGAAAGTGGATGCCGCCGAGGAGCCGGCCGAACCGGAGACCGCCCTGAGCCCGCTCAATGCCGAGCTGGAGTCGCTGCGGTCGGAGTTGGACGAACGCCTGAAGGACCTGCAGCGGGTGACGGCGGAGTACGCCAACTACCGCAAGCGGGTCGACCGCGACCGGATGCTGGTGGTCGAGCAGGCCACCGGCGCGGTGCTCGCCTCGCTGCTGCCGATCCTGGACGACCTCGACCGGGCCCGGGAGCACGGTGACCTGGTGGGTCCGTTCGGTTCGGTGGCCGAGCACCTGACCACGACGCTGGGGAAGTTCGGGCTGACGCCGTTCGGTGAGAAGGGTGACCCGTTCGACCCGACCCGGCACGAGGCCGTCGCGCACCAGACGTCCGCAGACGTGGAGGAGCCGACGTGCGTGGCGGTCATGCGCCGGGGCTACCTGCTCGGCGACCGCCTGCTGCGGGCCGCGCTCGTCGCCGTCGCCGATCCTGAGTGATTCGTCCGGAGGGAGGTGGGCCTCGGTGAGTTCGAAGGACTGGTTGGAGAAGGACTTCTACTCGGAACTGGGCGTACCGAAGTCAGCCTCCACCGACGACATCAAGAAGGCGTACCGGAAGCTGGCCCGGGAACTGCATCCGGACCGTAACCCGGGCAACCGGGAGGCGGAGACCCGGTTCAAGTCCGTCTCCGAGGCCTACGACGTGCTCTCCGACGACCGTAAGCGCCGGGAGTACGACGAGATGCGCGCACTCTTCGGGTCGGGCGCGTTCCGGCGCAACTTCCGGTCCGGCGGTACCCCCGGCGCCGGCGGTGGTATCCCGTTCGACCTGTCCGACCTGTTCGGCAGCGGGACGCCGGGTGGGGCCGGTACGGGCGGTTCCGACCGCCGGTTCGGCGGCGCCGGGTTCTCCGACCTGTTCAGCTCGATCTTCTCCGGCGGAGGGCCCCGGCGCGGCGGCGGTCCGGTCCGTGGCCGGGACGTCGAGACCGAGGTGATGCTGGAGTTCGCGCAGGCGGTCCAGGGCACCACGATGCCGCTGACACTGCGGGCACCGGGGGTCTGCGACACCTGCCACGGTACGGGCGCCAAGCCCGGCACCCAGCCGCGGATGTGCCCGGAGTGCCGGGGTAGCGGTCTGGTCACCCGGAACCAGGGGGCGTTCAGCCTGGCCGAGCCGTGCCGGGCCTGCCAGGGTGCCGGCACGATCGTGGACGAGAAGTGCCCGGAGTGTCGGGGCACCGGCGGCGTGACGAAGACCCGGACGCTGACCGTACGCATCCCGCCGGGCGTCTCGGACGGCCAGCGGATCCGGCTCGCCGGTCGCGGGGAGCCGGGCGAACGGGGCGGCGTCGCCGGTGACCTCTACGTGCTGGTCCGGGTGCGGCCCGACGGGCTGTTCGGCCGGACCGGCGACGACCTGACGCTGACCATCCCGGTGACCTTCGCCGAGGCGGTCCAGGGCGTGGACCTGCGGGTGCCGACGCTGGACGGCGCCGTGACCGTACGCGTGCCGCCGGGCACCCCGAGCGGCCGTACGCTGCGGGTCCGCGGCCGGGGCGTGCCGCGCCGGGACGGTACCGCCGGCGATCTGCGCGTGATCGTCGAGGTGACGGTGCCGGAGTCGCTGTCGGAGGGGGCGCGCAAGGCGCTCGACGAGTTCGCCCTCGCCGCGCCGCCCGCGCCGCGCGAGCACATCGAAGCCGTCCTTCGCCGGATGTCCTCGTCGAAGGGGAGTGCCCGGTGAACGAGGAATTCGAAGCCAAGGTTCTGGTCATCTCGGTGGCGGCCCGGATGGCCGGCATGCACCCGCAGACGCTGCGCCAGTACGACCGCCTCGGGCTGGTCCAGCCGGGCCGGGCAGCCGGCGGCGGTCGCCGGTACAGCGTCCGCGACGTCGCGCTGCTCCGGGAGATCCAGCGGCTCAGCCAGGAGGACGGGGTCAACCTCGCCGGCATCAAGCGGATCATCGATCTCGACCAGTTGGCCCAGGACCTCCAGCGGCGGGTCGCGGAACTCGAGGCGGCGCTCGCCGAGGCTCGTACCCGGCTCGCCGAGGTCGAGGCGCTGACGGCGTACCCCCGCCGCGACCTCATGCCGACCACCCCTACATCGACGGCGTTGGTTGTCTGGCGCCCGCGCCGGCAGTCTTCGTAAATCCCCGGTTATCAGTCCTTTGGTCGGCTTAACCTGGCCAAAGGTACTGGTCCGGCGGTCGGACCAGGGGGAGAGGGAGACCGCCATGGGGATGGCTGACAAGTTCGACGAGCTCAAGGACAAGGGCCAGGACGCCGTCGGCGGCAACGCCGACAAGGCGAAGGACGGTGTGGACACCGCGGCCGACAAGGTCGACGAGAAGACCGGCGGCAAGGCCGGCTCTCAGGTCGACCGGGGCTCGGAGGCGGCCAAGGACCGGATCGACGACCTCGGCCAAAGCTCATAACCGGCGCGTGACTGGCGGCAACCGTCACAACCTGCGGGGGTGGCGCACCAGGCCACCCTCGCACCAGTCGTGGTAGTCGAACAGCTCCGGCCGGGCCAGCAGCATCCGGGTGTTGTGCGCCCAGGTGGCCAGGAGGTCGTCGCCCTCCTCCTCGGCCTGTTCGACGAGCTTCTTCAGCCGCCGCTTCGGGTGCGCCCGGAAGTTCGTCCGGATCCCGTCCGCCGCGTAGATGTAGAGGCAGTGCAGCGCGAAGCGCCGGGCCGGGCATGCCGGGTCCATGCCCAGGTCGAACAGGGTGCCGATCAGCCGGTCGTTGGCGACCAGCAGGTCCCAGTCCGGGGGCATGGTGTGCAGTTGGACGGCGTCCGGATGGTAGGCCCAGGCGCGCAGCTCTACCGGACTAGGGTCCACCGAATTAGCGAAGCCGCGGAACGCCGCCTGTTGCACACTCACGGTCCCACTCCCGACACGCGCCCAGAATTCGGCGTCAACTTAACGCGCCCTGCGGGACCTGCGGAAGAGCACTGTCGGCCAATGTTCGGTTGGCGAAATGCCGGCGGCGTCCGCGGCGGTCATCACCGCGGTCGATCAGGCCGTCGTGGTCAGCGGGGCTGCCGGTGGGGCCGCCAGCGGGCGTGGCGGGTGCGGGTGGCGTCTGCGTCGCGGACGAGCTCCAGGCGCGGCTTGGGGCCGTCGGTCCGGCCGGTCTGCGGGCGCCGCCGCCCGGCCGCGTACGGCAGCGGCCAGGGTACCGGGTACTCCTGCTCGGCGGCCGCGTGCAGCGTCCACTGCGGGTCGTAGAGGTGGGTCCGGCCGAGCGCGCACAGATCCGCCCGTCCGGCCAGGATCAGGGAGTTCACATCATCGTACGAGGAGATCGCGCCGACCGCGATCACCGCGACCCGGTCGCGCAGCCGGTTGCGGATCGCGTCCGCGTACGGGGTCTGGTAGGAGCGCCCGTAGGCCGGCCGCTCCTCCGGGACCACCTGCCCGGTGGAGACGTCCACGGCGTCCACCCCGTGCTCGGTGAACGCCTCGGCGACCAGCACCGCGTCGTCGCCGGTGATCCCGCCCGGGTGCCAGTCGGTGGCGGAGATCCGTACCGTCATCGGCTTGTGGTCCGGCCAGACCGCCCGGATCTCGTCGAAGACCTCCAGCGGGAAGCGCAGCCGGTTGGCCAGCGCGCCGCCGTACCGGTCGGTGCGGGTGTTGGTCAACGGCGAGATGAACGACGAGAGCAGGTACCCGTGCGCGCAGTGCAACTCCAGCAGGTCGAAGCCGGCCGCTTCGGCCCGCCGGGCGGCGGCCACGAACTGCGCCCGGATCTCCGCCAGATCGGCCACCGTCAACTCTCGGGGTACCTGGTTCACCGGCGAGTACGGCAGCGCCGAGGGCCCCACCACGGGCCAGTTCCCCGCGTCGAGCGGCTGGTCCATACCCTCCCACATGAGCTTTGTCGAGCCCTTCCGACCGGAATGTCCTAACTGGACCCCGATCGCCGCGCCCGACCACTCGTGGACGAAATCGACCACCCGGGCCCAGGCCGAGCCCTGCCCGGACGTCCACAGCCCGGTGCAGCCCGGCGTGATCCGCCCCTCCGGCGAGACGCAGACCATCTCGGTCATCACCAGGCCGGCCCCGCCGAGCGCCTTGCCACCGAGGTGTACCAGGTGGAAGTCGTTCGCCAGGCCGTCGGTGGCGACGTACATGTCCATCGGCGAGACGATGATCCGGTTGGCCAGCTCCAGCGAGCGCAGCCGGAACGGGTGGAACATCGGCGGCCGCACCGTACCGTCGCCGACCGACCGGGCGAACCACTCGTCGACCGAGGCCACGAACTCGGGATCCCGCAGCCGCAGGTTGTCGTAGGTGACCCGGCGCGAGCGGCTGAGGACGTTGAACGCGAACTGCTCGGGATCCTGGTGCGTGTACTGCCCGAGGTTCTCGAACCACTCCAGGCTCGCCTGCGCCGCCCGCTGGGTCGAGACGACGACCAGCCGCCGCTCCTCCTCGTAGCCGGCCAGCGCCGAGGCGATCGAGGGTCGCTCGGACAGGCACGCGGCCAGCGCGAGCGCGTCCTCCATCGCGAGCTTGGTGCCCGAACCGATCGAGAAGTGCGCGGTGTGCGCGGCGTCCCCGAGCAGCACGACGTTCTCGTGGTGCCAGACGTCGCAGCGTACGGTCGTGAAGCTGATCCAGCGGGACCGGTTCTCCAGCAGCCGGTGCCCGTCGAGCAGATCGTCGAAGATCGAAGCGCACCGAGCGACCGGATCCGGCTCGGTCGCGAACCCGGCCCGGCTCCAGACGTCGTCGTGCATCTCCACGATGAGGGTCGAGCCGCGCGCGTCGTACGGGTATGCGTGCACCTGCATGACGCCCCACGCGGTATCCCGGATGTCGAAGGTGAACGCGTCGAACACTTTGTCGGAGCCGAGCCAGATGTACCGGCACGCGCGCGAGTCGTAGGCCGGACGGAACGCGTCGGCGAGCTTCGTCCGTACCGTTGAATGGACTCCGTCGGCGGCGACCACAAGATCGTGTGTGGCGCGGAGCTCGCCGACGTCGGGGGCGGTGGTGTGAAACCGCAACGTGACGCCGAGGTCACGGCACCGGGCCTGCAGGATCTGCAGCAGGCGGACCCGGCTCAGTGCGGCGAACCCGTGACCGCCGCTGGTGATGACCCGACCGCGGTAGTGGATGTCGATGTCGTCCCAGCGCGCGAACTCGGCGGCCATCGCGTCGTGGATGACCGGGTCGGCGTGCTCGATGCCGCCCAGCGTCTCGTCCGAGAAGACCACCCCGAAGCCGAACGTGTCGTCCGGCGCGTTGCGCTCCCAGACGGTGATGTCCCGGCTCGGGTCCAGTTGCTTGGCGAGGGCGGCGAAGTAGAGCCCGCCGGGGCCGGCTCCGATCACCGCGATGCGCACGCCACCGAGCGTATGCTGCCTGCGCGACGACCGTCAATTGGACGCAACATCAGGAGGCGACCATGACCTTCCACGGGCGGACCGCCGTCGTCACCGGCGGCGCGGGCGGGATCGGGCGGGCCGTCGCGGCCGGGCTCGCCGCACGGGGCGCGGCCGTCGCCGCGGTCGATCTCCCCGGATCGGGCGCCGGGTACGAGGTCGACGTGACCTCCCCGACCGAGGTGGCCCGGCTGATGGAACGGGTCAACATCGAGCTCGGCGGCCCGCACGTGCTCGTCGCGCTCGCCGGCGGGTCGCTCGGCACGCCCCGCGACCTGGTCGAGATCGGGCCGGCCGACCTGGACCTGGTGCTCGACGTGAACGTGAAGGGCACGTTCTACTGCTGCCAGGCCGTGGCGCCGTTCCTCGCCGCCGCCGGCGGTGGGGCGATCGTGACCTGCTCGTCGATCGGGGCACGGCAGCCCTCACCGGTGACCGGGGCGCCGTACGCGGCCGCCAAGGCCGCGATCGGCGGGCTCACCCGGCGGCTGGCCCGGGAGCTGGGTCCGGCCGGGATCCGGGTGAACGCGGTCGCGCCAGGCCTGTTCCTGACCGATCGGCTGGCCGCGCGGTTCGAGGCGATGCCCGAGGCCGAACGCCGCGAGGTGCTCGACGCGATCCCGCTGGGCCGGATGCCCGAGCTGCGCGAGATCGTGGACCCGATCCTGTTCCTGGCGAGCGACGCCGCGTCGTTCATCACCGGCATCACGCTGGACGTCAACGGGGGACGGTATCTACCCGCATGACCCGCCGGCGGAACCAGGCGGCGTCCGGCAGCCGGGCCAGCAACGGTCCACAGACGACGGTGATGAGCACGTACGCGGTGGCGAGCGGGGCGATCTCCGGCTCGACCGCGGCCGAGGTGGCGGCGAGGCCGGCGATCACGATGGAGAACTCGCCGCGCGGGGTCAGCGTGAGCCCCGCGCGCCACCGGCCCGGCACCGCGATGCCGGCCCGGGTGGCGGCGAGGTAGCCGGTGTAGACCTTGGTCGCGATGGTGACCGCGGCCAGCGCGACGGCGGGCAGCAGGTACGGCGGGATGTCCCGCGGGTTCGTGATCAGGCCGAAGACCACGAAGAACACGGCCGCGAACAGGTCGCGCAGCGGTTCGAGCAGCCGGGCCGCGTGGTGGGCCACCTGATCGGAGAGCGCGATGCCGACCAGGAACGCCCCGACCGCGGCCGAGACCTGCAGTTGCTGGGCCACGCCGGCCACGAGAACGGTCAACCCGAAGACCCCGAGCAGCAGCGACTCCCGCTCGTCGGCGGCGACCAGCGCGCTGACCGTACTGCCGTACCGGGTGGCGACGACGAGCACCGCGCCGACCGCGGCCACCGCGACGACGAGGGCGAGCGCGCCACCGGAGAGTCCG
>Ga0075419_10002127_pt1 | contig 12814 bp, 23 predicted proteins | sample SoiMetdeltSBSDD3_FD_76900 | JGI IMG/M metagenome (GOLD analysis project Ga0075419, IMG submission 76900) | Bulk soil microbial communities from a Populus tree surrounding site in Tennessee, USA - Soil MetaG P. deltoides SBSDD3 | ecosystem: Environmental > Terrestrial > Soil > Tree plantation... | reverse complement strand
CGCGCGAAGCGCGGTGCGGGCCTCAGACCTCGGCCTTCGCCGGCTTCGACTCGTAGTAGGGGCTCACGTCCATGCCGAAGTGCAGGCCCATCTCGGCCAGGATGTCCTGGATCTCCTTGAGGGACTTGCGGCCGAAGTTGCGGAACTTCAGCATCTCCGCTTCGCCCTTCTGGACCAGCTCACCGATCGTCTTGATCTCGGCCGCGCGCAGGCAGTTGCTCGAGCGCACCGAAAGCTCCAGCTCCTCGACGCTCTTGTCGAGCGTCTTGCGGATCCGGACCTTGTCCTCGTCCACCGCCGCTTCGACCTCTTCCTGCGGCTCCTCCTCGAAGCTGATGAGCAGGCTGAAGTGGTCGCGCAGGATCTTCGCCGACATCGAGACCGCGTCGTTCGGCAGGATGCTGCCGTCTGTCCACACCTCGAGCGTCAGCTTGTCGTAGTCGATGCGCTGGCCGAGCCGCGTCGCCTCGACGGTGTAGTTGACCTTGGTCACCGGCGAGAACAGCGAATCGATGGGGATCACGCCGATCGGGCGATCCGCCGACGAGTGCTGGTCGGCCGAGACGTAACCGCGTCCGCCGTTGATCTCGACTTCCATGCGGAGGTCGCCGTCCCGGTTCAGCGTGGCCACGTGCAGTTCCTTGTTCAGCACCTCGACCTCGGCGTCCACCTGCAGGTCACCGGCGCGAACCTCGCCCTTGCCGCGCATCTCGAACACGCCCTTCTTGGGCCCGTCGCCATGCAGCTTGAGGCGCACCTGCTTCAGGTTCAGCACGATCTCGGTGACGTCCTCGATGACGCCCGGAAGCGTCGAGAACTCGTGCAGGACCCCTTCGATACGGACCGAGGTGATCGCGGCGCCCTGGAGCGACGAGAGCAGCACGCGCCGCAGCGCGTTGCCGAGCGTGGTGCCGAAGCCGCGCTCGAGCGGCTCGAGCGTGAACTTGCCGTAGCGGTCGGAGTTGCCCGTGTCCGCCTGCAGTCCCTTCGGCATCTGGAGATTCTTCCACTTCATCTTCAAGCCTCCCGGCGTGGAAAGGCGATCGTCGCTTCGAGTAGAGCTCGACGATCAGCTGTTCGTTGATCGGCACCCCGATGGAGGCGCGGGTCGGGATGTGGAGGACGCGGCCCGCGAGGCGGTCCGTGTGGATCTCCAACCAATCCGGAATCCCCTGCCCCTTGCGGGCTTCGAGCGAGTTCTTGATAACCGTCATCTCGCGGCTCTTCGCGCGCACCTGCACCTCGTCGCCCGCGCGAACCTGGAACGACGGGATGTCGACGTTGCGGCCGTTGACCGCGAAGTGCCCGTGACGCACGAGCTGACGGGCGGCGCTGCGCGACGGCGCGAGGCCGAGGCGGAACACCACGTTGTCGAGGCGACGCTCCAGCATCTGGAGCAGCACCTCACCCGTCACGCCCTTCGCCTCGCTCGCCTTGGTGAACGTGTGGCGGAACTGGCGCTCGAGCAGGCCGTAGATGCGGCGGGCCTTCTGCTTCTCGCGCAGCTGCGTGCCGTAATTGGTTTCCTTCACGCGACGGCTCTTGCCGTGCTCGCCGGGCGCGTAGCCACGGCGCTCGAAGGCGCACTTGTCGGTGTTGCAACGGGCGCCCTTGAGGAACAACCTCATTCCCTCACGCCGGCAGAGCCGGCATCGGGCATCGTGATAGACCGCCATGCTGGGGTTCTCCTAGACGCGGCGCCGCTTGGGAGGGCGGCAGCCGTTGTGCGGGATGGGCGTGACGTCCTTGATGGCCGAGATCTCGAGACCCGCCGCCTGCAGCGAGCGGATCGCGGCTTCACGACCGGAACCGGGGCCCTTCACCCAGACCTCCACGCGCTTCAGCCCCATGTTGAGGGCCTCGCGAGCGGTGGCCTCGGCAGCGACCTGTGCAGCGAACGGGGTGCTCTTGCGAGAGCCCTTGAAACCCGCCTTGCCGGCACTGGCCCAGCTGATGGTGTTCCCGTCCGTGTCCGTGATGGTGATGATGGTGTTGTTGAAGCTCGCCTGCACGTGGGCCACTCCGTTGGTACCCACCTTGCGGTCGCGCTTCTTGCCCTTCTTGACGTCAGCCACGTGTGTCCTCCTGGCTCCTACCCCGGGTCAATCCCGGGCTCCAGAGCACGATCAACCCTTCTTACCGGCCTTCACCTTCTTGCCGCCGACGGCCATCTTCTTGGGACCCTTCCGCGTGCGCGCATTCGTCTTCGTGCGCTGGCCGCGGACCGGCAGGCCGCGGCGATGCCGCAGGCCCCGGTAGGCGCCGATGTCCATCAGACGCTTGATGTTCATGGCGTGCTCGCTGCGGAGCGCGCCCTCCACCTTGACCTCACGCTCGATGAGGTTCCGCAGCTTGCCCGCGTCCTCATCACTGAGCGCCTTCACGCGCGTGTCGGGGCTCACGCTGGCCTTCTCGAGCAGCCGCTTCGCCGTGGCGGGGCCGATGCCGAAGATGTAGGTCAGCGCGACCTCGATGCGTTTTTCCATCGGGAGATCGATGCCTGCGATGCGTGCCACCGTTCTTCTCCTCTCAGCCCTGACGCTGCTTGTGCCGCGGGTTGCGGCTGCAGATCACACGAATCACGCCCTTGCGACGCACCACTTTGCAGTGCTCGCAGATCTTCTTCACGGACGCACGAACCTTCATGACCGCTTCTCCCTTCCGCCGCGACTCGACTACTTGTAACGGTACGTGATCCGACCGCGCGACAGGTCATACGGCGACATCTCGACCGTGACCTTGTCCCCCGGGAGGATCTTGATGAAGTGCATCCGCATCTTGCCCGAGATGTGAGCGAGCAACCGATGGCCGTTCTCGAGCTCCACGCGGAACGTCGCGTTCGGGAGCGCCTCGACCACGGTGCCTTCGACCTGGATGCCCTCTTCTTTCGCCAATCTCGTCCTTTCTACTGCTCGTCCGCGAGCACCGAGAGGATCTCGGGGCCGTTCGGACCCACTGCCACGGTGTGTTCGAAGTGCGCCGAGCGGCCGCCGTCCTTCGTCACCACCGTCCAACCGTCGGAGCGCGTCGTCACCGCGAACCCGCCGGTGTTGACCATCGGCTCGATCGCCAGCACCTGCCCGGCGTAGAGCTTCGGTCCCCTGCCCGGCTGCCCGAAGTTCGGGACCGCCGGTTCTTCATGCAGCTGGCGCCCGATGCCGTGCCCGACCAGGTCGCGCACCACCGAGAAGCCGTGTTCCTCCACGTGGGACTGCACCGCGTGCGAGATGTCCCCGACCCGGTTCCCGGCGCGGGCCTGCTGGATGCCCCGTTCCAGGGCCTCCCGCGTCACCCGCATCAGGCGGCTGGACTCGTCCGACACCGCCCCGACCGCGAAGGTCCAGGCCGCATCGCCGTACCAACCGTTCAGCTCCACTCCCACGTCGATCCCGATCAGGTCGCCCTCTGCGAGCGCCCTGGGTCCCGGGATGCCGTGGACCACTTCTTCATTCACCGACGGACAGATCGAGGCGGGAAAGCCGCGGTAACCCTTGAACGCCGGACGGGCCCCGGCATCGCGGATGACCTGCTCCGCGAGACGGTCCAACTCGGCGGTCGTGACGCCCGGGCGAACGGCCCGGCCCAGCTCGCGCAGCACCCGGGCGACGACCTGAGCCGCCGCTCGGACCCCTTCGATCCTCTCCTGCTCGACGAGTGCCATCCCCTCAACAGTCCACGGCTGCGACGAGCGCGCCATAGACCGACTCCGAAGAAACGGCACCGTTCACTTCGACCAGCCGGCCCTGCACGCGGTAGTAGTCCACGAGCGGAGCCGTCTGCGCCCGGTACACCTCCAGCCGCCTCTGCACCGTCTGCACGGTGTCGTCGACTCGCTGGATCAGTTCCGTCTCGGGATGGTCGTCGCAATGACGGCCGTCCTTCGATGGCGCGCTGAGCGTGTTGTACACGCGCCGGCACACCGGGCACTCCCATCTGGCGCTCAGGCGGCGGACGAGTTCCTCGTCCGGCGCCGTCAGCGCCACCACTCTGTCCACCGGGCGGCTGCGTTCGCGCAGGATCGCGTCGAGCGCGTCGGCCTGCGGAACGGTCCGCGGGAACCCGTCGAGCACGAAGCCCTCGCGGGCGTCGGGCTCGAGCGTGCGCTCGCGCACCAACCCGATCATGACGTCATCGGGAACCAGCAACCCCTTGTCCATCAACTTCTTAGCAGCATCCCCGAGCGGCGTCAGCTTCGCGATGGCGTCGCGCAGCATGTCACCGGTCGAGACCAGCGCCCACCCGCGCTCTCCTGCGAGACGGCGCCCTTGGGTGCCCTTGCCCACCCCTGGCGGGCCCAGAAGCACCACCTGCATGTCACATCCGCGAGCGGCCGCGAATGCGGCCACGCTTCACGAACCCCTCGTAGTGCCGCATCAGCAGGTGCGACTCGATCTGCTGCAGCGTATCGAGTGCCACACCCACCACGATCAGCACGCTCGTCCCGCCGAACCCGACGGCCGGGACATGGAATGTCGCGATGATCACGTCCGGCAGCACCGCCACGGCCGCGAGGAAGAACGCGCCAGGGAGCGTGATGCGGGACAGCACCTTGTCGATGTACTGCGCGGTGTGGCGGCCCGGCCGGATGCCCGGGATGAAGCCGCCGTATTTGCGCATGTTCTCCGCGAGGTCGTTCGGGTTGAGCACGACCGCGGTGTAGAAGTAGGTGAAGAACACGATGATGATGGCGTACAGCGCGTTGTACAGGAAGCCCATCGGGTTGAACCAGGTCGCGACCGCCGCCACCGGGTGGTCCGGCGGGAAGAACCCCGCGACCGTGGTGGGCAGGATCATGATGCTCGAAGCGAAGATGATCGGGATCACGCCCGCGGTGTTGACTCGCAGCGGGATATGCGTGCTCTGGCCGCCGTACATCTTGCGGCCCACCATGCGCTTGGCGTACTGCACCGGGATCTTGCGCGTGGCCTGCGTCATCACGATGACCGCCGCGATCACCGCCACCATGAGCGCGAGGATCGTGAGCGACTGGATGAGCCCGAGGTTGCCGGCCCGGAAGCCCTCGATGGCCTGCATGACGCGCGTGGGAACGCCGCCCAGGATGTTCACGAAGATGATCAGCGAGATGCCGTTGCCGATGCCGAACTCGGTGATCTTCTCGCCCAGCCACATCACCAGGATGGTGCCGGCCGTCTGCGTCACGATGGTCGAGAAGTAGAACGAGAAGCCCGGATCGGGCACGACGGACAGCCCCTGCGAGGCGCCGAGGTTCACCAGGAAGATGCTGTAGGCGTACGACTGCACGATCGAGATGAGCACCGTGCCGTAGCGCGTCCACTGCGTGATCTTCTTCTGGCCCTCTTCGCCCTCCTTGCGCAGCTTCTCGAAGTACGGCACGACGGCGCCGAGCAGCTGCAGGATGATGGAGGCCGAGATGTACGGCATGATGCCGAGCGCGAACACGGTCGCACGCGAGAACGCGCCGCCCACGAACATGTCGTAGAGGCCGAACAGCGTGTTCGCCTGGCTCTCGAACGCACCCGCCAGCGCCGCGGCATTGACGCCGGGCGTGGGCATGTGTTCTCCGAGCCGGTACACCACGAACAGCGACAGCGTGAAGATGATCCGCCGCCGCAGTTCAGGAACCATGAAGATGGTGCGAAGCTTCTCGAGCATGATCCGGTCAGGCCTTCGGGTTCGGGGTTTCGACCTTGCCGCCGGCCGCTTCGACGGCCTGGCGCGCGGCGTCACTGGCCGCGTCCACCTTCACCGTGAGCGCCACTTTGAGTTCACCGCCCGCGAGCAGCTTGACCGGGCCGCTGCGCCGGATGAGGCGCTGCGTCTTGAGCCATGCCGTGTCCACGGTCGTTCCGGCCGCGGCCACGGCCAGACGGCCGACCGCCACGACCTGGTATTCCACGCGCGTCGGGTTCGTGAACCCGCGCTTCGGAAGGCGGCGCTGGATCGGCATCTGCCCGCCCTCGAACCACACCGGGATACCACCGCCGGAGCGGGCCTTCTTGCCCTTGTGGCCCTTGCCGGCCGTGCCGCCCTGGCCGCTGGCCGCGCCCTTGCCCAGGCGCTTCGTGTCCTTCGTCGCGCCGGCGGCGGGACGGATCGTTCCGAGTCTCATCACGTCAGTTCTCCTCGACCTTCACCAGGTGGCGGATCTTGAACACCATGCCCCGGATCTGGGGCGTGTCCGCGTGCACCACGGTCTGCTGCAGATGGCGGATGCCCAGCGCACGCACGGTGGCGCGCTGATCGGCCGGGTGGCCGCTGCCGCTCTTCGTCTGGGTGATCTTGAGTTTACGCGCCACTGGCGACTCGCTTCCCGAACAGCTCCTCGACGGTGCGGCCGCGCATCGCCGCCACATCGGAGGCGCGGCGCAGGCGGCGCAGGCCATCGACGGTGGCCTTCACCATGTTGTGCGGATTACGCGTGCCGAGGCACTTGGTGAGGACGTTCTGCACGCCCGCCACCTCGAGCACGGCGCGCACGCCAGCTCCGGCGATCACACCGGTACCGGGAGCCGCCGGCTTGAGCAGCACCTCGCCCGCGCCGAAGTGACCGACGATCAGGTGCGGGATCGACCCGCCCTTCGTCACCGGCACCTGGAACATGTTCTTCTTCGCGGCCTCGCCCGCCTTGCGGATGGCGTCGGCCACTTCATTGGCCTTGCCGAGGCCCACGCCGACACGGCCGTTCTGGTCGCCGAGCGCCACGATCGCGTTGAACGAGAACCGCCGGCCGCCCTTCACCACCTTGGCGCAACGATTCACCTGGATCACGCGCTCCTGGAACTCGCTCTTGGCCTGATCCGAATCTCGCGGCCCACGCCGCTCCCGCTGGGGTCCCGCCATGCGCGCCGCCTCCTAGAAGTTGAGACCGCCGGCGCGTGCGCCGTCGGCGAGCGCCTTGACGCGCCCGTGGTAGAGGTAGCCGCCACGATCGAACGCCACGGCGGTGATGCCCTTCTCCTTCGCACGCTGCGCGAGGAGCTTGCCGACAGCGGCACTCGTGCCGACCTTGCCCTTGCCATCGACGAGTGACTTCACGTCGTCGCGGCTCGAAGCCTGCGCCAGCGTGACGCCTTCGAAGTCGTCGATGATCTGGGCATAGATGTGCGCCGAACTGCGGAACACGCTCAGGCGGGGACGAATCGTCGTGCCCGAGACCTTGTTCCGGATCCGGTAGCGGCGGATCTGACGCCGCTCGTATTTGTTGTGCTGACCACTTGCCATTACGCGGACCCCGCAGCCTTTCCGGCCTTACGGCGGATGTACTCGCCTTCGTACTTGACGCCCTTGCCCTTGTACGGCTCCGGCGGACGGAAGCCGCGGATGTCCGCCGCGACCTGGCCCACCAGCGCCTTGTTCGCGCCACTGATCGTCAGGCGCGTCGGGCTCTCCACCTTGATGTTGATGCCCTCCGGCGGCATGAACACGACGGGATGCGAGAAGCCCAGCTGCAGCACCAGCTTCTTGCCGTCCATGTTCGCGCGGAAGCCCGTGCCGACGATCTCCAGCGTCTTGCTGAAGCCCGTCGTCACGCCGGTCACCATGTTCGCGATCTGAGCGCGCATCGTCCCGAACATCGGATTGCGGGTGATGCGCTCCGCGCTCACCCTGACTTCACCGCCCTCGATCGCCACCGTCGTGCCGGTGAGCACCACGTGCTGCAGTTCCGCCTTCGCGCCCTTCACCTTCACGAGCCCGTCGGCCACCGTGACGGTGACCCCGGCCGGGATGGGAACGGGCTTCTTGCCGATTCGCGACATCTCGATGCCCTCCCTTACCAGACCTGACAGACGAGTTCGCCGCCGAGGCCGGCTTCTTTGGCCTCGCGGTCGGTCATGAGGCCTCGCGACGTCGACACGACGGAGCAGCCGAGGCCGCCCATCACGCGCGGGATCCGGGTCTTCGGCACGTACACGCGCCGCCCCGGCTTGCTCACCCGCTTGACGCCCGTGATCACGCACTGCTCGTCCGGCGTGTACTTGAGGTACACCCGCAGCGTGCCCTGACCCGAGTCTTCGATGACCTTGAAGTTGTTGATGAAGCGCTCGCGCAACAGCACCTTGGCGAGTTCCTGCTTCATCCGCGACGACGGCACGTCCACCTTGCGGTGCTTGGCGCCGATGGCGTTGCGGATGCAGGTGAGGAAATCCGCCACAGGATCACTGACCGACATGGAACCTCCGTGAACCAGCGTCCAACCGGTGGACCCGGTTGCAGCCTGGTTCGTGCACTCCGGCCCCACGTCCGGTGGGCGCCTCGGTGCGGTGAATGGGAGCGAAGCTCCCGACTACCAGCTGGACTTGGTGACGCCCGGGATCTGTCCCGAGAGCGCCAGCTCGCGGAAGCAGATGCGGCACATGCCGAAGTCGCGAAGGAACGCGCGGGGCCGGCCACAGCGGTGGCAGCGGTTGTACCCGCGGACCTTGAACTTCGGTGTCCGCTTCCACTTCTCGACGATCGACTTCTTGGCCACTGAGAACCCCCTCGCCTAACGCAGGCGGAACGGCATGTTCATGAGCTTGAGCAGTTCCCGTCCCTCTTCGTCGGTGTTCGCCGACGTGACGATGGTCACGTCCATGCCACGGATCTTGGCGACCTTCTCGACGTTGATCTCGGGGAAGATGATCTGCTCCGTGAAACCGACCGAGTAGTTGCCGCGGCCGTCGAACGAGCGCGGCGACAGGCCGCGGAAGTCACGGATGCGCGGCGTCGCCACGGTCACCAAACGGTCGAAGAACTCGTACATCCGTGCGCCGCGGAGCGTCACCATGCAGCCGATCGGCAACCCCTGGCGCAGCTTGAAGTTCGAGATGGCCTTCTTGGCCTTGCGGATGGAGGGCCGCTGGCCGCTGATCTGAGCGAGTTCGTTGGCCGCGATGTCGATGTTCTTGATGTCCGTCGTCGCGTCGCCGACGCCCATGTTGATGACGATCTTCACCAGGCGCGGCGCCTGCATCTGGCTGCTGTACCCGAACTTCTCCATCAGCGCGGGCAGCACCTTCTCGGTGTAGTGCTTCGCGAATCGTGGCCTGTCCTTCGGGCCCGAGGGCTTTCCGGATGCCATCTCGTAGGTGGCTGCGACCCCGGCGGAACGACCGCCCTTCGCGCCCTCCTTGGGCGCCTTGGCGCCCTGGCTCTTGCTCTTCTTCTCGTCCGCCATGCTCACTCTCCAGGGGTCCTGACCGACGGCTCCCTCCCCCCTGGGGATCCGGAAGCCGCCGTCCCACCTGCGGTGGGTTATCCGTCGCGCCGAACGGCGCGCCGGTCCAGCGGGTGCTTACTCCTTCGAAAGCGTGTCTCCGGTCGCGCGCGAGATGCGTTCACGCTTGCCGTCCTTCGTCAGGCGCACGCCCACGCGAACACCGCGACCCGCCTTGGGGTCGTGCAGCATGACGTTCGACAGGTGGATCGGCGCTTCCTTCTCGAGGATGCCGCCCTGCGCCCGCTGGCCACGCGGCTTCGTGTGACGCTTGACGAAGTTCACCTTCTCCACGAGCACGCGATTCTTGGCCTCGTCGACCGAGAGCACACGGCCCGTCTTACCCTTGTCGTCTCCGGCGATCACCATGACGGTGTCGCCCTTGCGGATCTTGATCGCCATCAGATGACCTCCGGCGCCAACGAGATGATCTTCATGAACTGCTTCTCACGAAGCTCACGAGCCACCGGCCCGAAGATGCGGGTCCCGCGCGGCTCCTTGTCGTTGTTGATGAGCACGACGGCGTTCTCGTCGAAGCGGATGTAGGAGCCGTCCTTACGGCGCACTTCCTTCACCGCGCGCACGACCACCGCCTTCGCGACCTCGCCCTTCTTCACGGCAGCACCCGGGATCGCGTCCTTCACGGACACGACCACGATGTCGCCCAACCGTCCATACCGCTTGTGGTGACCGCCGAGGACCTTGATGCACTGGGCGCGCTTCGCTCCCGAGTTGTCCGCCACGGTGACCATCGTTCGCAACTGGATCATGGCTCGACTCCCCGGCTACTTGGCGCGCTCGACGAACTCCACGAATCGCCAGCGCTTGTCCTTGGACATGGGCCGCGTCTCCATGAAGCGGATCGTATCGCCGATCTTGCACTCGTTGTTCTCGTCGTGGACCTTGAACTTCTCCCGCCGCCGCACGTAGCGGCCCACGGTCGTGTGCTTCACCAGGCGCTCGATGGACACGACGATCGTCTTGTCCATACGGTCGCTCACGACCTTACCGGTGCGGGTCTTCCTGCGATTGCGTTCCGTCGTCATGGCTGTTCCGGATCACCGTGGCCGCGGGGCCTCAGCGCTCCTTCTCCTTCAGCACCGTGAGCAGACGCGCCATCTCGCGGCGGCCCTCGCGGATCTTGAGCGGGTTGTCCAGCTGCTTCATCGTGTTGCGAAAGCGGAGGTTGAACAGCTCCTCGCGCAGCTCCGCGACGCGGGTGCGGATCTCATCCGCGCCCATGTCCCGGATCGTCTTGGGCTTCACGCGGGTCGCCATGTCACTCCCCTCCCAGCTCGTTGCGCTCGATGAAGCGCGTCTTGATCGGCAGCTTCGAGGCCCCGAGGTCGAACGCCTCACGCGCGAGCTGGCGCGTGATGCCTTCGATCTCGAACAGGACGCGCCCGGGCTTCACGACCGCGACCCAGAACTCCGGCGCGCCCTTGCCCTTGCCCATTCGGGTCTCGGCCGGCTTCTTCGTCACCGGCTTGTCGGGGAACACGCGGATCCAGACCTTGCCGCCGCGCTTGATCGTGCGCGTGATGGCGACACGGGCTGCCTCGATCTGGCGGCTCGTGACCCACGCGGGCTGCGTGGCCTGGAGTGCGAACTCCCCGAACGCGATCGAGGAACCGCGGTAGGCCTTGCCGTTCATACGGCCTCGGTGGGCCTTGCGGTACTTGACTCGCTTCGGCATCAACATGGGATCAGATCTCCTAGCGGGCCGCGGGCGCGGCGTGCGCGGCCTTGTCCAGCACTTCGCCGTGGAACATCCACACCTTCACGCCGCACGTGCCGTAGGCCGTGTTGGCGGTCGCGCGGGCGAAGTCGATATCCGCACGCAGGGTGTGCAGGGGCACGCGGCCCTCGCGGTAGGTCTCGAAACGGGCCATCTCCGAACCGCCCAGCCGGCCCGTGCAGTTCACACGGATGCCCTGGGCGCCGGCGCGCATGGACGAGGCGATCGCCTTCTTCATGGCGCGGCGGAACGACACGCGCTGCTCGAGCTGCTTGGCGATGTGCTCGGCCACGAGCTGAGCGTCGAGGTCGGCGCGCTTGATCTCCTCGATGTTCAGCTGCACCTGCTTCTTGGTGAGCTGCTTCATCTCCTCGGACAGCTTGTCGACCTGCTCGCCCTTGCGGCCGATGACCAGGCCCGGACGCGCCGTCTTGATGCCGATGGTGATCTTCTCGCCCTTGCGCTCGATGGTGATCTTCGAGATGCCGGCCTGGTAGAGCCGCTTCTTGAGGTACCGCTTGATGAGCAGGTCCTCTTTGAGCAGCTCGGCGTACCCGCGCTTGGCGAACCAGCGCGAGTCCCAGGTCTTCACGATCCCCAGGCGCAAGCCGATCGGATTGGTTTTCTGACCCATGGGTTACGACTCCCTGGTGGCCACGGTCACCGACACGTGGCTCGTGCGCTTGAGGAGCGGCGTGGCACGGCCCTGCGCGCGCGGCAGCCAGCGCTTCAGGGTCGGCCCCGCGCCGACGACGGCTTCCTTCACATACAGATCCTCGACGCGGACCTTGCCCTCGTGGAGCGCGTTCGCGACCGCGGACTTGAGCACCTTCTGCACGATGCGAGCACCCATCTTGGGCGTGAACTGCAGCGTCGTCTGCGCCTGCTCCACGGTGTTGCCGCGGATCAGGGCGAGGACCTGGTTGCACTTGCTCGGCGTGATGCGCACGTAGCGCTGGATGGCTTTGGCTTCCATGGCTTACTTCCCGGGCGTTTCGACCGTTTTGGCCTTCTCGGTGTGCCCGCGGAAGATCCGCGTGGGCACGAACTCACCGAGCTTGTGGCCGACCATGTTCTCCGTCACATAAATGGGGATGAACTTGTTGCCGTTGTGCACCGCCAGCGTGTGCCCGACGAACTCGGGCAGCACCGTGCAGCGCCGCGCCCAGGTCTTGAGCACGCGCTTCTCGCCGCTGCGGTTCAACCCCTCGATCTTCTTCACCAGGGAGTCGACGACATACGGCCCCTTCTTGATGGAACGCGCCATTGTGTCCCGCTCCCCTTACTTCTTCCGGCGGCGCACGATGAGCGAATCGCTCAGCTTGCGACGGCGGGTCTTGAGACCCTTGGTGATCTGACCCCACGGCGAACACGGATGCCGGCCGCCCGAGGTCTTACCCTCGCCGCCGCCCATCGGGTGATCCACGGGGTTCATCGCGACGCCTCGCACGGACGGCGCATAACCGAGCCAGCGGCTGCGGCCGGCCTTGCCCAGCGAGCGGTTCTCGTGCTCGAGATTGCCCACCTGGCCGATGACGGCGCGGCAGTTCACGTGGAACTTGCGCACCTCACCGGACGGCAGCCGCAGCTGCGCGTAGTCGCCTTCCTTCGCCATGAGCTGGCAGAAGGCACCCGCCGAACGCGCGATGCGCGAGCGGCGGCCCGGGTACAGCTCCACGTTGTGAATGTTCGTGCCGACCGGGATATGGCGCAGGTGCAGGCAGTTGCCGAGCGCGATCTCCGCGGTGGATCCGGACATGACCTTCGCGCCCACCTTGAGGCCGTCGGGCGCCACGATGTAGCGGCGCTCGCCGTCCGCATAGTTGAGCAGCGCGATGCGCGCCGAGCGGTTCGGGTCGTACTCGATGCTGGCCACACGCGCCAGGACCCCATCCTTG
>Ga0075419_10002123_pt1 | contig 12828 bp, 7 predicted proteins | sample SoiMetdeltSBSDD3_FD_76900 | JGI IMG/M metagenome (GOLD analysis project Ga0075419, IMG submission 76900) | Bulk soil microbial communities from a Populus tree surrounding site in Tennessee, USA - Soil MetaG P. deltoides SBSDD3 | ecosystem: Environmental > Terrestrial > Soil > Tree plantation... | reverse complement strand
GGCCTCGACAATGACGTCGTTGGGGGTCTCCGGGTTCGCCTGATCGAACATCACACAGTCGTGGCCCGCGGCTTTCAACACGGACGACAACGACATGATCCCGATGGGCGGGAAGCCCATCACCCGGATGTTGCCGTTTTTCGCCCGTGTTTTCGCAGGCAGCGCGTAAAACTGGGGATCCCGAACGTGGATGAGAAATACTCGCAAACAAACTCCCAGGTTGGCCTCGATCAGCGACTGAGGCTTGACGGCCGGAGATAGGCGTACGGGGACGACGCGTCTTGTGAGGCTTGCCAGAGCCTACCACGATAGGAGGCGAAGGGAAAGCAAATACGGCGCCGGAAGTTGAATTATACTTCGCTTTGGAATTCTCTAACGTCCCAACGCTTTTTTGACGGTGATGCCGATTTCCGCGGGGTTTTTGATGACTCGAACGCCCGCGGCTTCAAGGGCTTTCATTTTCTCGTTTGCCGTACCTTTACCGCCCGAGATGATTGCCCCGGCATGGCCCATGCGGCGGCCGGGAGGTGCGGTGATGCCGGCAATAAAACTGACCACCGGTTTCTTGACGTGCTTCTTGATGTACTCGGCCGCTTTTTCCTCCGCATCGCCTCCGATTTCCCCGATCATGACGATGGCCTGCGTCTCAGGATCCTTCTCGAACAGCGGCAACACGTCCACAAAGCCCGTCCCATTCACCGGATCCCCGCCGATCCCCACACAAGTGGTTTCTCCCAAGCCCAGGGTCGACAACTGATGCACTGCCTCGTAGGTGAGGGTGCCACTGCGTGACACAACGCCGACGATGCCCTTCTTATGGATGAATCCTGGCATGATGCCGATCTTCGCCTCATCGACGGTGATGACACCCGGACAATTCGGACCGATCAACCGAACATCCCGGCCGCGCAAGGCACGCTTGACCCGGACCATTTCATTGACCGGGATGCCCTCGGTGATGCAAATGATCAGCTTGATTCCGGCATCAGCAGCTTCCAGAATCGCATCGGCGCAAAACGGCGGCGGGACGAAGATTAAAGAGGTATCGCTTTCAGTCTTCTTTACCGCATCAGCCACGGTGTTGAACACGGGGATACCCTCCACCTCCTGACCGGCCTTCCCCGGGGTGACTCCCGCAACGACCTTCGTCCCATAGGCCTTGCATTGAGTCGCATGGAACGACCCTTCCTTCCCAGTAATGCCCTGCACGACGACCCGCGTATTCTTATTGACCAAAATGCTCATGAGAGCTTCCTCTTGTATTGCCTATCAACATAGGCCATTCAATTCACTTGTCGTTCATGGCCGAGAAACGGGAGTCTTAGTGTGCCATCGAGCCGCAGCGCCGAGCAGCGCAGAGACGGCCACCGCTTACGACGCCTTCCCTGTCAACTTCACTATGTGTTGCGCCGCTTCCCACAAGTCATTGGCAACTTCCAGTTTCAAGCCGGATTCCGCCAGCAACTTTCGCCCCTCATCGGCATTCGTGCCCTGCAACCGTACCACTAACGGCACGTTGATCTTCACTTCTTTGGCCGCCTCAATGACGCCGTGAGCAATGCGTTCACATCGAACGATGCCGCCAAAGATGTTGATGAAAATACCTTTGACGTTCGGATCCTTGAGTAAAATGCGAAACCCGGCCGCTACCGTCTCTTTGGTCGCGCCGCCGCCGACGTCTAAAAAGTTGGCCGGCTCGCTGCCCGCAAGCTTAATGACGTCCATTGTGGCCATAGCGAGACCTGCGCCGTTCACCATGCAGCCGATGTTGCCATCCAACTTCACATAGTTGAGATTGTTCGCCGTGGCTTCGATTTCTAACGGCTCTTCTTCGTTCAGATCACGCATTTTCTGCACATCTTCGTGCTTGAAAAGGCCGTTGTCGTCGAACGTGACTTTCCCATCGAGGGCCACCAGCGTTTTTTCTTTCGTGATAATGAGAGGATTGATCTCAACCAGCGCCGCGTGTTTGTCCATGAAAAGGCGATAGAGATTGCCGAGCATCTGGACGAACGGGTTGATGACGGCCGGCTCGATGTTCTGCAAACCGAGTGCAAAGGCTACGTTGCGGCCGTTGTGCCCCTGAAATCCCACGGCAGGATCGATGGCTTCCTTGATGATCTTGTCCGGCGCCTTCTCCGCGACTTCTTCGATTTCCATCCCGCCTTCCGTACTGGCAATAAAGGTCGGCCATCCCGTGTCGCGATCGACGAGAATGGATAGATATAGCTCTTTGGCGATGTTCGCACCCTCTTCGATCAGCAGCCGATGGACTTTCCTGCCTTTCGGTCCGGTCTGATGCGTGATCAGGGTCTTCCCGATGAGTTCCTTGGCGAAGCCGGCCACAGCCGCCTTGTCCTTGGTAATCTTCACACCTCCCGCTTTTCCCCTCCCGCCGGCATGAATCTGCGCTTTTACGACGAACACAGGCGTATTCAATTCATCGGCCCAGGCCGTTGCCGCTTCCGGCGAAGTAATTTCTTTTCCCCGCGGAACAGGGACACCAAACTGGGCAAACAATGACTTCGCCTGAAACTCATGCACATTCATCTTCTACCTCATTCTTGGAGAACCGGACGGTGTGGCGCTGCGCACTGCACGACCATTCTCATCGGTCACGCCGGCGCGAGATTGCGCGCTTCCCCGTTGCGACAACCGCCGAACAGATTTGGTTCGACACGCAGACCCCTCCAATTTATCCGCCGCGTGCGCGGGCACAAGAACAGGTTGCGGTCGGAGTCCTACCCCACTTTTCGGGTGTACGCCGGCAGGATCATCGGAGATATGACGCCACTGGGATTTCCGTGCTTTTTGGCTTCTGTACGGAACTGCTGCAAGTGTTTGAGCGTAAGTTTCGCCTGCTTCATGGACGCGGCTCGTGCGGCTGCCGTGAGACCGGACCGCTTCCCGAACACCATGAGATCGAGCAGTGAATTTCCCATTAACCGATTGCGGCCGTGGAGGCCGCCGGAAGCTTCCCCGGCGACGAACAGATTCTTCACGTCGCTTTCCGAATTCGTGTCGATCCTCACCCCGCCATTCTGGTAGTGCAATGTCGGATAGATCAACACCGGATCCTTGCTGATGTCGATCCCAAACCGTTCAAACTGCATCATCATGGCCGGAAAATGCTTTTCGACCGTCCCCGGCCCATGTTCAGCATCCAGCAGAGGGGTATCAAGCCACACGCCAACTCTTCCCGACATGGTTCTGATCCCTCTGCCTTCCTCGCATTCTCGAATGATCGAGGAGGATACGACGTCGCGTGTGTCGAGTTCATTGACAAACCGCTCTCCCTTCGCATTCACCAAGTGACCGCCCTCCGAGCGAATGCCCTCTGTCACCAATGCTCCGATCAATTGTTCCGGATAGACAGCGCCGGATGGATGATACTGGAATGTGTCGACATGCGCGAGCTTTGCGCCGATGCGGTAGGAGAGGCACAGGCCGTCTCCCGTCGCACCATAATGGTTGCTGGTCGGGAAGCCTTGAATGTGCAGCCGGCCGATGCCACCGGTGGCCAGGATCACAGCCTTCGCGGCCACGACTACATGCCGCTGGTTGTCGAGATCCTTGAAAACTGCGCCCGAACAGCGACCTTCCTCGTCGCTCAGCAACTCGACCGCGGCGCAGAATTCGAGCAATTGAATTTTTTGGTTGATCACTTCGTCTTTGAGAACGCGCATAATCTCGAGGCCCGTATAGTCCGAGCAGGTCAACAGCCGCGGCTTCGAACTCCCGCCGCCTTTCTTCACATGGAGATTCCCGTCGGCCTGACGGTCAAAGAGCACGCCCAGCTCGATCAGCCACTTGGCAATGGCCGGCCCATCTTCGACCATCACCTTCAGGAGGGCATGATCGTTCTGCATATGCCCGCCCTTAAGGGTGTCGATGAAGTGAGTGACAGGAGAATCTTCGGGTGCCACGGAGATTTGCATCCCACCTTGCGCCATGACACTGTTCGAATCACCGAGCCGAAGCTTTGTGGCCAGCATGACCTTCGATCCGGCTCCGTGCGCATGCAACGCCGCGGCACATCCGGCCCCGCCGCCGCCGATTACCAACACATCGGTCGAGTAGTGCGGGGCCAGGTCCTGATCGTCCTGCATCGGGCTGTCGCCTTCGAGCAACGTCGCCAGCTCGACCACCGTCCTGTCGCCTTTGTTCGGACCGAATCGAATCGGCCGGTAGGCGCTGGCTCGATAATCCGGATGATACTTGTGAATCAGCTGATCGCGATCGGCGGGAGAAAATTTTGGGATGGTCTGTTTCCGACGGGCGTCCCTCGTGGTGTGAACAATTTGCTGAAGTGCGTGGATATCCATCTCTTCAAGACCGTCTCTTAGTCTGCTGTCGCCATCAGAATGCGGGATGAGGCGCCCATTTGTCACCAGTGAACGGCGCCGTGTCCCCGATGACTCGTTACTTCACCGTCGCACAGTGCTCGGCAAGTTCCTGGTCGTTCATTTTGAGAATCTTATTCCACTCCTCATTGAACCGACCGTCTTGGATTTCCTTGATCCGCGAGTCCAAACCTACCGGCTTTTCGGTGAAATGAGCGCCCTGGGCGCGGCTCACGTAGAGCGCGACTAGGTTGGGAGCGATGTCGGCGATGCAGACCGGCGTGCACATCCCGCACATGACGCAGTCCATAAACATTTCTGACACGCTCTTAAAGTCGCCGAACACCGCCTTCCAAACCCCTTCCCGCACGTCGATCTGCTGCGGGCAGGCTTCCGTGCAGGCGTTGCAATTCCGGCAGAGCGGCGTCTCCGGGTAGAGATTGAAGAGATCTTGTTTGGGGTCCTGGAGTGCTTGAATATCGTACGTGGCCTTGCGGGCTGGGAAGGGCGGCATCATCGTGAACGACATGCCGTCCTGCACCGCCGTCTGACAGGCGAGACAGGTGCGGACCTTCGGATCGTCCTTCGTCCGATAGTATGTCGCACAGGCCCCGCAGAAGCCGCCGAGACAGCCAACGCCCCGCACGACCTCCTGGCCGGCGTACCACATCGCCTTGATGACGGTGATGCCTTCGGGCACTTCCACCTTCTTCCCGGCAATCTCGATCGTCACCATGCGGGGCTTCAACACCTCGGGCTGGTCGATGATGTTTTGGGTATCGGTGGTGTCTAGTGCCATATGCTCTCCCAAGCCTCTTCGCCACTCTGTGTTATGCAATCGCGTCGATGATCCGGTTCAACGTCGCACTGGGACGCATGGCCTTAGAGGCTTTCGCATCGTCCGGATGATAGTACCCCCCGACATCCTGAGGCTTGCCTTGCGCCGCCAACAACTCCTGCTCGATCTTGGCGACATTGTCGCCCAAATCTTTGGCGATCTTCGTAAACTTCTCTGCGATCTTCTTATCGGACGTCTGTGCGGCCAGGGCTTGCGCCCAGTAAAGCGCCAGGTAGAAATGGCTGCCCCGGTTGTCAATCTCACCTACTTTACGAGCGGGTGACTTATTGCTTTCGAGGAACTTCGCGTTGGCTTGATCCAGCGTATCGGCGAGGATCTTGGCCACCTGGTTGTTTCCCACCTTCGCCAGATGCTCGAGGGAGGCCGCGAGCGCCAGGAATTCGCCCAGCGAATCCCATCGCAGATAGCCCTCTTCTTGGAACTGCTGAACGTGCTTCGGCGCCGAGCCGCCCGCGCCGGTTTCAAACAAACCCCCGCCGTTTAGCAATGGAACGATCGAGAGCATCTTGGCACTCGTGCCGATTTCCAGAATCGGGAACAAGTCGGTCAGATAGTCACGGAGCACGTTACCGGTGCAGGAAATCGTGTCCTTGCCTTCCTTCAGCCGCTCCAGGGAGAATCGGCAGGCATCGGCCGGAGACATGATCTTGATTTCGAGGCCGGCCGTATCATACTTCGGAAGATAGGCATTCACTTTCTTGATCAACTCGGCATCGTGCGCCCGGTCCTTGTTCAGCCAGAATACGGCAGGAGCGCCCGTCGCTTTGGCGCGGCTCACCGCGAGCTTGACCCAGTCCTGGATCGGGGCATCCTTCACCTGGCAGGCGCGCCAGATGTCGCCTTCCTCCACCTTGTGCTCGAGCAAGGTCTTGCCGGACGCATCGACAATCCGGATCGTGCCGTTCCCCGGAGCCTTGAAGGTCTTGTCGTGCGAACCATACTCTTCAGCGGCCTGCGCCATCAAACCGACGTTGGGCACGCTGCCCATCGTGCGTGGATCGAAAGCACCGTGCTTTTTACAGAACTCGATCACTTCATGGTACACGGGCGCGTAGCTCGAATCGGGAATCACGCATTTCACATCCTGCAACTTGCCTTCAGGATTCCACATCTTGCCGGAATCCCGGATGACCGGCGGCATCGACGCGTCGATGATGACGTCGCTCGGCACGTGCAGATTCGTGATGCCCTTATCTGAGTTCACCATAGCCATCGGGGGCCGCTTTTTATAGACATCCTGGATGTCGGCCTCGATCGCCTTACGCTGATCCTCCGGGAGGGTCTTGATCTTGGCATACAAGTCGCCGATGCCGTTGTCGGGGTCGACGCCCAGCTTCTTGAGCGTCTCGCCATGCTTCTTAAATACGTCCTTGTAAAAGACAGTTACGGCATGACCGAAGATCTTCGGATCGGAGATCTTCATCATCGTCGCTTTCATATGCAGAGAAAACAGGACGCCTTTCTTTTGAGCATCCTCAATCTGCTCCTCGATAAACGTGCGCAACGCCTTCACACTCATAAACGTGGCATCGAGAACCTCACCGGCCTGCAAGGCAACTTTGTCTTTCAACAGGGTGGTCTTCCCGTCTGCTCCCACGAACTCGATCTTCGCCGTGGTGGCAGCCGGAATCGTCAGGGATTTTTCGTTCGAGCGGAAGTCACCGCCGGTCATGTGCGACACATGGGTCTTGGAATCGGAACTCCACGGTCCCATCTTGTGCGGATGTTTGCGGGTATGGGCCTTCACGGAGAGCGGAGCCCGGCGGTCGGAGTTGCCTTCACGCAGCACTGGATTGACCGCGCTGCCCTTCACCTTGTCGTAACGAGCCTTGATCTCCCGTTCCTTGTCGTCCTTGGGATTTTCCGGGTAGTCCGGCAGCTTGTACCCTTGACTCTGCAATTCCTTGATCGTGGCCACCAACTGCGGAGCCGAGGCACTGATATTCGGCAGCTTGATGATGTTGGCTTCCGGCGTCTTGGCCAGCTCCCCCAGCTCAGCCAGGGCATCGGGCTGCTTCTGCTCGGGCGTCAGATGGTCGGGAAAAACGGCGAGGACGCGGCCGGCAAGTGAGATGTCACGCAATTCAACGGTCACACCCGCCGCCTTCGAGAAGGCATTGATAATAGGAAGGAAGGAATAGGTCGCCAGCATCGGCGCTTCGTCGGTTTTCGTATAAATGATCTTGTCTGCTTTTGCCATGATGTGTCCCTCTTTTTAGTAGCGGGTTTAGTTCAGCGCGTTCAATGCCGAACCGGCCTTGAACCAGGTAATTTGTTGCGCGGTCATGCTGTGATTCGCCTGGATCTTCACTTCTCCGCTGGGCTTGTGAATAATGACCGTGACCGGCTTCCCCGGCGCCAGGTTTGTCAGATCCACGACGCTCAGCCGGTCATTCATCTCGATCTTGTCGTAGTCTTTGGGATCGGCGAATGTCAGCGGAAGAATGCCCTGCTTCTTCAAATTGGTCTCGTGGATGCGCGCAAAGCTTTTCGTAATGACGGCGCGGACATTCAAAAAGCGGGGTGACATCGCCGCATGCTCCCGGCTGCTGCCCTCGCCATAATTCTCGTCTCCGACAACGATCGAGCCGATGCCCTTGGCTTTGTACGCGCGGGCAATCTGTGCGATCGTGAGATTGGTTTCTCCCGTCAGGACGTTCGTGCCCTTCCCTGGTTCCGACGCGAACGCACTATTGGCGCCCAGGAACATGTTGTCGCTGATCTTATCCAAATGCCCTCTGAACTTCAGCCAGGGGCCCGCCGGCGAAATGTGATCGGTGGTGGTCTTGCCCTTCGTCTTGATCAACAGCGGCAACTTCTCGAGGTCTTTCCCGTCCCAGCGGGGGAACGGCTGCAACAGTTGCAAGCGCTCGCTGGTCGGCGGAATGTCGACGGTGAGCTGCTCGCCATTTTCAGCGGGCGCCACGTATCCTTCTTCGCCTTTGGCAAAGCCTTTCGCCGGCAATTCCTCGCCAACCGGCGGCTCGAGCTTGAAATCCTTGCCGTCAGCACTCTTAAGCGTTTGGTTGACGGGGTCGAAACGCAGGTCCCCCGTCAGGGCATAGGCCGTCACGACTTCCGGACTGGCAAGAAACGACAGCGTCTCGTTGATACCGTCATTGCGGCCGGGGAAATTGCGGTTGAACGAACTGACGATTGAATCAGCCTTACCTTTGACCCCATCCGCCCGCTTCCATTGCCCGATGCAGGGCCCGCAGGAGTTCGACAACACCGTACCGCCGAGCTGCTCGAACGTGTCCAAAAATCCATCGCGCTTCATCGTGTGATAAATCCGTTCTGATCCGGGCGATACCAAAAACGAGGTTTTTGCCTTCAAGCCGGCCTTCAAACCCTGCTTCGCAACATGCGCGGACCGGCTGATGTCTTCATAGGACGAATTGGTACAGCTGCCGATCAAGGCCGCTTTCAACTCTACCGGATACCCCTTTTCCTTTGCCTCGGCCGCGAGCTTCGAAACCGGCCGGGCTAAGTCAGGCGTATGTGGACCGACGACATGCGGCTCGAGCGTGGAGAGGTTCACTTCCACGATCTGATCGTAATGCTTTTCTGGCGACTGATAGACCTCAGGATCGGCAACAAGGAGGGCTTTGTTGGCAAGGGCCAGCTCGGCCAAATCGGACCGATCCGTAATTTTCATATACGCGACCATCTTCTGATCGAACGGAAATACGGAGGTCGTCGCTCCCAGCTCGGCGCCCATGTTGCAAATTGTGCCCTTCCCTGTGGCGCTGATGGTTTCCGCCCCCGGACCGAAGTATTCGACGATCTTGTTCGTTCCGCCCTTCACGGTCAGCAGACCGCAGAGATAGAGAATGACGTCTTTTGGCGAAGCCCAACCGCTCAACTTACCCGTCAATTTGACGCCAATGAGTTTGGGATGGAGGACTTCCCAGGGCAGACCAGCCATCACCTCACCGGCATCGGCTCCGCCGACACCAATGGCCAACCCTCCCAGGCCTCCGCCGTTGGGCGTATGGGAGTCGGTCCCAATGATCAAGCAGCCAGGAAATGCATAATTTTCCAGCACGACTTGATGAATGATACCGGCACCCGGCCTCCAGAACCCGATGCCGTACTTCTTCGCCGCCGACGCAAGGAAGTTGTACACCTCCTTATTCTCGTCCATTGCACGCAGAAGATCTTTTTCCGAACCCATCTCTGCCCGGATCAAGTGATCGCAGTGAATGGTGCTCGGGACCGCGGCCTTCTTCTTGCCCGCCTGCATGAATTGCAGCATGGCCATCTGCGCCGTCGCGTCCTGCATCGCAACCCGATCAGGGCGGAGCGCCAGCATCGCCTTCCCGCGCTCCCATGTTTGAGCATCGAAGTTATCGGCATGAGAAACAAGAATCTTCTCGGCCAACGTCAGCCCGCGGCCGAACTTTGCCTTGGCCTTGGCACACACATCTGGCATTTTGGCATAGAGTTTTTTCGCAAGGTCCATCGACATGATGACATCCTCAATGTGGAATGTGGAATTTCAAATATCGAACACCGAACTCGTTGAGTCGCTCACAAGCACACGCCTCACCACTTATTTCAACGGCGGAACTTCTCTTCGTTTGGGCGCCGCATAGTTAACGAGATAATCAAACAGCCGAATCAACCGGCTATCCTGGCGCTTCTGATCGACCCAATGGCCGATTAATCCGATCGTCCTCGACAGAATAAAGAACCCGTTCAGACTGTCCACGGGGAACCCTAGATCGACCAGGACGGCCGCCATGGTGCCGTCCACATTCAAAATGAGATTGTCCTTCTTCGCGGCCGTGACCTGTTCCACCTGCAACGCAAAATCGAGGCAAGGCGTCTTCATGTTGAGACTCTTTACGTACCCAACGAGCTCTTTGACGCGCTTGTCCGGATTACGCAGGCTTTTCACTCGATGGCCGATCCCCGGAACCGGACCGACGCTTTTCTTCATATAGGCCAGAAATTCGTCCACGTTCATTTTGTTGTCGACGGCGTACTTGAACCAGCGACCGGCGTCGGTGACCGCCCCACCGAAACGCGGGCCGATCATGATGAGACCTGCGGCCACGGATTGGGACAGCCCGATTCCGGCGCAAGCCGCCAGGACCGTCGCATAGGCCCCGCTCACGCAGGGGCCGTGATCGGCCGACAACATCATGATGCGCTTGATAATCTCCGCTTCCTGTTTCGAAATAAGCCGCTTGTCCCAGAGCAAGCCGATGACATGGGGAATCTCGTAGCCTTTGTTGATCAGTTCGGAAGCCGGATACCCGTCATAGCAGGGTTCATCGCCGCGATCGTCGCTGATGGTCGTCCGGATAAGCGGCGCAACCATCACCTCGTCCGCTTTCATAGCCTCTTCGACCGACTTCGGCAGTTTCGGCAGCACCGTCGGCTCTACAGGCTCCTTGACCTGACCTGACTTCAGCAGCTCCTGATACGTTTCCTTAATCGCAGGCCCCAGAGCACCGAAAGTCGGTGGCACGAGAGCTCCCGCCTTCTTGAGTGCATCCGACTTGGAGCGCGCCGAACCTTCGCCTTTCATCCCTTCCTTGGCGCCTGCATGGCCGAACTTCATACCCTTCGGCAAACTTTCCTGGCAGAAGCCTGACACGACACCGATCAGCTTGATGCGGCGCTTTTTCGCGCCGTACCACTCCGCCGCCCTCTCCTCCAGATCGCCCCCCATTTCGCCCACGATCACGACCGCTTTCGTCTGCGGATCGTTTTCGAACATCTCCAGATAGCTCACATAGTCGGTGCCAGGATACGCGTCGCCGCCGATGCCGATTGCGGTCGTGATGCCGTCGGCGAACTGTGAACAGATCCAGATGATTTCGTTGGAGAGACCGCCTGATTTTGTGATAACGCCGAAAGACCCTTCGCGATAGAGTTTCGAGAGCACCAGGTTGTCAAACGCACCGCCGATCACGCCTAGTCGACAGGAGCCGGCCGAGATGATCCCGATCGAAGACGGCCCGTTAAACACCTTCCCAAGTTTCCGTGCATGCGCCCCCAGCAGCTTGGCGTCCTTCTCGGGGACGCCTTCGGTGATCATGGACACCACCTTGACGTGCGGATCGTCAAGCGCTTCCATGCCGCCTTTCATCGCGCGGTCCGCACCGATGTACACCAGGCTCGTGTTGATCGTGGGATGATTCTTGGTCGCTTCGGCGATGGTCTTGTATACCGGGATGGCGATGAGCCCACTACCGTAGGGAACTTCGTTGGTCTTGCCGGCATCCGGCGGATAGACGAACGCTTCAACGTTGAGCGGCCGCTTGATGAGGTAGCAGAATTCCGCCATACGTCGTGCGGCGTTCACGCCGGCCTGCCCACCCTGAATAACGACGCGGGTGTCTTTGTTAGCCAGAATGCTCATCGGAATCTCCCTTTATTCCATCGAAACTGAATACCGAGCCCGGGAGCCAAGCGAATGCTCCTGGCCTCGGGCCGTCCCAGCCTTCCTTACTGTTTGTGAAGCGCCTTATCGACGATGTCCGTCAGCGGGGTGTTGCGGTCGAAGACGTTGATATCGAAGCCTTCATCCTTCAGCGCCCGCATGGCATCGAGGCCTTCCTTCTCGCGAGGGCCGCCGCGGCGCACCCAAATCCGTACGTTCTTCAGTTTGCCGTCCGACTTTGCCTTACGGAAGCCGTTGATAATGCCGCCGAAGGTTTTCTTCACGTCCGTGAAATTGGCAATGGCGCCACCCACGATGATGTTCTTGATGCCGGGCAGCGAGCAGACTTTCTCCGTCAGCACTTCGACGGCCCAGTCGGGGGGATCGCCGGAATACTCCGCATAATTAGCTAATTTACCTCCGCGTGCCACCACTGCATCCGAGTAATAGACGCTGGCACCCCCGCCGGCCGGAAGCATCGCGGTATCGCCACCCGGTATTTCGACGAATTTTACCGACCCCTTGATTTTGCTGTCGACGGCCATGACTTCCATCTCATCCTTACTGTAGGCCCGGCCGAATTCAGCTGCAAATTGGAAATTCCAATCCGGATGGCGGAACTTGGCGTCGCCATCCAGAAGCGTCACGGCATCCAGGGCCACCAATTCGCCGTCGCTTTCACGGGTGACTACAGGATTCACTTCCAGGTATTGGGCGTCTTCGTTGTCGAAACAGGTGAACATCTTGGCGGCAAAGTCGGCCATCTTCTTGACGAGCGGGCCTGTAAATCCGGCATCCTTGACCAGCCTCTCCAAGGCTTCCGTGGTGGGTTGCTGACCCACCTCCAGACAGAGGCGCTTGACTCGATCCCAGTTCGATTCGACTTCGATGCCTCCGCAATTGGCCACGAGGACTTCGCTGCCTTCTCGGGTGGATTTCACGGCGCAATAGTATTCTTCCTTGTGCGCGATCATCTCTGAGACGATGACTTGTGAGACGGTGATGCTGCCGACCTGGCGGCCAATCATCTCCTTTGTGGCGGCAATAGCGGCGCTGAGATCGAGTCCGACCTTCACGAGACCAAGCTTAAAGCGTGAGCCAAGAGCTTCATGCGCCTTGGCCACCAGTTTCGTGTGTTTCATCCAGTCGTTGGCATGACCGAGTTTGGCGAGTTCGTCCGCTGAAGTCACGACTGCGTAGTGAGGAACATGAATGCCCCATTTCTTCAT
>Ga0075419_10002122_pt1 | contig 12834 bp, 15 predicted proteins | sample SoiMetdeltSBSDD3_FD_76900 | JGI IMG/M metagenome (GOLD analysis project Ga0075419, IMG submission 76900) | Bulk soil microbial communities from a Populus tree surrounding site in Tennessee, USA - Soil MetaG P. deltoides SBSDD3 | ecosystem: Environmental > Terrestrial > Soil > Tree plantation... | reverse complement strand
GGGCCGGCCATGCTGTACATCGAAGCGTACGGCGAGCGTGCCCCGGTCGCGGAAGACATCGCCGAAGCGCGTGCCTACGCCGGCACGTTCGTGTTGGAGGAAGTCACGTACGCGGGTGTTCAGGGTCAGGTGCGCGGTTGCGACGAGCCGGCACCTGGCTACATAGTCGCTGCCCGCGGCAATGAGCCGTCCTGGGTTGTGGAAGTCGGCGACGACAGGATCGTGTGGCGCCAGCCGACGGACCCGAAGGAGATCGTGCTGGCAGAGCCGCAGACGCAGGATGCGGAAGGCGCGGTGCGCTACCACGCCAGCGGCAACGGCCACGAGCTCAAATTGCTGGTCGACGCGCAGACCTGCCGCGACTCGATGTCGGGCGAGCTGTTCGCCTATTCGGCGCGGGCAGTGCTCGACGGCAAGGAATTCAGCGGTTGCGCGCGCGTTGGAAAATAGTGTCGCGCGCAAATGCACGCGGCTTCATGCGCTGATACAGCGAACGGAAAGCCAGGCCGACGCCCAGCGCCAGCAGCGGATCGGTGATCGACGCGGTCTGCTCCGGCAGCCACGCCTGCAGCACTTCTATCGCAACGACCGTGGTCGTGAGCGCGATTACAGCGATACCGATCGACGCGCCCCATTCCTTGATGACCCACAGCAGCGCGCCGTAGAGGAACAGCTTGCCGAACAGCTCGGTCCAGTCGATGAGCTGGATCGCGGCGGGCAGTCCGATCTCGAACCAGCCGAGGAACGGCCACAGGTCGAAACGGCCCATCGGCGGCGTGAAGTCGAACGGCGCCAGGCCGTCGATCAGCAGCACGACGATCACCGCGAACACGAGCACGGCCCGCCGCGGGCGCGGCCGCAGCCGATGCATGACGAGCAGCATCGGCAGCAGTAGCAGCAACGCAAGCAGCTCGCCGGGCAGGAACGTCTGGTTCGCGACCAGCAGCCGGCCGACCAGGACCGTCGCGATCACCAGCAAGAGCGCTTCCAGCCGTCGCGGCCGGCTCACCACGGCAGCGACAGCCTGGTTCACGACCAGCCAGAACGTCAGGAAGCTGAACACGATGACGGGATCGAACTGCGGGCTGAACAGCGGCCGCAGCGCCGCCTTCAGTTTCACGAGGTCGAACTGCGGCACGAATGGCGCGAAGCGCCACGCGAGCCACAATCCCAGCAGCAGCACCGCGCCGGGATCTCGCAACGGTCGCTCTGCGCGTCCGGGCAGATGCATCAATCGGGTGAGCCCGCCCCACGCGAGACCTGCAGTCACGCCGAGCAGCGTACCGACAGCGTTGAGCGTTACGTCAGTGAGGCTGGGGACTCGGGCGGAAATGTAGACCTGCGCGATCTCGATCGACAGCGACAGAAGCGTGCCGAGCGCCGTGGCAAGGATCATCGACGGCACGCGTGGCCAGCGCGTTTCCAGCCACAGGAACAGGCAGAAGCCGAGCGGCAGGTACAACAGCACGTTGGAAATCCGGTCGCCGCGGCCCGCGCGCGCCCACGACAACTGCCGCAGCGCTTCGAACACGCCGCCCTGGATCGCGTCCGCCTTGAAGTTGAAGGGATACAGCGAGCCGTAAACGATCAGCGCGAGGACGACGAGCAGCAGCCAGAGAATGACTGAGCGACTGTGCATGCCGGCCACAGTGCCTCACCCGATGCGGATCGTGAAGTAGTGATCGACCAGCAGCGCTGCGAACAGCAGGGCGAGATACGTGATCGAGAAGCTGAAGGTGCGCATCGGCAGGCGCACATCCGAGCGCACCTTGAGCTGCAGCGCGCGATACAGGAAAAAGCCGCCGAGGATTGCCGCCGCGGCGAGATAGATGAGTCCGCTCATGCCGGTCAGGTACGGCAGCAGCGTCACGATCACCAGCAGGATCGTGTACAGCAGGATGTGCAGCTTGGTGAACTCGTTGCTGTACGCGACCGGCATCATCGGCACGCCGGTCTTGGCGTAATCCTCGCGGCGCGCGATCGCGAGCGCCCAGAAATGCGGCGGCGTCCACGTGAAGATGATCAGGAACAGCAGCAGCGAGTGCGCGTCGACCTGGCCGGTGACCGCGGTCCAGCCGAGCACGGGCGGCGCCGCGCCTGCGGCTCCGCCGATGACGATGTTCTGCGGCGTCGCATGCTTCAGCCACACGGTGTAGACGACTGCGTAGCCGAGCAGCGAGGAGATCGTGAGCACTGCAGTCAGCGGATTCACCCAACCCCACAGCAGCGCGATCGAGAGCACTCCGAGGATCGCTGCATAGGTGAGTGCTTGCCACTGCGTCAGATGGCCTTGCGGCAGCGGCCGGTTGCGCGTGCGTGCCATTTGCGCGTCGATGCGGCGGTCGAGGACGTGATTGACGGCCGCAGCGGCGGACGCTGCCAGTGCGATGCCGAGCGTGCCGAACACCAGCGCGTTCGGCGGCGGGAAGCCGGGCGCAGCGAGAAACATGCCGGCGATCGCTGTGAACATGATCAGCATGACTACGCGCGGCTTGCCGAGCTCGTAGTAGTCGCGCCAGGTGGCGTGAGGATGCTGAATGGAGGGGGTTTCCACGGGAAGCGAGTTTACCGGAGTCAGGCTGTAGGTCGGGCTTTAGCCCGACTCTTCTTCCGGCACGGGTTGTCGGGCTAAAGCCCGACCTACAGCCCAGGACGCAGCGATCGGTTCAGGGCGACGACGGCGAGCAGCAGCAACGCGGCAACGGCGTTATGTGCGGTGGCGAGCGCCAATGGCAGGGCGCGGATCACCATGAGGGGCCCGAGGATGAGCTGACACACGAGAACTGCGCCCAGCACCGCCCCCGCGATCCGCACGCCGCGCGTCGCACCGAGCCGCATCGCCGCGATACTCGCAAATCCGAGCATCAGCGCCGCGACCACGGCACCGAGGCGGTGCATGAAATGGATCGCGACCCGCGCCGGATGATCGAGGACGCCGCCTTCGTAGTCGATGCCGAGGCCACGCCACAGGACGAACGCGTCCCTGACGTCCATGTGCGGCCACAGCGAATTCTGACACGTCGGGAAATCGGGACAGGCGAGCGCGGCGTAGTTGCTGCTGGTCCAGCCGCCGAGCGCGATCTGTAATGCGAGGACGACCAGCGCCGTCGTGGCCACGGTCTGGAGCGACTTGGGCACAGCCGCTTGGCTCGCCGGCTTTGCCATCGCCAGCCAGGCCAGTAGCGACAGCGTCGCCAATCCGCCGAGCAGATGCAGCACCACGATCAGCGGCTTCAGCAGCAGTGTCACGGTCCACATGCCGAGCAGGCCCTGCAGGATCACCAGGCCGACCAGCACGATCGGCAGGATCAACGGCTGCTGCGGGTCGCGACGATTCGCGATCGCCAGTCCCGCGAGCACCAGGATCAGCAGTCCCAGGCTCGAGGCGAAGTACCGGTGCACCATCTCCTTGATGGCCTTGTGATACTCGAACGGCCGGTGCGGGAACGCCTCGTTGATCGCGTCGACGTTGGCCGCGGCGGTGTCGACGCTGAGATGACCGTAGCAACCGGGCCAGTCGGGGCAACCGAGGCCCGCGGCGCTGAGGCGCACCCACGCGCCGAGCACGACGACGCCGAAGGCGAGCACGACGCCCGCCAGCGCGAGGCGCCGGAAGAGGCGATAGCGAGAAGTCACGGGTCGTTGTTTGCTTGAACAGCGCTAGTCGCGTGCTGCGAGGCTAGCATGCGCACCGCGGGGAGCGCGGTGCTGACCATGATGAAGATCGGAACGATCGCCCAGAAGATCTCGACCACTGTGCTCGGCCGCGCGCCGGCGGCGCGCCGGAAGGTCGCGATCGAGTGGATCATGACCGCGAAGACGACCGCGACCACGAACGCACCGAACCACAGGACCGGAGTCGGCGTCATTACTAATGCTCTGCCGCCGGCTCTTCAGCCGCATGGCTGCTCGCGTGGCCGCTGGGCTTCTGCACTTCATGCACGAAGGACTGCAGCCGCGTCAGGAAGGTGTAGTCGCCCTCGATTGCCATCAGCCCGACCAGCACCAGCAGCGCCAGCGGCGGCACGAGGATCGCGAGCTTGAGCGCGAGGCGCTCCCACGCCATGTGCATGAAGATCGCGACGATGAAGCCGGCCTTCAGCAGCATGAAGATGATGATCAGCGTCCAGCGCAGGTAGCCCTGCAAGCGGTAGAAGTCGACCAGGTAGGAGAACGTGCTGAAGACGAATAGCAGCAGCCAGATCCACAGGTAGATCTTGATCGGATGCTGCACGCCCTCGCCGTGACCGCCGGCCGGTGCGTGGGCTGCTGCTTCAGCGGAATGACCGTGAGCCATGCTGTGCTCCTACCACAAATAGAAGAACGCGAAGATGAATACCCAGACGAGGTCGACGAAGTGCCAGTACAGGCCTGCGACCTCGACCGTCTCGTACGTGCCCTTGCGCTCGTAGAACCCGTTCAGCACGCGCGTGGCGACCACGCAAAGGTAGATCACGCCGCACGACACGTGCAGGCCGTGGAAGCCGGTGATCATGAAGAACGCGGAGCCGAACTGCGCAGCGCCCATCGGGTTGCCCCACGGCCGCACACCCTCGTCGAGGATCAGCTTGCTCCACTCGAACGCCTGCATTCCGACGAACGACAGGCCGAGCAGCGCCGTGGCGAACATCAGCAGCGCGGTCTTCTTGCGATCGCGCCGGTATCCGAAGTTCACCGCCATCGCCATCGTGCCGCTGGAGGTGATCAGGATCATCGTCATGATGGCGATCAGGAACAGCGGGATCGATTCGCCAAACACCGTCAGTGAGAACACCTCGCTCGGGTTCGGCCACCCACTCGTCGTGGACATGCGCACGTTCATGTACGAGATCAGGAAGCACGAGAAGATGAACGTGTCGCTGAGCAGGAATATCCACATCATCGCCTTGCCCCACGGCACCGGGAAGGCCTGCTTGTCGGCGGACCAGTCGGCGGTGACGCCCTTCAGGCCCTCGGGGACGGCGGGCAGCGCGGCGGATGATTCGTGATTCACCTTGTCGCTCCTGTCATGTCGATAACATCACGGTGAACAAGCCCAGCCACACGAGCAGCAGGAAGTGCCAGTACACGCCGCACAACTCGACGCTCAGGTTGATGCTTTGGAGCAGGTCGATCGTTTCGACGTCTTCCCTGCGCATGCGGGCGAGAGTTCGTCCCCAGACATACAAGCCGCCGAGCAGGTGCAAGCCGTGCACGGCAGTCAGCAGATAGAAGAAGGCCACCGCTGGATTCACCGGCGAGAAGAACTCGGACTCGCGCACCTGTCCCCACGCATAGAACTGGCCGCCGAGAAACGCGAGCGTCAGCAGGCCGCCGAGCAGCAGTGCCGTGAAGCCACGCTCCACGCTGGTACGCACAGCCTTGCGCGCTGCCTGCATCGCCACGCTGGCCGCGATCAGCAGCACCGTGTTCAGCCACAGCACCGGCGGTTCGCTCAGTGCCATCCAGTCCTGCGCTGGGCCCGTGCCGTGATGCCCGCTGAGGCGCATGTAGTAGGCCGACACGAACAGACCGAACAGCGAAGTGATGACAGCAAGGAAGACCCACAGCCCGATGCGCTGCGCAGGCCAGCGCGGCGCTTCGGCCTCGATCGCCGACGCGGGCTGCGCTTCCCACGACTTCGCCGACAGCTTCCGGACCAGGAGCAGCCAGACGACGATGCCGGTCGCGAGCGCGAAGTAGGCGACCGTCAGGCTCAATGGTGCACTCCGTGGTCGCGTCCGGCAGGCGCGTTACCCGCGCGCGGATCGCCGGGCGGCACGTTCTGCGCCACGAAGTCTTCCGGCGCGCCGGGCACGTTGTAGTCGTACGCCCAGCGATACGTCACCGGCAGGTCCTTGCCCCAGTTGCCGTGCTTCGGCGGCGTGTCGGGTGTCTGCCATTCGAGCGATGCCGCGCGCCACGGATTCGGGCCCGCGTCGCGGCCGTTCCTGATCGACCACGCCAGGTTGAACAGGAAGATCATCTGTGTCGCCGCGACGAACACCGCGGAGATCGTGATCCACTCGTTCGCGATGTGGACGTTCTGGCCGATGAAGTCGATCGCGTCGCTGTAGGAGTAGTAGCGGCGCGGCACGCCCAGGATCCCGAGATAGTGCATCGGCAGATAGATCGCGTACGTGCCGATGAAGGTGCACCAGAAGTGGATGCGCCCGAGCCGGTCGTCGAGCAGCCGCCCGGTGATCTTCGGATACCAGTGATAGATCGCGCCGAACACCACGAGGATCGGCGACACGCCCATCACCATGTGGAAGTGCGCGACCACGAAGTACGTGCCCGACAGCGGCACGTCGACGGTGACGTTGCCGAGGAACAGGCCGGTGAGGCCGCCGTTGATGAACGTGAAGATGAAGCCGATCGCGAACAGCATCGGCACCGTGAGGTGGATGTCGCCCTTGTACAGCGTCAGGATCCAGTTGTAGACCTTGATCGCCGTCGGCACCGCGATGATCAGCGTGGTGGTGGCGAAGAAGAAGCCGAAGTACGGGTTCATGCCGCTGACGTACATGTGGTGCGCCCACACGACGAAGCTCAGGCAGCCGATCGCCAGGATCGCCCACACCATCATGCGGTAGCCGAAGATGTTGCGGCGGGCGTGCACCGAGAGCAGGTCGGAGACGATGCCGAACGCCGGCAGCGCCACGATGTACACCTCGGGATGTCCGAAGAACCAGAACAGGTGCTGGAACAGGAGCGGTGAGCCGCCGCTGTGCACGGTCTGCTCGCCCATCTGCACGACCGCCGGCATGAAGAAGCTGGTGCCGAGCGAGTGGTCGAGCGTCATCATCACGCACGACACGAACAGCGCGGGGAAGGCGAGCAGGCCGAGGACCGTCGCCATGAAGATGCCCCACACCGACAGCGGCATGCGCATCAGCGTCATGCCCTTGCAGCGCGCTTGCAGGATCGTGGTGACGTAGTTGAGGCCGCCCATCGTGAAGGCGACGACGAAGATGGCGAGCGAGGCGAGCATGCAGATGATGCCCCAGCCGTGTCCCGGCGTGCCCGGCGCGATCGCCTGCGGCGGATACAGCGTCCAGCCTGCGCCGGTCGGTCCGCCCGGCACGAACAGGCCGGCGACCAGCACCAGCACCGCGAGCAGGTAGAACCAGAAGCTCAGCATGTTCATGTACGGGAACACCATGTCCCGCGAGCCGCACATGAGCGGGATGAGGTAGTTGCCGAAGCCGCCGAGGAACAGCGCGGTCAGCAGGTAGATCACCATGATCATGCCGTGCATGGTGATGTACTGGTAATAGTCCTGCGGCGCGATGAGCGAGAACGTGTCGGGGAAGCCGAGCTGCAGGCGCATCAGGACGGACATGACCAGCGCGACCAGGCCGATGCCGATCGCGACCAGCGCGTACTGGATCGCGATCACCTTGTGATCCTGGCTCCAGATGTACTTACGGATGAATGTCTCGGGATCATGCAAGGCGTGCTCATGATCGCGGTCGGCGATTGCGACGAATGCCATCGATGATTCCTCTAAAGCGTGTGTACGTAGTCGAGCAGGTCGTTGATCGACGCCTCGTCCTTCAGGGCCCGTGCCATCGAGCGCATCTGCGCGCCGTGGAAGTCCTGCGGATGAGTGCCGCGAATACCCTGCCGGAAGTTCTCGAGCTGGCGCGCCAGGTACCAGTCGCTCATGCCTGCGAGGCGCGGCGCGTTCGTGCCCCAGACGCCCTCGCCTTTATCGCCGTGACACGACGCGCAAGTCGCGTACAGCTTGCGGCCGCGGTCCGGATTGCCGCCGACGCTGGTGTCGGGGCGCGTGTCGGGCAGCGAGCCGATGTATGCGACGACGTTCCGCACCGCTGTGTCGTCGGCGAGCATCGAGGCGAACGGGATCATTTGCTTGCCGTAGGTGTCGTTCTCGTGCGAGCCGCGCACGCCCTGCTTGAAGCTGTGGAGCTGCCGCGCGAGGTACCAGCCGTCCTGGCCTGCGAGCTTCGGCGCGCCAAGCTCCTTGTTGCCCTGCGCGTTTTCGCCGTGACACGCGGTGCAGGTCGCGAACAGCGCTTTGCCGGCCTCGGCATCGCCTTTGACCTGCGCGGCCGTCTGCGAGAACGTCGGTTGCTTGGCGAGCCACTCCTGGAACACCGGCTCCTCGTCGACGACGACGCGACCGCGCATCGCGAAGTGCGCGACGCCGCAAAGCTGCTCGCACAGCGCGTCGAAGGAACCCGTGCGGGTCGGCCTCAGCCAGAAATGCGTGACCATGCCGGGCACCATGTCCATCTTCACGCGGAACTGCGGCACCGCGAACTGGTGGTTCACGTCCTTCGCGCGCAGCAGGAACTTCACGTCCTTGCAGACCGGCAGGTGCAGCTCGGGCGAGATGACGATGACGTCGTCGCCCGACTTCGGATCCATCGGATCCACGCCCAGCGGATTGTCGAGCGTCACGAGCTTCATGTCGGACGCGCCGAGCTCGCCGTCGCGGCCGGGGAAGCGATAGCTCCAGGCCCATTGCTGGCCGACGACTTCGACGATGGACGCATCGGGCGGCGGCGTGACGAACTTCGCCCACACGGCGAGGCCGGGTGCGAGCATCGCGGCGATGCCGACGGAGGTGATGATCGTCAGCCACCATTCGAGCTTCTTGTTCTCCGGCTCGTAGGCGGCCTTCTCGGTTCTGCCCTTGCGATGGCGGTAGCGGATCACCGCCCACGCCATGAACAGGTTGACGACGACGAACACGAAGCCGGTGACCCAGAAGGTGACGTTGACGGTCTGGTCCATCATCGTCCAGTTCGAGGCGATCTCGGTGAACCACCACGGGCTCGCGAAGTGAAACACCACTGTCGCGACTACCAGCAGGATCAGTGCCCAGGCAAATACCATTCGCCAGCCCTCCCGTCGCTCGCGCGCCGCGAGCGAAAGTTCATGTGGTCAATGATTCGAGCCGAACTGCGTCGGCTTCGATTCGATGATTGGACTTCACGCCTTCTTCAGTGTGCCGGCGGCCCCGGCGCCGTCGCTCGGTCCGGTGACCTTGCTGAACGGATTGATGAAATGGGAATCGACACCGACCAGCTCGGCCTCCGGATGACGCTCCTTCATCATCTTGATGACCGAGTCTTCCTGCTGCTTGCGTACGTAGACGAGCACCAGGAACTTGCCGGCTTCGATGTCGTCGTGGAAGCGCGCCAGCTTCTTGTTTTCCGCGCCGATCCCCGCCAGCCCGCCTTCCCAGGCGCCGAACAGCGTCGCCACCGCGACCAGGATCGCGTAGACGTACACCGGCACCTCGTACTCGGGGCCGAACGGATCGAAATACTTGAGGAGCGCGACGCCGATCAGGCCGGCGGCAAGGCCGAGCGCGGCCCCGATGAAGCCGTCGCGGACGACGTCGAGCGTTTCGAGGTAGTTGCTCGAGTGGATGTGCTGCTTCTTCAGCCCCGATTCGTCCTTACAGATGACATGTAAGTAGAAATCTTCCACGCCGGCCGCGTGCAGGTCGTCCGAGACGTCGTGCGTGCTGGCGAGTGTTGGGGCGAGGAAATACAAACACTTCATGAATCCCCCGAGACCGAAAACCTTCGACTACAAAGCTCTACCTCGTCAGAAATCTACTCTTTATGTGAGCGGACCCGCTCAGGATCGAGTTTCGCACAGGGATTTTGGGTTGGGAAGATAAGGGCCTGTCCTATTAGGAAGGGCCCCTATCCAATATGAGACAGCTTCAGGAGCTTGCGCAGATCCTCCAGCAGGTCCTTCGACAGCCCCACCGACGGCGCGTGCCGCATCATCAGGTTGCCGAGCGGATCGACGATGTAAATCGAGCCGCTCGCCGCGTCGGGAAATGCCGCCAGCAGCGCCGCGCCGGTGTCGTTGTCCGCTGGCGCGATCGTGAGGTCCGGGTGCTCGGCTTCGAGATAAGTCCTATCGCAACAGTTGCCGGTCGCGAGGAACACGCGCTGGACGCGCGACATGTCGGCGTTGAGAGCGAGTCGCGTCTGGCGCGTCAGGAGCAGCGCCGCGCGACAGCGCTCGTCGCAGCGTCCGTCGCCGACGTACACCAGCGTCCACTTGCCGTGCCAGGCCGAGGCGTTCGGCAGCGGGCGTGCCGGGGAGATCAGCTCGCCGCGGTTGGTGCTGCCGGCCGGACGCCAGCCGCCGCTGCCGTAATACAAAAGAAATGCCAAGGCGAGCGGCGCGAAGAACACCGCCACGAGGATCCAGATCTGCGCGGGCGAGCGCCGCCCGTCCGGCGTATTCATCGTGACTTCTCGTCCAGCAGCTGGCCGCGGCGGAATCCGATCACGACGAACAACGCCACGGCGGCGAGCGCGAAGCCGAACCACTGCACGGCGTAGCTCAGGTGCCGATCCGATGCCATGTCGACGCGTGCCTGCCAGACGCGCTCGTAACCCTCGGGCTGAGCCGCGTCGAGCAGCACCAGTCCCGGCAGCACTTTGCGATCGAGTGCCCGCTCGACGCTCGCCTGCTCCGGGTAGTTCATCACGCGCGGCCATTTGTCGCTGCCGCCCGGCGCCGCGGCAAGGCGAACTCCGGGCCTCGGCAGAACACTGAGTTGCCCGACCACAGTACGGACGCTCTCGCCGACAGTGACATCGGGAATATCGCTGCGCGTCGCACCCGGCCGGTGCCAGCCGCGATCGACGAGCACCCATCCGCCTTGTTCGAGCTCGAACGGCGTCACCACGCGATAGCCGGGCTGGCCCATCGCGGACGGCATGCTGTCGAGCAGGATCTGATGAGCGCTGTCGTAATGGCCGCGCGCGCTGACGCGTTGATATTGAGTGAGCGTCCCTGCGTTCGCCGCGCTCAGCTCAACGACCGAGCGTTGCCCGGCCGCGTACTGCGCCTGCATCGCATCTTTCTCGGCGGCGCGACCGATCTGCCAGAACGCGAGCCGCACGAACACCACGACCGCGGCGATCGTGATCGCGACGGCGAACAGACTGGGAGCGAAGTTGCGATTCGCGATACGCATCAACTGCCGTGCGGCTGGATCCAGCCCAACCACCACGCGACCAGCAACAGCACGAATAGCAGGATCGACAAGCCGACGCGCAGCGTCAGCGCTCGCGCCATCTTCTCGGACGACTCACCCTTGTTGCGCACCAGGTGCAGGAGTGCCGAGCCGAGACTCAGCACGATCGCCAGCAGGCCGGCGAGGATGAGAAGCCGCGTCACCTACAACCAATATACGAAGATGAACAGGCCGAGCCACACCACGTCGACGAAGTGCCAGTACCACGCCACCCCTTCGAACGCGAAGTGATGCGTCGGCGTGAAGTGACCCTTCAGACAACGGAACCAGATCACCACCAGCATCAGCGCGCCCATCGTGACGTGGAAGCCGTGGAACGCCGTCAGCGGAAAGAACGTCGAGCCGTAGATGCCCGAGGTCAGCTTGAGGTTGTGATGCGTGTAGGCCTCGATGTACTCGGTCGCCTGCAGGTACACGAACAGGAAGCCCAGCAGGAACGTCGCTGCGAGGAACATGTTCAACACCCGGCGATTGCCGGCGCGCAGCGCGTGATGCGCGATCGTGATCGTCACGCCCGACAGCAGCAGGATCGCGGTGTTGATCGCCGGCAGACCGAACGCCGGAATCACCTCGAAGTCGCCGCCGATGTTGCCGGGACCGTTGGTCGGCCACGTCGCCTCGAAACTGTCGCCGCGCACGACCTTGGTGAGGAGCTTCGTGCCCTCGCCGCCGAGCCACGGCACGGAGAACTGCCGCGCATACAGCAGCGCGCCGAAGAAGCCCGCGAAGAACATGACCTCGGAGAAGATGAACCACATCATCCCCATGCGGAACGAGCGGTCGACCGCCTCGTTGTACAGCCGGCCTTCGCTCTCGCGGATCACCGTGCCGAACCAGCCGACGAACATGAACGCGAGCAGCGCGAGCCCGAGCGTCATGATCCACGGACCGGCGTTGACATGGTTGAGCCACAACGCGCCGCCGCCGACCGTCGTGAACAGCGCGACGGAGCCGACGATCGGCCACGGGCTGCCGTGCGGGACGTAGTATTTTTCCGAAACAGTGCTGGTGGGTGCGTGTGCCTGGGCCATAGGTCGTCAGGTTCCTGTTTTCGAAACGATCTGCTTCTGCTCGGGCGCGTCGTACATCGCGTAGCCGAGCGTCAGCCGGTCGATGGTCGCCGGCAGTTTCGGATCGACGATGAAACGGACCGACAGCTCGCGTGCCTGCCCGCCCGCGAACTGCTGCGTCGTGAAGCAGAAGCATTCGGTCTTGCGGAAATATTGCGTCGCCTGGAGCGGTGCGATGCTCGGCACGGCCTGCGCCGTCACCGCTTGCTCGCGCAGATTGCGGGCGTAGAACTTTGCTTCGTAAAGCTTGCCGGGATGCACCGCGAGCTGCGTGACCTCGGGACGGAATTCCCAATTGCCGAACGTCGGGGCAGTGGAAATGAATTCGATCGTGACCGTACGCGCTTCATCCGGCGCTTCGACGATGCTCGCTGCTTGCCGCAGCTTGCTGCGATCGCCGTAGCCGGTGACGTCGCAGAGCACGTTGTACAACGGCACGAGCGCGAAGCCGAACGCAAGGCTGCCGGCCGCGAACAGCGTGAGCTGCCACGTCAGCTTGCGATTGGCCTTTTTCAGTGCGCGCTGTTCCATACACCCAGTGCGATGAAACCGAAATAGAACACTGCCGCGAGCAGCGCCAGCCACAGCGCCGTGCGCCGCACGCTGCGCTTGCGATCGCGTTCCGACACTTCGGCGACCACGACTTACTTCACCTCGGGCGCGGTTTCGAAGCTGTGATACGGCGGCGGCGAGCTCAGCGTCCACTCCAGGCCGTGCGGCCTGGCGTCGTCCCACACCTTG
>Ga0075419_10002114_pt1 | contig 12865 bp, 9 predicted proteins | sample SoiMetdeltSBSDD3_FD_76900 | JGI IMG/M metagenome (GOLD analysis project Ga0075419, IMG submission 76900) | Bulk soil microbial communities from a Populus tree surrounding site in Tennessee, USA - Soil MetaG P. deltoides SBSDD3 | ecosystem: Environmental > Terrestrial > Soil > Tree plantation... | reverse complement strand
GGTATGCACCAGTGCGTTGGCGGTGCTGAAGGCGCCGTAGCTGTGCCCGCCAACGCCGAGCCGGGTCCGGTCGATCATTCCCTGCTGGTCCAGCTCGTCGATCACCGCCAGCAGATTCATCCGCAGGTCGGAGACGTAGTTGTCGTTCATCCTCCCGGCTTCTCCGATGATCGGGGGGTCGAACGTCGCCACCGCATATCCCTGGGTCGCCAGGAACTGGATGGTGCGGGGCTGCGACTCCGGGAACCGGTTGAAGTTCTCGGTTCTGAGTGTGCGGTCATACCCCGCCTGGTCGGTATACTCGTAGGGATAGAACCAGAACATGCCGGGAAGCCGGGTCCCGGCCTGGTAACCCGCCGGGAGGGTGACCCGCACCATGAACTTGATTCCGTCGGCACGGGTGACGATGACGCGCTTCCGGGTGAGGGCGGTGAATTCGGGGGTGCGGTCCTTGTTGTCGGTCAGCTGGACCAGGGCGCCGGTCTTCATGTCGCGCAGGAAGGAGTTGGGAACCTGACTCGACGACTCACGCACCACGATCGCGCGGGTAAAGTCATCGTCCAGCGGCGCAATCACCGTTTCGGTCGCATCGCTCGCACTCTCGAACAGGCGGCTCTTCGCGCCGGTGGCGATGACGACCTTGTCGACGAAGCTGCGAGGCGGGTTCTCGAGATAGTTCCGGTGATACTGGAGGCCGGCCAGATACACGCCGCCGTCGGTGGAAACCTGCACCACGACACCGGCGGCGGAGCTGCGGGTCATCAGCCAGCCGGGGTTGTTGTAAAAGGAGACTGAGTCCCCCGCGGTGCCGCCGCGCCCACCGCCGAAGCCGCCGCTGACCGCGCCGATCGCCGGGGTATATCCCCGCCGGCGCACGATGCTGTACTTCTTGTCCGGCTCACTCAGGCGCACCGCGTAGATCTCTCCGGTTCCATTCCGGCTCACGCCGAGGAAGACCGTTCCGGCGTCCTCACTCCAGGCCACCTGGGAGATCGGGCCCTCCGCCCGGTGCAGGACCGTGGTGTCTCCCGGTCCGAAGGGGGGCATCCAGCGCACCAGCCGGTCGGGCCGATTGCCGGTGCCCGCTCCCGTCGCTCCGCCGCGGCCCGCGGCAGAAGGTGCCGCATCGGTGGAATCGTCGGTGCGGCCCCGCGGCGCCGGGATGGCCTCCAGGTAATACATGCCTTCACCCCGGGGCATCCAGGCCAGCGAACGCTTGCCGCCGTCGTCCCGCCGCGCGCGCGGAGTATCTGAGGTGTCGGGACGCTCCCGCAGCGGGCGTTTGGCGACGTCGGCGACCACCTTGCCGGAGGCATCCCAGATCTGCTCGAGCTCACCGAAGCTGCTGTACTGGACCACGTACGAAAACGGCTTCTGCATCGTGGTCACCCGGAAGTATTTCCCGTCGGGGGAGGGCTCCACGCTGCTGAACATCGCGGGCTGGCCGATTCTCCGGGCGGTCCGGGTCCGGACATCGATCGCCACCAGCTGCCCGGTGACGTAGTACTCCAGGAGCGTCTGCTCGTAGGGATCCTGCAGGAGACTCGCATACATACGCTGGGGCGACTTGACGCTGTCCATCCAGACCTGCACCGCGGGACCGGTGGCGATGACCGGACGGACCGGTTCGGCGCCGCGCTGCTCCGGCACCTGGACCGCGATGATGCTGGTTCCGTCGCCGGTCCAGTCGATCGACGTCATCAGCGTCGCCAGGAGCGGCGTGCGCGAAAGAGCGCGTGACTTGCCCGTGGCCACGTCGGCCACATAGAGGAGCGACGCCTTATCGAAGTTCGCGATGTAGGCGATCTGGCGGCTATCGGGAGACCAGGCGGGACCGGAGACCGTGGCGCCCGCCGGCACCTCGATCGGCGTTACCCGGCCGGTGGCGGCATCGATGAGGGAAATCCCGGCCGACCCCCGGGTGGTCAATGCGCGCGCCCGGTTGGCCGCGGGATCCACCTGAAGGCCCCCGAGGTAATAGTGCGCCTTGCCGAAGTCGTTTACGCTGGGCAGGCCATCACTCTCCTCGCGCAGGAAGTGGCGCCGGTCGGGACTCTGCCGAGTGAGCGAGACGTTGAGGTGCCGCGGGGCTGTCACCAGCTTTACGATTTCCACCGGAGGCGTCACATAACTCTCGGAGGCGAGGCGGGCCCGGCTCGCGGCCAGCTCGGCGGCGACTTCGGGGCTGGCCGGGGTCTGCGCGATCAGGCCGGGAGTGAACAGCAGCCACAACAGGGTTCCGCACGACGCCAGCGAGGCGAGGGGGCGGGCGAGACGCATGGCAACCTCGTAATCGGAATTGGTGTTGGAGATCTGTATCACTAGCATACGTCAAAGTCATCGTCGGCGCTGAACCGTGCCGCGGACTGCACGCCGTCTTCCGGGGCATCGGACGGCATCCCACCGAATTCTGCGAGGGACGGGTGGAGGGAAATCGTCGGGGTGCTGCGGGTAAGTTCGCTGGTGATATGCCGTTGCAAACTCGGACTTCGCGGTGCAGCTCTTGCGAGACAAAAGCCTGGGCCGCGCTCCAAACTCTGAATCCACTTCAAGAAGGTCCAACATGTCATTCTCGCGCAGTTCGGCTGTACTTGCCCTGCTCGCTGGTGCCACAGCGACCGGCAGGTCCTTGTCCGCCCAGAGCATGTCGGTTCAGAATCTGCCGCGGATTCATGCGATCGAGCTCACCTTTGCCGGCGGCTACTTCCAGCCCACCGGCACCGAGGGGCAGCTCGGGGGCGTGTCGCTCACTCGCCGCCCTTCGTGGGTCGGCAGCAGCCATCTCAATTTCTACGCTCCGGGCGGTCGAACCGGCTTTGAGGTCTCTGCGGGTTATGCGCCCGAGCGGATTCGCCAGTCGACCGGGGGCATCGCCGCCGGCTCGCGGCGCACCAACATGATGTTCGGCACCGCGAAGGTCGTCTTCGGGCGCTCCCCCCGGCTGTCCGGCATCTCCTACATGGTTGGCGGCGGCGCCGGCGTTCTGCACCGGAAGAAGAGCGTGATGGACGCCTCGGAAAGCACCACCAACCTTGGTGGTGTCGCAAGCCTGATGGTCCGGTTCCCGATCGACGGCCAGGTGGGCCTCCGGCTGGATGCCCAGGACATCATCTACAAGGCCGACTACGGGCTCGGGAGCAAGATGCGCAACGATCTGTTCCTGACCGCCGGCCTTGGGATTTCGTGGTAAGAGCTAACTGGTGACTGCTAACTGCGACTGCTAACTGCTAACTGCTAACTGCTAACTGCTAACTGCCAAGAGTTCCTGGTCACGCTTTGGGCAAACCGTCTGGCATCCGCCAGGCGGTTTTGCGTTTTGGGGCTTGTGGCAAGATAGGGGAGGGGGGTATACTACAGACGCAAAGACGCAAAGACGCAAAGACGCAAAAGACGCAAAGACGCAAAGAACCCTAACCCCCATCTCCCACATCCCAGCCCCCAATGACCTCCACCGACCTCCTCGTCCTCATCTCCGGCCTGGCCGTCATCACCTGGATCATCTGGTACTTCTTCCTCGCCCGGCGCTCCACCGCAGTGGCGGTGCCGGGCTCCGCCGGAGTGCAGGAGCAGGTGATCACGGTTCGGGGCGGGTATGAGCCGGCGGAGATCCGGGTTCGCGCGGGACGGCCGGTGCGCCTCATCTTCGACCGCCAGGAGACCAATCCTTGCTCCGAGGAGCTGGTGGTGCCCGATTTCCAGATCAGGAGATTCCTTCCCCCGAACCGGCGCACCGCCGTGGAATTCACCCCCGCCGCGCCGGGGACCTACCTGTTTGCCTGCGGCATGGGGATGCTGCACGGCAAGGTGATCGCCACGTGAGCGACACGATCACGATCCCGGTGCGGGGGATGCACTGCGCCGCCTGCCAGGGGCGGGTGCAGCAGGAGCTGGAGCGCGCTCCGGGGGTCACCGGCGCCGCGGTCAATCTCCTCCTCAACTCGGCCACGGTTCACTTCGATCCGGCCGTCACCACTCCCGAGCGGATCGTCGAGACGGTGCGGTCGACCGGATACGACGCCGAGCTTCCGACCGTCGCACCCAGCCACGCTGCGGAAGAGGAGGAGCGCAGTCGCGCCGCCGCGGCGGAGTTTCGCGATCTGGCCACCAAATCGCTGACCAGCCTGGTGGTGGGCGTGGGTGTGATGGTCCTCATGCCTCCCGCACCGGTCCAGCTCGCGCTCGCGACCTTCGTCATGCTCTGGGCGGGACGGCATTTCTACCTCCGGGCATGGCGGGCCTTCCGGCACCACAGCGCCGACATGAATACCCTGATCGCCGTCGGCACCGGGGCGGCCTATGTGCTTTCGCTGGTGGCGACGGTTCGCCCCGGCCTCTTTCTGGGCCAGGGGATGCCGGCACCGGTGTACTTCGAGGCGGTGATCGTGATCATCGCGCTCATCCTCCTCGGCAATGCACTCGAGGCCCGAGCGCGCCGGCAGACCTCGGCGGCACTCCGCGCCATCGCGTCGCTGCAGCCCCGCACGGCCCGGATGGTCCGTGGCGGGAGCGAGATCGATGTGCCCGTGGAGGAGGTACGGCCGGGCGATACCATTCTGGTGCGGCCTGGTGAGCGCCTCGCCGTGGATGGCGTCGTCGTCGAGGGCGAAGGTGGGGTGGACGAATCGATGCTGACCGGCGAATCCCTTCCCGTGGCCAAGGTGGCGGGAAGCACGGTCTTCGGCGGTACCGTCAACGGAACCCGCGCCCTCCGCTACCGGGCCACCGCGCTCGGGGAAGCCAGCATGCTGGCCGGAATCGTCCGGCTGCTGCGCGAGGCGCAGGCGTCGCGCGCGCCGATGCAGCGGCTTGCCGACCGGATCAGCGCGGTCTTCGTCCCCGTCGTCCTCTGCCTCGCGGTGACAACCTTCGTCGCCTGGTACCTGCTGGCGGGACCGAACGCCCCATTGCAGGCGTTCACCGCCGCGGTCTCGGTCCTGATCATCGCCTGTCCCTGTGCGATGGGGCTTGCGATTCCCACCGCCGTCATGGTGGCGACGGGACGAGCCGCCGAGCTCGGCTTCCTGCTCAAGGGAGGCGAGGCGCTGGAGCGGGTGGGACGAGTGACCACCGTGCTGCTCGACAAGACGGGAACGGTGACCGAAGGCAAACCGGTGCTCACCGACGTCCTCTCCGTTCCGGGCGCCGCCGAGTCGCTCGAATGGCTGGGCCCGGTCGCGTCGCTGGAAGCGGCCTCGGAGCATCCGCTCGCCGCGGCGGTGGCGGAAGGAGCCCGCAGCCGGGGCATCCGCATCTCCCTGGTCACCGAGCTTACTTCCCGGCCGGGCCAAGGGGTCTCGGGGGTGGTCCGGGGGACCGCGGTCGGGGTGGGCAATGAAGCGATGATGGCATCGCTCGGACTCGACATTGCCCCGCTCCGCCCGGCGTTCGATCGTCTGGCCGGAGAGGGCAAGACTCCGTTCTATGCCGCGGTGAACGGCTCGCTCGCGGGCGTGCTCGCCGTCGCCGACCGGATTCGCCCTTCCTCCGCCGCCGCCATCAAGGGCCTGAGGCAACTTGGGCTCGAGGTGATTATTCTCAGCGGCGACAATCGGCGGACCGCGGAGGCGATCGCGAAGGCGGCGGGCGTGGAGCGGGTGGTGGCCGAAGTGCTGCCGGAAGGGAAGATTGCCGAGGTCCAAAAACGGCAAGCCTCGGGCGAAGTGGTCGCGATGGTGGGCGACGGGATCAATGACGCGCCGGCGCTCGCGGCCGCTGATGTCGGAATCGCCATGGGGTCGGGGACCGATGTGGCGGCCGAAGCAGGCGACCTGGTCCTGATGCGGGCGGACCTCGACACCGTCCTCCACGCCATCGGGCTGTCCCGCCGAGCCCGGGCAGTCATGCGGCAAAACCTCTTCTGGGCGTTCGTCTACAACGTCATCGGGATCCCCGTCGCCGCGGGCGCGCTCTATCCTGCCTTCCAGGTTCTCCTGAGCCCGGTGGTGGCCAGCGCGGCGATGGCGTTGAGCAGCGTGAGTGTCGTCGCCAATTCGCTGCGGTTGAGACGATTTCGATAACGGCTAACGGCCAACGGCTAACGGAACCCAGCATGAGCCAGACTGAATCTGAATCCCCGCGGTGCGGCTGCGAGGTATCCGCCGATGCCTCGGGGCGGAAGGCAGCGGGGGTCGACCCCGACATCAAGGATCGCAATCTCAAACGGCTCCGCCGGATCGAGGGGCAGATTCGCGGCCTGCAGAAAATGGTGGCCGAGGACCGCTACTGCCCGGATATCCTGATTCAGGTCGCGTCGGCGCACGAGGCGCTGCGCTCGGTCGGCAGGGAAGTCATGCGAAATCATCTGCGGCACTGCGTCGCGCAGGCGGTGCGGGCCGGCGGACCGGAAGCCGAGACCACGTACGACGAGCTGCTCGATCTCATGTACACCTATTCTCGGTGATCGCGCTCGGGGTGCTTCAGATCGCGGGCCGCTCGGGCGGCCATCTCCGCCGCCGCGCGGCAGCCTACCTTCCCCAACCGGGCGACGTTCGGGTCGACGAGCGGGTAATCCGGCAGTACGGTCTCAGGACCGGGGATCAGATCGCGGGCGAGATCCGGGGCGGCAAGGGGGGCTCCGCGCTCGACCGGGTGACCGCGATCAACGGGCGGCCGGCGGAGGCGCTCCGCGATCGCCCTGAGTTCACCGCGCTCTCCGCGATTCATCCCGATGCGCCGCTGCGCCTGGAGAGCGATCTGGGGCCCGGCAACCCAGCGACGGCGACCAACCGGCTGATCGACCTCCTGGCGCCGATCGGCAAAGGTCAGCGCGGGCTCATCGTCGCCCCCGCCAAGGGTGGAAAGACGATGGTGCTCCAGGCCATCGCGCAGGGGGTGCACTCGAATTATCCTGCCGCGGGTCTGTTCATCCTCCTGGTGGACGAGCGGCCCGAAGAGATCTTCGAGATGGAAGCCGCGGGATGCGGCGAAGTCGTGGCCTCGAGTTTCGACAATCCGCCGGCGCAGCATGTGGCCGTGGCCGAGCTCCTCCTGGAGCGGGCCCGTCGTCTGGTCGAGCTGGGCCAGGACGCGGTGGTGATCGTCGACTCGCTCACCCGGCTCGCCCGCGCCTACAATTCGGTGGAGAAGGGATCCGGTCGAACCATGACCGGGGGGATCGACGCGCAGGCGCTGGAGCGGCCGAAGCGTTTTTTCGGGAGCGCCAGGCAGGTGAGTCCGGCGCAGGGAGGGGGATCGCTCACCATCATCGCGACCGCGCTCATCGAGACCGGAAGCAAGATGGATCAGCTGATCTTCGAGGAGTTCAAGGGGACCGGTAACAGCGAGCTGGTGCTGTCCCGGGAGCTCGCCGAGCGGCGAGTGTTTCCCGCCATCGACCTGCTGTCGAGCGGGACCCGGAAAGAGGAGCTGCTCCTCTCCCCGCAGGGACTGGAGGCGTCGCGGGTGCTCCGGCAGCGGATTGCCCGGATGACGCCGCTGGATGCGATGAACAATCTTCTGGGTGAGCTCAAGCGGCACCCGACCAACCAGGCGCTCATCGATTCCCTCGGGAAAGGATAGCCGACGCGTGCGCTTCCGTGTGTCGAGTGTTCTCATGTGCCTGCCCGCAGTCGCCGTCGCCCAATCCGCCCCGCTTCCCCCGCGTCCCGTCGCCCAGGCGGTGCGGGTCGGCCGGGGCCCGGTGCTCGACGGCCGGCTGGACGATTCGGTGTGGACCAGCGCGCCGGTGCTCAGCGCCTTTCACCAGCACGAGCCGTTCGACAAGGGTCCTGCGACCGAGCGGACCGAAGTGCGGATCGTGTTCGACGACCAGGCGCTCTACATCGGGGCCCGGCTCTTCGACAGCGATCCCGCGGGCATCGTGCGGGGGGAAATCCGCCGTGACGCGAATCTCAAGGAGCAGGACGCCTTCCTCATCATGCTCGACACCTATCGCGATCGGCAGAACGGCTTCGTGTTCGGCACCACCCCGGCGGGCATCGAGCACGACGGGCAGGTGACCAAGGAAGGCGAGGGTGGATTCGGAGGACCCAGCGGCACCGGCGCCGGGCCCAGCGGCACGACCGGGGCCGCCAATCTGAACTGGGATGGCACCTGGAGGGTGCTCACCTCGGTCGATTCCGCCGGGTGGACGGCGGAGTTCCGGATTCCCTTCGAGACCCTCCGCTATGCCGGCGGCTCCACGCAGCAATGGGGCCTCAACCTGGCCCGCTACATCCGCCGCAAAAACGAAGAAGACTTCTGGGCGCCGATGTCCCGGCAGTATTCCTTTTTCCGGGTTTCCCAGGCTGGCACGCTCGAGGCCATCGAGCCTCCGGTCCGGCGCGTGGCCACGATCACCCCGTATGTGCTGGGCACGGTGCGGAAGAACTTTGCCGCCGGTCTGGACACCGACGCGCGCGGCGAGCTGGGTGGAGACGCCAAGTTCGGGGTGACGCCGAGCCTTACGGCCGACCTCACGTACAACACCGACTTTGCCCAGGTCGAAGTGGACGAGCAGCAGATCAACCTGACCCGGTTCAACCTCTTCTTTCCGGAGAAGCGGCCGTTCTTCCTGGAAAACGCCGGGACCTTTGCGGTGGGGACGCCGCAATCGGTCGAGCTGTTCTTCAGCCGCCGGATCGGTATCGGCGCCAACAGTCGCGAGGTGCCCCTCCTCGGCGGGGGCCGGCTCACCGGGAAAATCGGTGGATTTACCGTCGGGCTCCTCGACATTCAGTCGGAGCGGGCGGAACAGCTCGGACAGGTGGATGTCGCGCCCAGCAATTTCGCCGTCGCCCGGGTGCTCCGCGAGCTGCCCCACCGGTCGCGGGTCGGTGCGATCGCCGTCACTCGCCTCAACACCGACAGCACCGGCGACTACAACGTGACCCTCGGGGCCGACGCCCGCATCGGCATCGGAGATTTGATCTCGATCGACGCCTACGCCGCCCACACCGAGACGCCGGGGCGGGACCGGGCCTCGAACGCGCTGAATCTCAGCGGGAGCTACGTGACGCGGAAATGGGAGCTCGGGCTCGCGGCCCGGCAGGTGGATCCCGATTTCAATCCCGAGGTCGGCTTCCTCGAGCGGCCCACCTTCCGGTTCTACAACGTGCGCCTGCTCCGCCACCTGCGCACGCCGCAGATCAGCTGGTTCCGCGAGGCGCGACCCCACATCACCTTCCGGCAGTACGATGACACCGAGGGCCGGCCGCAGAGCCGGCTGCTGCACATCGACAGTCACTTCCTCTTTGCGAACGGCGCCTTTTTCGAGACGCCGGCCAACTTCGTGCGTGAAGCGCTGGAAGTGCCCTTCGATATCGGCGACGGGGTCACCCTTCCCGCGGGGGTGTACGACTGGGTCGAGTGGAACCCGAGCTTCAACACCAACTTGAGCGCGCCCTATTCGCTGGCCGGCGAGGCGACGATCGGCGGCTTCTATACCGGCCACCGCGCCGGGTTCAGCTCGACCTTGACCGCGCGGCAGGGCGACCGGTTCTCGGCTGCCGTCCGGGTGAACTACGAGAAACTGAATCTCGCCGAGGGAGAGTTCGATCGGGTGCTGGTGGGACTGCGACTGGCGTACTCATTCACGCCGAGCATGTACCTGCAATCGCTCACCCAATGGAATGACCAGGCCAAGACCTTTTCCGCCAACGTCCGCTTCGGCTGGCTCGGTCCCGCGGGCACCTGGCTCTTCGTGGTGTTCAACGAAGGACGGGAGACCGGCGACAACGCGCGGGCGCTCGATCGCGTCCTGGTGGTGAAGTTCACCCGGCAGTTCGATCTGGGAAACTAGGTACTAGTTACTAGGTACTGGGTACTAGGCAGTGGCGTTCCCCACTACCCAGTACCCAGTACCCAGTACCCAGTACCCAGTCCCCAGTGCCCAGTCCCGCGCCCATTGCCTATTGGCTTCCCCCGTTCCTATGTTGACGACGATCCTTTGACTTGGTGAAACGGGTTGGGTCTCTTCCGCTGCCTGTTTTCTGCTGCCTGCTGCTTGTTGCCTGTTGCCTGTGACATCCAGGAGCGGCCCCCCCGAGCTGATGCCGGCACCACCGGCGCGCTGATCCTGCGGGTTCCCCCCGACTCAGAGATTCCGGCGGGTGCCATGGGCGCGGCGATTCGGCGGGGCCGTGCCCTGCTTGCCGATACTCCCGACAGCCTCCCGGCACACGTTGGGAGCGATCTCCGCTGCTTCAGCTGCCATTTGGGGGAGGGGAGCCAGGCCGGGGCCCTACCACTGATCGGGGTATATTCGCGTTTCCCTCAGTATCGCAGCCGGAATGGGCTGATCAATCTGCTCGAGGACCGCATCAACGATTGCTTCGAGCGGAGTCTCAACGGCGTCGCGCTGCCACGAACCGGTCGGGAAATGCGCGAGATCGTGGCCTACTTTGCGTACATCTCGCAGGGGATCGCCCCCCCGGGGGAGGTCCGGGGGGGAGGGCTCGATTCGGTGAGGGCGGCGGTGCCGGACACGATGCGGGGCGTCGCGATCTATGCCGAGACCTGCGCCCGCTGCCACGGCCCTTCCGGCCTCGGCACCGGCATCGCTCCGCCCCTCTGGGGTCCGCGCTCGTTCAACATCGGCGCCGGGATGGCTCGGCTGTGGACCGCGGCCGCATTCATCCGGCACAACATGCCCAACGACCGCGCCGTGACGCTGACCGACCAGGAAGCTGCCGATGTGGCCGCCTATGTCGTCAGCAGGCCGCGACCCGACTTTGCGGCCAAGGCGCTCGACTGGCCGAACGGCAATCCACCACCGGACGTCGCCTATCGGACGCGCGCCGCGTCCGGCAAGGCGGTGCCGCCCACTCACCGCTGAACCCTTTCCGTCGAATGGAGGTACCTGCCATGGATTCCCCCGCCTTTACTCCTCGCCGCGGATTCCTCGCGCGCCTGGCCGGCGCGGCCGCCGCCGTGAGCCTGGGACCCTCGCTTCCGCTCGGAGCGCTCGCGGCCCAGGCCACCGATCATGACCGCTGGATCACCGAGCTCAAGGGACGGCACCGCTGCCTGTTCGATTTTCCGGCGCATGCGGGCGGGATGCCGCTCATCCACATGTACAACTACATCAACACCTATAAAGCGGCCTATGCCGAGCCTAACACGGCGGTGAACGCCGTGGGCACGCTCTACGGGCCGCCGGGAGAGACGGCGAGCATTCCGCTGGCCTGGAACGATGCGATGTGGGAGAAGTACAAGATCGGTGAGGTGCTCAAGTTCACCGACCCCGCGACGAAGCTGCCCTCGAAGCGCAACATGTACTTCCGGCCCAAGGCCGGCGATCCGGTGCTCGCGGGCGGGGCCTTTGCCGTGGCGGGCATCGAGAGCCTGCGACGCATGGGCGCCACGTTCCTGATGTGCAACAACGCCTTCCAGATGTGGGTGTCGTTCCTCTCCGGCAGCGGCAGCAAAGGCAATCCCTCGGAGATCGAGCGGGACCTCCGGGCCAACCTGGTTCCCGGAGTCATTACGGTGCCTGCGATGGTGATTGCGATCGAGAAGGCGCAGGTGGCGGGGATTGCGTATAACAGGCAGTAGCGGACGCTAATGCTAACTGCTAACTGCTAACTGCTAACTGCTAACCGCTCGTAGCCGTTAGCCGTTAGCCGTTAGCAGTTAACAGTTAGCGGCTCGTCTTCAGCGTTTCCTCCATTTTTCCAAATCCCGCCGGGCCTTCTTGCTCGGCCGGCCCTTGAGCGGCTCGCCCGCCGCGCGCGCGGCGAGCCGGTGCTGCTCGGCCAGGCGCTCGCGCGCAGCCTTGCCTTCGGCGTCCTCCTCGAACAGTCCGGACGCGACTGCTGCGCTGCCGCGGTGCCGGGCCACCGCGATCACCCTGACCCGATGCTCGTAGGCCCCTAACCGGAGGCGGATGGTGTCGCCGGGACGGATGGTCCGGGACCGTTTGGGCCTGTCGCCATTGACTTCGACCTTGCCGCCTTCGATGGCCTCGGCTGCCAGCGAGCGGGTCTTGAAGAAGCGCGCGGTCCAGAGCCATTTGTCCAGCCGCGCGGTGGAGTCGAGTTCCATGGTGGGGGAGGTGAGAGGTGAGACGTGAGAGGTACGACGTGACGACCTGAGTGGCCTGCGGTCTTGCTGCCTACTGCCTACTGCCTACTGCCTACTCCCTACTGCCTACTGCCTACTCCCTCAGTTTAGTTTCTTCTACCTCCCGGTGCCACACTCGTCACTGCCTGTCCCGCCTCCCGTCGTTCCCGACGGCTCGATCCCGCCCCACGCGGGAGAGCGCCGCTTCGGGCCGCCGGAGCAGCGGAGTTTTCTGCGGGTGCTGTACATCGGCCGCGCGGTGCTGGCGGCGGTTGTCCTAGTGCGCGCCGCGCTGGTCCGCGCGGAGACCCCCGAGATCGCCTTCACCGCGATGCTGGTGGTCATGCTCGCCTATGCCGTGACCGGCTACGGCGTCTACGCGACGTTCGTCCGGCGATTCCGGGGTGCACTGGCGTTTCTGCAGACCCAGGCGGCGATGGATCTGCTCCTGGTCACCACGCTGGTGCATTTCGAGGGGCCGCAACAGAGCGGATGGGCGGCGCTCTACGTGCTGGTGATTGCGGTGTATGCGCTGATCATGCCGCTGCGCTCCGGCGTGGTCACGGCCCTGCTCGGCGCCTCGATGTTTCTCGCCGATGCCTACTTCGGTCATCCCGGGCCTCCCGGCAACTGGCTCTGGGGACAGGTCGCGGTGTTCACCGTGGTCTTTCTCGTGGTGGCCATTCTTGGCCAGCGCCTGCGCACCGCCTCGGTGGAGCAGACCGAGCTCGCCAGCGAGCTCCGCCGGGTCCGGCTGGAGGCGGACGAGATCCTCCGCAACATTCGCTCGGGCGTGATTACCGTGGACGGGCAGGGCAACCTGGCCTTCCTGAACCTCGCCGCGGAGCATCTGCTCGGGCTTTCG
>Ga0075419_10002113_pt1 | contig 12866 bp, 13 predicted proteins | sample SoiMetdeltSBSDD3_FD_76900 | JGI IMG/M metagenome (GOLD analysis project Ga0075419, IMG submission 76900) | Bulk soil microbial communities from a Populus tree surrounding site in Tennessee, USA - Soil MetaG P. deltoides SBSDD3 | ecosystem: Environmental > Terrestrial > Soil > Tree plantation... | reverse complement strand
TCAGGTCCGAGTACGGCAGCGGGTGCTTCACCACCAACTCCCCGCGCTCGTAGGCGACCGCATCGAACATGTACTCGACTGGATTCGTGAACCCCGCCAGCAGCACCCCGCCCGGGCGCAGCACGCGGAACGCCTCACGCCACACCGGGCGCACGTCGGGCACGAATGCGTTGGAGCACGGGTGGAACACCAGTTCGAACGAACCGTCGGGGAACTCCGACAGGTCGCGCATGTCGCCTAGCACTCCAGCGATCTGGAGGCCTTCGCGGCGCGCCACCACCTGGTCCTGCTGGAGCTGCCGTGGCGAGTTGTCGAACACGGTCACCTGTGCACCGGCGGCGGCGAGGATCGGCGCCTGCTGGCCACCGGCGCCGGCGAGGCACAGCACCCGTGTTCCCGGCAGGGCCGGGTACCAGGCGCGCGGCACGGGCCGGGTGGGCGTGAGCACGATCTCCCACTCGCCGCGGCGCGCGGCCTCGATGGTCGCGTGGTCCACCGGCACGGTCCAGCGGTTCGAGCGCTCGACCATGCCGTCCCACGCCCGGCGGTTGTGTCGCGCGACGTCGTCGCGTTCCTGGTCGCTCATGCTTGGGCCCTCTGCGCGTCGCCCGGTCAGCGGACCGCTTCGCCCGGCTTGGGCGCGATGACCTCGGACTCGACACCCAGCTTCTCGAGTTCGGCCCGAAACGCATCGGGAGTGCCCGTGAGCGCCGGGAACGTGCCGTAGTGACACGGCACCACCCAGCGCGAACGCAGGTGCTTCATCGCCCACGCCGCCTCGCGCGGTCCCATCGTGTAGAGGTCGCCGATCGGGAGCACGGACACCTCCGGTTGGTACAGCTCGCCGATCATCTGCATGTCCATCATCGGTCCAGTGTCGCCCGCGAAGTACAGCACGGCGCCGTTCTCGAGCGTCACCACGAAGCCCGCGGGCTCACCGCCATAGGTACGAGTGTCACCCGCGTCGAAACTGCTCGAGTGCGTGGCGTGCGTCATGGTCACCTTCACGCCCGCCACCTGGACCGTGCCGCCCTTGTTCATGCCGACGCTCGTCTCGATGCCCTGCTTCTTGAACCAGTGCGAGGCTTCGTGGATGCACACGACCGGGCAGCGGAACTTCTTAGCCAGCCGGACCACGTCGCCAGCGTGATCACTGTGCGCGTGCGTGACCAGGATCAGGTCCGCGTGCGTGATGGGCGAGTCGCCCACCGGCGTCATGGGGTTGCCCTCGAGCCACGGGTCCACCAACAGGTGCCTGCCGCGCGGCGAGACCAGCTGGAACGCGCTGTGGCCAAGCCAGGTCAGCGTGAAGCCCTTGTCGAACACCTTCATGAGCGGAAGGGCTCAGCCACCGCGAAGGGGAACGGCTCTGCGGGGAGGCGCATGAGCGCGAGTCTAGTGCGGCCCGCAGACAGCGTCCACGCGCCGCTAGTTCGCACTCAATCCCGGTGGCGGCGGCGGCGCGGTCGGCGCGGGAGCTGCGATACGACGAAGCAGCTCGCGCAGCAGTCGCGCACGCTCGGGCACCCGGTCCTCCGCGAGCAGCGTGAGCTTGTCCTCCGCCGGCAACCGCGCGCTGGTGCCGATCACCCCCGTCAGCTCGGCCAGTGTGGCGCTCTCGGCCACGGTCGGCGGGGACAGCCACGCCTCGGTCCCGAGCGGTGCGAGCCGTGTTCGCTCCGACAGCAGCCCCTCGCGCGCCACCTCGGCGAGCGGGTCCGTCTCGGAATACGGTGCCTCGATCAGCGGTTCCACGTCGCACGCACGATAGGGGAACTCGCGGCGCATGCGGCCGAAGTGCACGCGCAGCAGGCCGCGCACGCGCAGCTCGTAGCGGTCGTTCGGCAGCCACTCCACCGCCTCGATGCGCGCCACGCAACCCAGCTCATGGAACGGCGGGCTGCCGTGGTAGTCCTGCTCCCAGCCCGCCGCCAGCGTGGCGAGCGCGATCACGCGCTCGGCCGAGATCGCGTCGCGCACCAGGGTGCGGTAGCGCAACTCGAAGATGTGCAGGTGCATCTCGGCATGCGGGAACATCACCACGCCGGGCAGGGGAAACACCGGCACCGGGCCCTGGGGCTCCCAATCCATGCGCTCTCCTCGCGCGGGGCGGGCGCGCTCGCCCGCCCCCGCGCGCAGGTCACTCCTCGGTGAGGAACCCGAGCACTTCGGCGACGTGCCCTTCGACTTTCACCTTGGGGTAGATCTGGGCGATGCGACCGGTCTTGTCGATCACGAACGTGGTCCGCTCAATGCCCATGAACTTGTTCCCGTACTGGTTCTTCTGCTTCCACACGCCGAACGCCTTGCTGGCGGCTGCGTCCGCGTCGGTCAGGAGATCGAACGGCAGTCGATGCTTGGTCTTGAACGCGTGGTGCGATTCCATCGGATCGCCCGAGATACCGAGCACCACCGCACCCGCCTTCTCGAACTCCTCGGTCAGGTCACGGAACCCGCACGCCTCCTTGGTGCAGCTCGGCGTCTCGTCGTTCGGGTAGAAGAACAGCACCACGGTCTTCTTGCCCTTGAACTGGCGAAGCGACACGGGCTGGCCGGATGTGGACGGCAGCGTGAAGTCGGGCGCCGGCTTGCCGATGACCGGCAGCAGCGTGGCGGTGGCCATGATTCCTCCGGAAAAATCGTGCGGGCCCCCGGTCGAAGGGGCCCGTCACGAAGCGTGGAGCCGCGCGGAGCGCGGCACGGGAACGGTGTCTAGCGGATGGCGGGCTGCATGGCGAGCGCGCGTTCGAGATTCGCGGCCACCACGTCCCAATCGAGATTGTTGAAGAACGCGTCGATGTACTTGGCACGCGCCCGGCCATAGTCGAGCCAGTACGCATGCTCGTACACGTCCAGCGCCAGGATCGGCGTGGCGTTCCACACCGGGAACGTGTTCTGCGCGTCGCCGAGGACCGTGGTCAGGATGGACAGGTCGTGGTCGTAGGCGAGCCACACCCAGCCGCGTGCGGCCAGGCCGGAAGCCTTGAAGTCGGTGAGCCAGGCGTCGTACGAGGGGAAATCGCGCTCGATCTGCGACTTGAGCTTGCCGGTCGGCGCGCCGCCCTTGCCGCCCAGGTGGCTGAAGAAGATCTCGTGGTTCTTCATGCCGCCGATCGCGAACGAGTAGTCGATGCGCAGTGAGCGCAGGTCGCTGAAGATCTGGTTCGCCGTCGTGCGGTCCACCGCGTCGAGCTTCTTCTGGATCTCGTTCACCTTGCCCACATAGCCCTTGTACAACTCGTAGTGCTCTTCCTGCGTACGGGCCGAGATCCCGTTGAGTTCACGGATCGAGGCGAACGTTTTGGGTGTGAGGTCCTTCCAGGCCATGGTGCCTCCGGATTGCGGGGGTCTTCGCACGGAGCGGCGGCGTCGCGCTCCGAAATCGTCTTCGGGTAGGACCGGAGGGTAGCCCGCGCGCTTCGCGCCTCGCAAGGCCCTTCGCGGGGCGCTCAGTCTGCCGCGGGCCGCTCGCGGAAACCGCTGGCGTCGCTCATCTGGCCCGCCTGGACGGAGTCGAACAGCGCCCGCGCGCGCGGTCCGCTCACATCGCAGGTCGAATCGAACCGGCGGCATGCCGCCAGCGTGTAGCCACAACCGCAGTCACAGCGCCTGCCGTTCGCGATGCGCAGGAACGTCTCGCGAGCGGGGCCCGTGAGCGAGGCGAGTTCCAGGTCCGGGATCTCGTCCACCCATTGCTCCTTGTGTGTGCTGTCCCCGCGCGCGATGTCGAGTGCGCGTGCCACCACGTCTTCCGCCGGCTGGGGGGCCGGTTCGGCGGCGCGTCGCGCCCCCGGCGGCAGCGATTGGCGGATGGCCATGGAGGCCAGCACGGCTGCGGCGAGGACCGCGAGGAACGCGATGATGCGGAGCGGTCTGGACATGGGGGAAGCCTAGCCCCGGGGTTCACGAGCGTCGAGCCGAGCGTGCGAGACGTCATCCGAATGCAACGCTCGCGCCGGGCGGGGCGACGCACGTGTCCACGTCGGGCGGCTGGCGCTCGCGTGCGCATCCGACCGTGCTCCACTAGCATGCGCCCTTCCACGAGGAGGGTTCGCATGAGCTGGATCACGCCCGTCGCCCCCGCACAGGCCGGGCCGCAACTCGCACCGATCTACGAGCGCATCGCGGCGGCCTCCACGACCGGCCGCATCTCGAACCTGTGGCAGTCCTGGGGCGCCGACCCGGCCGGGCTGGGCACGGTCTGGGCGCACTACCGAGCGCTCATGTCCGACCCAGCGCCGCTCACGCCCGAACAGACCGAGATGATCGCGGTCGTGGTGTCGGCGACCAACGGCTGCGACTACTGCGTCGCTCACCACGCCCCTCGGCTGGCACTGCTCACCGGCGAGCTCCTCGCGCGTGCGGTCGCGCTCGACTACCGAGAGGCGAACCTCGCTGCCCGCGACCGGGTCCTGCTGGACGCCGCCGTGGCCCTGACCTGCGAACCCGGCGAACGCACCAACGCCGACATCGAGCGCATGCGCGAATACGGTTTCGACGACACCGCGATCCTCAAGGCCATCGAAGTCGCCGCGCTCTACAACCTCATCAATCGCGTGGTCTCCTCGGTAGGCGTGCCCCTGGAAGCCGGCCTAGAGCACTGGCAGTTCGGCGCCCAGCGCTGAGCATCGAGTCCTCGGCTGCGTCGCGCGTGGCAGAGGCACCGACCACCGCCACAATGGGGTTTCATCCCCGCGCCATCGGGGAGTCGAGCGGGGGTGGCAGGGGAGCGCGAAAGCGAGCAGTCGGGAGCAGGCTGGAGGCCAGGGATGGCCGGAAGCCGTCCGCGAGCGTCAGGTCGGGCTGGCCAGGAAGGCCAGCCCGACCGTTGATCGCTTTCGCGCTCCCCTGCCGACCCCCGCGACGCAGACGAGGGCGCGACCGTTGATCTCGTTCGCGCTCCCCTGCAAACACCGCGACGCAGACGCAGGGCGCGGCTACTTGCCACCCGCCTTCGCCGGCTCAGCCTTCGCCTTCTTAGCCGCCAACTCCCGCGCCGTCCACGGCGGCGTGATGTTGTTCGAGCGCGCGTACGCGATGGACTGGCCCAGGTGCTCGTGCGAGTGCGACGCCAGCAGGATGAGCGTCGCACGCTTGCTCATCTTCATGCCGAACAGCTCCACCTGCGACTCCAGCTCGGAATCCGGCATTGCCGAGATCGCCTTGCTGGCGCTCTCATACGACTCCTTGAGCATCTGACGGATCTTCGCGGGCTCCATCGTCTGCGTGTCGAGCTTCATGAGCTCTTCCATGCTCATCGGCGGCTGCGCGCCAATAAGCGAAGGGATCAAGTAGTTGGCGGCGACGACATGCAGGTAGACCTGGCCGACCGAGCGCACGTCCTTGCCCGGCTTCCAGTTGTACTTGGCTTCCGGCATGGCGCCCGCGAGCTCCTGGAGCTTGCCACCGGCGTCCATCATGCTGGCGAGGATCTCGCCGCGAACGCCGGTGGGCGCGTCCTGAGCGAGTGCAGCGGCCGGGGCGAGCAGCGAACACAGGGCGAGGATAACGAGCAGCTTGCGCATGGGGACCTCCTGGGATGGAACGCCGGGCTTGTGCTGGCCGACTCGGCGACGACGATCAGGCGGGACAGTCCGCGCCGACGTCTGGGGTTCGGCCGGAACTCGGTGCGCGGCCGCGCGTGGATGACTCGCAGGATAGCCTCGGACCGCCCCGGCGTCATCCGGCCGTGGCGCCCGCCGCCTCCGCGTAGATCGCGAGCAGCCCGCGCGCGTGCGCGGCCGGCGTGAACAGCGCGGTCGCGCGGATCTGCGCGGCCTCGCCCCAGGCCGCGGCCGCGGGGTCCTCGAGCGCTCTCCGCGTGGCCTCGGCGAGTGCACGCGGGTCGCCCGGTTCGACGAGCAGCCCGGTGGCCTCATGTTCCACCAGTTCGGTGAGCGCGCCGATCGTCGAGGCCACGACCACGCGGCTCTCGAGCTGGGCCTCGGCCACGACATAGCCGAACGTCTCGGGGAACCGGCTTGGCACCAGCACGACGGCGGCTCGTGAACGCACCGCAGCGAGTTCGGGGCTGGCGAGGTGGCCGAGCAGCCGCAGCGTCGGCGCTCCCTGCGCACGCAGCCAGCCTTCGAGCGGCCCGCCCCCCGCGACCAACAGCGGAACCGGCGCGATCGCACGGGCCAGCGCGGGCAGCAGGCGCACGCCCTTCTCCTCCGCGAGCCGCCCGGAATAGCACGCGAAGCGCGGCGGAAGCGCGCTGGGAGGTTCGGCAGCGTCCGGCTTCTCCACGCCATGCGGCAGGAGTCGCACGCGCGCAGCATCGGCTCCGAGCGAGATCGCCTTGTCGCGCGTGAACCGGCTGGGCGCGATCCAGCGGCGCACGCCGGCATAGGCGCCCCGCTGGTCGTGCGTGTACGCCTCCACCGCACCCACCAGGCTCTTCAGGTGCGAGTGCTGGACACAGCCCACGGCCGCCGCGTGCCAGTGATGACCGCCACGGCAGCGCTCGCACAGCTCGCCGCGCGCGAACAGCAGGCGATTGGTGCACCACGGCTTGAAGTCGTGAAGCGTCATCACCAGCGGCACACCGGCGCGCTGCAACACGGCCAGCACCGAGGGCGTGAGGTGACGGCTCGGCGCGTGCACGTGCGCCACGTCCGGCCGCCACTCCGCGAGCAGTCCCTCCAGCGCACGCGCGGCGGTGGCCGACCAGATGGTGCGCGGCAGCAGCGGCAGCTGGCGCCACGCCGGGACGTCCTCGGAGTAATCGGCAGCCGGCGCGAAGTGGTGAGAGAAGCGGCTCGGCAGGTTGCGCGGATCGGCGGTGGCGAAGTGCGCCACCTCGTGACCCGCGGACTCGAGCCAGCGCGTCTCGTCGAACAGCGTGCGCTCCACCCCGCCCTTGAGCCAGTGGAACGCGTTCACCATCAGCACGCGCATGGGTCGGCTCCGCGCGTCAGTCGTCCGTGTCCGAGTCGAGCACGAACTCGGCGAGCACCGTGCCCAGCCCGGGGGAGGATTCGTGCTCGATCACGCGGCCCGGCCGGTCCCCGAGCAGGAAGCCGCGCAGCACCTCGAGGTGGCGCAGGCCCGCGTCGGGCTGCGCCTTCTCGAGCAGGCGTTCCTCGAACTCGGCCAGCGCGTCCCAACGCCCGTGCCGGAGCGATTCGCGCACGCGCTCGTCCAGGTCGTGAGCCTCGGGCACGTCGCGCCGCAGGTTGAAGGCGTGCTGGTTGAACGACAGTGCGCCGCCCACCACGAACGCGATGCGCTCTTCGCGCGCCTGCAGCACGTGGCGCAGCACCTCGCCCCAGGCGCGCTGCTCCTCGCGCGAGCCCTCGCTCACCGAGACCGGGACCAAGGGGACCTGATGCTCGCGCATCAGGAAGTGCATCGGGATCGAGATGCCCGTGTCGGTGCCGCGCCGCGCGCAGGTGGCGCGCAGCCCGGAGCGGGCGGCGGCCTCGACGATGGCGCGCGCCAGCGCCGGGTGGCCGGCACAGGGATAGCGCGGCTCGACGCCGAACCCCGGCAAGTCGATCACGCTCTCGTGCTTGCGCGCGTCGTCCGTGTGGAACGGCCCGGCGCTCACCCATCGCGAGCTGACCGCGACCACCACCTGGGGCGACTCGGCCGCGAGCCTCGCGCCGGCCGCCATCACCGCCTCGATCATCTCGGTGAAATCGCCCCGCTGCTCATCGATGAGCATGGTGGGCACGCTCGGCAGCAACAGCGCATGGGAGGTGAGCATGGGGGACGGAAGGTGGCGCAGGGAGCACGGAGCGTCAACTTCGCCGGCCGCGGGCCGCCGTCGCGCAGCGCCAGCCGGGGCGACCGCGTCAGTGGTGCGTGATGCGGAACTCCGCCGCGGCGCGCTCGGCCGCGCGCTCGTTGCCCGCGCCCACCGACACGCCGCGCGATTGCGCAGCGGCCAGCAACTCGCCGGGGAGCGGGAACATGATGCGCTCCTCGATGAGCTGGAACGCTTCCACGCGGTACTCCCCCAGCGCGCACACGCGCTCGACGCAAGCTTGCACGACGGCCTCCGGCGTGGAGGCCCCGGCGGTGAGGCCGACATCACCCGTCAGCCACTCCGGTCGGATATCGTCCGCGGACTCGATCAGGTACGCCTTCGAGCCGAGCGCGGCGGCCACCTCGACCAGCCGGTTGGCGTTGCTGCTCGCCGGGGCACCCACCACGAGAACGGTCGGGCACTTGGGCGCCATCACCTTCACGGCGTTCTGCCGGTTCTGCGTCGCGTAACAGATGTCGTCCTTGGCCGGCTCGCGCACCGAGGGGTAGCGCTTCTTGAGCGCGCCCACGATGGCCGCGCAGTCGTCCAGCGACAGCGTGGTCTGCGTGATGTAGGCCACCTTGTCGGGATTCGGCAGCTGGAGTTGTTCCACTTCCGCGACGGACTCGCACACCACAATCGCGTCGGGTGCTTCGCCCAGCGTGCCCACTACCTCGACGTGCTGGCGATGTCCCACGAGCACGATCGAGTACCCCTCCTTGGCGTAGCGCAGGGCTTCGAGGTGCACCTTCGTCACCAGCGGGCAGGTCGCATCCAGCGCCTTGAGCCGGCGCGCGCGTGCCTCTTCGCGCACCGCGGGCGACACGCCGTGCGCAGAGAAGATCACCACCGCGCCCTCCGGCACCTCGCGCAGGTCGTCGGTGAACACCGCGCCCTTCCGGCGCAGGTCCTCGACGACATGGCGGTTGTGCACGATCTCGTGCCGCACGTAGATCGGCGCGCCGTAGACCTGGAGCGCCATGTCCACGATGTCGATCGCACGGTCCACGCCGGCGCAGAATCCGCGCGGCGCGGCGAGCCAGAGCGTGCGGGGGTTCGTGGCGGTCATGGGCGTGTTGGGCTCCGGTCGGGGTGGGATGACCCGCGCGGATGGCGCGAGTCAGAAGCGAAGCTAACGCATCCGCGGCACCGCGCTCAACGCGGGGCTCGGGACGTGGAGTCTCGCGCAGCCTTCGCGCGGGCCGCACGCTCGGCCGCGAAGCGCTCGCGCAGCGAATCCGGCGCGGAGGCATACAGCGTGTCGAGGCTCGCCGCGACGCGTGCGGAGTCGGATGGCGTGCGGAATCGGCCCGCGGCTTCGAGGAAGGACGTGTGCGCCGATGCGGCGTCGCCGGTCATGAACTGCACCTCCCCCAGCAGCCACCAGGACTCGCCACTGCCCGGCGCACGGCGCACGCCCTCGCGGGCGACGGCCAGTGCGGCGTCGGCACGTTCGATGCGCACGAAGTGGCGTGCGGTGCCTTCGCGCACCTGCGTGTCGTCCGGGTAGACCGCGAGCCAGCGGCGCCAGACGTCGCCCGCCTCGACCTCGCGATCCATGAGCACCAGCTCGGAGATCTGCCCGCGATAGGCGAGCACCTGGGTGGAGTCCAGCTTCTCGGCCTGACGGTAGTGCGCCAGCGCTTCGCTGTGCTTGCCGAGCCGCGACTCGAGATTGGCGAGGTTCACGGTGGCGGTCTCATCCGTGGGGTCGACCGCGAGTGCGCGGCCATAGGCGGCGCGTGCTTCGACCGGCTTGTCGCGCAGCGCCAGCACCACACCCAGGTCGCGCCACGCCAGCGCGTACTGCGAGTTGAGCGCGACGGCGCCGCGCAGCGCCTTCTCGGCCGGCGCGTAGCGCCCCGCCCGGGTGTAGGCGAATCCCAGGGCGCGCCACACGGTGGCGTCCTGGGGCGCGCGGCGCGACAGGTCCTCGAGCATGCGGATCGCGCGCGTCGTGTCGCCCAGTTCGGCCAGGACCACGGCGTACTCGCGCGTGGCGATGCGGCTGCCGGGATCGCGGCGCAGCTCCTCGCGAAACGCGCGAGCGGCCGGGTCCCACTGCTGGCGCGCGGCGAACAGGAGGCCCACGCGCAGGCTGGGCCCGGCGAGCTGGGGATCCATACGCGCGGCATTCATGTACGAGATGATCGCGGCCGAATACGCCTTGTCCTCCTCGAGCATCAGCCCGCGCCCGAACGCCTCCTTGGCGCGCTTGCGCGCATTGACGATGGCCGTGTCCTCGATGCCGGGCGCCGCGCCGGCCGCGGCCGGGGGTCGCGCGGGGGTGACGATCAGCGGCGCAGGCGAGGACTCGTGAAGCGCGCTGTCGGCGGCGACCGGTGGGGCGGGCGGTTTCGCAGCCGGCGCGGCGGCAGGCGGCGAGGCCGAAGCGAGCACGCCGGCCAGGACCAGCGCGGCGGCGGAACGAAGCGGAGCGGGCATGTGGGCGACGACACTATCACGCGGGTTCTGAAAGCCGCGTTCGGCCCCTGACGGGCCCGACGGGCGCGGCACGGGGCGGCCCTCATCGCGGGCGAGGACGGTGATCGAGCTTGTGGTCGGGTGTCACGCCGGCCGCGTTTCGAGATCGCAGGAGTTTCGGGCATCTTCTTGAGCCGCCGCCCCGCTCACCTGGCCCACGTCGTGCGAACCCGGAGGAGTCTTGCTTCCCACCGTGACTCGTGACGTCGCGCTTGCCCTCGAGCACATCGAGCTGCTCGCCTGGCGCGACCTGCTCGAGGCTGCGAGCCCCGCCGACCGTTCGGCGCTCGGGCTTCGCTCGGCTCGGATCGCGAGTGGGTTCGCGATGGCGGCCGACGGGCATGAGTCACTGCTCCAGAACCGTGTGCTGGGGCTGGGGTTGCACGAGCCGTTGACCGATTCCGTGCTCGAGGAGGCGATCGCGCACTACCCGGCCGGGAAGAGCTTCGCGATCAACCTGTGTCCGTTCGCCGAGCTCACGGGAGCCAGCCAACAGCTGGTGAGCCACGGGTTCGCCACGTTCTTCCACCACCTCAAGTGGATTCGCGACGACGCTCCCGCGACGGCCGTGAACACGGCGCTCGAGGTGGTGGAGATCGGGCGCTCACGCGCGCACGAATGGGCGGCGCTCTATGCCGAGATCCACGACCTCTCGCCCGCGTACGCCGTTTGGACCGCGAGTGCCGTCGGCCGCGAGGGATGGACGCATCAGCTGGCGCTAGACCAGGACCGTCCTGTCGCCATCGCCGCGATGTACGTGCACGACGGCCTCGCCTGGCTCGGCAAGATGGGCACGCTCGAGAAGGACCGGAAGCGCGGTGCGCAAGGCGCGCTCCTCGCCGCGCGAGTGAACGCGGGACTCGCTTCTGGTGTTCGCGCGTTCGCGCTCGAGACCGCGCCGGACTGGCCCGACCTGCCGGGCGGGTCATTGCGCAATGCCGCGCGCGCGGGATTCCGCCCAGCGTACGCGCGCCCGAGTTGGGTGCGAGGGCTCGCCTCGTAGCATCGCGAACGGATTGCCGCGGCATCCTGCAACGCACGCGTGTGTTTTCGTCGCACCAGGGGAATCGATACTGGTCCCACGCGCTCCACGTGCCGACAATCAGGAGACGTATGAGCTCTCTCCTGATCGCACCCGCACAAAGTCCCGCCGTCCGCACCGTGAGCACTCGGCTCGCGCGCGCACAGCGGTTGGTGGCGTTCCTCACGCTGTCGCTGATGCTGCTCGGCAGCTTCGTGCCGGGGGATGCGGTCGCGCGCGCGGTGAAGAAGCGCGTGAAGCAAGCGCGCCGAGAGTCCGGCTACGCGTCGTGGTACGGGCCCGGGTTCTATCATCGGCGCACGGCCAGCGGCGAGATCTTCAACCCCAAGGAGCTGGCCGCGGCGCACCGCACACTGCCGCTTGGCACTCGCGTGCGCGTGACCAACCTCGACAATGGCCGCCGCGTGGTGGTGCGCATCAACGATCGCGGGCCCTACAAGAAGAACCGCGTCATCGACGTGACGCCGACTGTGGCCAAGCGGCTGGGCTTCAAGCACGACGGCCTCACCAAGGTGCGCATTGACGTCTTGAAGCACCCCAAGTCCGAGCCGCGGCTGGCGGACAAGGAGCCGCGCGGAAAGTCCAAGCGTGAGGCCGCGCGCAAGGGCACGGGACGCGCCTGATCCCGGGGGTGGCGCGCTACTCGCGGTACTCGGCGTCCAGCCTCACGTCCGGGGCGGGTGCAACATGGACGAGTGCCCACTTGCCCGACGCCACGACGGGCACATAGCGCGCGCGGCTGACGGCGGTGAGCTCGCCGAGCCGGTCGTTCGCCACCAGCGCCCAGCCTCCGGCATCGAGGACCTGCATGACGGTGGCGGCCTCGCCGTCCCCGCGCTCGAGCGTGCGGTCGCTGTGGAACACGAATTGGTGCGCGACCGTCCAGTAGTTGCCCCCCAGGAACGCGATCGGCTGCGACGCCGGCACCATGGAGCGCGCGGCGAGCGCCATGTGCATGAGATCGGGTCGCCTAGGCGGCACGCTCCCCCATGGCGTGAGCGCGAGGATCGTGCCCGCGACGGCCATCAGCGCGAACCCGCCGAGCACGAGGCGTTCGCGGATCTGCGGCCCGCGGGCCAGTCTCGCGAGGTCGTGCGCCGACAGCAGCGCCAGCGCCGGGAACACGCTCATCACGTACCAGAGCTTCTTCTCGCGCGCGAGCGACATGATGCCCAGCACGACCACGAGCCAGGCAAGCAGGAGCTGTGCGGTCTCGCGTGAAGTCCACGCGCCGCCGGGCTCTCGCTTGGGGCCGCTCGCGAACGCCTCGCGCGTCGTGCTCCAGAGCCCGAACACCGCGAGCGGCAGCCATGGCCAGTAGCTCTTGGCCAGCTCGTTCAAGTACCCTAGCGGCTGCGACCCGGGCGCCGACGCCGCGCTGCCCGCGCCGCGTTCGAGCAAGAGCCACGAGACATGCTCGCTCAAGAATGCCTCGCGATGAGTGCCGAGCTGGTAGCCATACCAGGGTGCAATCACGGCGACGGCCCCCAACGGTGCCAGCCAGGCGCCGTGACGCAGCGCATGCCCGGCGCGTCCGCTCCACAGCGCGTGCAGCGCGGCCACGATCAGCGGGAACAGCCCCAGCGC
>Ga0075419_10002110_pt1 | contig 12875 bp, 9 predicted proteins | sample SoiMetdeltSBSDD3_FD_76900 | JGI IMG/M metagenome (GOLD analysis project Ga0075419, IMG submission 76900) | Bulk soil microbial communities from a Populus tree surrounding site in Tennessee, USA - Soil MetaG P. deltoides SBSDD3 | ecosystem: Environmental > Terrestrial > Soil > Tree plantation... | reverse complement strand
TCGACGACTGCTCGCGCGTTTCTGGTGATCGGCGTTAATTTCCCGGGTATTCCTATGATAGAGGTCGGGAGCGATGCCCACGTACCCGGCTTCGGCGACGCGGCGCGTCATCTCCTGCGTAAACTCGGCAACACCATCTTGATTCTGTATAACAACGATCGCTGGAACCGCACTTGGACCTTCCGGTTGACATAAATAAAGGCGCATCGGACTGTTGTCGACGGTAACGGTTTCCCATGAAGTTTTCATGCAGCACCTCCCATTGGACCTGAACTGTTTTTGCTGGCCTTTCCCTTATTCTCTTGTGCTGCGGGAGTCAACGGTAAAAGTCGCCTGGAGCTTGCTGAAGCTGCCCATATGGAAATATACTGCTCTATTGAATGTCGGGTAACTCGAAGTTGGCGCAATGCACGAACAGCCAGTGAAAACAGCAAAATCTTTTGTGGCGGGGTGGATCTTCCTGGCATCGATTGTTACGGGAACCCTGCTTGAGAGCGCGGAATCCGAGTCTAATCTGACCGCTGCTAAGTTACCCAAGTCCTTCGACGTCACCTTCAAAGAATTCAAACTGAACAACGGTCTCAGGATCATCCTCGCCGAGGATCACAGCGCGCCGACCTATTCCATCTGTGTCACCTACAATGTCGGCTCACGCGACGAGCGGCCGGGACGAACCGGCTTCGCCCATCTCTTCGAGCATATGCTGTTTCAGGGTTCGGAGAATGTTGGCAAGGGGGAGCACTTTATCCTGGTGCAAAACAACGGCGGCAGCGCCAACGGCACCACCAACCCCGACCGGACCAATTACTTTGAGACCTTGCCAGCGAACCAGTTGGAGCTCGGGATTTTTCTCGAGGCGGACCGTATGCGCGCGCTGAACATTACGCAGCCCAACCTCGACAATCAGCGGCAAACGGTGCAAGAAGAGCGACGGCAGAACATCGACAACCGCCCCTATGGGAGAACCCACGAGGCGGTGATCGCAACGGCTTATGCCAATTTCGCGTACCAACATTCCGTTATGGGCTCGATGGAAGACCTGAACGCGGCCACGGTTCAAGACGCCGCGGATTTTTTTCGCATTTACTACGCGCCCAATAATGCCGTACTGTCGTTGGTAGGAGACTTCCAGATGGATGTCGCCTTGAGTTTGATCAAGAAATACTTCGAAAGTATCCCCGCGCAACCACCGCCGCCCATACCCGTTGTCGCCGAACCGGAACAGAAAACCGAACGTCGCAAGGTCATCGAGGATGCTTTTGCGCAGGCTCCGCGCTTGGATATCGTTTACAAAATTCCAACCGGCAACACGCCGGATTGGTACGCGCTTTCAGTGCTGGGACAGGTGCTATCGGGTGGCGTGTCGTCGCGTCTCTATCAGAAACTGATAAAGGACAAGGAGGTGGCGCTGAGCGTTTCCGCCGGACCGGACGAGCGGCGCGGCCCGTCGCTTTTTTGGTTCTCCATTACGGCTCGGCCTGGGAGCGATTTAGCAGCCCTTGAGAAAATGGTTTACGAAGATATAGAACGATTGCAGAACGAGCAAATCGCCGATTGGGAACTAAGTAAGGTGCAAATGCAGTTGCGCCGCCAGCGCGCCCAGCAGCACTACAGCACCCGGACACGGGCTAACGCTTTCGGTCACTACGCCGTGTATTACAACGATCCGCAGCTCATCAATTCAGTGCAGCAAAAATACAGTCAAGTGAGTAAGAATGATCTGCAGCGGGTCGCGCGCACCTACTTGAAGGAGACCCAACGAACCGTCGTTACTACCGTGCCCAAGCCCGCGGCAGCAAAAGCTGCACTGGATAATCGTTAGCTTCAAAGATCATGCGTAGGAAAGCTCCCATAAGATATTCGGCGTGCATCTTTGCATGCCTTGTTTTCGGTGCCGCCTTCCTGGGCCGGAATCTGCCGCTGCTCAAAGCTCAGGAATCGATTGAAACGCCGGCCAGCAAAGTCGAGCGCAAAAACAAAGCGCCGTTATCGCGGGAAGTGTTGCAGGTCAAACTACCAAAACCCGTTGAAGCCAAACTACAAAATGGGTTGACCCTGCTGATCCTGGAAGATCACCGGACGCCCTCGGTTTTCGCGCAGCTGCATATTAGCGGCGCCGGCGCACTGTTCGAACCGCCGAGCATGACCGGCTTAGCTAACGCTACGGCGCAAATGCTGCGTGAAGGCACGCAATCGCGCACGAGCTTGCAGATCGCGGAAGAGATCGACCGCCTGGGTGCGACTCTTGGAGCTGCCGGGTCCTTTGGCTCTTCTCAGGTTGTGTTTAGCGCCTCGGGTTTGAGTGATAATTTCGGTTCCTGGTTCGCCCTGGCCGTCGACGTGCTCCTCAATCCCAGTTTTCCGCGGGAAGAGCTCGAGAAACTGAAACAAAGGCAGCGCGCCCAGCTCCGTCAACAACGCTCGGCGGCGAACTTTCTCGTCAATGAACGTTTCAACCGCGCCGTTTACGGCGATCATCCGGCCGCCACTGTCTCACCGACGGTTGAGTCTTTAGACGCGCTGACTCAAGAAGCTCTAATGAAATGGTATCGGGAGCGCTATGCGCCGCAAAATGCACTGCTTGCAATTGCGGGCGATGTTCGCGCTCAGGAACTGATCCCGCGGCTCGAAAAATGGTTTGCCGGCTGGCAGCGAAACGATGTCAAACGCACCTGGCCTCCAAACCCTGTTGCGGCCACCTCGCGCAAGATTTATCTCGTCCACCGGCCGAACTCAGTCCAAACAACCGTGACGCTGGGCAATATCGCCATCGAGCGCCGCAGTCCGGACTATATTCCTATGGTGGTCATGAACCACATCCTTGGCGGTGGCGTTTCGGGGCGGTTGTTTTTAAACCTTCGCGAAGAAAAAGGTTACACGTACGGCGTCTATAGCGACTTTAGCGCTCTCCGTTACCCTGGACCCTGGCGCGCAGGCGGTAACATGCGAACGGAAGTGACCAGCGGAGCGCTCGTGGAGTTTTTCAAAGAGATTGGCCGTATCCGAGACCAAACAGTTCCGCCCGCCGAATTGGAAGACAGCAAACGGGCGATCGCGGCGCGCTTTGCGCTGTCGCTGGAACAGCCGGCGGCGATCCTGGGGCTTGCCGCTTCGCGCGTACAGTTTCGCCTGCCGGAGGACTATTGGGATACTTACCCAGCCAAAATCATGGCGGTGACTGCGGAGGACGTGCAGCGGGTGGCGCGCAAGTATCTCGACCCCGATACGATGCAGCTTGTCGCGGTGGGTGACGGTCTAAAGATTCAATCCGTCTTGGAACCCTATGGTCCGGTCGAAGTATACGATAGCAGTGGAAAGCTCACTTCATCTTCAAACAGTAGCAAGATTCCTTGACGTTGTGATTCTCAAGGCGTAGTTCGCCACGGCCTCTTGCCTAGAAGAATCCTCTACAAATATATTTCGGACGACTTTCACTTCCTCTAACCCATTGACGGAGCTTCAACATGTCTGCTGAACTGAATTCCTTTGGTGCACTCTCCGGGTTACGCGTCCTTGATCTCACCGGACGTATGGGTGGTTACTGCGGTCTGCTTCTGGCCAATCTCGGCGCGGATGTGATTCTCGTGGAGCAGCCGGAAGGCGATGCGATGCGACGCGAGGGTCCGTTCAAAAACGATATTGTGCATACTGACGGCAGCTTGTCGTTTGCTGGGTATCACACGAACAAGAAGGGTATCGTCCTCGATCTCCAAACCGCCCAAGGGCAAACCACATTCCGCGCTCTGGTAGCGAACGCCGACGTATTGATTGAAGATCGGCCGCCCGGATATCTGGATCGGATCGGCATCGGCTACCGGGCGCTGCAGGTTATCCGCCCGTCGCTGGTGATGACCTCGATAAGCGGCTTCGGCTTCACGGGTCCTTATCGTGACTTCAAAGCACCCAATATTGTTGCTTTCGCTATGGGCGGTTTGATGAATCTCTGTGGTCATCCGGAGCGTACGCCGCTCATGGGTCCTTGTGACGTTGCGTACCACCTAGGCTCGGTTCACGCAGCTTTCGGAACCCTTTTCGCGCTCTACAACCGGCGCGGTACCGGCCGTGGCGACCACGTGGAAGTTTCTCTCCAGGATGTCCTGGTCGCTGATCCCTTTCTCAGAATCATCACGCGGTATAGAGTGACGGGCGAGATTCCGGAACGCACGGGCCACAGTCAATCGACAACCGTAGCCGAGACCTACAAATGCAGGGACGGATATGCGCGAATCTTTTGCAATCAGCCCGACCACTGGAAGCGTCTGGTCGAATGGCTGGGAAACCCGGCAGAGCTTATGGACCCGAAACTCGAAAACGTCCAGAAGCGTCATTCGTTGCGGCCGGTTCTTGACCGGATCATCGAGGCGCGCACCTTGACCTCTGACACGAAAACTTTCTTCGAGGAGTTCCAATCCCATCGGTTGGCCGCATCGCCCATCAATTCACCCAGCGGTTTCTTGGAAGACCCGCAGACAAAACATCGCCAGTACGTCGTGGAAATCGATGATCCTTATCTCGGACGTCATCGCTTTCCCGGCGATCCTTATAAGTTTTCCGAAAGTCCCTGGCGCATCGAGCGGGGAGCTCCGCTACTCGGAGAACATCAACACGCAGTCATCAACGAATTGACAAAAACCTCGCCGTGGCTTGATGCGCTTCGCGGCATCTCGGAACAGGCGGCCCGTTCACTGCCTTTTGCCGGCATTCGGGTTCTTAGTTTTCCCACCGGCATCGTCGGGCCGGCGTTGGGAAGTTTGCTGGCCGAACATGGGGCCCAAGTCATCACCGTTGAAGCCGGTCGAACTGTGCGCAGCCCGCAGCGTGGCCAGCGGTTCCAGATCGTCTCTGACCTGGAAAGCCATCGCAACAAAAAACGAATCGCCATCAATATGAAACATCCGGAAGGTCTGGGGCTCGCCAAGAGACTGATTGCTTTATCAGACGTCGTCGCCGAGAACTTCAGCGCCCGAGTCATGGCGAGCTGGGGATTGGATTATCCGCACATGAAAGAAGTTCGCAAAGATATCATCATGGCGAGTCTGCAGGCCTTCGGCCAGACAGGACCGCGGCGAGATTTTGTCAGCTTTGGCCCGATCCTCATGGCTTTCTCGGGAATGACTTACCTCTGGCGCGACCCGGAGGTCGAGCGGCCCGGCGCGGCTTGCCAGACAGCGTTTCCCGACTACGTCGCACCATCTTACGGTGCCCTCGCCATACTGGCCGCGCTGCACTACCGCGCCCAAACCGGCAAAGGCCAATACATCGATATCTCCCAGGCAGAAACTGCGGCCTCCATGCTTGGTCCGGCTTATTTAGAATGGCTGATCAATGGTCGGGAGCCGGAGCCCCAGGGAAATTATAGCCTCTTGGCCGCGCCCCACGGCTGCTATCGTTGTAAGGGTGACGACCGCTGGTGCGTCATTTCCGTGGAGACCCAAGAAGAATGGGTCCGATTCTGCGAAGTGGTAGGACACCGGGAATGGGTAATGGATCCTCGTTTCGCCGACTTGTCCGCGCGGGTAGCCCACAAGCAGGAACTCGACGCTTTAGTCGAAACCTGGGCGGCGCGGTACACTCCGCATCAGGTCATGCTTATCTTGCAGCGCGACGAAATCGCAGCGGGCGTCGTGCAGACGGCGGAAGATCTCTATCGTGATCCTCACCTGCGCGAGCGCGGCTTCGCGCGGGACATTTACTATAATCAAGTCGGCTGGGTAACTCGCGTTGGACCGTCCGTGCGGCTGACCGAAAGTGATCTCTCTCGTAATGAAATTGCCCACACTGCGGGTGAAGACAACGAAGCTGTGTTTGGTGAGCTGTTAGGAATATCTACGGAGAAGATAAAGGAATTAACGCAACGAGAAGTGCTACGCTGATTGCTGACTGGTTGATCGGAATGCGTGTACAACATAGCAGTACAAAGGAAAAAAATGTTGCAAGGATATCGGCTCTTTGATGCGGATGCCCACGCGATGATGAGCCCGCGGATGTGGGAGACGCTTCCGAAGCAGTACTTCGCTCGACGACCGCGGCCAACGCACATTGCCGATGCCTCCGACATGGGTCGCTGGAACAACGGTTGGTTGGTCGAAGGTCAAATTATTCCTCACGCGATAGGTCCTGGGAGCCAACCTGGCAATGAGCCGGCACGGGTTCTCGAAGAGTTCGGAGCTTCCTCTAGCAATCTAGACTTTCCGCTCAGCGGTTTCGATCTCTCCGATCCCAGTGCTCGACTGCGCGGACTTGATTACATGGGCATCGATCACCAGATGCTCTATCCGACAACTTTGTACGCGCGTATGACTTCCGACCCCGGTTTCGAAGCGGCGCTCTTTCGTTCTTACAACCGTTACATGGGGCAACAGTGCAATTCGGCTTCGAAGCGATTGAAGTGGGCCGGGCTGCTCCCGTTACGGGATGCAAGAGAGGGCTGTGAAGCCGTTGAAGAGATGCGCAAGCTTGGTGCCACCGCTGCCGTGGTATATGGCACCGCGGGCGATCGTTTGCTTTGTCATCCAAGTTTCACTCAGGTTTGGGATGAACTTCACCGCGCCGGTCTGCCGCTGTGTGTGCACATGGGCATGAGCTATCCGCCGTTCGGAGAGGTCTGTACTGGCCTTCTCGACGCCCATGGTATTGGTATGAGCCTACCTGCGATGATGGCGTTTGTCGCAATCGTCGGACACGGCATGCTCGATCGCTATCCGACATTGAAGGTTGGCTTTCTCGAATTTGGTGCCGAATGGATTCTTTACATGGTGGCCCGACTCGATCACTACCTTCCCATCGATCGAAGTCAAATGCCGATCAAGGCTGAAGTTCCGCAAAAAACTATCCAAGATTACGTTCGCTCGGGCAGAATCTTTCTCGCCGGCGAAGCCGATGACAAGATGCTGCTTCACGAGATCGCTCTTCTCGGCGAAGATCAGATTCTTTATTCCTCCGATCTGCCGCACGGCGAAGGACGGCACAACGCCGCAAAAGAGATCCTCGCGCGCAATGATCTCTCTGAAGCCCAAAAACAAAAGATCTTGTACCACAACGCGGTTAAGTTTTTCGGGGAGCCGTAAATGGTTCGGTGAGAGCAGGCGTCCGAACACAAAAGAGCGGTGCCACAATGAGATCGGCGCTCCTGATTTCAGGATTTGTAGTCCTTTCGGATTTTGTCCTGACGCCCTGGGATTAAAAATCTCTAACCCAGTTTTTGGACCCGTGGCCACCGCTCAGGGTCATTTTCAACAAGTGGAGCCCCTAAAGTCAAGGCTCAGTCTGGGCATTCCTACTGAGACCGTTGTGCCTTCACGCAGACTCGCTCGATCGTTTCTAGCGCTTGGCGGTAGTCATGACAGTGCCAGCCCTGATTCCATTGCTTATTGACGACAAGTTTGGCGCTGAACGGCCACCATTCGGCTGACTGCTTACCCCGGCTTCAATTCCTCCACCCGGAGACCATAGGCTTTTGCCGCAGCACACTGCCGTCCATCAGCAGAAACAAACAATTGCGCGGACCACTCGATGGCGCAGGCTACGTGGAGAGAGTCTGAAGACCGCAAGGGCGAGCGCTCAAGAAGCTCTACAGCTCGCGAGACAACTTCGTCGGTGATTGCGACAACACTGGCATCCTCGATGTCAGAGAGTAAAGCCTGCTTCGCTTCAAGATATTGCGGCCTTGATAGTTCACGTTCGCGTCGGCGCCGACACAAAGCAGATACAACTTCGGAAAGACAGATCACGGAAACACCTAGTGCCGAAGAAGAAGAAAGGATGGCTTCGACTCGATCGCTCCCGGTTTCTTGGATGTAACGTTTAGCTAGAGCGGACGAATCGAGGAAAACATTCAAGGCGACCTCCGTCTTTCCTCAAGAACCGCCTTGCTTAGCGATGCACCCGATATGACTAACCGTAAGCCGGGGCGCTTCCAAGTAGGGGTCTTCTTACGAGTATCCACAGGGACAATCCTGGCAATTGCCTTCCCATGGCGGAGCAGTTGAACAGTCTCTCCTTTCTCGACGAGATCGAGAACTTTTGAGGCCTTCTTTCGGAATTCGGTGAACGAAAAACTCGTCATAGAACACCTCTACAAAGGACAACTCTCCTAAAGTGTACAGTAATGCATCGTTCTGTGCAAGGAGCCTGCGTAGTGACAGAACTATTCTAGTGAAGTAATCTCAAAGAGGCACCCTGTCTCCCTCCTGCTTATGCTTCAACAGTGCAGAGCAACGGATCAGATTTGACCTAAATTTCTAATAGTTTTGGGTTGAGTGGATAGTGAATCTATGACTGACGTCAGTCAACATAACTTCGTTGATTAGGGTCAACGAATAAGCCTTGCTATGCGTTACTTTCTTTCCTCCGGCTTCACGTACTTCACGGTGCCGCCGCCCTTTTGCGAGTGTAGGTAACCCTCCACATCGCTTAGCGGATTTGTATAGTAGCGCATACGGTGCTGGACGAGGTCGTCGGCTTGGAGGGCCATGTGAAAAGGAAGATCCTTCTGCATGTAGGCGGCGATCTTCGCGCTCTCCAGGGTTGCGCCGTTGCGGCTGGCGATCTCCTTGGCGAGGGTCTCAACATAGCTGTCCAATTCGTTTTCAGGGACGACCTGGGAGACAAGGCCAACGCGTTCGGCTTCTGCGCCGGTGAGATTCCTTCCCGTGAGCGAGATGTAAAATGCTTTCTTAATCGGAATGCCGCCGTGAAACAGCAATGGCGTAGCCGTGGCGCCGTAGCTGCCGCGAATGATTTCCGGCATGCCGAACTTGGCAGTGTCGGCGCTGATCACGAGATCGTGGCCGTTGATCATGGCTAGTCCCCCGCCGAGACACCAACCCTTAACCGCCGCGAGGGTGACTTGAGGAAGGTTGCGCATGATCCGAACCACCTCTACTACGCCGCCATCGCCGCCCCGGCTGCGTCGCCGGTGGGTTTGGTTACTGCGCATGTCATAGAGATCGCGTCCCGAAGAGTAAGAATCTCCCGCCCCTCTCGTAACGATACAGCGTATTTTGTCGTTGTCAGCCAGAGAGCGTAAAATGCCGACGAGCTCGTTAAGCAAGGCGATGCTGAGCGCATTTTTCTTTTCCGGCCGGTTGAGTGTCAGCCAGGCGATGCCTTCCTCTTCGTTGATATTAGCTGAGATGAGTTTGTTGTCGGCCATGGTTTGTCTCCCTAGAAAAGAATCTGTTCAAGTTGTTCAAGCCGTTCAAAACGTTCAACCCGTCAAGTCCAGTATGCAACCAACGTCATTCTGAGACCAAGGGCCGAAGAATCTAGATTCTTCGCGTTCGCTCAGGATGACAGAGAGCCAGGGGTTTGAGATGACAGTGAATGTTTCACCGCTGGTCGATTGCGTGCAAATCATGATTAGGAAAATCGGTAAAATGTTTTGGCGTTGTCTGCGAGGATTTTCTGCTTCGTCTGATCCGAGATGTCTTTGCGACGGACGACTTGGCTTACACTGTGCGGCCATTCCATGTCCCAATGCGGATAATCGGAGGCATACATCATGCATTCGTCGCCGAACTGTTCGATAACCAGCGGCAGCACTGACTCCTCGCCCTCGCAGGTGAAGTAGCAACGATGGTTTTTGAGATACTCGCTTGGCAGCATCTTGAGCGGTTCCATTTCCGATTTTCTGAGGAGATATTTTTCGTCGAAGCGCTCCATCCAGTAAGGCAAAAAGCCGACGCCGGCTTCGAGAAAGCCTACCTTGAGTTTTGGGAAGCGATCGAGCACTCCGTTAGAGATCACAGATACGATCGACAGCATCTGTTCAAAGGGATGGGACGTCATGTGCACACCCAGATATTTGTGGAAGCGCGTGTTGCCGACCGCAACTTGGGCGGTGGCATGAAAGCCGACGGGCACGCCGAGCTCTTGCGCTTCGGCGTAAATCGGATCGAAGTCGGGTTGGCCCAAATCCAGCCCCGACTGCACGTAAGTGGGCATCATGACACCGACGGCGCCCTTTTCTGTGACGGCACGGCGGATTTCCTTCACCGCTTCCGGCACCACCTGCGGCGCAATCACCGCTGCGTACTTGACTCGATTGCCAGTGCTCTTGCAGAAATCGTACGCCCAGTTGTTGTAGGCCTTCGCCAGCTCGATGGCTAGGTCGAGCTCGCGCACCAGGCCGATGGCGAGGGCATTGCTCGGGTAAGCCACGGCGTCGCCGATTTTTTCCACGTCAAGGTCTTTGCAATATTCCTCCGGGTTGGCTGGTTTTCGGCCGGTCGTGCCGTTCAAAAAAATATCCCAGCCGAAAGAGGGGAAATAGGGCCCGCTGCGCGCGCGAAAGCGCTCCGGTAAATAGTTCTTATAGGCCGGCTCGTCGAGATGATGAGCGTCTGCGTCGATGACCGTAAATTCCATGAAACTAACCTCCAAATCTCACGTGAGCAAGCGTGGAGTCTCGAATGTTGAATACCCAGATGGGAATTCGCGTTCAAAGTTCAAGGTTCAACGTTCAAGGTGATATCAATGAAATATAGCGTCGTTCTTGTTCCTACCTTGAACTATTGAACATTGAACCTTGAACAGCGGGAGTCCTACTCGCGCCTAGTCTTGCAAGCCGTAGCGCTGCGCTATGTTGAGAAAAATCGATCCCACGATCACCGTGCCGAGGGTGATAACCAGGCTAAAGGCAGCGAGCTCCCCGACGTGGCCATTATCCCACAGCTCCCAAATCGTCACCGCAACGACCTGTGAGCCCGGCGAATAGAGAAGCAGGGCGATGGACAGCTCTTTGAACGTAATCAGAAAGACATAGATCCAGCCGGCTAGCAGCGCCGGCATGATGAGCGGAACGACCACTTGCCGCACCATCTGAAACCAACTGGCGCCGCTGACCATCGCTCCTTCTTCCAATTCCTTGTGCAGACTAAGCAAAGCGGAGTGGCTGAAGCGAATACCGTAGGGAAGATAGCGCGCAATAAAGGCCAATATCAGAATCCAAAGCGTGCCGTACACGGGCAAGGGAAGCATCAGGTACATTTTTAGAATCGCGATGCCCATCACAATGCCAGGAAAAACCAGCGGCAGCATCGCCATCTGGTCGAGTATCCAGCGAGATTTTATCGAAGCGCGCACGATCAGCCAGGCGGCAAAAAACGTTATGAGGATGGCGCCGGTGGCTGACGTCATGCTCACGGTCAAACTGTTCATCACCGATCGGATGATGCCGCTGTCATTGAAGGCCGTCACGTAGTTGTTGAACGTCAGCAATGAGAGAGCCTTACGAGAAGGAACCTGAGCGAAAGGCAGGAACGAAGACCAGGCGATGGCGACGATAGGCAAAAATTGCAGCAGCGGCAAGACCAACATAAGCAGGCCGCCGACCCAGTGCCATTTCCCGAGCTGAATTCGGTGGGGGCGGTAAGCTTTGCCGCTGATTGTCGTAAACTTATACGTCTTGCTGGTTATGCGGTAGTAGGGATAGAGACCGAGAGCGACGAGCCCAATGAGAATGATCGAATAAGCGCTCGCCTCGCCGTATTTTGGAATGAGCCCCCCCTTGATTTGCAGATAGATCTTCGTTGTGAGGACCTCGACGCCGGCGGGAATCCCGATCAAGGCCGGAATCTCGAAGGCCTCCAGAGAACGGATGAAGGTCAAGATCAGGACCGCGAGCACACTCGGCAACGCCAGGGGGAAGGTAACTTTGCGGAAGACCTGCCAACCGGTGCTTCCCGCTGTGGTCGCAGCTTCCTCCAGCGACGGGTCCATGGAACGGAAAGGGGTCGCCATCAAGAGGAACACGATCGGAATCCACAAAAAGCTCTCCACAAGAACCATCCCGCTCAAAGAGAAGATGTTGAAAAGTGGCGCGCCTGTAAGTGCCACGATCGGGGCGTTGAGGATTCCTGCCTTGGGCCCCATGAGCATGATCCATCCGACGACCTTGATAATGCCCGGGATCGCAAACGATACGTACGCTGAGACGTAAGCGAGCTTACGAAACGGCGCGTCGCTGCGCTCCGCAAGCCAAGCGAGCGCTGTCCCATAAACCAAGGCGATGGCCGCGCTGCCAACCGAAAAAATCATCGAGTTTGTCAGCAGGGTCTTAACGTCGCCCAGCGATTCAACGATGTTTTCGAAATGCTTAATGGTGAAGCTGCCGGCTTGGAGCCCGCGGTCCACAACCAGGCTTGTGTGGAGGATGAAGAAAAACGGCGGCAAGACCAGGTACGCTAAAGCAACGGTGGTGAATAGAAACATCAACTGGGCGGGATTACGCATCATCATTGCAAACATAGCGTGCGCCTCCTCTCGGCTTAACGCGAGACACCAGGCTCTAGACTGGAAACAACCCTCGCCTGCTATATATCAAATCCGTTCGGCAACTCAATTAGAATCAACCCGCTGGCTTTGCAATCCTAACGATCGAAAAGCGAGCCCTCCCGAGTGAGTGTGGAAGTTCTAGAGTTCAACGTTCAAAGTTCAATGTTCAAGGTCCGAAGCGAGTTGAAACATTGAACCTGAAACATTGAACCCTTGAACATCTTCTTCCTGCTCTCCTCCCGCCCGGCCTATGCCCAGGGCCCGATGAACGGCTCGCCGGTGTAGGTGTCCGACAGCGGCGCCAACATCTCCGGCCAGTTGTTCGGGTCGACCTTTCGGCGCAATTCTTTAGGTCGCGGCCGTCCGTCCCAGCCCACTTGCTCCATATAATAGTACAGTTCGAGGCAGTGCCCGTCGGGGTCAAAGGCGTAGGCCGCATAGTCAATGCCAGGGTGCAACTCGGGCGGAATAATGTTCGTCTCGACCCGTACGCCGTTCTCCCGCAAGAAAGTAACGGCAGCCCTGAGCTGCTGGTAGTTGGCCAACTGCAGTCCAAAGGACATGTTAGAGGTGTTCTCGCTCAGGCCAAGCTTTTCACG
>Ga0075419_10002105_pt1 | contig 12888 bp, 14 predicted proteins | sample SoiMetdeltSBSDD3_FD_76900 | JGI IMG/M metagenome (GOLD analysis project Ga0075419, IMG submission 76900) | Bulk soil microbial communities from a Populus tree surrounding site in Tennessee, USA - Soil MetaG P. deltoides SBSDD3 | ecosystem: Environmental > Terrestrial > Soil > Tree plantation... | reverse complement strand
TAAATTCGCCAAAGGCTTCTTCGGAGACCGCACTACACATACTGCGCGCCGCGCGCTACGAATCGAAAAACGGATAGAGAAATCTCTGGATGAAGATCGTAAGGAGAGGCCCATCCAAAACTGGCAAATGAAATTAGATTTCGGCGCTACCACGCATCAATCCAAAGATGTGTTAGTTGCCGAGCGTCTATCTATTGGCTACACGACAAATAACCCTCTCCTTGAAAATCTCAATTTCCATATCCGTGTGGGACAACACATCGCGCTCACTGGTCCCAATGGAAGCGGCAAGACAACATTGATCCGCACAATTGCTGGCAAACTGAATCCCCTGGCTGGCAGTTTGAGGCTTGGCGTGACTGTCAAACTCGGGTATATGACTCAGGAACAGGAATTGCTCAATCCAAATCTGAACGCGTTGCAATCCGTCCAAAATGTCGCATCCTTCAACGAGACAGAAGCACGCAACTTCCTGCATTACTTCCTCTTCAAAGGTGACAGCGCACTGCGGCCTGCATCCGATCTTTCATTTGGCGAACGTGCCCGTCTGCAACTGGGATTACTTGTCGCACAAGGTTGCACATTTCTTTTACTGGATGAACCAATCAACCATCTCGATATTCCATCCCGCGCGCGCTTCGAGGAAGCACTTGCCAGTTTCAAGGGAACGATTCTTGCAGTCGTCCATGACCGCTACTTCATTGAACGTTTTGCTTCTGAAGTGTGGAACGTGAGAGACGGGAAGATTGAGAAGTGGTAATCATGTCATTGCTTCGGGCTCTGCCCTCGCAATGACATATGAAAACAAAAAATGAACCCACTATCCCCTACTCCCCATTCCGATGTCAACGAGATTCTGAATCTCTTGCTCACAGACATAAAAAACATTTTAGGAAGTCAATTTGTCGGCATGTATCTGTTTGGCTCCCTTGCCAACGGCGACTTCGATCAGTATAGTGATATTGATGTTCTCATCGTTACAGATGGAGAACTGTCAAATGACACGTTTTTAGCATTGCAAGAAATGCATACGGAAATCGCAAAGATTGATTCGCCCTGGGCGGCTCAACAGGAAGTATCTTACATCCCGCGAAACGCGCTGCGCCGATTCGACCGACAGAATATCCACCACCCGCACCTTGACAGAGACATCGGTGAGAGACTTAAGATCAAGGCCCATGAAAGTGACTGGATCATTCAACGACATCTTTTACGTGAGCATGGCATAGTGATTACAGGGCCTGACCTAAGATCTTTGATAGGCCCTATTGCAGCCTATGAATTGCACCAAGCGGTGGTAGATGAATTGCCTTTATGGGCTGATTATTTACTCAACCATCCCTCTACACTCAAAAGCCGCGGATATCAGTCCTTTTGTGTCCTGTCGTTTTGCCGAATGCTATACACGCTTCAAAATAAAGCGGTCCTATCCAAACCTGCCGCAGCAAAATGGGCAATGGAGGTTCTTGACGCGCGCTGGAAACCGTTGATTGCACGCGCCGTGATCGGACGGCAAAATCCAGATTTGGTGGCCTCGTCTGAGGATATAGACGAAACCCTGGAGATGCTGCGATACACACTTGAAGTCAGTACACAGCCCTCTATATTCCCTGATGTCAACGAAGTTTTGAACTTGCTTCACTCGAACGCCAAGGAAATTCTAAAAGATCAATTCGTTGGAATGTATCTCTACGGTTCACTCTCCAGCGGAGATTTCAACCCTGCTAGCAGTGACATTGACTTTCTCATTGTCACAACCAATTCCCTTTCTGAGCAGACCATCGCTAAACTCGAAGCGATGCACAAACAGATATGGGCGACCGGCCTCAAATGGGCAGGCAAGCTGGAAGGTGCATTTGTTCCAAAGGATCTCATCCATCGTCACGATCCAAATGGCTCGCCTTGCCCGGCGGTTAATGAAGGTAAATTCTACGTTGCAGGGCTCGGAAGCGACTGGATCATTCAACGCCATATTATCCGTGAGCACGGGACTGTATTAGCTGGTCCTGATCCCAAAACATTGATCGACGTTGTCAGCCCCAACCTTATTCGCACAGCCATCATAGGCATCTTGAATGAATGGTGGTTCCCCATGCTCGAAGATCCTTCATGGCTTCGCGACCACAAGAGTGAAAGTGAATACCGTGCTTTCGCTGTAATTACTATGTGTCGTGTCCTGCACGCGCTCGAATACGGGACCATTGTCTCAAAACCCAAAGCCATTGAATGGGCACTTACAAAATTGGATGATCCCTGGAAGCTATTGGTTGACAAGGCTGTGGCTGCTTCACAGCATAAAGGGACCGATATCCTTTTAGACGAAACACTGGACTTTATCCGTTTCACTCGAGATCAGATTTTGAAAAACGTGACAAATAAGCAATGACATATAAGGTTCATCTTGATACTGACCTTGGCGGTGACATAGACGATCTTTGTGCACTCGCGATGCTACTTCGTTGGGAAGATGTTGAGCTCACCGGCATCACAACGGTCGCGGAGGCGAATGGCAGAAGGGCGGGATACGTTCGGCATGTTCTGGAACTTGAAGGGCGAAATGATATTCCAGTTGCCGCAGGAGCAGACGTGTCTCAAGGATATTATCGCTATCCCGAGTTGGGTTATCCTAATGAGGAAAGATATTGGTCAAAGCCTGTTCCTCCATTACGAAATCCAATGGAGAATGCGCTTGAACTACTCAAGAAAAGTATTGAGCAAGATGCAATGATCATTGCCATAGGACCATTTTCCAATTTATGTCTGCTGGATCAACAATATCCTGAAATATTGATGGACGCAAAGCTCTTTCTCATGGGAGGGCATATTTACCCAATACGAGCTGGCTATCCCAAATGGGGCAATGAAATGGATTGGAATGTTCAGGTTGACGTGAGGTCAGCTGAACATGTACTTGAACATTCCAATCCGACATTGATTCCGCTTTCCATAACTGTCGAAACCGCCCTAAGGAGGAAAGATTTGAATGATTTAAGAAATTCCGGCGCATTGGGAGAATTAATCGCCCAACAGGCTGAAGCCTATGCCATAGATGAGCAGAATGAAGCAACACTTGGAGAAACCTGCGAAGGATTGCCAAATGACATCATAAATTTCTTGCACGATCCATTGGCCTGTGCGATCGCGCTTGGCTGGAATGAAGGTGTAGAAATTCAAGAATTGCCACTTTTGATCGAGGAAAAAGATGGCTGGCTTCATGAAAAGATCGATCCAGCGGGGAAACCAATCCAGGTTGTCACGAAAATAGATGGGCCGCGCTTCAACGAGTTCTGGCTTGATAAAATAACAAACAGGTAGAATGAGGTTATCTCTAATGATTACCTATCGTGAATATCAGGATGAAGACTGGAAATCCATTTGTCAAATCCATGACCGCGCCCGACCAGACGAATTGCGCGGCTCGTGCGATCCTCGTGGGTTTGTCCCGATTGAGCAAGACAAGGAAGTGGAAGAATTGAAGGCTTGCTGGAAATTTGTCGCTTGTGAGGATGAGCAAGTGGTAGGATTTGTCGGCGTGGGTGAGAAATATCTGGCGTGGTTGTATGTTGACCCGGAGCATTACGGTAAAGGCATTGGTCGTGAATTACTGCGAATCGGCATCTGTCAGATCGGCGAGGACGCATGGACAATTGTTTTGGATGGCAACCTTACAGCGATCAAACTTTATGAAAGCGAAGGTTTTCGAGAAGTGAATCGGTTTCAGGGTGAAAATAATGGATATCCAGTCACTTGTTTAAAGATGGAAAGAGCAGAAGCTACTTCATGAACAGTCTCGTTTTAAAATCATCTCTCCCAAAGACCTCGAAGATTATCGCGACCGTGCAAGTGATATCACGGCCGCATCCTGGCAGGAATTCATGCTCCACGATCTCATCCTGAATGCGAATTGGCACGAACTCTTCGACCGCGTTGAAAAGTATCAATTTGCCATATTGGATATCGAAACTGATCGCATGGCAGCTATGGGAAACAGCCTGCCTTTTTATTGGGATAAACCTCTTGAAGAATTGCCCGAAGGCGGCTGGGACTGGGTCTTTTTGGAAGCAATAGAATTCCATAAGAAGGGCATCGAGCCGAATATCCAATCTGCGATTCAGATTGCTATCCATCCCGACTATCAGGGTCGAGGCTTGAGTACTGGAATGGTTCAGGCCATGTCATTAAGCGATGACTATCCGAGGCACACCCGCAGAATGAGAGGAATGGACCAGCATGAAATTTCCACAAAGTGGAAAATACATCCTCCCGGGTGCGCTCAACCCAATTGAGATGAAGATTCAAAAGGATGAGGGAGTTTATGTCGAACTTAATATTTGCATGCAGCATTTCATACGTTGAAATGACTTTCAACAACTCAATGACCAAATCATTATAAATAGGTGACAGACAAATCAGAAATTGCTTTCACGATTTACAATGTGCGTCATGACAATCACGCTGGGCTGTGCCGTGAGTCAACTATCTTCACGACAAGAGTGAGATGAATAAAGGACGTTTTCAAGTTATTACTCCCACAACCCGTGAAGATTACCGCGACCTGGTGCGCGGGCTCACAAAGGCCGCTTGGCCCGAATTTATGCTGCATGACGCCGTCGCCGCTGAAAACTGGCATGAATTGCTGGATCGTTTTGCAGAGTACCAAGTCGCCCTATACGACACTGAAAACAAACGAGTCGCGGCTATGGGAAACAGCTTCCCGCTGAGGTGGGAAGATCCGCTTCAGAATTTACCCGAAGGAGGATGGGATTGGGCCTTCGTCGAAGCAGTAAATCAGCATAAACAAGGCTTAGCCCCCAATATACAGTGCGCCATTCAGGTTGTTATACATAAAGAGTATCAAAGCCAGGGATTGAGTACAAAACCCCTCCAAGCTGTACATGAAATAGGGAAAGCCAAACGCTTCAAGCATTTGATCGTGCCCGTCCGACCAAACGAAAAGAGCAAATATCCTCTAATTAGTATCGACGATTATATGACGTGGAAAACCGAAGACGGTTTGCCTTTCGACGCGTGGCTTAGAGTCCATGCGCGGCTGGGAGGAGAGATCATCAAAGCCTGTCATGAGTCGAAGGTTATTCGCGGAACGCGTCTTGAATGGGAGACATGGACAGAGCTAAAATTCCCACAAAGCGGGCAGTACATCGTCCCAGGCGCTTTGAATCCGATTGAAATAAATGTGGAAGAAGCCAGGGGAATTTATATCGAACCCAACGTATGGATGGCACATAGAATCGAATAACAATGGACCATAAAGATATAGCAGCTATGGATCTCTAAATAGAGCATCACAAAGGAGCACGATGAATACTCAAAACTATAGAAGGACAATGATTGTAACCGCCCTTTTCCTTACCTTCCTAGTCATTGGTTATGTTTATGTATTCGATCCTGGACAGGAGGATAGACAGTTACCAGTTGGGATCAGTGACTTTCGAGACCAGAATTTTTACCGGATTAACGCCGCAACAATATTGGACTCGATCGATCAGGGAAAAACAGAAGTATTTACACCAGGGAGTGTAGATCAGCAGACTCCACCTGATAAATCTGTTTCATGGAGACAGTCGGATTTCGTTATGGTTGCAAGAACATTGAATCAGTTTGTCTGGAAGGAGCCGTTGAGCGGCTGGAGATTATATTCAATGCATTTTTCTCTTGATTGCAAGGACGAGCCTACGGGATTCACAGAAGCTGACTTTTATTACTTTAAAACAGCTTTTCACGATAATGGAAAAATAAGATATACAACACAAAACTTTTTCATATCTCCAGAATATGGGGAAGTGCTTTGGGCAGGAGGGTCAAACTTCCCTCACCCACTCATCGGATGGGAAAATATCCGGTTGAGTCAAATCCAGATCACCGCAGAAGATGCGCTGGCAATTGCCGAAGCAAATGGCGGCAAAGAAACTCGACAACTTGTCGATAACGAATGTATGATCCACGTGAGGCTGGCCGGTGACAAGACCTGGCAGATAGTTATATATCAAAATGATACCGGCTCATCGCTGTTTAGAGTGGTAATCGACTCAGGATCCGGAAATATTGAATAAGATGGATGGCACGCGAGAGTAAATAATTTCTGTAAGGAAGGCCAAAAATGGATTCGCGAACTGTTATTGAAACTCTTGTATGGTTGATTGAAGATGCTTTCCACGGCGATCCAGACAATTCGCTTCTGTCCAATCTCCGCGACCTTCGTGAAGAGGACTGGACAGCGCTCCCAGCCGGGTCAAACCGCTCGATTGCAGACATCCTTGAGCATGTGGGTTGGTCCAAATGGATGTATGAAAATTATGCCTTTGGTTCAGCAACCATGCGCGGGGATGAACCGCCTCTCATCCCTGCTAATGGCGCGCGTTCACGGCCTCCGAAGGAATTGCTTGACTGGCTTACAGAAGGACATGGTCGCTGGCTCAACTCTGTTCGCTCTCTAAACGACGATTCAGAACTGGACCGCGAACGCCTCACCAACTGGGGTGACCGTCTGCCCACCCGCGTGATCATTCGCATCATGATTGCTCACGATTTCTATCACGCAGGAGAAATCAACCACGTGCGCGCCTTGCTTCAGGGAACAGACCGCTGGCCATACGACTCGTCTGTGTGATCCTCTTGGTATTAGGCAGTGTGCTATCACGATATAATTACACAATGAAGATTCCTCGCGGGCTGGCACTTGTAGCCTTGTTATTTCTCCCCGCCTGCCAGCCATCAAATTCTCCCAACATTGTAATAATTGATAAGGATAAAACAATCGTCCTCCGAACGGAAGAGCGTATTCCTTCCGTATTACTAAATCAGGCGGGACTAACATTGAATTCCAATGACCGCATCCTCCTTAACGGACTCCCGGTCTCATTAAATCAACCCATTACTAATTACCCCGTTACCGTGCAAATCCGGCGTGCTGCGAACGTACTTATTATCACGCCGGCCGGGCAGCAGGCTATTCAAACATCTGCCTCTACTGTTGGCGAAGCACTGATGGAAGCAGGGATACACATTCGCGCGAGCGATAGAATTGATCCCCCAGTGAATTCCCGCATTGTAAGTCCTTTGACCGTGAATTATGTCCCATCCTATGAACTCGCTGTAAGTGTAGATGGAAAATCAGTTGTGATCAATGCATCGGCGAATACCGTTGGCGAGGCGTTGTCTGAGGCTGGGATTCCTCTGATGGGACTTGACTACAGCATCCCATCAGAGAATCAGGCGCTTCCATCCGATGGGCAGATAAAGGTGGTCCGTGTTAGCGAATCAGTTCTGCTGGCACAAAAGCCAATCCCTTTTGAAAGTGAGCTTCAGGCATCCGCCAATGTACCACTCGATCAAACACAGATACTTCAACCTGGCGAAAACGGACTTACTGTGCAGCGCCTCCGTATCCGATATGAAGATGGAAATGAAATTTCGCGTATCACAGAAGATGAGACGTTAGTGCGTCCACCTAAGACGCGCCTGCTAGGATATGGAACAAAGATCGAAATTAAGATCGCAGTGGTGGAGGGCGTGAAAATTGAATACTGGCGCGCAGTGCAAATGTATGCCACGTCTTACTCACCATGCCGTTCAGGAGGAGATAGATGTTATTCTGGTACGGCCAGTGGACAAACATTGAGAAAAGGTATGGTAGGAGTTCGACATAGTTGGTACTTGAGTATGCAAGGCCAACGACTCTACATCCCTGGTTATGGTTTTTCATCTGTCGAGGACATTTGTGGCGGGTGCGTGGGAAAACCGTGGATTGATCTGGGCTATGGCGACAATGACTATCAACACTGGAGTTCCTGGGTCACCGTATATTTTCTTACCCCGGTGCCCGCGAATGTGATTCATGTACTTGAGTGATACGCGCTTCGTCTACAGGTTTTGACACTGTGTGTATGACAAATTCCCAAAAAGCAACTCTTTCGTTTCTTTCGGTCTTTGCCTGTTCATTAATTGGATTGGTCATCTGGTTGTGGCAGGGAAAGTGGAGCGAGCCACTTGGGCCCGCATTGCAAATCTCAACGGTAACGCCGTTTCAACTACCTCCAACATGGACTCCAAACCCGGCTGAATTTACCTCAACACCCGCCATGTCCAATCGCGGAGCAGTTAGCTCCTCTTCCCCAACACCGACAAGTACTCTCGCAGCCATAGGAAGGTGCGGCGCCCCACCCCTTATGAATATATTAGTTGTGGGAAGTGATGCGCGCGGTGACAACTACAACTATGGACTCGCCGATATGATCCGCATTGTGCGCGTGGACTTTGTGAATCCAAAAGTAACGATCCTTGAATTCCCACGCGACCTTTGGGTCGAGATTCCAGATATCTCAGATAACCTTAACGGTCAGGATCATGAAAAACTTAATCAGGCATATCTCTATGGCAATCATGGTTTTGGATATACGGATGACCCTGCACAAGGACCCGGGTTGCTTGCACGTACAATGACACTTAACTTCAACACACAAATCGATCATTACGCCGCTGTCAACATGAGAACATTTGTAAAAATCGTTAATGCCGTCAATGGAATTGATGTTACGCTGCCAGAAGCTGTGGATGGTCGCACAGCCGAAGATACGAACAGTCGTCTGCTTTTTCGTGCGGGAACACATCATTTGGATGGAGAACGTGCGCTCATGCTCGGACGGATTCGCATTGAAGGCGGCTTTGCACGCGCAGACAATCAAAATCGTGTGCTATGTGCTTTGAGAGATAGGATGACCAGCGCATCGGTTATTACAAAAATTCCTGAACTGATAACCTCCTTTCAAGATGCTGTTCAAACAGATCTTAGCCCTGCACAACTTGGTCAGCTCGCATGCATTGGTTCTCAGATTCGACCCGGTAACATTATTTTTGCGAGTTTTCCGGAAGAGGACTTCAAGCAATCGCGTGTATATGATCCCGTCTTCAAGAAAAATGTTTTTGCATGGGATGTAGACTTTGAAATACTCCGCGAGTATATTCGTCAATTCAACACTGGCACATGGCCTCCATTATCTGGCACCCCTGAAGATAAAGAAAAGATTCCATTTTGCCCATGAACGAGATTCCTCCCCTGAATGCAGCAGCTTTACTAAAGCATCATGGCTTGCGTCCACACAAAGGTCTTGGACAAAGCTTTCTGCAGGACCCGCTTGCCCTAGAAAAAATCGTCTCTGCGGCGGAGATTCAACCAACGGATACTGTCCTTGAGATTGGTCCGGGGCTTGGAAGTTTAACGCGCTACTTGGCTGTCTCTGCAAGAGAAGTGATAGCGGTCGAGCTGGACCCGAACCTGCTCCCGCCATTGAAGGCAGTACTATCCCCTTATCAGAATGTCCGTTTCGTACACGGCGATATCCTGGAACTCTCTTTGAAGTATTTGATCGCAGAAAAAAATTATCTTGTTGTCGCGAATATTCCATACTACATAACATCCGCTGTGATTCGCCACCTGCTCGAGGGTGAAGCAAAACCTCGCCGGATTGTATTGACGATTCAAAAAGAAGTTGCCCAGAGGATTTGCGCGTTACCTGGTGATATGAGCCTGCTTGCATTAAGTGTTCAGGTTTATGGAAAACCGCGTATTGTGGCGCGTATCCCTGCAGGCGCATTCTTCCCCGCGCCAAAAGTTGATTCAGCTGTGTTAAGTGTGGATATTTATCCAACTCCATTGATCAAACCTGAACTCCTCGATACATTCTTTCAACTCATCAAAGCTGGGTTCAGCCAAAAACGAAAAACGCTCCGCAATTCACTTTCATCAGGCTTACATATTTCGCCCGCCGAGACAGCAAATCTGTTAGCGCGTGCAAACATAGATCCGCAACGCCGAGCAGAGACTTTGAGCATTGAGGAATGGGAGCACCTCTGTGAAAAAATGTAGAGACCAGGTAGCTCTACCCATCATTTTTATTCTTGAACTTTTATTTTATGAGAATGGCTCTTCTTGTGCAAATCCCGATAATGCCACCACACATCCCAAATGCGAATCGCCGCTTCCAGTTGAATCCTTAGTGACATTTTCGATTTTCCCCAACGGCGATCTGCAAAATGAATTGGGACTTCCGTAATGTCGTAGCCCATTAGGAATGCAACATACGCCATTTCCACCAGGAAAATATATCCATTGGAACGGATACGATCCAATGGCATTCCCTGCAGTGTTTCGCGCTTCCACATGCGATAGCCAGTCGTCACATCGTGCACGGGAAAACGCAGGATCGTCCGCGCATAGTTATTTCCAAAAGCGGATAACGCCTTTCGCCATAGCGGCCAACGCTCATCGAGAGATCCGCCTTTGACATAGCGGGAACCAATCACAACGTCGTAGGAGGTGAGGCAATCCGCCATCTTGGTCAATACAGCGGGATCATGCGAAAAGTCCGCGTCCATTTGAACGAGGGCATCTGCACCCAGCTCGAACGCCTTACGGAATCCCTCGATATATGCCGAGCGCAACCCCAGCTTCCCTGTTCGATGAAGCACAGTCACCCTGTCTTCATAACTAGCTGCTAATTCCTCAGCAATATTTCCCGTTCCATCCGGGCTGTTATCATCGACCACAAGAACCGTGAGGTCAAGGGGAAGCGAAAATAAAACGGAGACCAGGTTTCTCAGGTTCTCCGCTTCATTGTAAGTTGGCAATACAACGATAATGCGCATCAATGCTTGCTTAAGAGTTCCTTCTTCAGTTGGTCAACACTGGTATAACGTCCATATACAGAAGGAATTTCAGAAATTTGGATGGCCAGGCGGTCCTGCCTCTTGGAGGCCTGTTCGCGATCCTTGATAGGATAAAAATAATCAAGTGATTGCTCAAGGCGTGAGCGAATGCGTTCCTGAAAAGGCTCCAGGTTTGAAGGGGATACCACAACAGCAAAATCTGTGGGGCTGAGATGACCGAGAAAATCTTCTGTTGACCCGGTTTCCTTCATGGTGTTATGGATCATGAGACTGATGGCACGCAGTACATCATCTGACGCCACGAAACCGTATGCTTCGCGAAAAGCGTCGAGATGGTTGATGGAAATATGCAACAGTGCCCAACCACTTTTGTGAATCACTTCAGAAAGGCGCTCTTCGACAAGTGGTCCTTCAGGCAACCCGCTGACAGGATTTGTCAGCGATCCCTGGCTCATACGTTTCAACGCATTCCGCACGCGCAAGCGAAGTTCCTGCACATCGAAAGGCTTGGTGATGTAGTCATCTGCACCAACTTCGAATCCCTGAAGGCGATCAATGCGTTCGCGTTTTTCTGTGAGGAAAATAATGGGAATTTCATGGGTGCGACGGTCGGTTCTTACACGCCGTGCAACTTCGTACCCATCAATATCAGGGAGTCGAATATCAAGGATCATTAGATCTGGCAGGACGGTTTGAGCCGCACGTACGCCGTCTTCTCCCCAGTTGACAGTGAAGACCTCATATCCCTGAACGCGAAAATACGCGTTCAACATCTCGGCTACATCGAGGTCATCTTCAACGATCAGAATCTTTGACTTGGCGTCTGCCACGTTTCCCCGCCTGTTTAAGAGAGGGGTTCTTTTTGGATGACGAACTCGCAAACTGCATCGCCCACTGCAACACACTTTGATTCGTTCACGCGGAACTCATTACCTCCAGAGACCCATTTGAGCGCTTCCTGCAACAGACCTGTCGCAATATAGCACACCGGCTTATCTGCATTTGTGCGTCCCCAGCATACGGGACACTTATGGATCGTCCAGATAAATTCGGTATCTTTTTCTTCAACCGTGCTGTACTGGTCGCTCAATTGAGAGAATATCTTTGCAAAGGCTGGAAGACCTATTCGAAGCTTGGATTGGAGCGGCAGAACCACAAATGCAAGGTCCGCGGCACCTGCTAAAGCGCCAAAGTTCTTCAGCGCATCAGAGAAAGTAGCGCGACCGGCACGCAGCGCCAAACCTCGGCCGCCACGCGGACCATACATTTCCTCCAATGCCACACCGATGGCAGAAAGTTCTGCGAAATCAAATCCTTTATCCAGGTTATCTGGTGGATAATTTTCGATATAGTTATTTAAGCCACCCAGGTTAAGAATGGCATTGAGACCATTTTTACCCATCACTTCTTCAAGCGATTTAATGATGATGAGACCAAATTTGTTAGGATAGTACAGACCGGTCTTTTGAACAGGACTCATAGCTTGACTCCACTTAGATCAATTTCGCCAGATCTTCGGCGGCACGTTTGATATCCAGGAAGATCAAGCCTAATTTTGCTTGTTCACGCGCCAGCGCGGTAAGAACTGCCTCTTCCCCTACTGACATGAGGACAACATATCCTTTTTCCCCTTTTATATAAACCTGCTCGAGTGAACCGCGTCCCAGCTCAGTCGCGATTCGTTCACCCAGAGATAACATTGCAGCAGACATTGCTGACACGCGATCTTCTTCAACCCCCTGCGGCAAGGCAGAAGCAATACTTAAACCATCCACGCTTACCACTGCTGACGCCTCGATATCCGGCGATGAGGCTTGCAATTCGCGCAGACGATCCACCATTTGTTGCGTACGTGACTTTGACAAGACGGCCCTCCTGCACAAAAATTGATCCCAAGCCGCATATATGGCTGGTTAGATTGCAAAAGAATTGCGGATAATTTAGCATAGTGGACAGAAAGTGTCAAGCCAGCCTCCTGATAAGAAGCCTCTCATTTGTAGAAATGTAAACACAGACATGTTAAAATCATGTCCCAAATCGCTTATGAAAAAACCTTTCCTCTTTATTCTAGGAATCATCTCGACACTGATCTTTGGGACTTATTCCACAACTGCTGCACAGGGATCAGAACCAGATAGTGGGGCTGTCGTCTGCGCGCCTGCCGTATATTTAGAATCACCAGGTGATTGTCTGCCTCTTGGTCCT
>Ga0075419_10002100_pt1 | contig 12896 bp, 9 predicted proteins | sample SoiMetdeltSBSDD3_FD_76900 | JGI IMG/M metagenome (GOLD analysis project Ga0075419, IMG submission 76900) | Bulk soil microbial communities from a Populus tree surrounding site in Tennessee, USA - Soil MetaG P. deltoides SBSDD3 | ecosystem: Environmental > Terrestrial > Soil > Tree plantation... | reverse complement strand
GCCAGCGGAAGCCCGATGGCGACTCCTCCGGCCACCATCATCAACGCTTCCCGCAGCATCATCCCCGCCACCCGGCGGGGAGCGGCCCCCAGCGCCATGCGCAGCCCGAATTCACTGGTGCGGCGGACCGCCGCGTAGGCCATGACGCCATAGAGGCCGAGCGCCGCGAGCACCAGCGTCAGGGCGCCAAAGAGGGTCACCACTTTTGCCACCATCCGGGTCGGCCCGATGGAAGCGCCGATCAGGAGCGACAGCGGGTAGATGCTCTGGGTCACCAGCGAAGCATCGGCCGCGAGCAGCGCGCGACGGACCGGATCCACCAGCCGCGCGGGATCACCGCTCGACCGGATCTCCATGACGAAGGAGCCCGGTGGCTGGCTCACCTGCAGCATCGGAAGGTAGAGCCTCCGCTCGGGGAGGCCGCGCACATCCTGCCCCTGCACGTCGGCGACCACAGCGATGATGGTCCAGGTCGCGCTGTCCGCCTTCACGTAACGGCCCAGCGGTGACTCCCCCGTGAAGTAGAATCGCGCCATGGTCTGGTTGACGATGGCGACCTTCGGCGCGGTCTCGTGATCGCCGGAATTGAAGTCGCGTCCCTGCAGCAGCCGCGCGCCGATCGTGGTGAAGTAGTCGGGCCCGACTCTATCGTAGGCCACCGCGGTGTCGGCATCCACTCTGGCAGTGAAACCTTCGACCTGGAGCGTCGTCGACGATTCGGTCCCGCTGAAAATGCCGTTCTCCGAGAAGGTGACCGCCGACACACCACCGACTCGCTGAAGCCGGGACGTGAGGTCCCGGGTCAGCTGGAAAAGCCGGGGGCCCTGATACCCGCTCCGTCCCGCGTCGACCCGCGCCACGACCAGGGAATCCCGCGCCAGCCCGACGTCGGCGGTGTCGAGTCGCTGAATGCTCCGAAGCAGCATCCCGGTCGAGACCAGCAGCAGGAGCGAAAGGGCCACCTGGGCCACGACCAGCGCCGTGCCGAGGGCCGCCTTGCCCGGACGTCCGGTTGCGGTGACTCCGCGTCCGGCGGTACGGAGCGCGGTGGCGAGCTCGACTCGAGTCGCCCGGAGAGCCGGGACCAGACCGACGAGAATGGCGGTCAGCAGCGAGAGGCCAAGAGCGAAACCGAGGACACGGGCATCCAGATGGACATCGAGCGGAATGGGATTCCCACCGCCCCCCGCGAGTCGCAACAGCGCGGAGCTTCCCCAGAGAGCGACCAGAAGTCCCAGCGCACCGCCTCCGATAGCGAGCATCACGCTTTCGGTGAGGAGCTGCTGCACCAGCCGCCCCCGTCCGGCGCCCAGCGCCATGCGGACACTCATCTCGCGGCCCCTCGCGGCGGCCCGAGCCAGCATGAGGTGCGCGACGTTGGCGCACACCACCAGCAGGACGAGACCCACGGCGGCCATGAGGGTGAGCAACGACTGCCCATACTCGCTCCGGTAATAGGAAAATCCCCGAGCGCCCGCCTCGACCCGGATGGGAGTCTCCCGCAGCTCGCGCTCGGTATCTCCCAGCCCGGTTGCGGTTGGATTCCGGGTGAGCGAGCTCCGGATCAGGCCGGTGAACTCACTTCTGGCGCGTTCGAGCGTCACCCCCGGCGCCAGTCGTCCCATCAGCAGGAGCCAGCTGGCCCCGCGGTCTCCGAGCCAGGGGTAGTGGGGGAGGAGCAGCTCTTCCATCATGAGCGGTATCCACATGTCGGTCCGCTGACCGACCACGTCTCCCGTCCACCCTTCCTGGGCTACGCCGATGATGGTGAGCGGAGACCGGTTGACGGTGATCGTCCGTCCGATCGCCGATCGGTCGCCGGCAAATCGGCGCTGCCAGTATTCGTGGCTCAGCACCACCACCGGATCGCGCCCCGGAGCCTGGTCTTCCGCCTGGGAGAATGTGCGCCCCGCGGCCGCCGGCACCTGCAATACGTCGAAGTAATTTCCCGAGACCAGCCGGCCCACCGGGTGCTCCACCGCATCGCCCTCCCCGACGATGGCGTCGAGCCGTCCGGTGTGGCCTGATGCGTACAGTCCGCTGGTGACCCGGTTCCCGTCGCGGAGATCGGCGTAGAGCGGATAGGAGAAGAGGTCCACCCGGGGACTGCCGGTCGACATGCCGTTGCTGCGCCGCGGATCGCCGAGGCTCACCAGCTGTTCGGAGTGGGGCACCGGCAGCGATCGCCGCATCAGCGCGTCGATCAGGCTGAACACCGCCGTGTTGGCCCCGATGCCCAGTGCCAGGATCAGCAGCAGCACCAGCGTGAACCCCTTGTTGGCCCGGAGCGCGCGCAGCGCGTAGAGGGTGTCCTGCCGCAGCGCGCCCAGATAGTCCCGGCGATTCATGGATCTGACCCTCTCATGGTCGATGGTGAGACACGCGCGGCGCACCCCTCCCAGATCCCCGAACAGCGCGAGGGCCTGCTCCCGCGCCGCGGCCGGGTCGAGACCCTGCTCGGCGAGCTTTCTGGCGCGCATTGCGAGGTGAAACTCGATTTCCGCGTCGACCTCCTGCTCGACGCGCTTGGCGCCCACCTCGAGCCGGAACGGGCCGGGAGTGCGCCGTCTCGCCATCACGCCGTCACCGGGCCGGCGGCCCGAAGCGCGCGACCCGCGGCTTCGACGAAGCGATGCCAGGAAGAGCTGCCGGCCTGCAGCCGGCGGCGTCCGGTCCGGCTCAGGGCGTAGAATTTGGCGGTCCGGTTGTTGTCGGAGAGCCCCCATTCCGCTTCCACCAGCCCCTGTCGCTCCAGCCGGTGCAGGGCCGGATACAGGGTTCCCTCCCCGATCAGCAGCGATTCGCCGGTCGCCTCGCCAATCCATTCCGCGACCGCATACCCGTGGCGCGGTCCCCAGCTCACCGCCTTGAGAATGAGGAGATCCAGGGTGCCGCGCAGGAGACTGACGTCGAGCTCATCCATGGTTCCGTCACCGAAGAGGTGCTGGACACTAGACGCCCTCCCCTTGTGACGCAAGGGGAGAGCGAGAGGAGTAGATTCAGTCCCTTCATGCCGAAGCCAGACGACAGCATCCGGCCGGTGATCCTGGCCAGCTTCATCGGGACCACCATCGAGTGGTACGATTTCTTTTTGTACGGCACCGCCGCCGCGCTGGTCTTCAACAAGCTGTTCTTTCCGACGCTCGACCCGCTGGCCGGCACCCTCTCCGCGTACGGCACCTTTGCCGTCGGGTTCCTGGCTCGTCCTCTGGGGGGCGCCGTCTTCGGGCACTATGGCGACCGGGTCGGCCGGAAGACCATGCTGGTCTGGTCGCTCATGATCATGGGGGCCGCGACCACGCTGATCGGCCTGCTGCCGACCTATGCCAGCATCGGCGTGTGGGCTCCGGTCCTCCTGGTGCTGGTGCGGTTTGCGCAGGGGATCGGCGTCGGCGGGGAGTGGGGAGGGGCGGTGCTGATGGCGGTGGAGCACTCCGGCGGGGCCAAGCGTGGTCTCCACGGCAGCTGGCCGCAAATGGGCGTCCCGGCCGGGCTGCTCCTCAGCACGGGAATCTTCGCGCTGCTCTCGAGCCGGCTGCCGGAATCGGAGTTCCTGAGCTGGGGCTGGCGGATCCCCTTCCTCCTCAGCACCCTGCTCATCGCCATCGGATTGTTCGTTCGGCTGCGGCTTCTCGAAACGCCCGCTTTCACCAGGGCCCAGGCGACGGGTGGGGCCGCGAGCGCCCCTCTGCTCGAAGTCGTTCGCCGGCACCCTCGCGAAGTTCTGGTCGGAATGGGAATGCGATTCGCGCAGAACGTGCTCTTCTACATTTTTACGGTCTTCGTCCTGAGCTACGGCGAGAAGACGCTGGGATATTCCAAAGCGACGATGCTTGGCGGGGTGGCTACCGGGGCACTGGTCGGGCTGGTGTCGATTCCGTTTTTCGCCGCGCTGTCGGATCGGTGGGGCCGAAGGCCGGTGTACCTGACCGGCGCGATTGTCTCGCTGCTTTACAGCTTCCCGTTCTTCTGGCTGCTCGGCAAAGGCCCGGGCTTCGTCGCCGTCGCCATCGTGCTGGGCTTGAACGTGGGGCAGGACATGATGTACGGGCCTCAGGCGGCGTATTTCGCCGAGCTGTTCTCCACCCGGGTCCGCTACAGCGGAGCGTCCCTGGTCTACCAGCTGACCTCGGTGTTTTCCGGCGGGCTGGCGCCCTTCATTGCCACGCTGCTGCTGGCGCGCTACGGGGTCTGGTCGGTGGCTGGGTATATGGCAGGGTCGTGCGCTCTGACGGTGGTGGCGACCTGGTATGCGCCGGAGACGCACAAGAGAGAGCTATAGGCTAACGGCCCCCAGCACCCAGTCCCCAGCACCCAGCACCCAGCCCCTAGTATCCCTGATTCAGCTCCTGCAACAGCGCGTACGCAGTGATCGCTCCCACAATGCCGAGTCCGATCAGCAGGGTCCTGCCGAAACTCTTCTTGCGGACCGCAATGGTCTCGACCTGGCTCAGCGGCATCACCAGCCGGGCGATCGCGCGCTCGGTGGGGTGGCCGACGATGCTGTCGCCCTGAAGCATCGGATCCCAGATCTCGACCTTGCTCTTGTCGTGGCGGGTGACGCGGACCGCTTCGACGCCGCGCTTCGCGAGCACTTCCCGTGGCGAGACCGCTTCGGTACGCCAGGCCAGGCACCCGCTCGAAGCCAGCGTAATCCAGACCATTGCGGCAGCTCGTGTCGCCCGCACTACCCGCATTGCATCCTCCGATGGGTGCATTGAACTCGTCCGGGGAAGGCTACCACGAGGGGAGGTCCGCCCACAACACCCGTGCCCGCGCCTCCGCGTCGGCGGCCCGCGCCGGATCGCCCAGGGTCCGCCACGCCTCGGCCTGGCGGCGAAGTGCCGGAGCGAGGAAGGGCAGCTCGAACGGACTGCGCTCCGCGATGGCTCCCCACCACCGCAGTGCCTCCGGTACCCGGCCCACTGCCGCCAGCAGGTCGGCCCGGAGAAACCGTTCGAAGGTCCCGGCGTAGAAGGGAGACGCCACGGCGTACTGGAACCAGACGTCGAGCCGTCCCTGCTCCAGGACCGCGAGGGCGGCGCCGGTCTCACCGCGGGCGCGCAGAATCTCCGCGTCGAGCGTCCTGCCCAGGTGCTGCAGCAGCGCCGTCGCCCCCTCCGGAACCGGCAGCTCCGCCAGTGCTTCGGCATCGAGTGCGGCCAGGTCGGGAAGCCGGAGGCGGACGGCGAGCAGTCCGGTGAGGAAGACGCGGAGATGGGCCTGGAGCTCGTTGTGAAAGGCGAGCGGAACCGCCACGGCCGGACGCGCCGTCCCGGGATCCCAGGCGACCAGCTCTTTCCGAACCGCCGCCCGCCGATCGTCCTCAATGGGCAGAAAGGGAAAGCTGGCGAAAAGGCCGCGGGTCGTGAGAGCCCAGGCAGGATCGAGTCGATCGGCCTCCTGCAGCCGGTCGAACGCCTCGACGGTGCGTCCCCGTGCCAGGTCGAGATGCGCCAGGGTGATGAGGCCGAAGGCACGGAACTCCTCGGAGCGGGCGGTCGCAAAAAGCTCCTGCGCCAGCCGCTCTGCCCCATCGGGGTTTCCGGCATAGAGCACAACATCGGAAAACGCCCGGGCGATGACGAGGCCGCGCGCAGCGGCCAGCTCCCGGATCGCCTCGTCTTCCCCGGCGCGCTCACGGCAGGCAAAGGCGCGCAGAGCCCGAAGGCCGACCGCCTGGTCGCTGCCGGCGCTCCGCGCCAGCGCCTGCGCAACCAGGGACCCGAGGTCGCCGGTTCTCCGTTCCATCGCCGCGATACGGGCGAGCTGGATCATCGCGCCAAGATGATCGGGGTCGAGGGCGAGCGCGCGCTCGAAAGGCTCGCGCGCCTGCACGGCGCTCCTCCCCCGGTAGGGATTGCTGTGGAAGAGGACATCGCCCAGGAGAAACCACCCCTCCAGGCTCTCCGGCCAGGCGGTGACCAGGGCGGCGTATCGCCGCTCCGCCTCACCGCTCTGCCCGGTGATCCAGGCGTGCTGTGCCTCCACCAGCGTGCGGGCATGCTCGGAAAGACGCTCCCGCCGGCGGTGCGCCTCGGCGGAGGCTTCCCGGGCCGGCTCGATCATCGCCGTGGCAGCGAGGGCGGCGGCGAGGCGATGCCACGCGAGGGCGAAGGTCGGATCGGCATCGGTGGCGCGGCGGAAGGCGTCCACCGAATCGAGGTAGCGCGCGAGGCGGAATGCCTGCTCCCCGGCCAGCCACGCCTTGAGCGCGGCCAGAGACTCGGTGGTGAGCGCGGCGAGGCGGCTCAGATCGCTCACGGACTCGCCGTGGCGACCGGCGAGCAGACCGAGCGCGAGATGGTCGACCAGCTCGAAGAGACCGGTGTCTTCTTCGGCTCGGCCCTCGACCCGAACCACCAGGGTCCCATCGGCGTCGTACATCGCGGCCGAGGCCTCGAGTCGTCCCGCGGATTCGACGACGCTCCCCAGGACGAAACTCCACGCCCCCGCCCGTCCGGCGAGCCAGCGACCCCGCTCGACGGTCCACGCCTCTCCTATCAACCCCGCGCCCGAGAGCACGAGCCGCGGCTCGACGACGCGAAGATCACCGGCTCCATCCAGCTTGGTCGCCAGCAGGTCGACCATGCCTCTCCCAGAAATGCGAGACCGGGTGCCCCGCGAACGGTGAAGGGACAAATCGCCAGGAGATTCGGATCGGCGGATTGGGAGCCGGGCGACGGGGGCTCGGGGTTGGAGGTATACGACGCGGGGGTCCGGGTGAGGAGCGCCCGCATCTCGGCGTCGTTCTCGTCGAGCTCCAGCGCGCGCCGGGCCCAGCGCATCGACTCGGCAGGGTTTCCGGGAAGGCGCGCCAACGACCGGGCAGCAGCGAGCGCCTCCTCGCGGAGTCTCCTGCGCTCCCGGTCGAACCAGTCTTCCATATCGGGCGCGCCGGCCACATAGAAGCCTTCCAGCAGATCACCCTGATAGTGGCTCAGGGCTTCCGCCTGAGCTCCCCGCTTCAGGGCATCGCGAAAGGCTGCCACATCCGACCAGAGCTTGCCCTCGGCAATGCCCACCTCCTCCTCACCCCGCCCGATCAATACCCCCTCGCCCAGGGCGCGCCGCAGAAAGTAGAGGGAGCGCCGCAGCGCGCCACGGGCATGCTCGGTGTCGAGCTCGGGCCAGAAAAGGCCCAGCAGAGTATCACGTCGGAGGAAGCGCCCGGTGGCTGCCAGGGCGAGATAGGCGAGAAGAGCAAACCGTTTGGGCTGCTGGACCACCGCCCTGAGCTCGCCGCCGCCGGAGACTCGGAGGTCGACCACGCCCAGGGTCCGGAGCTCGAGCATGGGGAAAGCTAACTGCTAACTGTCAACTGCTAACTGTCAACCGCTAACTGCTAACTGCTAACTGTCCACAGCCGTCTTAGCGGTTAGCCGTTAGCAGTTAGCAGCCCGTCAGGGCCCTGCAATTCACCGCACCCCCAGGGGCGTGGTTTGTGCTGACCTCAGACTATCGAGAAACCGCGGTCAGTCATATCATCCGGTCAGGCCGTCGGTTCCACCGCCATGCACGCCGAGGTCATCATGTCTGTCCGTCTTGCAACCTGCGCCCTGCTCGCGTTGATGCCGGCATTTGCGCTGGCCGGCTGCGCCACTGACCCGACCGATCCGACCGTTCCACCTCCCCCTCCGCCGGCGTTCACCCGCTGGTCCGATCCGGCGACCTGGCCCGGGACCGGCGTTCCCGCCGCGGGGGCTGCCGTGGTGATCCCCGAGGGGAAGACGGTGCTGCTGGATGTGAGCCCGCCTTCCCTCGGCAGCCTCACCGTGCTGGGCACGCTGCGCTTCGACGAAAAGGACATCAACCTCACGTCGAACTGGATCATCGTGAAAGGGGGGCGCTTCGAGATCGGATCGGAGAGCCAGCCCTTCGCGCACCGCGCCGTCATCACCCTCACCGGGCCGGACGGCGAGAATATCGAAGGGGTAGGAGCCAAAGTGTTCGGCATCATTGGAGGAACGCTGGAGCTGCACGGGCAGCGCCGGGCCGGGTGGGCTCGCATCGCTACCAACGCGGCGGCGGGCGCCACCCAGCTTACCCTCGACCGGGTGATGGACTGGCGGCCAGGCGACCGGATCGCGATCGCGTCCACCGACCTCGACCCGCTGCAGGCCGAAGACGTCGTGCTCGCGGCTGTGAACGGCACGACGGTCACCCTGCAGACCGGTCTCAAGTTTTCCCACTGGGGCACGATGCAGAATTTCGCCGGCAAGCCGCTGGATGAGCGGGCGGAAGTCGGTCTCCTCAGCCGAAACATCGTCATCCAGGGCGACGCGGGCTCTCTGGTGTCGCAGTTCGGCGGGCACATCCTGGGGACCGCCGACGGGACCATGCACGTCGAGGGGGTGGAGCTGACGCGAATGGGGCAGAAGATGGTCCTGGCGCGTTACCCGATGCACTGGCACATGGAAGGACTGGTGGACGGCCAGTATTTCAAGGGGAGCAGCGTCTGGAAGAGCTTCAACCGCTGTGTGACCGTGCACGGGAGCAGCAACGCCACGGTGCAGGGCAACGTCTGCTATGACAACATCGGGCACGGGTACTTCCTGGAGGACGGCGCCGAGACCGGCAACCTGTTCGAGGACAACCTGGGGATGCTGACGCGCACGCCGGCGGCGGGGCAGGCGTTGATTCCGTCCGACGTGACGCCGGCGACGTTCTGGATCACGAACCCGGCGAATACTTATCGCGGGAACGTCGCGGCCGGCTCGCGCGGCTTCGGCTTCTGGTTCGCCTTCCCGGCGTCGCCGACCGGACTCTCCACCGGCTCGCCGCTCAAGCCGCGGGAGATGCCCCTCGGCGAATTCAGCGGCAATGTGGCCCACTCGAACAGCAACACCGGGCTCAACGTCGACCAGGGCCCGAAACCGGACGGCACCCTCGAGACGGTGCACTACTCGCCGAGACAGGTGCCCGGCACCAGCTCGCCGGCGGTAACCGCCCTGTTCCAGAATTTCATCGGGTACAAGCATCGCGGGCGGGCGGTCTGGTTCCGGGGGACCGAGCTCCGGCTCACCGGGGCAATACTCGCGGACAACGGAATCGGGGCGACCTTCGCGTCGAACGAGACCTTCGTCATGGACGCGGTGTTCGTGGGCACCAGCGCCAACAGCGGCGGGACCCAGATCCAGGCGGGCTTTCCGATCCGGGGGTACGAGTTCTATGACGGGCGGGTCGGAGCGGAGCGGGTGACCTTCGTGAACTTTGCCACCACTCCGGCGCGCACGATGAGCGCGCTGGGTTTCAATCGGACCAACGGTTTCCCGGTGGATCCGCTGAACTACGGCAAGGCGCTGAGCTTCGTCAACAGCAACAGTGTATTCCTCGAGAATCCCGCGGTGAACAGCGACGGCGACCGGGCCGCGATCATCCTCGATAACGACGGCAGCATCTCCGGAATCGCCGGCGCATGGATCGCGGCGAACAACCCGCTGATGGTGACGCCGGCCTGCAGCCGCCGCGACCCGTGGAATGCCTGGGTCTGCCAGCTCCCCTTCGTGCAGCTCCAGGTGCGGGGGGGCAATGCGCAGGTCGTGGCTCCGCTCGCGCTCACCCGCGACGACGCGGCGGCGGCGACCTATGTCGGAGTGCCGGGCCAGCCGCAGACGGTCTCCGCCTCGGTCATCACCGGCCGGACCTATCGGGTGCAGTATGCCTCGGGCCTGCCCGACCGCCCCCAGTTCCATATGCGCCGGAGCGTGCCGGGAGACTGGATCCGGGTCATCGCCCCGTACCCGAACCCGAACTTCAACGTGATCAGGGATTCCAACACCGGGGCCCCGCTGGCAGCCGCGCTGTCTCTGGTGGAGCTGGATGCGAGCACGGGAAACAAATACTTCTACGATGCCGCCAGCGGGCTCCTGCACCTCAAGGCCGTGACGCAGACGGGACGGACGACTGCCACGCTATTCGTAGTTCCGAAGTGAGGGAGTCGCGAAGAGCGAGGAGCGAAGAGGAACAACCGCTTCGCTCTTCGCTCTTCGCTCACATCGCCACTATCGCCCGAGGATCCTGCGACGTCAAAAGGGGTCGCAGCCGCATCACCCAACCCAAAGAGCCCACCGCGAACACCACCGCGAGGAGCAGCAGCCAGGGAGACCGGCCACCGGTCGCCAGCAGCACCCCGGCGGCGCCGCCCATGATGATGAGCCGGGCTGTTTCGCTGGGTCCGGCCCAGGCCCGCGCTTCGAGAATCCCGCCGATGTTTCCGAGGGAGAGCAGCACGTAGAACGTCCCCGCCACCAGGGTCGCCCCTGACAGTCCGCGTGCGGCCTGCAGAAACGCGACCGAGGCCAGCAGCACCACCAGAAACTGCGCTACGGCGTAGCGCTGCAGCGGCCGGGGTACTTCCGGCTCGTATTTCTTGAAAGACTCGGGCGACACCGGGCCGGGCACGATTCGGGGACCGAGCGTCGCCGGCAGCCAGCCGGGATGACCGAACACCGCGCGCCACCGGTCGCCCCAGCTGCGGGCGGCGCGGAGCTTGGTCGCGATTTCTCCGAACACATGGACGTTGGCCCAGACCGGGTTCCAGCTGACCAGCGGCTTGGTGAGGCCGTAGACCGGCGGTGCAACCTCCGGCTCGAAGGTTCCGAACATCCGGTCCCAGATGATGAGGACCCCGGCATAATTCCGGTCCTGATACTCCGGGTTCACACCGTGATGCACCCGGTGATGCGACGGCGTGTTCAGGACCAGTTCGAGCGGGCCCAGTCGGTTGATCTCCCGGGTATGAACCCAGAACTGATAGACGAGGTTGAGGGCGTGGCAGACCAGCCACATCATGACCGGGATGCCGAGCAGGGCGAGCGGCATGTAAAACACCCAGCTCATCAGGCCGTGGAGGCTGCTCTGCCGGAGCGCCACCGTGAGGTTGAACTCTTCGCTCGAATGGTGCACCACGTGGCCGGCCCACAGCAGATTGACGACGTGCGAGGTGCGATGCATCCAGTAGTACGCGAAGTCGTCGAGCAGAAAGACGACCGCCCAGCTTCCCAGCGCGGCGAGATCGACCCCCGGCCCGGCGAACGGGTTGCGCGAGATCCACTCCGGAAGCGGGAGGAGGAGCTGGATGCGCCAGTGGCTCGCGACCCAGGAAAACGCGACGACCGTGCCCAGGGCGATGAAGATGCCGGCGAATTGACTGAGGATCCCGCAGGAGAGATCGCTGACCGAGTCGCCCAGGCGATGCACCGAGCGCCGGCGCAGCCGGGCGACCAGCAGCTCGAGGCCGATCAGCGCAAAGAAGAGCGGGATCGAAGCCTGGATGACATCCATGCGTCGGGGATCAGGTTGCCATGATGTACGCGCACCCGGCAGCCTGGGCGCGGAGGACTCCGAACACGCCGGAGGGCTGGAGGATGACGCCGGGGAGGAGATAGGTCAGCGCCCGAGTGCGCGCTTCCGGTCCCTCGAGCTTTTCCGCTTTGCCAACCTCGTAGACGATCTGGCCGAAAGCGAGGTTGCACGCGAGCACGACGCCGCCTCGCTTCATGAACGCTTCCATGGTGTAGCCGCCGCCCTGCGCCTGCTTTCCATCCGCCGCGGCGTGTGCGATGAAGGGGTTGCGTTCGGCCGGCTTGTTCGTCGTCCAGTCGGTCACTTTGCGCTTCTTGCCGACCTTGAAACGGGCCCAGTACTCGTCGCTCGCGACCAGGGGAATCGCACCATGGCGAACCACCAGGACGGCGCTCATTTCTTCGTCCTTGAGCCCGTAGATCTCCTTGTTCTGGTTCATCCACATGACCGACCGGAACAGCCCGCCGCCGTCCGAGATCTCGGGCGAGTCGAACACGCCCCGCGCCCGTCCGGTCAGCCGGTCGGCCCAGGTGAGGTCCCATTTGTCGGTGATGGGGGGAGGAAGGTCGGCCGCCGAGAGCGGGGAAGTCGCCAATCCCAGCCCCCCCGCGGCCACGGCGGCCACGCCGGCAAATCGGGCGAGAAAGTCTCGACGCGGGGTGGTCATGATCCGATCCTCGAAGCTGGATGCTCGTTTCTGAAAACTATCACCTCAGGTATTGGTCACAAAGCTGCACCCCTGCTGCTGCGCCGCCGCCAGCGCCAGGAATCCCGAGGGGACCAGGGAGATGCCCGGCACCAGATGTCCCAGCGCCTTTTCCCGAGCTTCCGTCTCGGTGACCTTGTCCCGGTTGATGACCCGCTGGACGATGCCCCAGAACGCAAATTCGCAGGCGACCACGATCCCTCCCCTTGCGATCAAGGCATCCAGCCCGAGACCTTCGGCCCAGGCGCGCGCGGGCGGAGGAAAGCTTCCCATCATCTCCACCATCGCCGACGCCATCTGCGGGTTTCGTCTGGGAATGTTCGGCTTCTCGGGCGTCGATCCGCTCAGCGGCAGCTCGTATTGCGACCAGAAGGCATCGTTCATGGCCAGCGCGACTCCGCCATGCCGCAGCACGACGACTGCGGTGCAATCCTCGGGCGCTGCTCCCAGGACACCCCGGCACTGATTGAGCCAGATCCAGGCGCGGATCGGGCCGGTACCGTCATCGCGCGGATTGTCGAACACCGCGCGATGAGCGCCCCGGATCTTGCCGAGCCAGGGAAGGCCCTGAGCTGGGGAGGACTGGGGAAGCCTGGTGAAGGGCGGGGAAGACCGGGAAGGGGCTGCCCCGGTCTTTCCCAGTCCGATCCCTACTCCTGCAAGGGCTCCCAGGAAATCACGACGGTCGGTGGGCATTGGTCTCCTTGGCTGTCGAAGAAGTGACACCGGCCCCTCTCGCCTCCGGCTTCAATGCCTCTACGACCGCCTGAAACGCAAGGTTGCAGTTACGCCAGGTGATGTGCCTTGCGGCCGCCCCGGGCGACCTGATCGTGAGTGAACTCCACCTTGAGCATCTCGGCCGCCATCTGCACCGCACGATCGG